>Ga0335077_10001599_pt1 | contig 26969 bp, 23 predicted proteins | sample Lox_Sample_31_FD_207151 | JGI IMG/M metagenome (GOLD analysis project Ga0335077, IMG submission 207151) | Soil microbial communities from Loxahatchee National Wildlife Refuge, Florida, United States - Lox_Sample_3.1 | ecosystem: Environmental > Terrestrial > Soil > Wetlands | place: USA... | reverse complement strand
CAGGGCGCACTTTGCGGACCGGATCGTCCTCCGCGTGGACGCCAACGGGGCGCTGTCCCGGGACGCGGCGGTGGCGCTCCTTCGCAAGCTCGAGCCGTACGACATCGACGTCGCCGAGCAACCCGTTCCGATCTGGGATCTTTCCGGCCTGGCCTCGTTGAGCCATGCGACGTCGATCCCGATCATGGCGGACGAGTCCGTGTCGACCGAGCACTCCTTGCTCGAGATCATCCGCCAGCGCGCGGCGACCGTCGTCCAGACGAAGATCGCCAAGAACGGCGGCATCTACCGGGTCCACCGCCTCTGGCACCTGGCCGCGGCCGCCGGCATGAGAATCTTCCCCGGGAACCACCCGAGCACGAGCCTCGCCACCTCGGCGGTCGCGCACATCTGTGCCGCGTGGCCAGGGCCGCTCATGGAAGGGCCGTTCGCCGTCGGACGGTGCGGGACGCTGGCGGAGGATATCGTCACCGATCCGATCGTCCCCGTTGACGGCGAGATCGTGGTGCCCGCGGGGCCTGGACTCGGAGTCGATCTGGACATGGACCGGATCGATGCGCTCCGAGTCGACGTGTAGGGCTCGAGACGCCAGCGCGTCGTAAGAGGCGCGGTCGATCCCCTCCCGACTGCGCCAGGTCTCCGGTCACGTGCCGGAGGTGATCCCGTCGTCGCGCTGGTACACGACCGCGCCGCCGACCATCGTCAACTGCGGGACGATCTCCTTGATCCGCTCCTCCGGACAGGTGAAGACATCCTCGGAGCACACGATGAGATCGGCGCGCCGGCCCGGCGTGAGCGCGCCCACGTCATCCTCCTGGCGCGACGCGTAGGCGTTCCACGTGGTGAAGGAACGCACTGCCTCCTCCCGCGTCATCCGTTGTTCGGGCTGCCAGCCGCGGTTCTCGCCCGAGAGCGGCCGGCGCGTCACCGCGGCGTGGATGCCATGGAAGGGATTGGGGCTCTCCACGGGGAAGTCCGAGCCGCCGGCGATGATCACACCGGTGTCGAGCAGGGATCGCCACGCATAGGCGCCCTGGAGGCGCTCGGGCCCCAGGCGCTCCTCGGCCCACGACATGTCCGAGGTACAGTGTGTCGCTTGCATGCTGGGCAGCACGCCAAGCGCGCGGAAGCGCGGGATGTCGGCCGGGGCCAGGATCTGCGCGTGCTCCACCCTGAGCCGCAGATCGCGCGCGTCCGGGCGCATGGTCAAGAGGTGCTCGAAGGTGTCGAGCGTGAGAGTGTTGGCCCGGTCCCCGATGGCGTGCACGCAGACCTGGAAGCCGCGCTCCACCGCCTCGCGCGTCAGCCGTGAGAGTTCACCAGGGGGAATCAGGAGCAGGCCGCGATTCTCGGGATCGTCGCAGTACGGCGAGTGCAGCGCCGCGCCGCGCGAGCCGAGCGCACCGTCGGAGAGGAGCTTGAACGCGCGGATCGCGACCTGACCGTCTCCGATCACCTCGGGACCACGCTCACGGTAATAGCTCCACGTTTCCTCCGATCGTCCGGCCACGGCCGCGTAGTTCCGGAACGGAAACCGGCCCCGCTCGATCAGACGGCGGTATGAGGCGAGCGCGAAGAGCGTGGCGCCCATCTCGTGGACGCCGGTGAGCCCCTCGGCCAGGCACTCCGCGATGGCGTCCGACACCGCCGCGTCGAAGCGCTCTTCCGAGGGCTGGGGCTCGACCCGCTGGATCAGTCGCTGCGCGGTGTCGATGAGGAGTCCGGTGGGCTCGCCGCGGGCGTCCTTCACGATGATGCCGCCCTGAGGATCCGGCGTGTCTCGTGAGATGTTCGCCGCATGCAGCGCGGCCGAGTTGCACCAGGTCGCGTGCCCGTCCACGCGGACGAGCGCCACGGGATTCCTCGGCGCGGCGCGGTCCAGCGAGGCTCTGGTGGGGAACGTCCGCTCCGGCCACAGGTTCTGATCCCACCCTCGCCCGCCGAGCCAGTCGCCGGCGCGGATCTTGTCGGCCGCCTCCGCCACCGACCGCGCAACGGCCTCCTCCGATCTCACTCCGGCGGCGCTCAAGGTGAGGCGCCCTCGCGCGAGGTACATCAGATGACCGTGAGCGTCGACGAGGCCGGGGAGCGCGGTCCGCCCGCCGAGATCCAGCACCGGCTCGGCAGCCGACACGTTGACGTCCCGGCGCTGCCCGGCGAACGCCACCCGTCCGTCCCGCACCACGAGGGTATCGGCAATCGTGTTGCGCTCGTCGAGCGTGTAGATGCGTCCGTTGGTCACCAGCATGGCACTAGCGACGTCGGCCCAGCCAGAAGAGCAGGAGCAAGAAGATCGGAGCCCCGATCGCGGTCAGGACCAGGAACCAGCGCACCTTTCCCGCGGCGGCGAGGAGCAGGATCAGATAGATGAAGTCGCGATGGACCGACTTGTCGGCGACCCGCGATAGCGCGGAGGGCGGCCCATCCCCGGTGGAGGCTCGCATCCCGCGGCGGTGGACGATGGTCGCCACGGTCAGCGTGCTGAAGATGGCGATGCCGCCGAGCGCGAGCGGCCACCAGGCGCGGGTGTCGAGGCTCCAGCCGACCGCCATGAAGAGGAACGCCGCGGTGTGCACCAGGTTGTCGCCGAGAATGTCGAGCACCGCGCCGAACCGCGACTCGAGGAACTTCAATCGGGCCAGCTCTCCGTCACAGCCGTCGAGGATCGAGTGGATCAGGAAGAGCAGCGCTCCGGAGAACTGATACGCCGGCGCCGAGGACAGGAAGAAGGCGGTGCCGACCAGGCCGATGGCGACGCTCACGAGGGTCATCGTGTTGGGGGTGACCCCCGTCTTGCAGAGTCGTCGCGTCAACGCCAGCGAGATCCGGCGCTCGAAGTGCCGCGACATGAAGCCCTCGTTCGGCTTGATCAGGTTCTCCAGCAGCCAGCGCTCGAGGGCCCGAACCGCGCGCGGACCCGCGAGCACGAACCGGCCACGCTCGTCGAAGGCGCGGTCCTCGGTCTTGAACGAGGTTCGGAGCGCCCCCACCACCTCGTCCAGGCTGCGACAGGACGATGCGACCGAGAGGACTCGTCCAGGATCGTCGGCGTCCAGCACCGCGACGGTGCCGGGGTCGACGTGGAGCTGCCCCGCTCCGAGCGGGGTGGCGAGGAGAGCGCCGAGCCAGTCGGACTGTGGGATCACCGCCAGGGGCAGGAAGACGAGCCGACCCGCTGGCACTCGCTCCATGGCCTCGTCGGGAGCGAGCAGGATGGCCGAGGTTCCGGCGAGAATGGATGCGACCTCGCGCCGCGGATAGCCGACCACGATGGGCAGGAGTCCCGCGCGGGCCGCCGCGAGGACGACGCGGCGGAGCAACGCAAGGCCCGCGACCACGACCCCCGGATCGAGGGCTTGGTCGCCGCGCGATGCGGATGGGAGAACGACCAGCAGGCCTTCCACGGAAGCGGTCGAAACGGGCGTCAGTGGCGCGCGGCTCCCTTGATGGGCGCGCGTGTCCACTCGAAATCCGCGTCGTTGAATCGGCTCAACGAATACGGCGTGACGGGCAGATCGGTGCGTCCCTTGGTGATCAGGTCGAGGAACACCTGGCCGGTGATCGGGGCCAGCGTGATCCCGCTGTGCCCCACCGCCACGAAGAAGCCGGGGACCTCGGGCACCGCGTCATACACCGGAAGGCCGTCGGGCGGCATCGGTCGAAGACCGGCCCAGCCGCGAATGACACGCGCGCCCGCCAAGGCGGGCACCAGGCGCCGAGCGCGAGCGAGGAGGTCGGTGCCAGCCTCGTAGGTCACGCGGCGGTCGTGGCCAACGAACTCGTTGGTCGTACCCACCATGATCGTGCCGCTCCTGAGCTGGCGAAGCGCCTGCACCGGGCGGTTGAGGAGCGGCGGCAGGGCCTCGAGCTGGAACATCTGGCCTCGCTGCGGCAAGATCGGCACGCGGACGCCGACCATGCGCGCCACCTCCGGCACGAAGATCCCGGCCGCATCGACGACGACGTCCGCGGCGACCTCTCCCTCTTTGGTGATGACCGCAGCGACGCGGCCATTCGCGAGCCGGATCCCCGTCACCTCGCGGTGGTGCAGGATGTGCGCTCCGAGCCGGCGGGCCGCCCGCCCTACGGCGCGGACGAGCTTCAGCGGATCGACGTTGCCGTCCTGGGCACAGAAGCTGGCCGCAACGATCCGGGGCGATAGCGCGGGCTCCAGCGCCCGCGCGCGCCGCGCATCGAGGATCTCGACCTTGACACCGGGAACCCGGCTCTGCTTCTGGGCTCGCTCGATGACGTCTTCGGCCTCTACCTCCGTCTCGGCCACCCGGAGGTATCCGTCACGCTGGTAGTCGACCTCCGCCTCCAGCTCGGCCACGAACTCCGGGTACATGTCCGCGCTCAGGAGGCTCCACAGCGTATAGTGTCCCGGGGTCTTCTGCGAGACGTTGACCAGTCCGGCGTTGGCGCCGGACGCACCCGAACCCAGAAAGCCCTTCTCGACGAGCGTCACCCCCACACCGCCGCGCGCCAGGAAATAGGCGATGCACAGGCCGCGGATCCCGCCGCCGACCACCACCACATCCGACCCCCGGTCCGTCCTCGTCATCGACGCCTCATCCCGAGTCTCCGATCACACGGACGCGAGTGGAGTTTCCAGCAAGCGCCTCGACGACTGGTCCGGCCTCGGAGACGATCCGCCTGCGTGGAACAACACGTGCCACGGGTAGTAGACTACCGCTGGCCCGATCTTGTCCAGCGGTCGTGGCCGGGGGTCCCTCCAGGCCACGATGCGGGCAGGAGGCAGTGGTGGTCCCCCCGGAAAGGCCTCGCGCGGGGCGAAGCCGCCCTCCAAAGCCCCTTAGAAGTGGATCGAGAAACCGGCCTTCACCCCTGGGCCCTCGGTATCGCGCCTCATCAAGGGGCTGCCGGTCGGGGCGTTGGCGCCGGGCAACGACATGAATTGATACTGACCAAAGAGATCGAGCCGATCCGACAGGCGCCACTGAAAGCCAGCCCCCACTCCCAGTCCCTTCCACGAGTCCTCCGGCGCATCGCGGAGTGCCCCGGTCAGGCCGGGATCGGACCGTATCGACTCGATCGTGCTGGGACTGATCGTCGCGAACGGCCGGACGCCTTTGAACAGACTCCAGTCAGAGGGAGCCAGCGGGAGCCAGAGCGTGCTTTGCCGGGGGCTCGAGAGACTGTATCCGGGATCCTTGGCCGTGAAATCGAGGAAGAGCGGGTCCAGCTTGATGGCCGCTGATCCGCTGTCTGGGGCAACCCGCCCAGAAGGATTGTCCTGCGCCACCGCCGACTGCACCAGGAAACTGCCGGCGACCAGAGCCACCAGCAGAAGGGTGCGCAGCCAAAAACGTACGCTCATAGCCGTCAGACGGATACCGGCACCTGATTATTGCCCCGCGCGTGCCTCGCCCATTGTACAACGCCGCAGGGTTTGATGCGACCGGGCTCCACGACGCTCGGAAGGGCTCGAGCGCCCGGACTCACCGGGTCGCCCGTGACGAGGACGCGGGGTCCCCGTCGCGAAGCGCCGCCAGCAGCCGGCGTGTCCAGACGCGTACCATCTCCCGTCGATATCGCGCGGTGCCCATCAGGTCCGACAGCGGGTCCGCCTCCCCTGCGGCTGCGTCGGCCGCGGCGCGGATGGCGCCATCGCTCAGGGGTTCGCCGCGCAACGTGCCCTCGGCGCGGCCAACTCGGATCGCCATCGGCGCGGCGCCGGCCAAAGCGATGCGCGCCTCGCGGCATCGCCCACTGTCCGGATCTCGCACGACGAGCGCCGCGACCCCGATCAGGGGTTTGTCCTCGGCAGAACGCGGGCAGAACTTGACGTAGCCGCCGACCGCGCCGTTCGGGACCGGCGGCACCCGGACTCCCGTCACGATCGCGCCCGGCTCAAGCGCGGTCTCGTAGAATCCCGTGAAGAACCGCGCGATCGGCAGCGCCCGTTCTCCGGCGGGTCCAGCGCTCTCGATCGTCGCGTCGAGGCAGAGCAGCGCAGGAGCGATGTCCGACGCGGCCTCGGCGTAGCCCAGATTGCCGCCCAGCGTCGCGGAGTTGCGGATCGCCGGGGTTGCGACGCGGCCCGCGGCCCGGGCCAGGAGCGACCAGCCGCCGCGCACGAGGGGAGCGCGCTCCAGATCGGCCACGGTGACCATCGCGCCCAGACGCAGCGCGCTTTCCTCGATCTTGATCTCCGCGAGGCCGCTCACGCGATGCAGCGTGATCACGGGATCGGGCCGGATCAGCCCGAGACGGATCATCGGTACCAGCGCCGTGCCGCCCGCCATCACTCGGGCGCCAGTGCTTGCACGCGCAAGGGCATCGACAGCGTCGGCCACGGTGTCGGGCTGGATCAGATCGAAGGCGCGAAGGCGCATGACGTCACCGGCTGCAGGAGCGACAAGGACCACACACGGGATCGGTTACCCGCGACGGCCCTGAGCGACGACGAGCACGGCCTCGACGATCTTGACATAGCCGGTGCAGCGGCAGAGATTCCCGGCCAGCGCCTCGCGGACGTCCTCAGCGCTCGGCGCAGGCTCCTCCTCCAGCAGGGCCCGGGCCGACAGAATCATGCCGGGCGTGCAAAAGCCGCACTGGACGGCGCCCACCCTGGCGAACGCCTCCTGGAGAGGATCGAGTTCCCCGCCCGCGATCCCCTCGATGGTGACGAGACGGCGCCCGCCGAGCCGCGCTGCCAGCACCAGGCAGGCTCGGATCGGCCGCCCGTCGAGGAGCACCGTGCACGCGCCGCACACGCCTTCTCCACATCCGTCCTTCGTGCCCGTGAGCGCGAGCGTATCGCGGACGAGGTCGAGGACGGTGAAGTGCGCGGGCGCGTCGACGCGGCAAGACCGATCGTTCAGGGTGAACTCGAGTGTGAGATTCATGCGCCCTCGGACGCGCTCCCGTTCAGGACACGCTCGGCGGTGAGCGGCAGCTCCGTCATGCGACGGCCGGTGGCCCGCGACACCGCGTTCATGACGGCCGCCGGAGTCGGCGTCATGGCCGGCTCGCCGATGCCCTTGGCGCCGAACGGTCCGAGTCCGTGGCCCGACTCGATCAGGATGGTCTCGACCATCGGCACATCGAGCGTGGACGGGATCCGGTAGTCGAGCAGATGCGGATTCTTGCTGATGCCCTGCTCGAGGACCACCTCCTCCATCAGCGCATGGCCCAGTCCTTGCGCAGCGCCGCCCTCGATCTGCCCTTCGGTGCTCTGCCGATTGATCGCCTGCCCCACGTCGTAGCAGGCAACGAGCCGGGTCGTCCGCGTCACCCCGGTCTCGCCGTCCACCTCCACCTCCACCGCCTGCGTGCCGAAGGTGTAGTCGTTGAACGGCTTGCCCTGCCCGGTCAGCGGATCGATCGTGGGAGCCGACGGCGCGTCGTACTTGTCGAGCGCCTGCGTGGGCCGTCCCGACCCAGACGCCGCCTTCACCACTGCCGCGAGGCCCACGGCGCGGACAGGCACGCCGCGCACGAAGGCACGCCCCTCGGCAAGCTCGATGTCCTCGGCGGCGGCCTCGAGCATCTCGGCGGCCTGATCGACCAGGTGCCGGCGCACCTCGCGTGCCGCCGCGAGCACGGCGTTGCCCGACATGAAGAGCTGGCGCGTCGCGGTGGTCGTGCCTGCCCTCGGCGTGAAGTGGCTGTCGCGCCCCACCGCGACCACGTGGTCGACCGGGAGCCCCAGGATCTCCGCGACGATGGAGCAGAGGGACGCGGTCTGCCCTCCGCCGACGTCCGGTGCGGCGCAACGGACCACTGCCGTGCCGTCCAGCTCCATGCCGACCCACGCGCTCGCCGAATCGTGGGTCCAGCACATGCGTCCGTAGGGCGTGAACGACGCGGCCAGCCCGCGTCCGATGCGGACGGGCTCGCGGGCGGCGCGCGGGGAACCGAGCTGAGCCCAGGCCCGGCGCATGGTCTCCTCGAGCATCGGCTCGGTCTCGAGCGCCTGACCGGTCGCGATCGTATCGCCCTTGCGGAGGAAGTTCCGCGCCCGCACCTCGAGGGGATCCATGCCGAGCGCATCGGCCAGCGCATCCATCTGTCCCTCGTAGGCGATGCACGTCTGGATCGAGCCGAAGGTCCGATACGCGCTGGCGATCGGATTGTTGGTGTAGACCGTGACCGCGTCCACGTGGACGTTCGGGACGCGATACGGGCCGGTGGCGGTGACCAGGCTGTAGAAGAGCACCCACGGGGAGAGCGCGGCATACGCGCCCGAGTCGGAGCAGAGCTCCGCCTGGAGGGCAACCAGCTCGCCGCTCCGGGTCGCGCCGGTTCGATAGCGCAGCACGTAGGGATGGCGCTTGCCGTGGCCGATGAACGACTCCTCGCGCGAGAACACGAGGCGCACCGGACGCCGCGTCTTCCACACGAGCAGGCCGAGGAGGCACTCGACCGTCACGTCCTCCTTGCCGCCGAAGCCGCCGCCGAGGTACGCGCCCTCGAGTCGCACGCGGCTGTGCGGGAGCTGGAGTATCTCGGCCACGTCGCGGAAGTGCTCGAGCACCTGGGTGCTGACCCTGAGCGTCAGCACACCCTCGGCGTCGATCCAGCCGATCCCGGTCTCGGTCTCCAGATACACGTGGTCGATGAACGGCGTGCGGTAGGTGTGCTCGACGACGACGTCGGCCTTCCGGAAGCCTTCGCCGATGTCACCCTTGCGGAGATGCCACCGGCGGAGCACGTTGCCGCCCTCATGAACCTCCGGAGCGGCGGGGCGCAGGGCCTCGATCGGATCGTAGACGCCGGGCAGCTCCTCGTAGTCGACCTCGATCAGATCGGCAGCCCGGCTGGCGACCTCCGGGGTCTCGGCGGCGATGGCGACCACGGGCTCACCTTGAAAGCGCACCCGATCCACAGCCAGCACCGGCTGGGTGGCGAGCACGGCCCCCGCCGTCGCCTCGGCCATCCGTCCCGGCAGCTCCATTCGGAGCTCGTTGCGTGGCACGTCGGCGTGGGTGAGCACCGCGGCCACGCCAGGCAGCGCGAGGGCAGCGCGTGTGTCGATCCTCGCGATGCGGGCCGAGGCGTAGGGACTCCTGACGATGAGACCGTGGAGCATCCCCGACAGCGCGAGATCACCGGCATAGATGGGGCGCCCGCGCACCTTCTCCCACGCGTCGGGCCGGGGCAGGCTCTTGCCGATGACGCGGTAGCTCATGTCGACACGCTCACACGTCCCATCCGCCGTCCACCGTCACCGACTGCCCCGTCATGTTGGCCGAATCGTCGGAGACCAGGAACAGCACGGCATTGGCGATGTCCTGGGCCGTGGTGACCCGGCGCAGCGCCATCTCGTTGACGTACTCCTGGTGCACCTGCTCGGGCGTCCAGCCCCGCTTCTTCGCCTTCTCCCGGCAGAGCTTGGCCATCCGGTCTCCCGCCACGATGCCCGGGTGCAGCGCGTTCACGTTGACGTTGTGAGGACCGGCCTCGAGCGCGACCGTGCGGGTGAGCCCGCGCAGCGCCCACTTCGACGAGGAATAGGCCGCGCGGAGCTTGTAGCCGCGCAGCCCCGACGTGCCGCTGATGTTCACGATCTTGCCGTAGCGCCGCGCGATCATGCCGGGCAACACGTACTTGATGGGCAGAAACGTCCCCACCACGTTGGTGTCGAGGACGAACTTGAAGTCCTCGACGTTGATGTCCTGAACCGGCGTCTCGACGGGCCCCGTCACGCCGGCCGCGTTGACCAGGATGTCGATCCGCCCGAAGGCCTCGAGGACTTGCGTGACCGTCCGCTGGACCGCCGAACCCTGCGTCACGTCGCACGGCACGACCAGCGCCCGGCGCCCGAGGGCCTCGATCGCGTGATGGAGCGTCTCGAGCGGCGGCACGTCGCGCGCAGCCAGGGCGATGTCGGCGCCCTCGCGCGCGAGCGTCATGCAGATCTCCCACCCCATGCCCTTGGCGGCGCCAGTGACGAGAGCGGTCCTGTCGGCGAGTCTCATGCGAGATATCCCTCCAGCCGGTCCCGGGCCGCGAGCGCGGCGGGACGGTCGGTGGGGGAACCGTAGCCGCCTCCCCCACACGTGTCGATGACGATGAGATCGCCCTCGCGGAGCGAGAGCGTCTCCTTGCCCTTCACGTGGCGCTCGCCACTCGTGCCCGGATTCAGCGTGATGCGATACGGCGCGGCGTCCTTGCCGCCAGCCAGACCGTAAGGCGGCACGACCCGCCGCTCGAGCATGCTGGTGAGGGTCACGTCGGCGCCGAGGACGCGATAGGCGCGACGGAAGCCGAGGCCGCCCCGGTGCCGCCCGTCTCCACCCGAGCCCGGTCGGAGGGCCTGCTCCTCGATGAGAAGAGGATACTCGCCCTCGATGACCTCGATCGGCGTGTTCATGACATTGGACATGTGCACGCGCACGGCCGACGCTCCGTCCTTCGAGGCCATCGCTCCCTCGCCGCCTCCGTGGACCTCGTAGAGCACCGCCCACCGCCCATCGCTCCCGCGGAAGCCGAAGATGAGGAGACCCGCGGTCGTTGGGCCGCCGGCGGCGACCTTGTCGGGCAGCGCGGGAGCGAGCGCCTTCATGATCGCATCGACCACACGCTGCGACGTCTCGTGGTTGCCTCCGACCACGGGCCGATCGAGATCGCAGTTGAGGACGGTGCCGCGGGGCACGATGACGGTGAACGGTCGGTAGCACCCCTCGTTGGGCGGCACGTCGGGGCCGGCCAGCGCCTTCATCGCGTAGTAGACCGACGAGCACGTGATGAAGTACGTCGTGTTGACGGGTCCGCGCGTCTGGGGATCGGTGCCGGTGAAGTCGAAGGTCGCCCGATCGCCGCGTTTCTCGATCCGCACGCGGATCTTCACCGGGCGATCGTCGACGCCGTCGTCGTCGAGCCAGTCCTCTCCTTCCCACACTCCGTCCGGGAGCGTGCGGAGCGCCGCGCGCATCTGGGACTCCGACTCGGCGTGCAGCGCGTGAAAGCACGCGATCATCGTCTCCACGCCGTGCCGCTCGAACAGCTCGACGAGCCGGCGCGCGGCGACGTCATCGGCCGCGTACTGGGCGAGGAGATCGCCCTCCCGCTCGTCCCGGCCCCGCAGGTTGGCCAGGATCAAGTCGATCGCCTCGCGCTCCGGCCCCGCGGCCGAGAAGAGCCGGATGGGCGCGATGCGCAGGCCTTCCGGATGGCAGTCGGTCGCCGAGGGCACGTAGCTGCCGGGGACAGCGCCGCCGATGTCCGCCCAGTGCGCGAGACTGACCGCGAACGCCACCAGCCGGCCGTCGAAGAAGACCGGCCGCACCGCCTTCACGTCCGGCAGATGATTGCCGCCGACCTCGGGCAGGTTGAGATACCACACGTCGCCGTCGCGCATCCGGCCCGGGGGCACGCGCTCGAGCACCGCCTTCACCGTGAAGCCCATGACGCCCATGTGCATCGGAATATCCCGCCCCTGGGCGATCAGGCGCCCCTCGGCGTCGGTCAGGCACGAGGACAGATCGCCCGCTTCCTTCAAGAGCGGCGAGCGCGCCGAGCGCATCACGATCACGCTCATCTCCTCCGCGATGGCGTAGAGCGCGTGACGCACCACCTCCAGGGTGACGGGATCCGGAGTCACGGCTCGCTCTCGATCACCATGTTGCCCGCAGTGTCGGCCGCCGCGCGCTGCCCTGGATACACGACGGTGGTGGACCATTCGTCCCCGATCACCGCCGGACCCGAGATGCCCTGGGCGACCGCCAGCGCTCCTCGCTCGTAGCGCGGGATCGTCACCGCTCCGGTGTCCGGGAAGAACGCCCGCTGGTGCCCGGCCGGCGCCGCCGGCGCCGATGCCTGTGCCAGGGGCATCATCCGGACGTCGCTCTCCACTCGCGCCGTCACTCGCAGGTTCACGCACTCGACATTTTCACCCGTCGCGTAGCCGTAGAGCTTGCGATGCAGGCGCTCGAACGCTCCACGAAGGAGGGTCGCGCCACCGGCGTCGTAGGGCACGTTGATCTCGTAGTTCTGGCCCGTGTAGCGAAGATCGATGCTCCGCGCGATCAGGACAGACTCGACGGCATGGCCTTCCTCGACCAGGGGATGCAGGCACTGCTGCTCCAGGGAGCGGAAGCGATCCTCGATCACCTTGACGTCCCACCCGTCGAGCCGCGCGCGATACGTCTGCACCGCGTCGTAGCGAAGCGGTGAGACCAGGCACCCGAGCGCCGAGAAAGCTCCGGAGTGGGCCGGCACGATGATCCGCCGCATGCCCGCCTGACGAGCGAGCGCCCCGGCGTGCAGCGGTCCCGCGCCGCCGTACGCGATCAGCGCGAACTCCCTCAGGTCGTACCCGCGCTGCACAGACACCAGCCGCAGCGCACGCAGCATGCTCGCGTTGGCCACGTCCACCACGCCCTGGGCGGCCGCGATCACGGAGAGGCCGAGCTGCCGACCGAGGGCCTCGAGAGCGGCGTGCGCTCGGCTCGGATCGAGCCGGATCGAGCCACCGTACACGCGCTCGGGATCGAGACGGCCGAGCACGAGGTTCGCGTCGGTCACGGTGGGCTCCTCGCCGCCCCGCCCGTAGCATGCGGGGCCTGGCACGGCTCCGGCGCTGACGGGGCCGACCTTGAGACTCCCCGTCCCTTCCGTCCGCGCGATGGAGCCGCCGCCCGCGCCGATGGACTCGACCGCCAGCATGGGAAGACGCATGGGGTACTCACCGAGTTTTCGCTGACCCGCCGTCTCCGGGATGCCGTCGGCGATCAGGCAGACGTCCGTGGTGGTCCCGCCCATGTCGAACGCGAGTGCTCGCCCGATGCCGAGCGCGCGCGCCGTGTGCGCCGCCGCCGCTACGCCCGCCGCCGGCCCGGACATGGCCATGCTCAAGGGGCGCGCCCTGGCCGCCTCCACCGACATCATCCCGCCGCCCGAGTGCACGAGATGGAGCGAGCGCTTCCCGGGATGGGCGTCGAGGCGGCTCACCAGATCGTCGAGGTAGCGCGCCGCGAGCGGCATGACGGCCGCATTCAGCACCGTCGTACAGGTCCGCTCGTACTCCCGGAACTCGGCGTTGATCTCGCTCGAGACCGAGAGGTGTCGGAAGTGCGGCGCCAGGGCCAGCCGGAGCGCCTGCTCGTGCGCGGGATTCGCGTAGGCGTGGAGCAGGCAAATGGCCACGCTCTCGACGCCGTGCGACTTCAGTGCAGCGACCACCGGGCCCAGTTCGTCGAGGGCGAGCGGCGCCCGGACGCTGCCGTCGGCGCAGATCCGTTCGGTGACCTCCATCCGGAGATGGCGCGGCACGAGAGGCTCGGGTTTCGCCAGCGCGTCGAGGCGATACAGCTCGCGTCGATTCTGGCGGGCGATCTCGAGGACGTCGCGGAAGCCTCGTGTGGTGACGAGACCCACGGCCGCCCCGCGCCGCTCCACGATGGCGTTCGTCACGAGCGTCGTGCCGTGCGCGAGCGACGCCCACGCCCCGGTCAAGGGTTCGAGCGCCGTGATGCCGTTGAGCAGGCCGGCGGCCGGCGCGTCGGGCGTGGTGGGTACCTTGCACGACGACGTCGCGCCGGACGGATCGAGGGCCACCAGATCCGTGAACGTGCCGCCCACGTCGACGCCAAGTCGAACGCCCGAGGTCATGGTGGCAGGCAAGCTCGCCCCGTGAAAGCCGTTCCCTCGTCGCGCCGCCACCATTCAACCGTCATGACCGCCACAGCGTATCCCACGCCGCATTCCATGAAAAGGCGCGCGGGCCGGCTCACCGAGCGCGTGGACATCGGGACAGGCGCTGGACCACCTGGATGCTCACGGCATGGCTGCGATCAGGTCGACCTCGAGCAGCGCCCCCGGCACGAGCAAACCCGTCGTGCCCACGGTGGTCCGGGGAGGCGGCGTCGGGAAGAACTCCCGCCACACCTCGTCGAAGGCGTTGAAGTCGTCGAGGTCCATCATGAAGACCTGGGCCTTCACGACGTTGGCCAAGGAGGTCCCGGCGGCCTTGAACGTCCTCGCGTAGTTCTCCAGGATGTAGCGCGTCTGCCGCTTGACGTCGGACCCGTAGTAGGGAAACGCCGGATCCCGCCGCGCCTCGGTAGGAATCCCGGTCTTGAAATCGCTCGCGAGGTGCCCGGCCGTGAAGACCAGATCACCCACGCGCACGGCCGGCGTGTAGTGAGCGAGCGGTCTCGGGATGTCCGGCACGGCGATCGGCTGCCGCCCTGCGGAGGGCAGCGCGGCGATCAGATCGATCTCGATCACCGTGCCCGGCACCAGTAGCCCCGTCGTCCCCACCGTGGTCCGCGGCGGCGGCACCGGGAAGAACTCCTTCCACACCTCGTCGAAGCCGTCGAAGTGCCGGAGGTCCGTCAGGAACACCTGGCCTTTCACCACGTGGTCCAGCGAGGTGCCCGCCGCCCTGAACGTCCGGGCGAGGTTGTCGAGGATGTAGCGCGTCTGCTTCTTGATGTCGGATCCGTAGTACGGAAACGCCTGGTCCACGCGCGCCTCCGGCGCCACGCCGTGCTTGAAATCGCTGGCGAGCTGCCCCGCCGCGAAGACGAGGCCACCCGTCTGCACGGCCGGCGTGTAGTGCGCGAGTGGCCGCGGGATGTCGGGCGCGTGGACCGCGCCGGGCTTCGCGGAGGGGAGCGCGGCAATCAGGTCGATCTCCACCAGGGTGCCCGGGACCAGCAGCCCTGTCGTTCCCACGGTGGTCCGGGGCGGCGGCGCGGGGAAGAATTCCTTCCATACCTCGTCGAAGCCGTTGAAGTTCATCAGGTCGGTGTGGAACACCTGCGCCTTGACCACGTGGTCGAACGCCGTCCCCGCCGCCTTGAAGGTCCTGGCGAGATTCTCCAGGACGTAGCGCGTCTGCTTCTTGATCTCGGATCCGTAGTACGGAAACGCCGGATCCACGCGCGCCTCCGGCGCCACGCCGTGCTTGAAGTCGCTGGCGATCTGCCCTGCGGCGAAGACGAGACCCCCGGTCCGCACGGCCGGGATATCGTGGGCCAGAGGCTTCGGAATGTCGGGCACGTCGACGTGTACTCTAGGCACGATGGTCCTCCTTGTGACCTGATCGCCTGGGCCGACTGCTGATCTGATCTCCCGACCGATGTCTGACGGATGCGATGCTCGCAGGCCGTTCGCTCGCCGTCAACCTTCTGATCGAGAGCCAGCGCCGTCACGGCCAGTCCATCGTGAGCCGGCTCGAGGCGCACGGCGTGCTCGGCCCCGGCTTCGTGGGCGCGCACGGCGTCTGGCTCACCGACGACGACATCCGGATGCTCGCCGACACCGGATCCGCCATCGCCCACAACCCGGGAAGCAATCTCCGGCTCGGCTACGGCATCGCGCCCGTGCGTGAGCTGCTCGACCGCGGCGTGACCGTGGGGCTGGGCACGGACGGCTCGGTCTGCGCCGACAACCAGAACCTGTTCGAGGCGCTCCGGATCGCCTCCGTGGTCAGCACGATCCGCTTTCCGCACGAGACGAACCGGTGGCTGGACGCGCGCACCGTGTGGGACCTCGCCACGGCCGGCAGCGGCCGCGTGCTCGTCCTGGCCGGCGACGTCGGCGCGATCGCACCAGATCGGAAGGCGGATCTCGTGCTGCTGCGCGCGGACTCCGTCTTCCTCCGCCCGCTGGCCGATCCGGTGAACGCGCTCGTGTACGCGAAGACCGGGGCCAGCGTGGAGACCGTGCTGGTCGACGGGCGGATCGTCGTCGAGCGCGGCCGCGTCGCGACGGTGGCGGCGGATCGGATCTACGCCCGTGCCCAGGAGGCCGCCGGTCGCCAGCGCGCCAAGAGCGCCCAGGCTTTCGCCCTCGCCGAGCAGCTGGCTCCGCACGTGGCCGCGGCGTGCCGGAGCGCCGTCGCCACGCCGCTGCCCATCAACCGATACGCGGCGCCCGTCCCGTCGCTCGCGTGATCCGTCTCGACGGTGTCAGCAAGACCTACCGGACGCGCCGGGGCGATCTCGTACACGCCGTCCTAGACATCACCCTCTCGGTCGGCAACAACGAATTCGTCACGCTCGTCGGACCGAGCGGCTGCGGGAAGAGCACGCTGCTCAAGCTCGTGGCGGGGCTCGTGACCGGGTCCAGCGGGAGCATTCGCGTGCGCGACCAGCTGGTGCGCGACCCGTTCCCGGACGTCATCCTGTCGGCCACCTCGTACTGGAAGACCGACCTGGCCTTCAGCGCGCTGCTGCTCCTGTCCTTGATGGCCATCCTGCTCTTCGGCGCGGTCTCCCTCGCCGAGCGTCTGCTGTGCCCGTGGCTCGCCCCCGAGACCGACGGATGACTACCACCAGGACAGCCGTCGGGCGATCCACCGCCACGTCGCGTCGTCGGGCCGCTCGCGCGCCAGCTCGTCCAGGATGACGATCGCCGTGCTCGTCACGTCGGGCAGCCAGCGCGCGGTCTCGCCGCCGTGACCCCGCACCGCCTCGAGGGCGCTGCGGCAGACGGTCTCCACCAGGTCCCCTGACGCGTCGAACTCTCGGACCAGACGGCAGGCCGCGCGCACGGTCGCCTCGACGGCATCGCTGACTTCCCGGGCGTCGAGTGGGCCCCGCTCGATGCGCGCGACGACCAGCTCACGCACGGTGAGACGCACGGCGCGCGACGGGGCACCCGCGCGGAGGAGCCACGCCAGCTCCGAAGCGATCGTGTCCTCGAACCCGCGCATCAACCTCTACCCCGCGGACTCGACGCGCAAGGCCTCGCCCTGAGCATCGACCCGCACCGTCCCGCCGTCCCGCAGCTTGCCGGCGACGATCAGCCGCGCGACCGGCGTTTCCACGTCACGCTGGATGACGCGCTTCAGGGGGCGTGCCCCGAACACGGGATCGTAGCCGACGCGCGCCAGATGAGCGCTCGCCGCGTCGCTGATCTCGAGCGTGATCCGCCGCTCGGCCAGACGGCGCCGGAGCCCCTCGAGCTGGATCCCCACGATCTTCGCCAGCTCCGCTTCTGTCAGCGCTCGGAAGACCACGACCTCGTCCACCCGGTTCAGGAACTCCGGTCTGAACTGGCGTCTGAGCGCCTCGAGCACCTGCTCGCGCATCCGCTGGTAGCTTCGCTCGTCCGCCCCCCGGACCTCCAGGATGAGCTGGCTTCCGATGTTCGACGTCATGATGATCACGGTGTTCTTGAAGTTCACCGTGCGGCCCTGACCGTCCGTGAGGCGGCCGTCATCCAGGACCTGGAGGAGCACGTTGAAGACGTCCGGGTGCGCCTTCTCGATCTCGTCGAGCAGGACGACCGAGTACGGCCGGCGACGTACGGCCTCGGTGAGCTGTCCGCCTTCCTCGTAGCCCACGTAGCCGGGCGGGGCGCCGATCAGCCGAGCGACGGTGTGCTTTTCCATGTACTCGGACATGTCGAGGCGCACGATGTTGTCCTCGTCGTCGAACAGGGTGACCGCCAGGGCGCGCGCCAGCTCCGTCTTCCCCACGCCGGTGGGACCGAGGAACAGGAAGGAGCCGATCGGGCGTTTCGGGTCCTTGATGCCGGCCCGCGCGCGCACCACCGCGTCGGCCACCGCGCGAACCGCTTCATCCTGACCGACCACCCGCTGATGCAGCTCCTCCTCGAGGCGCAGGAGCTTCTGCATCTCACCTTCCATGAGCTTCGAGACGGGGATGCCCGTCCAGCGTGAGACGACCTCGGCGATGTCCTCCTCGTCCACTTCCTCCTTGATGAGCCTCCGCCCGCCCCCGGCGGCCGCGGTGGCCTGCGCCTCGGCGTCCTTCAGCTCGCGCTCGAGCGTGGCGAGCGTGCCGTACTGCAGCTCGGCGACCTTGTTCAGGTCGTAGGTCCGCATGGCCTTCTCGATGTCGAGCTTCGTCTCCTCGATACGCTTCCGGAGCTGACGCGGCCGCTCGATGGCGGCCTTCTCGCGCTCCCACTGCTCGCGGAGCGTGTTGGCCTGCCCCCCGAGCCGGGTCAGCTCCTCCTCGATCTTCTGCAGGCGATCGCGGGATGCCTCGTCTTTCTCCTTCTTGAGCGCCTCGCGCTCGATTTCGAGCTGCATCACCCGGCGCGTGATCTCGTCCAGCTCCGCGGGCATGGAGTCGATCTCGGTCCGGAGCCGCGCCCCGGCCTCGTCCACGAGGTCGATGGCCTTGTCCGGCAGGAACCGGTCGGAGATGTAGCGATGCGACAGCACGGCCGCTGCCACCAGCGCCGCGTCCTTGATGCGGACCCCGTGGTGCACCTCGTAGCGCTCCTTGAGCCCGCGGAGGATCGAGATGGTGTCCTCGACCGTCGGCTGGTCCACCATGACGGGCTGGAAGCGCCGCTCCAGCGCCGCGTCCTTCTCGATGTGCTTCTTGTACTCGTCGAGCGTCGTCGCCCCGATGCAGTGCAGCTCGCCGCGGGCCAGCATGGGCTTGAGGAGGTTCGACGCGTCCATGGCGCCCTCGGCGGCACCGGCCCCGACCACCGTGTGCAGCTCGTCGATGAACAAGATGACCTCGCCCTGGGCGTCCTGCACGGCCTTCAACACCGCCTTGAGCCGCTCCTCGAACTCGCCCCGATACTTCGCACCGGCCACCAGCGCGCCCATGTCGAGCGTCACGATGCGCTTGTTCTTGAGACCCTCCGGCACGTCACCGCGGACGATCCGCTGGGCCAGGCCCTCGACGATCGCCGTCTTGCCGACGCCGGGCGACCCGATCAGCACCGGATTGTTCTTGGTGCGACGCGAGAGGATCTGGATCACGCGGCGGATCTCCTCGTCGCGGCCGATCACGGGGTCGAGCTTGCCCTGCTGAGCGAGCGCCGTCAGATCGCGCCCGTACTTCTCGAGCGCCTCGTAGGTGCCTTCGGGCGCCTGGCTCGTCACGCGCTGGCCGCCGCGGACGGCGGCGAGCGCCTCGAGCAGCTTCTCCCTCGTGAGGCCGGCCGCGCGAAGAGCCTCGGCGACCGTCCCGTCTTTCAGGTCGGCCAGCGCCAGCAGCAGGTGCTCGACGCTCACGTACTCGTCCTTCATCTGGAGCGCGATGGTCTCGGCGCCCGTCAGGACCTCGTTCACGCGCGGCGCGACGTAGACCTGCCCCGGCTGGGTGCCGGGTCCCGAGACGCGCGGGAGGCGTGAGAGCGCCTGCTGCAGTCGTTCGATCAGCGTTGCCGGAGTCGCGCCGGCCTTCTGGATCACTCGCGCCGCCACGCCGCCCTCCTGCGAGAGCAGCGCCAGCGCGAGGTGCTCGACCTCGATCTGCGAGTGCCCGCTCTTCTGGGCCAGGCTCTGCGCCTGGCGGATCACTTCCTGCGCTTTCTCAGTCAGCCGGTTCAGATCCATGAGCGCTACCTCCTCGCTCGAGAGCCTGCGAATTCAAGGTCTGCGGCGATGGCGTGCCAATTCCGACTCGAGACGTTCCAGCCGTTCGAGCAGGTCCAGGATGATCGAGGCGCCGACCCAGTTCACGCCGAGGTCAGCGTGCAGCCTGAGCATCCGGCGCAGCCGGAGGACGGTGGTTGTTGTGAACTCGGCCGGCCCGGGAGCGACCGGCTCCACCAGCCCGAGGCGAATCAGGCGGACCAGTCGCCCGGGGGTGATGCCGCAGGCCGCGGCGAGCTCCTCGCGCGTGAGGCGAGCCTCGCCGCCGCGGGGCGCGCCGCCCACAATGGTATGAAACGATGTCCGGGATGGCGTTCTCATGCTCGGCCCTCGGCTGGCCGATCCGCCGGCGCCGAGGCGCCGCGACGCAGCGCCTCGTAGGCGTCTCGTTCCGCGGCGCTCGGCCGCTCCGGAATCACGATGCGCACCTCGGCGTACAGATCCCCGCGCGTGCCGTCCGCGCGCGGCAGCCCGCGCCCGCGTAGTCGCAAGCGCTTGCCACTCTGGGCCCCGGACGGCACCTTGAGGGTCACCGGCCCCTCGGGCGTCTCGACCCTCACCTCGGCCCCGAGGACAGCCTGCCACGGCCAGAGCGGCAGATCCATCTCGATGTCGTCATCGTTCACGGGGTAGCGAGGATGCGGAACGAGCCTCAGGTGCAGGTAGACGTCACCCGGCGGCCCGCCATTGTGGCCGGGCTCCCCCTGACCGACGAGGCGCAGCACCATGCCGTCGCGAGCGCCCCGCGGAATCTCGACGTCGAGGCTCCGGCCCTCGGCGACCTGGATCTGCCGCCGCCCTCCACGCAACAGATCGTCGAGCGTCACGGGCAGCAGGGCTTCGATGTCGCTGCCCGGGAACGTGATGCGCGCGCCGCCGCGCTCGCCGCGCCGGCGGCCCTCCCCGCCGAAGAGCGAGGCGAAGAATTCGCTGAAGTCCCCGAGGTCCTCCGCGGAGACCGTCCGCGCGCGTCCGGGCGGCGGCGTGAAGTCCATCCCGCTCTTCCAGTTCGCGCCGAGCGCGTCGTACTTGGCACGCTTGTCGGCGTCGCTCAGGACCTCGTACGCCTCGTTGATCTCCTTGAACCGTTCGGCCGCCGCGCTCCGCTCGGCGGCGGGCTGGAGATCGGGATGATGCTTCCGCGCGAGCTTGCGGTACGCCCGCTTGATCTCGTCGGCCGTCGCCGTCCGCGGGACGTCCAGCACCTCGTAGTAGTCGCGGAACTTCACCGCCACGGGTCGGTCCTCCCCGGACTGGCCGCGACCACGACCTGCGCCGGGCGGAGCAACTCGCTCCCGAATCGCCAGCCGCGCCGCACCTCCCGTGCGACAGTCCCCGGCGTCACGCCATCGGCCGGGACGGTGGCCACCGCCTCGTGCACCGTCGGGTCGAACGGCCGTCCAACGCTCTCGACCGGTTCCGCTCCCGCCTCGCGAAGGGCACTGAGCAGCAGCCGCCAGGTCGCCGCCACGCCCTCGTAGAACGGGGCGTCCGTGGAGCCGGCGGTGAGGGCACGCTCGAGCGTGTCGACCACGGGTAGCAGCGGAAGGAGCGCCGCGCGCTGGCCGGCGCGCTGCGCGCTCTCCTGCTCGCGCGTTACGCGGCGGCGATAGTTGTCGAAGTCGGCGAGCAGCCGGAGATTGCGCTGCTCCTCGGCCTCGAGGGCCTTGCGAAGCCGCTCGACGTCGGGCGTCGGCGCAGCCCACTCACCCGCCTCGCTCCCGCGCCCGTCCACGGCGGCGACATCCTATCCGGTGACGACGCGGTCGAGGCGCCGCACGATCTCAGCCTTGGGAACCACGCCGACGATGCGATCGACCTCTCGGCCATCCTTGATCAGCAAGAGCGTCGGAATGCTGCGTAGGCCAAAGCGCGCCGCCGTCGCCGGATTGTCGTCCACATTGAGCTTCGCCACGCGGACACGTCCTGTCATCTCCGCCGCCAGCTCCTCGATGACGGGCGCGATCATGCGGCACGGCCCACACCAGGGCGCCCAGGCGTCGAGGAGCACGGGCAACGCGGAGCGCTCGACCTCGTCGGCAAACGTGGCGTCCATCACCGTCATCGGCCGCCCGCCCTGGGACAGCGGTGTCCGGCACCGGCCGCAGACGGGTTCGAGCCCTTGCGCGACCTTCTCGCGCGGCACCCGATTGGTCGTACCACACGCCGGACAGCGGATCAGTGGCGCATCGCTCATCCGGCTCTCCGCGCTTCCGCGTAGGCGCTCGCGCTCAGCGCCCGTCGCAGCACCTCGTCGGCGTCGTCGACGAAGACGAAGGTGAGCTGCCGCCGCAGGTCCTCGGGAACGTCCTCCACGTCGCGCTCGTTCCTCCGCGGGAGGATCACTTCGCGAATGCCGGCCCGGTGCGCGGCGAGGACCTTCTCCTTGATGCCGCCGACCGGCAGCACCTTGCCGCGCAGCGTGATCTCGCCCGTCATCGCCACGTCGCCCCTCACCGGACGCCGGGTGGCGAGCGAGGCCAGGGCCGTCATGATGGTCACGCCCGCCGATGGCCCGTCCTTGGGAACGGCGCCAGCCGGGACGTGCACGTGAATGGTCTTGCCCTCGAAGACTTTGGGGTCGACGCCGAGCGCCTCCGCATTCGACCACACGTACGAGACGGCGGCCTGGGCGCTCTCGCGCATCACGTCGCCCAGCATGCCCGTGAGGACGAGCCGCTCGTCGCTGCTCGGCATCATGGTCACCTCGACGAACAGTACGTCGCCTCCCGCCGCCGTCCACGCGAGCCCCGTGGCGATCCCGGGGCGCGTGGTGCGCTCGGCCACCTCATCGAAGAACCGCGGGCGGCCGAGGTGCTCGACGAGGTGGTCGGCCGTGACGTGGACCGGTTCCTTGACACCCTCCGCCAGCCGCCGCGCGACCTTGCGCGCGATGGTGGCGATCTCGCGATCGAGGCCTCGCACCCCCGACTCGCGCGTGTAGCCGCGGACGATCCCGCGGATGGCGTCCGGCTCGACGACGAGCTCGTCGCTGGCGAGGCCGTGCGCGGCGAGCTGCTTCGGGATCAGGTACTGGCGCGCGATGCCGACCTTCTCCTCGTCCGTGTAGCCGGACAGCGAGAGCACCTCCATGCGATCGCGGAGCGGGGCGGGGATGGTGTCGAGCGTGTTGGCTGTGGCGATGAACAGCACCTGCGACAGGTCGAAGGACACGCCGAGGTAGTTGTCGACGAAGGTGTGATTCTGGGCGGGGTCCAGCACCTCGAGCAGAGCCGAGGAGGGATCGCCCCGCCAGTCCGCACCGATCTTGTCGATCTCGTCGAGCATGAACACCGGGTCGCGCGTCTCCGCCCGCCGGAGCCCCTGGATGACGCGGCCCGGCAGCGCGCCGATGTACGTGCGCCGGTGCCCACGGATCTCCGCCTCGTCCCGCACCCCGCCGAGGGACATGCGCACGAACCGCCGCCCCAGCGCGCGGGCGATGCTCTGCCCCAGGCTGGTCTTGCCCACGCCGGGCGGCCCGACGAAGCAGAGGATCGGCTCCCGCGCCGGGCTGTCGCCCGTCACGCGTGGCGGTGTCGTCGGCACGGCTGCCGGGTTCCCTGGCTGGCTCGCTCCGTCGCCGCGCTCCTGGCGGAGCTTCTTCACGGCGAGATATTCGAGGATCCGGTCCTTGACCTTGTCGAGGTCGAAGTGATCCTCATCGAGCACGCGGCGCGCCAGATGGATATCGATGCTGCCGCCGGCGCTCTTGTTCCATGGCACGCTCGCCATCCACTCCAGATAGGTGACGATCATGCCGTGCTCCGGCGAGGCCGGCGACAGGCCGGCAAGCCGCTGGAGCTCGCGCTCTGCTTCGCGGCGCGCCTCCTCGGGCAGCTCCGCCGCCTCGATGCGGCGTCGAAGCTCGGCGGCCTCGCTGCTCCCACCGCCTTCCTCCTCGCCGAGCTCCTTCTGGATGGACCGGAGCTGCTCGCGCAGGAAGTACTCGCGCTGCTTCTTGGTGAGCTTCTCCTCCGTCTCCGTCGTGATCTTCCGGCCCAGCTCCCGCACCGCCAGCTCTCGCTGCAGCAGGTCGACCAGGCGGCGGAGCTTGGCCGTCACCGGGTTCAGCTCCAGGATCTCCTGTCGCACCGGCGCATCGAACGGAACGATGGACGCGACGAAGTAGGCCACCTGACGCGGATCTGTCACGTTCTCGGCGGCCACCGCCAGCTCGTCGGGCATTTCCGAGGATGCCTCGACGAGGCGGCGGAAGACGTCGACCACCGCGCGGCGCAACGCGTCCGACTCGGTCGTGTGGTCCACCTCGTCCTGGAGGGCCTCGATGCGCGCCACGAGGTAGGGCTGCGTCCCGACCACGTCGAGCACGCGAATGCGTTCGATGCCCTGGACCATCAGGCGGATGCTGCCGTCGGGCGAGCGGGCCAGCTGCAGGATCGTGCCGACCGTGCCGATGGTGTGGAGATCACCGGGCCCCGGCTCCGCCTTCGCGTCGCGCTGCGCGACGAGGGCCAGGAGACGGTTGCCCCGCATCACGTCATCGACGAGCTTGACCGAGCTTGGCTGTCCCACGGCCAGCGGGACGGCCGTCAACGGCAGGACGACCGCATCCCGCAAGGGCAGGACAGGAAGCGCGTCGGGAACGACGAACTCCGGGCGGGACTCCGTCGCCATCATCGAGCCTCGGCCCGCTTCGCCAGCGTGATCCTGAGCACCCCGCGGTCGTAGCGCGCTTCGACCCTCTCGGGATCGATTGCCGCCGGCAACGGCACCTCCAGCCGGAACGGGCCCTGACGGATGCTCGCCGCGTGGTACACGGCGGCCTCCTCGCACCCGGGCAGCCGGCGGAGACCTTCGACCACCAGCGCATCCTCGAACAACTGGATGTCGACGTCATCCTCGTCGACCCCGGCCAGATCCACCACGACCTCGACCCTGCCGGCCGTCTCGAACATGTCCGCATCGGGCCGCCAGCCGGCCGGCACCAGGAGCCGCACCCGCTCGCTCGGCCAGAATTCGCCGAACGGCGGCCACGGTTGAGCGGAGCCCACCACCATCGCGTAGCGGTAACTCAGGCGTCGATAGCGCATGTCGCGATCGTGCTATTGTGCGCGATTCGGCGGTGACGGTCAACGCGCGACCGCACCGGGTGGTGTCTCAGTTTCCCTCGAGCGACTCACCCGTGAGCCGAGCGGGGCCTGTCGGCGGGGCGCCTGTGGGGCCGGCCGGCTCCGTCACCCATTCGCCCGATTCGCAGCTCTTCGAGCTGCGGCCGGGTCTCAGGGGGCCCACTCCGCGCGGCCGGCCCCACAGGCGCCCCGCCGCCACCCGCTCGGTTTCCCGCGCGTCGCTCGGGGCAAACGGAGACACTACCCGCACCGGCGTTCTCACTCGATGGCGAAGTGCGCCTCAGTCGTGCGGCCGGTGCGGCCGTTGATCGGAAGGATGTCCTGCGGGCACGCCGAGAACGCGACGACGAGATCCATCTCCGCCCGAAACACCGCGGCGCTGCCGGGCGAGGAGACCGGCTCGCCCCACGCCAGGCGGCCGTCCGGCGTCCACGGGATGTTCATGAACAAGTTGAGCGACGGTGGCGTGGCGGGAATCGCGATACCCAGCTCTGCGAGCGCGGCGTGCAGGTTGTCGCGGCAGTTGTCGTGATAGCCCACGACGCCCAGCAAGCCGTAGCGGTCCGGGTCGCACGGCGCGATCAGCGTGTCGTGGGCGCAGCCCGAGGTATCTTCGATCAGGGTCAGGATCGGCCGCCGTCGATTCGTGACGAACGTGTCGCCGACGGCGGCGGCGAGCTTCAGGAACCATGCGCGGCTCGCCTCCATCGCCATCCACTCCAGGGGGTCGTGGGCGTTGAAGGCCCAGGCGTCCACCACCTGCGTGCCATGGGTGTTCACAACCCTGATGCGCTGTCCGGCGCTCACGCGCGCCGCCTTGCCGCCCCGCGCGGGAATCGTGACGAGTCCGGCCATCGCTTTCTCCCCTCCCTGTCTATCGGCGGGCACTTCAGGTCCGCTTCGAGAGAAGTCCGTGCCCACCGGCGTAGTCCGAGGGCAGCGCCGGGGCCCAGCCGGTGAGCAACTCCGCCGGCGGCTCCCAGATCTCCACGCCGAGCGGGCGGCAGGTCGCGAGCGGATCGGCTGCGTCCGGACCCCACACCGGCACAGAGAGGTCGCCGTGAGGACATACCGAGATCGCGCAGAGAACGTCGATCTCGGCGAAGAACTCGAGATGGTCACCCTTCCGGGCCGGGCTCGGTTTGACGAAGTAACGACCGTCGGCCGTGAGGCCGGTCACCTGGAACACGTTGAGGACGTCGTGAACGTCCATCTCCGTGAGGTGGTGAGGCGCCACCGCGCGCACGAGGTTGCTGTGGCAGCAGAGATCGAACTCCTCGCTGTTGAGCAGCTTGTGCACGTAGGGGTCGCACCGCGTCCCGAGGAGGTCATGACACCCGGCGCCGTCGGCGTCGCGGCCGTACCCGATGGTGTCGGCCGTGATCGTGAGCATGGGCCGAAGGTACGGCAAGCAGGACCAGAGCCGGTCGAACGTCGTCAAGTGCGCGCTATGAAGTTGCCGGGTGCGCGAGGCCCAGAACCGCTCCCGCGGGTTGTGCAGGCTCCACACGTTGAGGTCCGCCACCTGCGGCCCCTCGATCGCCACGATCCGGAAGATCTGCCCGGCCCGAACCGGCCAGGCCCGGCCCGAGCGTCTCGGAACGACGAACCGCTCCACCAGTCGGCGCGGTGTGGTCTCGGCGGCGAGTCGGCCGTACCGGTGAGGGTCGGCCAGGAGCTGCGACCCCGGCTTGGCCTCGTAGATCACGCGCGGTGGCGCCATCGTCTCGATCTCCTCACATCGGTGTTGACATTGACGCATCACCATAGTCTCATACCGGACATCCAACCAGCGGTCGCATCGTCGCGGCCATCACGGAGGAATCGCCATGAAACGTTCGCGCATCACCGCCTTCGTCCTTGGCCTTCTTGGTTGCGCGGCCCTCGTCCAGGGTGTCGATGCCCAGCAATGTCCCAAAGGCAAGCTGCGACTCTACACGTCGTGGCCGATGCAGGGCGCGATGCTGCCCGAGGGCACGGGGATGAAGAACGGAGTCGACCTCGCGGTCTCCGAGGCCGGCGGCGTCGTGGCCGGGTACTGCCTCGAGATCGTCGCGCTGGACGATGCCTCGCCGCAGACGGGTAAGTGGGACGGCGCCGTCGAGGCCGAGAACGCGAACAAGGCGGTCGCCGATCCACTGGCGATCGTCTACATCGGCACGTACAATTCCGGCGCCGCGAAGGTGTCCATTCCCATCACGAATCGCGCGCACATGGCGCAGGTCACCCCCGCCAACACCTATCCCGGGCTGACGAAGAAGCGCGGCGCTGCCCCCGGCGAGCCAGGCATCTACCGGCCGGCCGGTTTCGTGAACTACTTCCGGCCGATTCCCGCCGACGACATCCAAGGGGCGGTCGGCGCCAAGTGGGCCAAGCGTCTCGGCGCCAAGAAGGTGTACGTCCTGAACGACCAGGAGCTCTACGGCAAGGGCATCGCCGACGTGTTCGAGGCGACTGCCAAGACGATCGGCCTGCCCGTCGTCGCGAACGAGGGCATCGACTGGAAGCAGCCGGATCAGAAGCCGGTGCTGACGAAGGTCCGGGCCTCGGGCGCCGACCTCGTGTACCTGGGCGGCGTCATCGAGACG
>Ga0335077_10001598_pt1 | contig 27002 bp, 25 predicted proteins | sample Lox_Sample_31_FD_207151 | JGI IMG/M metagenome (GOLD analysis project Ga0335077, IMG submission 207151) | Soil microbial communities from Loxahatchee National Wildlife Refuge, Florida, United States - Lox_Sample_3.1 | ecosystem: Environmental > Terrestrial > Soil > Wetlands | place: USA... | reverse complement strand
GCCCGCTTCCTTTTCATACCACTGGCCGAGGCGGTGGTGTTCGCGATGCTCGCCTCGTACGTGCTCTCGCGTACCCTGGTGCCGACGCTCGCCAAGTACTGGCTCTCCAAGCACGATCCCCAGTCACACGAAAAGGCCGCCGGCACGCTGCAGCGCCTGCAGCACGGATTCGAGCGCTGGTTTCACGGCATGCGTGAGCGCTATCAGGCGCTGCTCGAACGTGCGCTGCACGCCGGACGCAAGTTCACCGTGCCCTTCCTGGGCGCGATGGCCCTGACGGCGCTGCTCGCCTTCCCCTTCGGCCCGCTGCTGCCCGGGCTTGGCCAGGACTTCTTTCCCAGCGTCGATGCCGGACAGATCAAGCTGCACCTGCGTGCCTTCACGGGTGCGCGCATCGATGAGACCGCGACGCTGTGCGACCGCGTGGAAGCGACCATTCGCGAGGTGATCCCGGCCAAGGAACTGGTGACCATCGTCGACAACATCGGCGTGCCCTACAGCGGCATCAACACAGCCTATTCGAATTCAGCCCCGGTGGGATCGGGTGACGCCGACATCCTGGTAAGCCTCGCCGAGCACCACCACCCGACCAAAGACTACGTGCGCGAGCTGCGCGCGCGGCTGGTTGAGCTCTACCCCTCGACCACGTTTGCCTTCCTGCCCGCCGACATGGTGAGCCAGATCCTCAATTTCGGGCTGCCGGCGCCGCTCGACGTGCAGATCTCCGGCTACAACGTGGACGCCAACCGTGCGTACGCCAATGACCTGCTGACGCGCATGCACAAGATCCCGGGCATGGCAGATCTGCGCATCCAGCAGGCCTTCGACTATCCGACGCTCAACGTTGACGTCGATCGCAACAAGGCGGCGCTGCTCGGCCTCACCGAGACCGACGTGGCCTCTGACTTGCTCACTTCGCTCTCGGGCAGCGGGCAGACACTGCTCTCCTACTGGATCGACCCGAAGACCGGGACACAGTACCCGGTCGTGGCGCAGACCCCGCAGTACCGACTGGCAACCCTCATGGACCTCACGACAACGCCGGTTACCGGCGCACAGGGTAGCTCGGCCCAGCTGCTCGCCAATCTCGCCACGTTCCACCGCAGCATGAGCCCGGCGGTCGTCAGCCATTACGATGCAACCCCGGTGATCGACATCTACGGCAGTGCCGCGGGCGAAGACCTCGGCTACCTCTCCAAGCAGATCAACAAGCTGGTGGCGGAAACCAAGCACTCGCTCGCGCGCGGCTCCAAGGTGACCGTGCGCGGCCAGATCAAGACCATGGGAGACTCCTTCGCGGGGCTGCTCATCGGGCTGACGGGCGCCATCGTGCTGGTGTACCTGCTGATCGTGGTGAATTTCCAGTCGTGGCTGGACCCCTTCATCATCATCACCGCCCTGCCGGCAGCCCTCGCCGGGATCGTGTGGATGCTGTTCATCACGCATACCCCCGTCAGCGTGCCGGCCCTCACCGGCGCCATCATGTGCATGGGTGTGGCCACGGCGAACAGCGTGCTCGTCATCAGCTTCGCGCGCGAGCGCATGAATGCCGGCGATGATGCCCTGCATGCCGCGCTGCAGGCCGGCACCACGCGCTTCCGCCCGGTGCTGATGACGGCACTGGCCATGATCATCGGCATGGTGCCGATGGCGCTCGGGCTGGGCGAAGGCGGCGAGCAGAATGCTCCGCTCGGCCGCGCGGTGATCGGCGGACTGGTGTTTGCCACGGTCGCCACGCTGTTCTTCGTGCCCGCCGTGTTCACGCTGATTCACTCGCGCCGGAGGCTGTAATGAGCGTCCAGCCCCAGAATTCCTCCGGCACTGCCGACTCACGCGCGCGCCGCTACGTGCTCGTGCTGGGTGCGGTCGCGCTACTGATTGCGGTGTGGGGCATCATCAGCCGCCTGAGCGCGCGCAACGCGCTCGAGAAGCAGGCCGAGCAGGCGGCGGTTGCGACCGTGACCACCGCCAGGCCGCACCGCGGTCCGGGCTCGGACACCCTGGTGCTGCCCGGCAGCGTGCAGGCTTTCTACGAGGCGCCCATCTACGCGCGCACCGCGGGCTACCTGAAGACCTGGTACACCGACATCGGCACGCCGGTGAAGAAGGGCGAGCTACTGGCGGAAATCGAGACGCCGGAGGTCGACCAGCAGCTGCGCCAGGCGCAGGCGGACCTGGCCACGGCGGAGGCCAACTACCAGCTGGCACGCACCACCAACGAGCGCTGGCAGGGGCTGCTGTCGACGCAGTCCGTCTCGCAGCAGGATGCCGACCAGCGCGCCGGCGATGCGGCGGCGAAAGCGGCGGCACGCCAGTCGGCGGCCGCCAACGTGGCACGCCTGCAGGAGCTGGAGTCCTTCAAGCGCGTGGTCGCTCCGTTTGCCGGAGTCGTCACCCAGCGCAACACCGACGTGGGCGCCCTGATCAATGCCGGCCAGACCCCCGGCAACGCGCTGTTCCGGGTGGCCGACACGCACCGGCTGCGTATCTACGTGTCGGTGCCGCAGTCCTATGCCGCCGCGATCACTCCGGGACTGACCGCGGCGCTGGTGTTCGCCGACCGCCCGGGCAAGCGTTATGAGGCGGTGGTCGCCAATACCTCCCGTGCGCTGGATGCCACGTCACGCACGCTGCAGGTCGAGCTGCAGATCGACAATGCCAGCGGCGAGCTGCTGCCCGGCTCCTATGCCCAGGTGCACTTCACCCTCACCGGCGCCGACGACACTCTGCGCATTCCGGTCAACACGGTGCTCTTCCGTACGCAGGGCCTGCAGGTGGCGGTCGTGGACGGCGAGCATCGCGTGCACCTGAAGAGCATCACGCAGGGACGTGACTTCGGCACCGAGGTGGAAGTGCTCTCCGGGATCTCCGCCGATGACGTGCTGGTCGCCAACCCCCCGGATTCCATCGCGGATGGCGCCCAGGTGCGCATCGCAACCCCGCCACCCAAGAACGGCGCGGGCGCACCCAGCGGTCGCTCGTGATGGATCGCCCGTTCGCCGGCCCGTTGCTGGCGGCCCTCCTCGGTGGCTGCTCGCTGGCACCGCATTACGAGCGGCCGGCGATGCCCGAGGCACCTCCACAGCGCTACAAGGAGACCGGCGAATGGAAGGTCGCCGTCCCGGCCGATGCCAGGGCGCGCGGGCCCTGGTGGCAGCTCTTCCATGATGCCGATCTCGATGAGCTTGAGAGCGCGGTCAGCAGCACCAACCAGAGCCTGCGGGCTGCGCTGGCCCGCCTGGATGAGGCGCGCGCGGCCACGCGCATCGCCGGCTCGAATTACTTCCCGACGCTCGATGCCAGTGCGGCCGCCACGCGCGAGCGCGTGTCCCTGAACTCCCCGAGCTACGCACCCGGCAAGCCCGGCACCACGAACCTGTTCACCGTCGGCGCCAACCTGTCCTACGAGCTGGATCTGTTCGGCCGCGTCCGCAATACCGTGGCCAACGCCCGCTACAACGAGCAGGCGAGCGCCGGGGACCTAGCGAGCATGGACCTCGAGCTCCACGCCGAGCTCGCCAGCGACTATTTCACGCTGCGCGGTCTGGATGTCGAGCAACAATTGCTCGATCAGACGGTCGCCGACTATGCGCGCGCCCTGGCGCTGACCCAGAACCTGTATCAGGGCGGGGCATCACCCATTTCCGACGTGCAGCAGGCGCAGGCCCAGCTGGAGAGCGCGCGCACCCAGGCCGAGGACACGCGCCTGCGGCGTGCCCAGACCGAGCACGCCATTGCAGTCCTGGTGGGACGCGAACCGAGCACCTTCAGCCTTCCTGCGCGTGCTGCCGAGCAGCTGCCCTCCCTCCCGGCAGTCGATGCCGGCCTGGCTTCCGAGCTGCTCGAGCGGCGTCCGGATGTGGCGGCCGCCGAGCGGCGCGTCGCCGCCGCCAACGCCAACGTCGGCGTGGCGCGTGCCGCCTATTTCCCGGTCTTCAGCCTCCTCGGCTCGGGTGGCTACCAGAGCACGCAGACCTCCAACTGGCTCACGGCCCCGAGCCAGTTCTGGTCGCTCGGGCCTCAGGCCGTGCTGACGCTCTTTGACGGCGGCCTGCGCCGGGCGCAGTCCGCGCAGGCACATGCCGTATACGACGAGCAGGTCGCCAATTACCGCGGCACCGTGCTCACCGCATATCAGGAAGTGGAAGACAATCTGGCGGCCCTGCGCCAGCTGCGGCTCGAGAGCGTCAGTCAGGCGGCGGCGGTGACGGCGACGCAAGGCGCGCTCGAGCAGGCACGCCTGCGCTACAAGGGCGGCATCGTGACTTACCTGGAAGTCGTCGCGACCGAGAATGCCTCGCTCTCGGCGCGGCTGACGGCGGTCGACATCGATATCCGCCAGGCCGCGGCCACCGTGCTCCTCATCCGCGCTCTGGGCGGCGACTGGCATCAGCCGACCGTCGCGGCAGCGCCGGCAGTTACCGTACCCGCCGGCTGAGTGCCTGGGCTCTAGCCGCTACCGCGGTGACCCCACGGCCTGCATGTCCCGGTGCGCCTCCTCCTTGGCACGCGTTGCCTCGGCGCTGGCATCCGCGTCGGGCTTGAGCGCGTGGATCGCCGCGTCCAGGCCCTCCCCGGCGATCACTTTGCGCTTGAGATCCGCGTAGGGAATGCGCAGGTTGCGCGCGGCGTGCAGCGTCGCGGCGCACAGGTCGAGGCTCGTGAAATTCTGGCACGCCTCCTGCGAGGACATCCCTGCGGGCAGCACGGCCGCCAGTCGGGCATCGTCCGTGGCGTCGTTGCCTGGATTGGGTGGCGCGGCGTGGGTCGGGGGCGCCGCGAGCATGCCGGCTCCCAGGATCGTGATGCAGGCGAAAATCCGACGCTCAGTTCTCACCGGCATGACCTCCTGTCGGGGCCGGACTTCGCCGCGTGGGAACCGCTGCACGTCCTTGTCCGACGGCCGCCCACGCGGGAAGTCCACACCATATTCAGTGTGTCATGCGGTGAGGGCAATCTGTCTGCGAACGGAGTCGCGTGTGCGCCGTGGGCGTCGGACGATTCTCACAGGCGCTGTCGGCATCGTCCTTCAGGCACTGCTGCGCGCGAAATCGATGAAGCCCCGCGCCACGTCGGTGTGCTTCAGCTGTACCTGCACCCTGTCACCGACGTCGAGTCCGTCGAAGCCCTGCACCAGACGCCCTTCGGCGAGCGGGGCGCCGATGCGCACCCAGGTGCCGCTCGCGGACGCGCCCGTGACGATCGCGTCGAATCGCTGGCCGATACGCGACTGCAGCAGCAAAGCGGCGGCGGACTTGCGCACCTGCCGCTCGACCTTCGCGGCGTTACCCTCCTGCAGCGTGCAGTGTGCAGCCTCACGGGTGAGGGTATCGGCATCGTAGGGGGCGGGGGCGCGCGCGAGCGCGGCCTTCAGCAACCGCTGCGTGATCAGGTCCGGGTAGCGGCGGTTGGGGGCGGTCGCATGCGTGTAGTCCTGTACGGCGAGGCCAAAGTGTCCCGCCACCGCCTGCCCCGGCAGCTTCAGCACGTACTCCCCGGCTCCGAGCAGCTTCACGATGCTCAGCGACAGATCGGGAAAGCTCGCTGGGTCGGCCGACTGGCGCTGACTCAGGAATTCGCTCAGTGCCCGGGCATCCGGGTCCGCGGGCAGCGACGCACCCAGCGTGCGCGCCAGCGCCACGATGCGTGGCCAGCGCTCGGGCTGGCGCAGCACCCGGCGCAGCGAGGGATAGCCGCGCGCCTCGAGGAAGCGCGCCACCACCGCATTCGCCGCGATCATGAAGTACTCGATGAGCTCCTTGGCACGGTTGTCCTCATCGGGCCGCAGGTCTGCGAGCGTCCCGCCGTGGTAAATCGCCTGGGCTTCGAGTGTGACCAGGCCGAGCGCCCCCTGACGGCAGCGCACGGTCTTCAGGCGCTGTGCGACCGCGTCCTGCTCGCGCAACTGCGCCTCCAGCCCGGCTACCGCCGCCACCGCGGGTGGGGCGAGAGCATGGCCGTCCAGCCAGGCGGCCACCGAGTTGTAAGCGAGCTTCGCGCGATTCACCACCAGGGCACGGTAGATGTCCGAGTCGGTCACCGTGCCGCCGGCATCGATGGTCATGTCGATGACGAGGCTTAAGCGCACTTCATCCTGCACCAGCGAAGTGCGGTCGGTCGATAGCTGCGGCGGCAGCATGGGAAAGATCTGGGCAGCCGTGTAGACCGAGGTGGTATTGGTGCGCGCGTGCGCATCAATCGCCGAGCCGGGAGCCACCGAAGCGCTCACATCGGCGATGGCGACCAGGATGCGTACTGCCTCGCCGGTTGCCGGTTGTGCCACGGAAAGCTGGTCGAGGTCGCGCGAGTCGTCGTTGTCGATCGAGCACCACGGGAGCGCGCGCAGGTCGCGCACCCCCGCCTCAGCGGCCGGCGTGGCGTCGCCGGGGCGACTCAGTTCGGTTGCGACCGCCGGCGGAAAATCCGGCTGCAGCCCACGCTCGAGCATGGCGCTGCGTGCGAGCCTGCGCAGCAGGTCCGATGGCTGACGCGGCGGCGTCGACGCGGTGGGTGCGGGCATCGTGAAATGATACCCGGTGCGCCAAGGCCTAAGCGTCCGTCCCGCCTGCCGCGGGTCTGAGTTCCGGCTCGGACGTGTGGCGCGCGCAGCGCGCGCGCCACACGCTCGATTTCAGAAGCTGTAGCTGCCGTACAGCCCGAAGGTGCGCGGCTGGTTAGTCAGGTAGCCCACGCGTGCCGTGCGGCCGCGCTCGTAGTCGAGCGCCAGCCGTGCGGTCTCATCCCACAGGTTGTTGATGTAGAAGGCGCCCTGCCAGTGATCGCCCTTCAGTCCCAGGCGCAGGTTGCCGATGGTGTAGCTCGGCAGCTCGGGATTGAAGCTGAACGAGCTGGTCGAAAGCGGTCCGCCGAAGTCATCCAACCGCGCACGATAGTCGGTGGGGTTCCCCATCGTGGGACAGCCCGCGCAGAGGGTGCCGAAGCCGGGCTGCTCGTTCTCGAACTGCGAGAATGACGAGCCCACGTACTGCACCGTGAGGTTGGCGAAGAAGTCCTTGCCGCTGCTGAGGGGCTGGGTGAAGCCAACGAACGCCGCTGCTTGCTCCCGCGGCGAGGTCGGCAAGCGGTTGCCGTCCGCCAGGCCACCGACCACCACCGTCGTGGCCGGGGTGGTCCCCGATGCCGGAATGCTGGAAGTCACGGACGAGGTCAGCTTGGCATCGATGTAGGATGCCGACACGCCGAAGTCCCAATTGATGTTGGGCTTGGCGAAGAGCTCCAGTTCGACGCCTTCGCTGCGTGCGGTCGGCACGTTGAAGACCACGCGCGAGGAGCAGGTGCCGGCGGTGGTGGTCGCCTGCAGGTCCGTGATGTCGGAGTAAAACACGTCGATGTTCAGCGTCAGGCGCTTGTCCAGCCACTCGGTCTTGGCGCCCAGCTCGTAATCCCAGGTCTTCTCGTCCTTCCAGTTGGGATTGTTGCCGAACACGATCTTGTCGGTGGGCGAGCACAGTGGCAGGTTGATCGGATCGTTGATGCCACCGAGGCGGAAGCCGCGTGCCGCCTGCGCATAAAGCTGCGCATCCGGCGTGGGCTTGTAGCTGAGGATCAGACGCGGCGAGGTGCCGCTCGAGTCGGTCGAGCCCGGCACCGGCTGAGGTACGCAGGGCACGTTGGTGCCAACGGGCGCGCAGGTCGGGGCGGAAAAAGCACCGCCGAACACCAGGTCCCGGTCCTCGTTGAACTTGTAGTAACGCAGGCCCGCGGTGAGTGCAAACTGGCTGGTCATGTGCCAGGTCGCCTCGCCGAAGGCGGCGTATTGCTTGAGCCGGTAGCTCAGGTCGGAGTAGAACGGCATGTCGTCGGTGGGCGCGCCGAAGGAGGTGCTGGGTAACCCGATGAACGTGTCGTATCCGGGCGTCGGCAGGCTCTGCCCGTAATGGCGGTCGACGTGCTGGAAGAAGCCGCCGACCAGCCAGTCGATGGTCTGCGTGCCGTTGGATGAGAGCCGCAGCTCCTCGGAGACCACGTTGAGACCGGTCCGGTCGTAGAGGGGCGAGCTGATGCGCACGCTGTCCTGGTCGGGGATTCCCAGCGCATCGTAGGTGACGCTGCCGGTGAGCTGCGTGGCATCGCGCAGCACGCGCACGTTACGATGCGTGTAGGAGGTGATCGAGGTGAGCGTGGCTGCGCCCATGCTGTAGTCGACCTTGAGGTCGCCGAGGAAGAACTGGTCCAGCAGGCCCTCGCGCTGCTGCGTGTACTGCTGGCGGTCGCCGATGGTGACGGGGGCGACCGTGGTGAACGGGTTGGCCAGGATGTTGTACAGATCGACCCGCGGATAGCCGTTGGTGGTCAGGTTCTGGTAGACCACCCGCGGGGTGATGGACAAGGCCTCGGTCGGCTTGATGAGCAGCGACAACCGTGCTCCGGTGCGGTCGCCGTCGTTGACATCCTGCTTGACCCCGCCGCCGGGCTGGATGGCATCGATGAATCCCGGCAGGTGATGCCAGTAGAGCACCAGCCGCATCGCCGCCATGTCGCCGAGCGGCACGTTGAAGGCGCCGCGCGCCATGCCACCCTGCCCGCCGCTCTCCACCGTCTCGAACGAGGCGTCGGTGAAGACTTCGTACTTCCCGAGCTGCGGCTGGCGCGTGATGTAGCGCACGGTGCCCGCTTCCGAGCCGGCGCCGAACAGTGTGCCCTGCGGTCCGCGCAGCACCTCGAAACGATCGAGGTCGAAGAGCTCCAGGTCAGGCGTGAACAGCGCCACCGAGATCGGCGACTCGTCCAGATATACCCCAACCTGCTCCTTGACGCCGGGCTGGTCGCGGATCACCTGCCCGGAGCTGATGCCGCGGATCGCCATCTGGCTCTGGCCCGGCCCGAGGTCAGCGACCGAGAAGCCCGCGATGTTGCGCGCCAGGTCGACCAGATCCTCGGCGCCGGAATTGCGGATCTGGTCCTGGCTCGTGGCGGACACCGAGAACGGGACGTCCTGCAGGTTCGCCTGGCGCTTGGTCGCCGTGACGATGACTTCCTGCAGCGCTCCCTGCGTCTGGTCGGCTTGTTGTGCGCCACCGACAGAGGGCAGCAAACCGCAGCTGCCGATGACCGCGACTGCCACCAGCCCCGTGACACACGATGTCCGCTTCCTGAACATGACGACCCCCCCTGAATCAACACAAGAACCGGTGCGCTCCGCGGTTTTGCTCAAGTCCGCCCACGCACTGACCGTTCTTACACTCTTTCACAGTTGGCCCGCCGCCGACAACCCCTGGGCCGCCGCCGGCACTGTTGCCTTTTGGTCACACGATGATGTAGTGCAGTGCCGCGAACCGCACGGCGGCGCGATCCCTGGGGTCGGCGGCACGCCGCTCGGGCTCAGCCAATGCTCGCTTCGTCCTGGCGGATCGTGCGTCCTGCGGTCCACAGGTGCCAGGCCGCCCACAGACCCGTGGGCGCAAGCACCAGCAGGGCCCAGCGCAGGGACTCATCGCCGGCACTCGAATGGCTGCGCAGCCAGTCGCTGAGCCAGCCGATGGCTTGCGGGGCGATGACCAGGTTGCCCACGTTGGCGAGGAACAAGAGCGTCGCGCACCCGGTCGCGCGCATGCCGGCCGGCAGGACGTTCTGCAGCAGCCCGAGAATCGGACCGATGTAGAAATAGACTCCCGGCACAAACAACCAGAGGTAGATCGTAGCCACGCGGGTCGAGTCCACCCAATAAGCCAGGAAAGACGGCACCGTGCTCGCGAGCACGAACAGCGCCAGGAGGTTCGTGATGTGCTTCGGGTCTCGCGCGGCAGGACGACTCATCAGCCCTGCGGCCAGCAGCGTGCTCGCGGTGCCGGCCACCAGGTGCATGGGTCCCAGGAGCTCTCCGGCGCTGCCCACGCTGAGGTGATGCGAGCGCTGCAGAAATGCCGGCGTCCACCACATCAGGCCCCAGCTCCACAGCGTCGCGACCGATCCGCCGACCACGAGGTGGATCGCCGAGCGCTGCCTGGCGACGAAGCGCAGCGTCTCACGCACACTGCTCGCGGGAATACGCACACGGTCGAAGCACCCGCGCTCGGGCTCGCGGATCGTGAGCCATACGAGCGCGCCGAGTGCCAGCCCCGGTATGCCCAGCAGGAGAAAGGCCGCGCGCCAGCCGCTGCGTTCCGCGGCCGCGCCGGCCACCGAGGAGCCGAGCCAGGCACCCAGGCAGGCTCCCAGGGCGAAGATGGTCAGCGCGAACGGACGGCGTGCCGGGGTAAACTTGTCCGCCAGAATCGAAGTCGACGGCGCCGTGCCCCCCGCCTCCCCTATGCCGACGCCGAAGCGCCCCAGCATCAGCTGCGTGAAGGATCGCGACAGGCCGCAGAGCGCAGTCATGCCCGACCAGATCAGTAGTGCCCAGGCGAGGATGTCGCGCCGGTTGGCCTTGTCCGCGAGCGCGGCTACCGGGAGGCCGAGCGTCACGTAGAAGAGCGCCAGCGCGACACCGGTGAGGTAGCCGACGCCGCTGTCGGAGAGCTGCAGGTCGTGCTTGATGGGCTCGATGAGCGTGGAGATCGAGAATCGATCGGCGATGTTGAGCGCATACGCCAGGGTCAGAATGCCCAGGACGTAATAGCGATCGGGGGCTTCCCTGCTGGAATCAGAGCCAATCAAGACATGACCCCCGGAACCCTCCCCGCATCCGAGCGAATGCCATCGGAAGCAACATCGAGCTTAACAAGCTCGGCACCCGCGTGCTGCGTGCCCGCAAGACCCGAAGATCGGAAAGAAGCTAACCCTCGGACGCGTCGCGCGCTGCGATGGCGTCGCGCTTCGGGGAATCGCCGGATAACTGACGCGTGAGGTAGGCTTTCCCCAGACGACATGCGGCCTCGAGTGAGCGGCCGGCCGCCAGTGCCGCCGCGATAGCGGTCGCGAGCGCGCAGCCACTGCCGCGCATGCCGTGTGGACTGCGCGGCGCCTCGAGGCGTACCGGTGCACTTCCCCGCTGCAGCAACAGGTCGGTGCTCTGCGCGCCGCCGCCGTGTCCGCCCTTGACCAGCACCGCGCCCGCGCCGCATTCGAGCAGCTGCCATCCCTGGCGCAGGGCTTCGGCTTCCCCGCGCGCCGGCCGCGATCCGGTCAGCGCGGCGAGCTCCGGGAGGTTGGGCGTCAGCAGGGTCGCGCGCGGCAGCAGCGCCACGGCAAGCCGTGCCCGGCCCGGTCCATCCAGCAACTCACCGCCGGAGCTCGAGGCCAGCACCGGATCGAGCACCAGCGGCACGTCCGCGTGCCCGTCCAGTGCGTCGGCGACGGCCTGCACCCCGGCGGCACTGCCGAGCATGCCCACCTTGACCGCGCCGACCGCAGTGGTCGCAAAAGCCGCCGCGATCTGCCCGGCCAGCATCGTGGCGGGAATGAGGTGCGTCGCGAGCATCGCGGCATCCGTCTGTGCCGTCACCGCAGTCACTGCGCACAGGGCACGCGTGTCGAGATCGGCCAGCGTGCGCAGGTCCTGCGCGATGCCGGCGCCCCCGCTCGAGTCGGCGCCGGCGATGACCAGGACGGCGCTCACCCGCCGGCGGCCAGCAGCGCAAGCCGCGCGTGCCCGCGCGCCTGCAGCGCGCGCGCCGCGCGCCAGGCGCGCACGCCGCTGCGACAGCACAGCACCACGCGTGCATCGGGCGGCAGCTGCGGCGGCGCACGCTCCAGGGTCTCGAGGTCGATCCGCAGCGCGCCCGCCACCAGCGGCTGCGGTGCCTCCGCGCGGCTGCGCAACTCGATCACCACGTCTTCCGCTGCGAGGTCCGCGGGTGCGATGAAGCGCAGCGTACCGGTGGCCGCCTCGCTCGCACCACCGAAGGCGAAGCCGCCAAAGCGCAGGCTGCGCAAGTCCACCGAGATCAGCCGTCCGAGCGGGCTCGGCTGCAGGCCGAGCAGCAGTGCGAGCACCAGGTGTGCCTGCAGCGTCCCCACGACGCCGACCGCCGTGCCGAGCACCCCGCTTTGCGCGCAGCTGCCGACGCTCCCCGGCATGTCGGGGAAGACCGCGCGGTAGCTCGGCGCCCCGCCGCAGAAGACCCCGACGTAGCCGGACAGGCCGAGCACCGAGGCACTCACCAGCGGCAGCGCCGCGGCCTGGCAGCCATCGCTCAGCATGTAGGTGAGCGCAAGGCTGTCGGCGGCATCGATCACCACGTCCAGGCCGGTGAGATGCGCACCGATGCTGTCCGGCGTCAGCCGCTGCTGATGAGCGTGCACGCGCACCTCGGGATTGAGGGCTGTGAGGGCTGCCTGGGCCGCGACGACCTTGGGCGTGCCGACATCGCGCATGCGGTAGAGCGGCTGGCGGTGCAGGTTCGACTCCTCCACCAGGTCCGGGTCGGCCACGATGATCTGCCCGACCCCGGCGGCTGCGAGGTAAGCGAGCACCGCGCAGCCGAGCCCGCCGGCGCCGGCGACCAGTACGCACGCGTGGGTCAGCCGGTGCTGCCCGGCGTCCCCCACCTCCGGCAGCACCACCTGGCGGTCGTAACGTGTGTTCATGCCGGCTGCAGCGCGCGCGGCGCCTGCCCGGCTGCGAGCCACCCCTGCAGCCGCGCGACCGGATCCTCGGCCGTGACGATGTCACTCACCACCGCGGCGCTATCGGCGCCGGCGGCGAACACCTCCGGGAGACGCTCGAGGGTGATGCCGCCGATGGCCACCAGCGGCCGCGAACCGACGCGGCGCTTCCAGTCGCCGATCCTCCGCAATCCCTGCGGCGCCCAGGGCATCACCTTGAGCGTCGTCGGGTAGATGGGACCGAGCGCCACGTAGTCGGGGTCGGCGGCGAGGGCCGCCGCAAGCTCCGCCTCGTCGTGCGTGCTGATGCCGAGCCGCACGCCCGCGCGCCGCAGCGCCGCCCGGTCGGCAGACTTGAGGTCCTCCTGGCCCAGGTGCACAAAGTCACAGCCGGCCTCGAGCGCCTGCTGCCAGTGATCGTTGACGACCAGCTGGATGCCGCACCTGCGGCACAGGTCGCGCGCCCAGGCAATCTGCGCCGCGACTTCACCGGGCGCACGCTCCTTGATGCGCAGCTGCACCAGGCGCACACCGGTCCCCGCCAGGCGCTCGATCCAGGCGGCACTGTCGAGGATCGGATAGACGCGCGCCAGTCTCATCCGCGGAAGGCCGTGCCAATGACCGGGGTCGAGGGCGCGGCGAAATCGCGCGGCTCCATCGGCCCGGCGGCCCGCGCCGCCAGCCCGGCGCTCACCGCCTGCGCGAACGCGGCCGCCATCTGCACCGGATCCTTGGCCTGCGCGACGGCGCTGTTGACCAGCACTGCGTCAAAACCGAGCTCGAGCGCCTGCGCCGCGTGCGAGGGCACCCCCAGTCCCGCATCGATGATGAGCGGCACGTGCGAGACGTGTGCGCGCAGGCATTTCAGCCCATAGAGGTTGCTCAGGCCGCGGCCCGAGCCAATCGGTGCACCCCAGGGCATGAGCAGCTCGCAGCCGGCCTCGAGCAGCCGCTCGGCGACCACCAGGTCCTCGGTGGTGTAGGGAAATACCTGGAAGCCCTCCGCGCACAGGATGCGCGCGGCCTCGACGAGCCCGAACACGTCCGGCTGCAGCGTGTCGTCCTCGCCGATGACCTCGAGCTTCAGCCAGCGCGTGCCGAACACCTCGCGCGCCATGTGCGCGGTGGTCACGGCCTCCTTCACGGTGTGGCAGCCGGCGGTGTTGGGCAGCACTTGCACGGGCAGCTCCCGGATCAGCGACCAGAACCCCTGCCCGGCGCGCTCACCGGCGGCCTCACGCCGCAGCGCCACGGTGACCACCTCGCAACCCGACGCGCGCACCGCCGCGCTCAGCAAAGCCGGCGAGGGGTAGCGCGCGGTGCCAAGCAGCAGGTGCGAGCTCAGGCGCGTCCCGTACAGCTCCAGCATTCAGCCCCCCTGCATGGGTGCGAGCACCTCGACGCGATCGCCCTCGCACAGGCACGTGAGCGCACGCGCCTGCACGGCCACGAACTCGCCGTTCACGGCCGTGCTGACCACGCTGTCGCCGTAACCGAGGTCCTCAAGCGCCTGCGCCAGCTGCGGCGCCCGCACCTCGTGCCACGCGCCGTTCACCTGAATCCTCATGCATTACCTCCGGGAAAGAGTGGCCCTCAAGCAGCGTGAGCGCCGCGCGGCGCGCCAGGGCGGGCGCGAGCAGGAAGCCGTGCCGGTACAGGCCGTTCACGTGCAGCCTCGTGCCGCACCACTGCAGGCGCGGCAGGTTGTCCGGGAAGGCCGGGCGCACCGCCGCACCGAGCTCGAGCACGTCGGCCTCGCCGAAGGCCGGATGCAGCGCGTAGGCGGCCGAGAGCAGCTCGAGCAGTGAGCGCGCGCTGACGTGCGCGCCGGCGTCACTCTCGATCATGCTCGCCCCCACCAGGTATACCCCGGCCTCGCGCGGCACCAGGTAAACCGGCAGGCGCGGGTGCAGCAGCCGCACGGGACGCGTGAGCCTCAGCTCCGGCAGTCGCAGCAGCAGCATCTCGCCCTTGACGCCCCGCAGCTGCGGCAGCTGCGCGCGGGCCGCAAGTCCGCTGCAGTCGAGCACTGCCCGTCCCGCCAGCTGCCGGCGCCCGGCATCGACGTCATAGAGCACCGGTACGCCACGCTCGCCGAGGCGCGCGCTCAGCGCCGAAAGCGCGGCGCGCGGGTCCAGGTGGCCCTCGGCGGGGAAGTACAGCCCGGCATCGAAGCGTCCGGCGAGCTCGGGCTCCAGAGCGGCGATGCCATTCGCGTCCACCTCGTTGAATGCCTCGGTGCGGCGCGCGAACTGGCGCAGCTCCGCCCGATCGCGCGCGTGTGCCAGCAGCAGCGTGCCGCGGCGGAGCGTGCCGGGGAAGTGCTCCTGCCACCACGGCAGCGCCGCGGCGCCGAGGCGCGCGATCAGCGGCCCGGAATTCTCCTGCTCGCACCAGGGCGCGAGCATGCCCCCGGCGAACCAGGAGCAGTTGCGCGGCGGTGCCGGCGAGCGCTCGAGCACCTCGACGCTCGCGCCGCGTGCGCTGAGCTCGAGTGCGCAGCTCAGGCCCGCGACGCCCGCGCCGATGACGCTGATGCGCACTAGGCGCCCTCCGCTGGGGGCGCCGGCACGTACAGTTCGCCCCCGTGCGAGCGGAACTTGACCGCCATGTCGCGCAGGCCCGCCTCGCGTGCCTCGGCGCGTACCTCGTGCGAGATGCGCATGGAGCAGAACTTCGGCCCGCACATCGAGCAGAAATGCGCCAGCTTGTGGCCCTCCTTCGGCAGCGTGGCGTCATGGAAGGCGCAGGCGGTATCCGGGTCGAGCGAGAGGTTGAACTGGTCCTGCCAGCGAAAATCAAAGCGCGCCCGCGACAGCGCGTCATCGCGTTCCTGCGCACCGGGGTGCCCCTTGGCCAGATCGGCCGCGTGCGCCGCGATCTTGTAGGTGATCACGCCGGTCTTGACGTCGTTGCGGTCCGGGAGCCCGAGGTGTTCCTTCGGCGTCACGTAGCACAGCATCGCCGTGCCATACCAGCCGATCAGCGCCGCGCCGATGGCCGAAGTGATGTGATCGTAACCGGGTGCAATGTCGGTGGTGAGCGGCCCGAGCGTGTAGAACGGCGCCTCGCCGCAGGTGGCCAGCTGCTTGTCCATGTTGGCCTTGATCTTGTGCATCGGCACGTGCCCGGGCCCCTCGATCATCACCTGGCAGTCGCGCGCCCAGGCCAGACGCGTGAGCTCGCCGAGGGTCTCCAGCTCGGCGAACTGCGCGGCATCGTTGGCATCGGCGATCGAGCCCGGGCGCAGCCCGTCACCGAGGGAGAAGCTGACGTCGTAGGCCCGTGCGATCTCGCAGATCTCCTCGAAGTGCTCGTAGAGGAAACTCTCGCGGTGATGCGCGAGGCACCACTTGGCCATGATGGAGCCGCCGCGCGAAACGATGCCGGTGACGCGCTGCACGGTAAGCGGCACGTAGGCGAGGCGCACGCCGGCGTGAATGGTGAAGTAGTCCACCCCCTGCTCGGCCTGCTCGATCAGGGTGTCTCGAAACACCTCCCAGCTGAGCTCCTCGGCCACCCCGCCCACCTTCTCCAGCGCCTGGTAGATCGGCACCGTGCCGATCGGGACGGGTGAATTGCGCAGGATCCACTCGCGGATGGTGTGGATGTTGCGCCCGGTGGAAAGGTCCATGACCGTGTCAGCGCCCCAGCGGATCGCCCACACCATCTTGTCCACTTCCTCCGCCGTCGAGGAGGTCACCGCCGAATTGCCGATGTTGGCGTTGATCTTCACCAGGAAATTGCGGCCGATGATCATCGGCTCGGACTCCGGGTGATTGATGTTCGCCGGGATGATGGCGCGGCCGGCCGCCACCTCGGCGCGCACGAACTCGGGGGTGACGATCTGCGGCAGGGTCGCGCCGAAGGGCTCGCCGCCATCGCGCGCCGGCGCGCGCACCTCGCGTCCGAGGTTCTCGCGGATGGCGATGTACTCCATCTCCGGGGTGATGATGCCGCGGCGCGCATAGGCGAGCTGCGTCACCGCCTGCGTGGCACGCCCCCGCAGCGGCGCGCGGCGCTGCGGAAACTCCGGCGCCCCCGGGGCGCCGGCGCTGAGACCATTGTCGCGCGGCTGCACTCCTCGGCCGGCATAACTCTCGACGTCCCCGCGCGCGCTGATCCAGGGCGCGCGCAGCGCCGGCAGGCCGGCGATGATGTCGATGCTGAGCTGCGGGTCGGTATACGGCCCGGAGGAGTCGTACACGGTGAGCGGCGGCTCGCCAGCGCTCGGCTGCAGCGAGATCTCGCGCATGGGTACGCGCAGCCCGGGGTGCAACCGCCCGCTGCAATAAACCTTACGGGAAGCGGGGAAGGACTCGGCTACTACCTGCAGCAACTGTGCATTCATCGTGGCGCTCCTCAACTTGCGGTCGAAGACCCAGTGAACGCCGGGAGAGCTGCGAGATGCGGCCGCCTGTGGTTCGGGCAGCCTGCGAAGGACGCTGATCTCGTGACACTTTCCTACGCCAGCATTAACTGGATCAGGTTCGAAGGGTCGCCACGCGCGCCGGTCATGGCGCCTGCTGGCCTCTCAGCCCCCTGCCGGGGCTCCCCTAGGTGGAGTGCAAAGTAGTACGGGCCTCGGCGCGGGTCAATGGCGGACGTGACCTGCGCCATGGCGCGTGTGAGACTTGCGCACCATGGCAACGTGGCAGCTGTGGGCCCTGCTGTCGGCGGTGTTCGCAGCGCTGACGGCGGTGTTCGCCAAGCTCGGGGTCGCAGAGGTCAGTCCCGACGTCGCGACACTGCTGCGCACCGTGGTGATCCTCGCGGCGTTGCTGGCGCTGGTGCTCGCCACGCGCCAGTTCCCCGACCTGTGGCGGGCCACGCCGCGCGCCTACCTGTTCCTGGTGCTCTCGGGACTCGCCACCGGCGCCTCATGGTGGTGCTATTTCCGCGCGCTGCAGGCGGGCGATGCCGCGCGGGTCGCGCCACTGGACAAGCTCAGCGTCGTGCTGGTGGCGCTCTTCGGCGCCGGGTTTCTGGGCGAACGTCTGGCCGCGGTAAACTGGCTGGGGGTCGTGCTGGTAGCCCTGGGGGCGTGGCTCGTAGCGCTCAGGAGTTAAGACAAACGGCGCCGCGCGCGGGGCCGCCAGGCCGCGCGCGCAGCGTTCGAAGGATCGGCCGCCTCGCGGCGGGCTGCGAATCCTTATGCGGGTCGATTACCGCCGCCGTGACTCGCCTGGCCGCCCTTGCGACCGGCCTCGGCAGCCAGCTCCGGATGCTGGGAGAAGCTGCGCTTCTCGTCCGGGACGCTCTGGCCGCCCTTGCGGCCGGCGACTGCCGCCAGCGTACGGTCCTGGGAGAAGCTGCGCTTCGCACCCGGGACGCTCTGGCCGCCCTTGCGACCGGCCTCCGCCGCCAAGCGACGATTCTGCGAGAAGCTGCGCTTCTCGTCCGGGACCGCCTTACCGCCCATGCTGGCAATCTGCCGCTGGCGCTCCGCGTTCATCGAAGCAAACCCGCGGTGGGAGGTGCGCCCTTCATCAACGGTTCCTTGTGCCATCACTCATGCTCCTTAGGATTCTCGCCTGAAGACCCGGATCGTGGCGGGCGCTTGCGGCGTGCTGCGTGACTGTTCCCCAACGCAGCCAGCATACGCCCGGTCCGTGACGCTTCAAATAAGAGGAATCTGACAGTTCAGGGTGCAAATGCGTACACCCCGTTAGGATGCCTTAAGGAGTTAGGCGGTCAATCACGAGGTTGAGCAGCCCGTCCTGCCCTACACGGTAGGTGAGCTCCCCGAAGGGATCGCCGCTCGAGCCCACCGGATTGCCGGAACGGGCAATGCGGGCAACGACTTGCACGGCCTGCCCCGGAGCAAACGAGTGTCCCGGGATCATCGAGTCGGCCGCCGTCAGTGTCACCGCCTGCGGGAACTGACTCTGCAGGCGCTTCGCCGCCAACGGCGGGCCGCCCCCGCCGGCGCGGCGCACAAAAACAAACAACGGCACCCCTCGGTCCGCGCTGCCTGAGAGCCGCGGGGCCAGCGTGATGTTAACTCGCACCGCAGCGGTGGGACCGGCTGCGGCCGCCGCGGGCGGCGTAGCGCTCGTCGCTGCGCTGCGGTCGTCGATGGCACGGATCTGCTCCTCGATGAGTGGCCGTACGTTGTCCGGAGGATTCATGGTGAGGAGCTTCGCGAAGCGCTCGCGCGCGAGCGGCAGGTCCCCGCGCCGCGCTGCAACAGTGGCACCGAAGAACAGTGCCTTGCCGGAGTCGGGGGCGAGCTCGAGGGCACGATCGATCAGGCGGCCCGCCCGCCCGGTGAGTTCCGCCGGGTCCTGCAGCGCCAGGACCTCGGCCTGCCCGAGCAACGCCTCGAAGTTGCGACCCCCGCTCAGGCGGTCGGCGCGCTCGAAGGCGCGCAGCGCGAGCGGAAACTCCTGCAGCACGGTGTACGAGCGCCCAAGCATCAGCCAGCCATCGAGGTCGTCCGGCTTCGTCTCCAGCTGCCGCGCCAGCCGCGCCACCATCGCCTGCGGCGTATCGGCGGATTGCGGCGCCGTGCGCCACGACCAGTTGCTCCAGGTGAGGTAGAGAATCAGGCCGCCGAGCACCAGGAGTGCCGCGGCGCCGAGGGCTGTCCAGGGTGCGGGCGCCACGGCGGCGCGGCGCCGCAGCAGCGGCAGCGCCACGAGCAGGACGGCGGCGGAGGTGAAGGCCGCAGCCAGCACGACGAAGGACAGCATCAGGAGGCTGAGTCCTCTTCGAGTGGTTCTTGATCTTCGGCCAGCAGCGCGGTGCGCTGGCGCACCACGCGCCAGCTGATGAGCGCGCCGAGCACCAGCAGCGCGGCCGGTGCGCCCCACAGCCAGGCGTTGCGCCACGAGTAACGCGGGCGGAACAGGATGAACTCCCCGTAGCGGGCCGCCATCCAGGAGCGGATCTCCTCGTCGGACTTGCCGGCGAGCAGCTGCTCGCGCACCTGCTGGCGCAGATCGGCCGCCAGATCCACCGGGGAGTCGGCGATGGACTCGTTCTGGCACTGCATGCAGCGCAGCTCGTGGGTGAGTGCCACGTAGCGCGCCTGCAGCGCGGGGTCCGGCAGCACGCTGGTATCGAGCGCCAGCGCGCGCAGCGCTACGAGCACGGTGGCGCCGGCCACCACCCAGGCACGCCGCGGCATCAGGACTTGTTCCCCTGCACGCGCGGCAGGATCTCGCGCGCCCAGGTATCCTCGGTCAGCGCACCGACATGCTTGTAGACCACGACACCCGCTGGGCTGACCAGGAAGGTCTCGGGCGCCCCGTAGACACCCCAATCTATGGCGGCGCGACCGGAACGATCGACGATCACGGTTTCGTAGGGGTTGCCCAGCTGGCTGAGCCAGGCCTGCGCCTGTTGCTCATCATCCTTCCAGTCAAGACCGATAAGCGGCACGAGGCCGGCCTGCTTCACGCGCAGCAGCATGGCGTGCTCGGCGCGACATTCCGCACACCACGTTCCCCACACGTTCAGGAGGTACCAGCGGCCCCGCAACTCCTGCGAGCGCACGGTGCGTGTCGGATCGGCGAGCGCCGGCAGCGCGAACTCGGGCGCCGGCTTGCCGAGCAGCGGCGAGGCGATGATGCCCTTCTCGGGCGCATGACGAATGCCGATGCCAAGCACCACCGCGAGCAGCACGAACAGGCCCAGCGGCACGAGGAAGCGGTTCATCCGCGCACGCGCTCCGGCAGCACCGTCCCGGGAGCGAGCGCCGCGGCGGTGACGCGATAGCGCCGGTCGGAGGCGGCGATGAAGGCGCCGATCGCCATGACGAGCGCCGCAAGCCACACGAGTGTCACCAGCGGCCGCACCTGCACCCGCACGCTCCAGCGTCCGGCGCCCAGGTCATCGCCCAGCGCCAGGAGCAGATTGTTGCCATGATCCATGGTGATCGCGGTCTCGGAAGTCACCTGGTGCTGCACCCAGAACTGGCGCTTCTGCGGCTGCATGGTACGTACCGGCTGCCCGTGATGCGTGAGCGCGAAGCTGCCGGCGATGGCGTCGTAGTTGGGTCCCTCGACGTGCCGCACCCCCTCGAAGCGCAGCTCGTAGCCGCCCACGCGCGCACTCTCCCCGGGGGCGAGCGCGACGTCGCGCTCGACGGTAAAGGACTGTACCGTGGTGAGGGCAATCACCGCCATCGCCAGCCCGAGGTGCGCGATCGTCATGCCGAGCACGGCGCGTGGCAGCGACAGGCCGCGCCGCCAGCGGTCGAGCGGGTCCACGAGCGAGGCGAGCGCGATCCAGAAGCCGAGCGTCATCGCGACGGGTGTCAGCACGTGCGGGCCCGAATACACCCCGAAGGCCACCCCGGCGGCGAGCAAGGCGGCGACGAGTGCCGTGACCAGCAGCAGCCGTTGCTTGTCCCTGAGGCGCCCGCGCTTCCAGTTGGCATGGATGCCGAGCGCGAGCAGGCCCACGAGTGGCAGCATCGAGAGCAGGAAGGTGGGATTGAAATACGGCGGCCCCACCGAGAGCGTGCCGAGGTTGAGCGCGTCCGCGATCAACGGGGCGAGCGTGCCGGCGAACACGGTCGCGGCCGCCGTGACCAGCAGCACATTGTTGAAGAGCAGGAACGACTCGCGCGCGCCGAGCTCGAAGCCGGCACTCGAGCGCAGCAGCGGCGCGCGCCAGGCGTACAGCGTCAGCGCCCCGCCGATCATGATGATGAGGAAGGCAAGGATGAACATGCCGCGGCTCGGATCGGCGGCGAAGGAATGCACCGAGACCAGCACCCCGGAGCGCACCAGGAAGGTCCCGACCATGCTGAGCGAGAAGGCGAGGATCGCCAGTAGCAGCGTCCAGCTCTTGAACAGGCCGCGCTTGTCGGTAACCGCGAGGGAGTGCACCAGCGCGGTGCCCACCAGCCACGGCATGAAGGAGGCATTCTCCACCGGATCCCAGAACCAGAAGCCACCCCAGCCGAGCTCGTAATAAGCCCAGAAGCTGCCCAAGGCGATGCCACAGGTGAGAAAGGCCCAGGCCCAGCTCGTCCAGGGGCGCGTCCAGCGCGCCCATGCCTGATCCAGACGACCCTCGAGCATCGCGGCGCATGCGAAGGCGAAGGCGACCGCGAAGCCGACGTAACCGGTATAGAGAATCGGTGGATGCACGGCGAGGCCGGGATCCTGCAGGATCGGGTTCAGGTCGCGGCCGTCGGGCGCGGCCGGCTCGAGGCGCGCGAACGGATTGGAGGTGGCGAGCGTGAACAGCAGGAAGCCGAAGCTCACCAGCCCGAGCACGCCGAGCACCCGGGCGGCGAAGCTTGCCGGCAGGCTGCCCGAGCGCAGCGCCACGGCGACACTCCACAGCGCCAGCAGCAGGATCCACAGCAGCAGCGAGCCCTCGTGCGCTCCCCACAGCGCGGTGACGCGATAGAACAGTGGCAGCGCGGAGTTGGAATTCTCGGCCACGTACAGCACCGAGAAGTCATCGGTGACGAAGGCATGCACCAGGCAGGCCACGGCGGTGCCCACCATGACGGCCTGGCCGGCGAGTGCGGCACTGACCGCGCCGGTCCAGCGCTCCCGCCCGAGCGCCGGACCGGCGAGGCCGAAGAACGCCTGCAGCAGCGCGAGCAGCAGCGCGAGGATCAGTACGAAGTGGCCGAGCTCGGGCAGCATGTCAGCTCCCCGCGCCGCTGGGCAGTGGCGCAGGCTGCGGCGCCGCCGGCGCCGTGCGCGACTCGCCGTGGCGGCGCTTGAGCGAGCGCGCCACCTCCGGTGGCATGTATTTCTCGTCGTGCTTGGCGAGCACGTCGTCGGCGACGAACGTGCCTGAGCCGTCCAAGTGGCCGTGCGCAACCACGCCCGCGCCCTCGCGGAAGAGATCGGGCAGCACCTTGTCGTAGCGCACCGGAACCTGGTGCGCGAAATCGGTCACCACGAAACTCACCTCGAGGCTGCCCGGGGCACGCCTCAGGCTTCCCTCCTGCACCATGCCGCCGAGGCGGAAGTCCTGCCCCGGCGCAACCTGCCCCTGCGCCACCTGACTCGGATCGAAGAAAAACGTCACGTTGCGCCGGAAGGCATTGAGCGCCAGCGCTCCGGCGATGCCCACACCGCACAGAATGCCAAGCACGAGCAGCAGCCGCCGCCGCCGGGTGGGGGTCATGCGCCCTCCCCGCGCGCGCTCAGGCGGCGCCGGCCGAGCAGCTGCGCCCGCCGCAGCGCGCGCCGCGCCGCGAGCACGTTCGCGATGACGACGGCGAGCGTCAACGCGTACGCGGGCCAGACGAAGGCCGCATAGCCACCCATGTCGAGGAATTCCCTCATGGGACGAGGACCTCGCGCAACCAAGCACCGCCGCGTTCGCGCGTGAGGATCTCCGCCCGCAGCCGCACCAGCAGCAGCGCGCCGAACAGCAGCGTGAAGCCGAGCAGCATCAGCAGCAGCGGTACCAGCATCGCCGCCGGCATCGCCGGCCGCGCCAGACGCATGACCGAGGGTGCCTGGTGCAACGAGTTCCACCAGGTCACCGAGTAATGGATGATGGGCACGTTGATGCTGCCGACCACGGCCAGCAAGGCGCTCGCCCGATCGGCGCGCTGGGGATCCTCGATGGCGGCGCGCAAGCCCATGTACCCCAGATACAGAAAGAACAGTACGAGTTCCGAAGTGAGCCGCGGATCCCACTGCCAGTACGTTCCCCACATCGGCTCCCCCCACAGCGCCCCGGTCGCCAGGGCCGCGAGGGTGAAGGAGGCCCCGATCGGGGCGCAGGCGGCCGCCGCCGCGTGCGCGACCTTGATACGCCAGACGAGCCCCACCGCAGCCGCCAGCGCCATCGTCACGTACACCATGAGCGACATCCAGGCACTGGGGGCGTGCACGTAGATGATGCGAAAGCCATCGCCCTGCTGGTAGTCCGGGGGCGCCAGCCACAGTCCGCCGTACAGGCCGGCCGCGATCAGCAGGGCCGCACTCCAGCCCAGCCAGGGCGTGAGGCGCTGCGCCAGCCCATACACGTGCGGTGGCGAGCCGAGCCGGTGAAACCAGGTAAAGTCCATCTGCGCGTTACTCCAGGCTGATCCTGACCGCCGCGGCGGCCGCCAGCGGCGCCAGCGTCACGCCCAGAACGGCGAGCGCGGCCAGCAATTCCAGCGGCGCGAGCACCGCAGCCCCCGCGATCGCCTGCTGGGTGGCACGGGCGCCGAAGATCAACACCGGCAATGACAGCGGCAGCGTCAGGAGCGACAGCAGCGCGCTGCTGCGCCGGATGTTGAGCGTAAGGCCCGCGCCGATCGAGCCGAGGAGGCTCAGGGTGAGCGTGCCGAGCAGCACCGCGGCCACGATCGCCGCCAGCGCGCTCGCGGGAGCGCCGAGGGAGACGGCGGCGAGCGGGGTCATGAGGGCGAGCGGCAGTCCGGTGAGCAGCCAGTGCGCGGCCGTCTTTGCGAACAGCAGCGCCGTCAGCGATTGCCCCGAGAGCAGGTACTGCTCGAGAGTGCCGTCCTGGGCGTCGTCGCGGAACAGGAAGTCCAGGGCGAGCAGTGAGGCCAGCAGCGCACCGGCCCAGAGCGCTCCGGGCGCCACCAGCCGCAGTTGCGCGAGCTGCGGGGAGATCGCCAGCGGGAACAGCATGGTCACGAGGGCAAAGAAAGCCAGCGGCTGCAGCAGCTGTGCCGGGCGGCGAAACGCGAGCGTCAGATCGCGCCGCAGCGCCAGCGCCACGGCCGCGAGCGCGCCGGCTTGCCCGCCGTCGAGCTCCTCGTTGACGGGCAGACCGACCCGGATGCTGGAGCTGCTCACGCGGCCAGCTCCAGCGCCTGCACCACTCCGAGGGTTCCGGGCAACTCGTGGTGCAGCGCCGCCACCGCCAGGCCGCCGCGGGCGAGCTGCTCACTGAGGAGTGCCGCGACCAGGCGCTGGCCCTCGGCATCGAGATTCGTGGCCGGCTCGTCGAGCAGCCACAGCGCCACCGGCAACAGCGTCAGTGCAGCCAGGGCGACACGCCGGCGCTGCCCGGCCGAGAGCGTGCGCACCAGGCGGTCGGCAAAGCCCTCGGCTCCCACCCGGGTCAGGGCGGCGGCCAGCTGCTTGGCGCTGACGCGCTGGCGATTGCCGATCCAGAAGCGCAGGTTCTCGCGCGCCGTCAGGTCCGCCTTCAGCGGCGGCTCGTGCCCGAGGTAGGCGAGTCCTGCATGGAAGGCACGCAGGTCGGCGCGCACGTCGCGCCCGCCCCAGCGCACCTGCCCGGACTCCGGGTAGATGAGCCCAGCGAGCGTGCGCAGCAGACTCGTCTTGCCGGCCCCGTTGGGGCCGGTCACCTGCAGGCACTGCCCGGCGCTGAGGACGAAGCCGACGCCGCGCAGGACGTGCCGCTCGCCCCGCCACAGGTGCAGACTCTCAACTTCCAACATTGCCGAAGCCATCGTGATAAGTGCGTGCCGGTTGGGGCGCGGCTCGCGTGCCGTGCCACGGCGCGCGAGTCTCGCAAATTCATCAGGTTAGCGCTACAAGCTTCGGTGTCTGTGGCGCAGGTCGCGGGTCGCAACGCTGTCGCCATTCGGAGTCGCCGCTCGCGCCCGACGAGCGCCCGCGTATGCGTGGGGTCGGACCGGCATAAGGCACGTAAGTGCCGGATCGCGTTCGTTTGGTTCGAGGGTGCCGAAAACGCTTACCCCAGAGTGGCCCCCCGCTAGCCTCGCGGACCCGCCCATGTCAGCGCACCCGCCCTGCGCCCTGCGCCCTGCGTCGGCTTCTCGCCGTTTGGCGATCCTGAAGGCGGATGTGCAGAATAACGCCGTGGCTCGGCGAAAATACCTCGGTACGGCCGCGGACCGGGACGAAGAAAAAGCCTGAATATCGAGGCGAATCCAACGAGCTGCCTGCAGGATTTGCTCTGACACTCGTGTTTCGCTCGACGCCCGATATCGACAGGAGATCCAGCATGACCTCGACACCCTATGCCAGCGTGGCCCCGTTGATCGGTCGCATTCTCATCGCGGGCTCCTTCATCATCCCGTGGGCCTGAAAAAGATCGCGGGTTTCTCCGCAACAGTGGGATACCTCCAAGCCACCGGCTTGCCGGCGCCTGAATTAGGTGCGGTTGTCGCCATCTTGATTGAGGTCCTGATCGGCGGAATGCTGCTTGTGGGTTTCAAGGCGCGCTGGGCGGCGCTGGCCCTGGCCGTGTTCTGCCTCGTCGCCGCATTCTTCTTTCACAACTACTGGGCATTGCCGCCTCATGAGCAGCCGATACCAGAAATCAACTTCTACAAGAATCTTGCCATCGCAGGCGGGCTGCTCTTCGTGTACGCGTTCGGTCCCGGCCGCTATTCGCTCGACGAGCGTTCGGGATCCGCCTGAGGAGGCTCAAGGTTTTCAGCGTTCGTAGTCGGCCATACGCAGACGTGTGCCCGTAGAGGCTTACCAGTCTTACAAGTGTCTGGTACGCCGTCGTTGCTCAATGGTTGCACCCAACAATCCGTGCCTACGCTCTGCAAGGTGACTCGGTGTGCCCAGCGGCTGACTGGCAGAGTCCCTCGCGACCGGTACAATCACCCGGTGAGCCGCGCTCTTCCCCAGCCGCGAACGCGACGCCAGTGGCACGCATGGCTGTTGGTGCCCGCGCTGCTGCTGCGGGCGGTAATCCCGGCGGGCTTCATGCCCGTGGCCGGGCCAGGGGGTCCACACCTTGGGTTTTGCCCAGGCGCCGGGCCGCTGCCTCCTGGCGTGGTCGCTCGGGCCAGCCATGCAGCACATCTCCAGCATGGACATTCAGCCGGGCATGGTCCGGGTATCCCGCAACCTCCTCACCATCCGGAATGCGTATTCTCCGCCGGCGCCGCGACAGCGTTTGCCGCAACAGCCATCGCCGCGCTCCCCGCGGCGGAACCTCCTTCGCTCATCGAGCCCGTCTCCGCGCCAACATTTTTGCCCGCCATCCTGCGCGCCCAGTCCCCGCGCGGGCCGCCCGTCATTTCCTGAGACTCTGACGACCTGGTCGCGCACTGGCTTCGCTCTGGTGCGTTCTCCGTGGATGTGGGGCGGCCGCGGATTGCTTCCGCTTCAACGCATGAAGCGGCACTGCGCTCCGCCGGCCGCCTGCACGAGTCGAGGGATCAATGAATACCAACATAATTTGGCGACGCGCCTGTTGGCGTTGGCGCGCACGCGCACTCGTGTCGCTTGCGACCGCCTTGATATTGTTCAGCGCCCTCCCGCAGCGCTCCTACGCCTGTGCTTCCTGCGGCTGCACGCTGAGCGCTGATGCGGCCATGGGTTACTCGGCGTTACCCGGCTGGCGGCTGAGCCTCGAGTATGACTACATCGATCAGAACCAGCTGCGCAGCGGCACCCAAGCAGCTTCGGGGGTACCGTCGGGAACCGAGCTCGAACACGAAACGGTTAACCAATACGTGACCGCCGGGCTCGGCTACAGTCCCACCTCATCCTGGTATCTGCAGCTACTCCTGCCATACGTGATCCGCAGCCACTCGACGTACGGTGAATACGACCCGACCGAGCCGTTGCCCGAGCTCAGCCGTTCCTTCAGCTCAA
>Ga0335077_10001597_pt1 | contig 27005 bp, 25 predicted proteins | sample Lox_Sample_31_FD_207151 | JGI IMG/M metagenome (GOLD analysis project Ga0335077, IMG submission 207151) | Soil microbial communities from Loxahatchee National Wildlife Refuge, Florida, United States - Lox_Sample_3.1 | ecosystem: Environmental > Terrestrial > Soil > Wetlands | place: USA... | reverse complement strand
GACGAGCGCGGTCGTGCCCTTCCAGATCCCGGTCATGTGCATATGATCGCGCGCCGGTGGCGGTCCCGCCAGCAGCCTAGCGCCGCCGTGACGGGAGCAGCGAGAGCGCGACGGCCCCGGTCAGCACGAGCAGGATGATGCCGAGCGACAGCGCCGTCGAGATCTCGATCCAGGCGGCGGTGACCATCTTGGCACCCACGAAGAGCAGGATGAGGGCCACGCCGGGCTTGAGATACTCGAAACGTTCCATCGCGCCGGCCAGGAGGAAATAGAGCGCCCGGAGCCCGAGGATCGCGAAGAGATTCGAAGAGTAGACCACGAACGGATCACGTGTCACGGCGAAGACCGCCGGGATGCTGTCGATCGCGAAAACGAGGTCACTCCACTCGACGACCAGCACCACGAGGAGGAGCGGGGTGGCGAGCCAGGTAGCTCCCCGTCGGATCAGGAAGTGCGATCCCTCGTAGCCATCGGTGACCGGGAACAGGCGCCGCGCGAGCCGCACTAACGGGTTCCGCTGCGGCTCGACGCGGACCTCGCCGCCCTTGAACATCCGGAGCCCGGTGAGCAGCAGGATTCCACCGAAGACGTAGACGATCCAATCGAAGCGCTTGAGCAGGAGCGTGCCCGCGACGATCATCACGCCGCGCATGAGCATGGCGCCGAAGATGCCCCACTTGAGCACCCGCGGCTGGAGCAGGGCCGGAACGTCGAAGTAGTGGAAAATGAGGAGAAAGACGAACAGGTTGTCGACGCTCAGGGAGAGCTCGATCAGATACCCCGCGTAGTACTCGAGCGCGGTCTGGTGCCCCACCTCCCACCAGAGAAAGCCCCCGAACAGCATCGCGACGACGACAATCGTGATGCTCCAGGCCACCGCTTCCCGCGCCGCGACCTGATGGGGTCGCCGGTTGAGCAGGGCGAGGTCCACGGTGAGAAGCACCGCGATTGTCAGGACGAAGGTGAGCCAGACGGCGGGCGAATGGGTAGTCACGGTCCATCCTCAAGCAAAAGAGCGAGCCCTTCTCCGGGATCGACCGGGGCGGGCGCCTGCCCGCTCCGATCTGCCCAGTCGAAGGTCTCGCTCAGACAACAGCCCGGCCGTGTCCCGGTCGCACCGCGCGGACGGCGCTTCCGTCCGCGGTCTTGACGATGGACCGTCCGCCCGAAGGCGGAGGAGCTACTCCCCTTGTGCTCGCACAAGCTAGGACTCCGCGGGTTAGGCGTCAACCTCGACGCCGCGCCAGTGAAGCGCCCGCACCAGGAGTCCGCCGTTCGTGGTGCGGAACAGCTCGCGGAAGGGAAGCCCCGTCGCCCGTTCGAACGGATGCCCCGGAACCAGCATGGTTACGCTCCAGTCGCGCAATCGGAGCGCGACTTGCCCCAGGCGGGCATAGAGATCCCGGAGCTGACGCGAGGCGCCGACCCGCACCCCGTAGGGCGGGTTGGTGACGACCGCGCCGCTCGACTCCGGAAACGCCAGCGAAGAGAGCGCGGCCTCGCGGAACTCCACGTCGTTGAGCACGCCGGCTCGGCCGGCGTTCTCACGGCCCGCCGCCACCGCGCCGGCATCGCGATCCGCGGCCACGATGGGAGCGGGGGCGCGAGCGAGGCTGGCCGCGCGGGCCGCATCGACGAGCGTCCGCCACTCACGGTCGTCCCACGCTGACCAGCGGCGAAAAGCAAATGCGCGGTCGAGGCCCGGCGGGAGGCGCCGGGCGATCCGCGCCGCCTCAATTGGAATCGTCCCCGAGCCCGCAAACGGATCCACCAGGGGCTGTTCCGGCCACCAGCCGCTGGCCAGGATGAGTGCCGCCGCGAGCGTCTCGCGAAGCGGCGCCTTGCCGGTCTGCAGCCGGTACCCGCGGCGATGCAGCAGCTCTCCGGAACTGTCCAGGCTCACCAGGCACTCGTCACGAAGCAGTCGCACCACCACGAGTTCCGGCGCTGTGGTATCGTCGCTCTGTGGGCCGCTCTGCCCCCGGGCCGCGCGCGCAATTCGCTCGCCGATTGCCTTCTGGTGGAAGAGGCGGGACTTCCTGGATGTCACCCGCACCGTAATGCGCGCGCCAGGCGGCAGCCACGCCTGCCAGGGGAGCTCGCCGGACTTCCGTTCCAGCTCGCCGAGCGCTCGCGCTCGAAAGCTCCCGAGACGGAGAAGCACTCGGCTCGCGGTCCGAAGCCACAGGTTGGCCCGGGCAAGGTCGAGCAGGGTTCCCGAAAAGGAAACGCCTCCCGGCTCGATACCGGACGGCGGCAGGCCCAGCGCCTCGAGCTCCGCGGCGGCCAGCAGCTCCAGCCCGGGGGCCGTGACGGCGTACAGCGAGAGTGTGCCACTCATCTGCGGTGCCGCGCGCGCCTCCTAGAACGGCGGCAGGGCGACATGCCCGGTCCCCTCGAGGGGGATGGCGAGAGCAGTGGCGCCGGGCGGAGTCTCGGGCTGTCCCTGCGGGATGATCAGCAGCGCGTTGGCCTTGACCATCGAGCTCAGGATCCCCGACCCCTGGGCGCCGGTCAGGCGCGCTTCCGGGCCGGTCGGGCCCTCTGAGACGACCACCCGCAGAAAGTGCTGCAGGTGAGGCGCGACGCGGATCGGTTCGGCAACCCGGACGGCCACGGCCCGCCGGAAACAGTTGCGGTGTCCGGCCAGCCGGCGGATGGCGGATCGGCCGAAGAGCTCGAAGGTGACCATCGCACTGACCGGATTGCCGGGGAGCCCGAGCCATGGCAATGGGCCAAGCATACCGAAGCCGACGGGCGCCCCCGGCCGCATCGCCAGTCGCCAGAACGCGAGCTCGGCTCCCAGTTCCGCCATCACCGCGCGCAGGTGGTCGTGCTCGCCCACGCTGATCCCCGCGGTCGTGATCAACAGGTCACATGCGGGAGCGCCCGAGAGGTGGTCCCGGAGGCTGTCCCGGGTGTCTCGGGCGATGCCCAGGTCAACGGGCTCTCCGCCGGCCCGCCGGATCTGGGCTCGCAGGCTGTGGGAGTTCGAGCTCCCGATCTTGCGACCGCTCAGGATCTGGTCCGGCTGATCGACATCGGCGATCTCATCGCCGCTGGAGAGAAGCCCCACTCGGGGCCGCCGGTAGATCATCGGATTGGCCACGCCGAGGGCCGCCAGCATCCCCAGCTGGGCCGGCCCGAGCACGGTGCCGATTGGGAGGGCGAGGGTCCCCCTGCGGATGTCTTCCCCGGCGGCACGCACGTTCATTCCCGCGTCGCGGTCATCGAAGATCCGGACGACCTGTGCGCCCTGGTCGGTATCCTCCTGACGAATGACCGAGTCCGCTCCTTCGGGCAGCGGGGCTCCGGTAAAGATCCGGGCGCAGGTGCCGGCGGAGAGGGTACGCGAGGGGAACGCCCCGGCCGGGATGCTTTCGAGGACCTGGAGAGTGGTCGGGCGCTCCGGTCGGGCGCCCCGAACGTCCTGGCTTCTGGCCGCGTAGCCGTCCATCGCGGAGTTGGGCCAGGCCGGAAGGTCGAGCGGGCTCGTGATGTCCTCGGCGAGCACGGCGTCGAGCGCGTCGTCGAGAGGAACGCGGAGCGCGGGCTGGGGGCGGACGTGCTCGAGAATCCTGAGCGCCGCCTCGCGCGGCGCGAGCGGGGAGCTCACCTCAGAGCGGTCGGGCTCGATCCCAGGCCATGTTGGCGAGGAGGTGGAGCCACATGGTGTCGTGAAAGCGGAGTACCGGCACGGGAGCCTCGAACCGGTCCTCGTCGGTGACGATCGCCAGCCATTCACTCGCGTTGGATGCGGCTGGGTCGTACAGGGGAGTCCGGCCGGACCCCCGCCGGAAAACCTCGATCTTGGGGAGCGGAGCCTCGGGAAATCCCTCGACGATCACCAGGTCGGCGCCCTGAAGGTGGGTCCGTGCCAGGGCTACCGGATCCTTGAGGTCGGGACTCCGCAGATACAGCAGGCCGTACTCCGGCGCGATCACCAGCGCCCGCTCCACCTTGCCATCGAAGAACGGGTCCTGGGGATCGGTCCGGCGGCTTACCGGTGGATTGCCCGGTCCGATGGTCATCACCCGGCGGCCCTTGCGCACGAATTCCGCCGCGAGCGCGACCACCAATGTGGTCTTGCCCGCGCCCTTGCCGCCGATCACCGAGAGGATTCGCGTTTCCGCCACAGCCGTTCGGCCTCCGCGAGGTCGTCGGTCGTGTTGACATTGAAGAACAGGAGCGCGGGATCGCCGATCTGCCGGACCCGCACCGGGGAGAGCATACTGACTTTAATGCGATCATGGAAGCCGACCGCTCGGAGATCGCCGGCATCTAGCGTGGCGGCGATGGCCGGCCCTGCCCCTGGTCCGTAGGCGGCGCAAAGCGGCTCGAGGCCTCGTGGGCCGCCACTCGCGGGGAGACAGGCGTCCTGGCCGTCGAGCCCGTCCGCCAGCGCCCGAAGCAGCTCCGGGGTGACGAAAGGCATGTCCCACGCGGCCACGACCACGGGAGCCGGAGCGGCCACGACGGCCGTATAGATCCCGCCCAGGGCCCCGGCCCCGGGCCGCAGGTCGGAGACGACCCGGAGGCCGGGGTGCCACGACGCCGCCTCGCCCGCGTTGGCGACAAGCAGTGGCGGGGCGCCCAGCGCAGTCTGGAACGCGGCCACCAGCCGGTCGAGGATCCGCTCCCCGCCGACCCGGAGCAGCCCTTTGGGAACCCCGCCCAGTCGCGTGGCCCCCCCGCCCGCGATGATGGCTCCCTGGGTCAGTACCGTCTCCCGTGGCGCCGTTCAAGGACGACGTCAAACGCGACTGTCAGGCTGAAGAGGTGCTCGCCCCGTATGGTGTTCGGGGGAACGATGCCCTGGTGCGATGTGGGGCCCGTGATGACCGGAATCCAGGTCCAGTTGTCGCGGCCCTCGACGCGCAGCTGATAGCCCCGACCCACGACCGCGACCAGCCCCATCCCGACCGACAGATAGGGCCGGATGGAGCTGGATTGATCCTCGGTGTAGATCTGGAGCTCCGCCTGCTCGGAGTCGGGGGTGACGGTGGGCGGCACCTTGTAGGTTCCGGAGGTGCGGATGAAGCTCTGCTGCGTGATGAGCATGCCGGCATTGGCGCGGACGTAGGGATGCACAACGTGCTGGCTCAGGACCCTATAGATCCCTCCCACCGAGAGCGAGGCGGAAGTCGCGGCGTTCTCCGCTCCCTGAATGCTGCTGCAGACCTGGTTGGTGAGGGCCTGCCCCTGGGTGTAGACGAGGCTGCAGGCATCGCGGGTGCCGATGCCCAGGATCTGAGCTTCGACGTTGAACCCGAAGTGCTCCCCCGGGAAGTAGGTACCGGAGAAGACGACATCGAGGGAGCTTCTGAGGCTGCGGCTCAGCGAGAGAGTGTCCGTGTCGCCCGCGTCGACCACCAGCGCCTGCTTGCGGATGTTCCAGAGCGTTCCCCCCGCGAACGTTCCTCCGATGCCGATGCTCAAGGCGAGACGCGCCACGTCGGCAGTGGCCTGGGCGGCGAGGCTCGCGGGGAGCGTCGTGGCGATGAGGAGAATGCGGAGAAGCGACGAAGCCCGCATCGGTGGTTCGATGCCTCCAATCGACAGGGAACGGTCCGGGGCCTGGTCTGGCTGGAAGTGCCGGCGCACCCAGCCGTGGTACACCGCGCGAGGGGAGACGGTGGCCGTTTCAACGAGCACACACGGCCGCTTGGGCCTTCCGCCCAGGCCTGACAGAAGCGCGGAGCCTGGTCTCCGTCGCTAGAAGCCGAACCCCAGCCCGACCCGGAACTCCCGGTTGCCGGTCCACTCGGTCAGGCTGCCTCCCTTGAGCACCGAGTTCGGCTTGGTGGGATCCGAGGAAGGCTGCGCCGCCGGCTCGACGTTGTAGGAGGAGGGATAGGACAGCTTCCAGAGCAGGTCCCGGATCTCGAGCCGCACCTGAATCGAGTTACCCAGCATGACCCGAACTCCTGCCGTGGGCGCGAGGTAGATCTTGGTCCCGAACTTGTAGCCGCTCGAATCCGGGTGGCCGGCGGGAAGGCCGGAGCCGACCGCGACTCCGATCGAGCCCGCCAGGTACGGGGCGAGGTGATTCCAGGACTTCTTCCCCGTGAGGTTGAGCTGGATCGCCGTCTCGATCATGACCACGTTCTGGCTCACCGGGCCGGAGACCCGCTTCGCGACGCTGTCCGCCGCGCTCACGATCAGCCGCTCGAGATCGGCGTAGCCCAGGGCAAACCCGAACTGAACCGGTGTGCCCGCCCGGATGTCAAAGCGCACCCCGTAACTCGATCCGTGGTGCGGGCCGACGCCGATGACGCCCCCGCCTCCGCCGACGCTTCCGTAGAGAGCGGTCACGGACATGCCGGGGACGATGTCCCGGTAGGGGGAGCTGCCCGGGGGATGTCCGACCTGCGCGGCCGCGGGAGTCCACGCGGCGGCGAGCGCCAGGATCAGGGCAGTGGCGGTGAATCGAAAACCGTGCATGCGTCTGGTGGTTCGAGGGAAAGCCGTCCCGGCGATTCTACGGGCCCACCGGGCTGGGGGAATCTAGTCCGGCGAGGCCCGCGGGGGAGCCTCGCCCCCAGGCGCCGCTCAGTGAGCCGCGAGGTCGCGGCCGGTCATTTCCGGCGGCGGCTCGATGCCGAGGAGACGGAGCAGCGTGGGCCCGACGTCACAGAGGGCGCCGCCCAAACGGAGCGGATTGTCGCCGCAGCCCACGGCGACGAAGGGAACCGGGTTGGTGGTATGCGCGGTGTGTGGGCCGCCGGTCTCCGGGTCGATCATGAGCTCGCAGTTTCCATGATCGGCGGTGACCAGCACCGTTGCCCGCGCCCGGTCGGCCGCCGCCAGGATCCGGCCGAGGCACTCGTCGACCGTCTCGACGGCACGGATCACCGCGGGCAGCACGCCGGTGTGCCCGACCATGTCGGCGTTCGCGAAGTTGCAGAGGAGGAAGTCGTGCGTCTTCTGGTCGAGCGCGTGGAGCACCACATCGGTGATTCCCGCGGCGCTCATTTCGGGCGCCAGGTCGTATGTGGCCACCTTCTGGGACGGCACCAGGATTCGTTCCTCACCCCGGTAGGGGGGCTCGTAGCCTCCATTGAAGAAGTAGGTGACGTGCGGGTACTTCTCGGTCTCCGCCGTGCGGAGCTGGGTCCGCCCGTGATCCGCGAGGACCTCGGCCACGATGTGCGCCATCGTGAACGGAGGAAAGGCCTGGGGCACGGGGAAGGTCCGGTCATACTGCGTCATCGTGACCAGCGCCACGTGGGGGCGGTCCGGAACGGGGAATCCGTCGAAGCTCTCGATGACCAGCGCCCGGACGATCTGCCGCATCCGGTCGCTCCGATAATTGAAGCACAGCACGCCGTCTCCGTCCCGGAGCAGGGCCATTGGCGCGCCCCTGTCCTGGAGAACGATCGGCCGGATGAACTCGTCGGTCTCGCCGCGCGCCAGTGCGGCCTGGACCGCCTGCACCGCGTCCTCGGCCAGGGTCCCGGTGCCGTGCACCATCGCGTCGTAGGCGATGCGGGTACGCTCCCAGCGCCGGTCCCGATCCATCCCGTAGTAACGACCGACCAGGGACGCGATTGCGGCCCGGCCCGGGGCGAGCCGCCGGCAGTCCTGTTCCAGCTTCCGGACCACCTGGTCCGCGATGGTCGGGAGCGTGTCCCGTCCGTCGAGGAATCCGTGGATGGCGATACGGGGGACGTCGTAGCGGACGCCGAGCTCGATGCAGGCGAGCAGGTGCTCGTCGATCGCGTGCACGCCCCCCGGTCCCAGCAGGCCGATGAGGTGCAGCGTGCCGCCGGTCTGACGCAGCCGCTCGCAGAGCGCCTTGAGTGGTTCGATGTTGAAGAAGTCGCCGCGGCGAATGCTGTCCGAGATGCGGACCAGATCCTGGGGCACCACGCGCCCGGCACCGAGATTCAGGTGCCCAACCTCCGAGTTCCCCATCTGGCCTTCGGGGAGCCCGACCGCCAGGCCGCTTGCTGCGAGGAGGGTGCGGGGATGACCGGACCAGAGTCGGTGCCAGTTCGGGGTCCGGGCCAACTCGATCGCGTTGCCGTCACGGCTCTCGCGGTAGCCCCACCCATCCAATACGAGCAGGACCACCGGCCCCGCCGGTCCGCGCATGTTTGACATGACTCTCCGGCGTTTCTACAATCGAGACCGTGCCTTACGCGCCAGAATCTAGTCCTGCCTGGTGCCGCCAACCAGCCTTGGCCGCGCTCATGGTGCTGCTGCTCGCGGGGTCCCTCGAGGCGCAGAGCAGCGTTCGCTTGAGCGCCGATGCCCGCATCCGCAAGGCACCGGGCGCGCAGCTGATCGGCACCCTGCTCGCCGGCTCCGACGTGGTCCTGGGGAAGACTCAGGGCAGCGCGCGTGAGGTCCAGCTCCAGGGCTGGATTCCCGCGGGGTCGGTTCGGTCGACCAAGCGCGACGGCTTCGATCTGCTCGTCGCCAAGCGCCCCGAGGAAGTGCTCCGGGCCAAGCCCGACGGCCCGGTCATCGCTCGACTCACCGTAGGCGTCGGGCTGAGCCGGGCCGAGACGCAAGGCACCTGGGTGAGAGTGCAGCGGACCGTGTGGGTCGACCAGAAGGGCTTGGCCACCGGCTCGACCACCGCCAGCGCGCCGGCCGCTCCGGCCGGCGATCAGGCCGCGTTCGTGCACAAGGCGCCCCTGGTGGCCGCGCCGGGCGGCGGTGACGTCGGAAGCGCGGACTCGGGGGCCGCCGCCCACGTCCTCTCCTCGATCGAGGGCTGGACCCACGTGCAGATCGATGCCTGGGTGCCGGACAGCTTCCTCCACTCCACCGACAGCCAGGTCCTGGTGGGCGTGAGTGAAGCGGAGGTCCGGGCCGACCCGGCGCGCTACGTGGGCAAGCTGGTGGAATGGCGGGTGCAGTTCATCGCTCTCCAGAAAGCCGACGAGCTGCGCCCCGAGATTCCCATGGGCCAACCCTATCTCCTCACCCGCGGGCCCCTGCCGGAACCCGGCTTCGTTTACGTCGTAGTGCCTTCCACGATGGCGGCGCAGTTTCAGTCGGTCCCGGCCCTCAAGGAGCTGACGATCCGGGGCACCATCCGGTCGGCGAGTACGAAGTACCTGCCGACCCCGGTGCTGGATCTGGCGGAAGTAGTCCGGGGCCTCAAGAATTAGGACGGAAGGCGGGGTGGCATGAACGATCTGTTGCGGCAGCGCATCCTGCGGCGCCTCGAAGGGTTGCCTGACGAGCGCGCCTACCAGATCCTCGACTACATCGAGTTTCTGGAGAGCAAGTACGCCGAGCGGGCCATGCCGTCCGGGCTGCTCGCGAAGATCACCGAAACGGTCGAAGACACCATGCGCGCCGCGAAGCTGCCGGTGCAGGCCATCAGCGGGACGGCCAGCGTGGTGGACAGTGCGAGCCGGATCATGAAAGGCCTCGCCGCCGCCGGCCAGGCCGTCGTGGACGAGGCGATGAAGGCCGCGGGCAAGTCGCCCGAGGCCACTCCGCCCGCCGTCCCACCTTCCTCCTCCCAGCCGCGACAGGCGGACGGCTGATCGCTCGAGGCTCTCCATGAGCGCCCCCACCAAGGCCCCCGTGGCGCAGTTCGTCCAGGGGATCGGACCTCTTGCGGCCGTCTCCATGGTCGTCGGCACGATGATCGGATCGGGGATCTTCATCGTCTCCGCCGACATCGCCCGTCAGGTCAACGCCTGGGGGCCTGCCGCCTTGCTGCTGATCTGGCTGGTCACGGGGGTCATGACGGTCGTGGGAGCGCTCACCTACGCGGAGCTGGCGGCGATGATGCCCACGGCGGGCGGTCAGTACGTGTTCCTGCGGGAAGGGCTGTCGCCCCTGGTCGGCTTCCTGTTCGGCTGGACGCTCTTTACGGTCATTCAGACCGGGACGATCGCCGCGGTCGCGGTGGCATTCGGCAAGTTCCTGAGCGTGCTGATGCCTGGTATCACCCCCGACGTGTTTCTCTCCCTCGGGCACCTGCCCATGCCCGGCGGCGCGATCCAGCTGGGAGTTTCCTGGCAGCGGCTGGTGGCGCTGGTCGTGGTGGCCGCCCTGACCGTGGTGAACGTGCGGGGGGTGCGCCTCGGTGCGACGGTGCAGACGATCTTCGCGGTAGCCAAGGTTGGAGCACTGGCGGCGCTGGTCCTGCTGGGCCTGTCGGTGGCGCCGCGCTCGCCGATGGTGGAGGCGCAGCCCTTCTTCGGCAGCGGGGCGTGGACGCTGGCGCTGGTCCCCATCCTGGGCGCGGCCATGGTGGGCTCGCTCTTTTCGGCCGATGCCTGGAACAACGTGACCTTCGCCGCCGCCGAGGTCCGCGACCCGAAGCGGAACCTCCCGCTCGCACTTGGCCTGGGCACCGCGACGGTGTCGATCCTCTATCTCCTGGCCAACGTCGCCTACCTGCGGATCCTCCCCTTCGCCGGCGATCCAGGGGGGACCACCGCCCTCGCGCGGGGCATCCAGTACGCGGCCCAGGACCGGGTCGGCACCGCCATCGCGGAGGTCGTCTTCGGCCCGGCCGGAGCGGGGCTGATGGCCATCGCCATCATGCTGTCCACGTTCGGCTGCGTGAATGGCCTGGTGCTGGCCGGCCCGCGGGTCTATTACGCGATGGCCGAGGATGGGCTCTTCTTCTCGCGGGCCGGGCGACTCGATCCCCGCTTCAAGACGCCGGTCTTCGGCCTGGTGGCACAAGCCCTCTGGGCGATGATCCTCTGCCTGAGCGGCACCTACGGCAACCTGCTCGACTACGTCATCTTCGCCTCGCTCCTCTTCTACTTCTTCACCGTGCTGGCCCTGTTCCGCCTCAGGCGGACCGCGCCGGACTGCCCGCGACCGGTCAAGGCGTTCGGCTACCCGGTGATTCCCGGGCTCTACCTGGTCTCGGTTGCGGTGCTGATGGTGATCCTCCTGTTCCGGAAGCCGCTGTACACCTGGCCGGGGCTCCTGATTGTGGCCTTGGGTGTCCCGGTGTACTACGCGTGGCGGAGGCAGCGCGCCTGAGCCCGCGCCTTGCGCCCCCCGCGCGCCGGGCCGTAGACTTAAGGATGGAACACCCAAATCAACCTCGCGCCCGAACCACATGAGCACCCTCCGATCCGGACTGGCGCTCACGTTCGACGACGTGCTGCTGGTGCCGGGCCACTCCACGATCCATCCCCGCCAGGTTTCCGTTCAGAGCCGTCTCACGCGCGCCATTCCGCTCAACATCCCGCTGGTTTCCGCCGCTATGGACACCGTGACGGAAGCTGGGATGGCGATCGCGATGGCGCGCGCCGGGGGCATGGGCGTGATTCACAAGAACATGTCGATCGAGAAGCAGGCCGCGGAGGTGGATCGCGTGAAGCGGAGCGAGAGCGGCATGATCCTCGACCCGATCACCCTCGGTCCGGACCGGCCGCTGCGTGAAGCAGTCGCGGCGATGGCGCGCTACCACATCTCCGGCGTGCCCGTGGTGGATCAGCGGGGGATGCTGGTCGGCATCATCACCAACCGGGACCTCCAGTTCGAGCGAAATCTGGACCAGGCGATTCGCGAAGTGATGACGAAGGAAGAGCTCATCACGGCACCGGTGGGCACCGGCCTGGAGGAGGCCGAGCGCATCCTGGCCAAGCACCGGATCGAGAAGCTGCCGGTGGTGGACAAGCAGGGCCGGCTCAAGGGCCTCATCACGGTGAAGGACATCTTCAAGCGCAAACAGTACCCCGAGGCCAACAAGGACGAGCATGGCCGGTTGCGCGTGGCGGCGGCGGTCGGGTCGACCGACGAGGCGCTGGATCGGGCCCGGGCGCTCAAGGCCGCGGGAGCGGACGCGATCGTGGTGGATTCCGCCCACGGGCACAGCGAGGGCGTGCTCCAGATGGTCCAGCGGCTGCGCGAGGCCCTGCCCGACGTGCAGCTGATCGGAGGGAACGTGGCCACGGAGAGCGGAGCCCGGGAGCTGGTGCGGCGGGGGGTCGATGCCGTGAAGGTGGGCGTCGGGCCCGGGAGCATCTGCACCACGCGCGTGGTCACCGGCGTGGGCGTGCCGCAGGTGACGGCGATCCTCGACGCGGTGCGGGGGGCCGGGGACGTTCCCGTCATCGCCGATGGAGGCATCAAGTACTCGGGCGACGTCGTAAAAGCCCTGGCCGCCGGCGCCAGCTCGGTCATGATGGGATCGATGCTGGCCGGCACCGATGAGAGCCCGGGCGAATCGATCCTGGCGGAGGGACGGCGCTTCAAGGCGATTCGGGGCATGGGGAGCCTTACCGCGATGCAGGAGGGGTCCGCGGATCGCTACTTCCAGGAAGGGGAGCTTTCCTCGTCGAAGATGGTGCCGGAGGGCATCGAAGGGCGCGTCCCCTACAAGGGCCCCGCCGCCGACGTGCTGTTCCAGATGGTGGGTGGGCTCCGGAGCGGCATGGGCTACTGCGGGGTGGCCACGATCGCGGCTCTGGCGCGGGAGGTCGAAATGGTGCAAATCACCAGCGCCGGGCTCCGGGAATCGCACCCGCACGACGTCCACATCACGCGGGAAGCACCGAACTACAACGTCTGACCCAGCAGCGGCTGTTCATCAGGAACCGGCCGGAGGACCGGCGCCGGCATCGTGTCACCTCACGTTGTCTTTCCTCACTCTCTCTCGGAGAGCGTCATGGACCTGTTCCGCCGCAAGAGTGTCACCGACCTCCAGACCGAGGCGCTGACCGACAACAGCCTGAAGCGAGCCCTGAGCGCGTGGAATCTGACCCTGCTCGGCATCGGTGCCATCATCGGCACCGGCATCTTCGTGCTGACCGGGACCGTCGCCGCCCAGAACTCCGGGCCAGCGGTCGTGCTGTCGTTCGTGCTCGCGGGCGTGGCCTCGATCTTCGCCGCGCTCTGCTACGCCGAATTCGCCTCACTGGTGCCGATGGCGGGCAGCGCCTACACCTACGGGTACGCGACGCTCGGCGAGTTCGTGGCATGGGTGATCGGGTGGGACCTGATCCTGGAGTACGCGCTGGGGGCGGTGACGGTCGCGATCGGCTGGTCGGGGTACGTCGTCTCCTTCCTGAAGGACATCGGCATCAACGTCCCGGCCAGGTTGAGCGCGGCGCACGGAGTGCCGGTGACGCTCGCGGATGGGAGCACCGTCACCTCGGTCTTCAACCTGCCGGCGGTGGTGATCATCGCCATCGTCACCACGCTCCTGGTGGTGGGGATCCGGGAATCCGCGAACGTGAACAACGTGATCGTGTTCGTGAAGGTCGCCGTGGTGATCCTGTTCATCGTGGGCGCCGCGGGCGCGGTGCACGCGGCGAACTGGCATCCCTTCATACCGCCGCAGACGATCGGCCCCGACGGCCAGCCGGTCCGGGGCGCGTTCGGCTGGGACGGGGTGGTGGCCGGCGCCGGTGTGGTGTTCTTCGCGTACATCGGCTTCGATGCCGTGAGCACCGCCGCCCAGGAGGCGAAGAACCCCCAGCGCGACATGCCGGTCGGCATCATCGGCTCACTTCTCATCTGTACCGTCCTCTACATCCTCGTCTCCGGCATCGCCACCGGCGTGATGTCGTATACCGAACTCAACGTTCCCGACCCGATCGCCGTGGTCGCCGACCGGGCCGGGCTCGGGTGGCTGTCGACGCTCATCAAGCTGGGCGCCATTGCCGGCCTCTCGTCGGTCATTCTCGTGATGCTGCTCGGGCAGTCCCGGGTGTTCTACAGCATGGCCCGCGACGGACTGCTGCCGCAGTTCGTCAACAACGTGCACCCGAAGTTCAAGACGCCGTGGATCACCTCCATCGTGACCGGCTTGGCCGTGGCCGTCCCCTCCGGCTGGTTCACGGTGCGGGAAGCCGGGAGCCTGGTCTCGATCGGCACCCTGCTGGCATTCGTGATCGTGTCCGTCGGCATCCTGGTGCTCCGCGTCCGCGAGCCCAATCTGGAACGGCCATTCCGGGCCCCGCTGGTCTGGGCGACCGCGCCGCTCGGCGCGATCTCCGCCGTCTACCTCATGATCCATCTCGAGATGAGGACCTGGGAACGGCTGGTGATCTGGCTGGTGATCGGGCTCGTGGTCTACTTCACCTATGGAGTACGCAACTCGCGCCTGGCCAGACGCTAGCGCGCGGCCGCTGGTGCCGGCCCGGCGGGATCCGACTTGGCCCCGCCGGGCCGCGCCGTATCTTTACCGCCCATGACTTCCCTGTCCACTGAGCGTGAGGCGGTCGCGCTGGCCTTCGCACGGGCGTTGCGACCCGGCCAGCGGATCTGCATCACTACGCACGTGAACCCTGACGGTGACGGCCTCGGAAGCGAGGCCGGCCTGGTGCACCTCCTCCGGGCCAGGGGGCTCGACGCCGTCGTGACCAATCCGTCGCCCACCCCGGACCGGTACCACTTTCTCTTCAAGGAGCTCCCCGGCGTGGACCGGACGTCCGAGGCCGTGAAGGAGCTGCGGCGAGCGGACGCGATCGTGGTGTTGGACATCTCCGATGTCGGCCGCCTCGGGATGCTGAGCCAGACGGTTCTGGAGCGCGGGGTGCCCGTCGCCTGCATCGACCACCACGTGAGCCAGGGGCACCTCCCCGAGGGTCCGCGGTTCGTGGACCCCGAGGCGTCTGCCACCGGGGAACTCGTCTACGCGCTGGCCGTGGCCAACCGATGGCCGCTCACGCCACTCGCCGCGCGCGCCTTGTACGTGGCGATTCTCACTGATACCGGGGCCTTCCGGTTCAGCAACACCAAGCCCGCCGTGCTTCGCGCCGCCGCGGCGCTGCTGGAAACGGGCCTCGACCCAGAGCAGATCTATCTTGACGTGTACGCCAACGCGCCGGAGGGCCGGGCCCGCCTGCTGGCCGAAACGCTGCAGACGCTGGTGGTGGAGCCGGACCAGGGCCTTGCCTGGGTCACCGTTCCGCCGGGAGCGCTGGAACGGCTGGGCGCGACCCCGGACGACCTCGACGGCATCGTCGAGGTTCCGCGCAGCATTTCCGGGGTGCGGATGGCCCTCCTCTTCCGCGAGATCGCCGCGGGTCGGGTCAAGGTGAGTCTCCGTTCGGTGGGTGCCGTGGACGTGGCGGAGTTCTCGCGCCCCTTCGGGGGCGGGGGCCACACCAAGGCGTCCGGCCTGTCCCTCGAGGGCTCGCTCGCCCAGGTCCAGGCGCAGGTGCTGGCGGCGGCGCGTGAGTACCTTTCGGGGAGAGGTACCGCGAATGGAAACGGTGGTGTCCGATGAATGAACCGATGGCTGGACCCGATATCCTCGACCGGATCGAGCGCACGCTCGACACGCTCCGACCGTATATCGCGTCGCACCGCGGGAGCGTGGAAGTCGTGGATTTCGACGAGGCGGATGGCGCGCTGCTGCTGAGACTCGGCGGCACCTGCCACGGTTGCTCCGCCTCGACCATTACCCTGAAGCAAGGAATCGAAACCCGCCTGCGACAGCTCGTTCCCGAGGTGAAGCGGGTGGATGCCATCTGACCCGACCGGCCGGGGCTTTCGCGCCACCGGGCCGTAGTACTTGAGGATCGAGATGTCCGAACCGCTTGCCGCGCAGGTCGCCGCCGTCCTGGGGCGCATTCAGAACCCGCGCCTCGAAAACGACCTGCTCTCCTCCGGCATGATCCGGGACCTGAACGTGAGCGAGGATGGCAAGGTCAGCTTCACCTTCCTCCTGGCGCGGGAAGATCCCGCGACCCTGGTGCGCGAGGCGCGGGCCGCCGTCCGCGCCGTTCCAGGCGTCAATCCCGCGGAGCTCAGAATCAGCGTGGTGGACCCGGGCGGGGCCGCGAAAGCCACCCACCCACCTCCAGGCCAGCCGGCTCCCGGCCAGACCCACGGCCAAGCCGGATTGGTTCCGCCCCCACCCTCGCCCAGCGACTACCCCAACCTCGGTCGCATCATCGCGATCTCGTCCGGCAAGGGCGGAGTGGGCAAGTCCACCGTGTCGGTGAACCTCGCGGTGGCCCTCGCATCCAGGGGCCATCGGGTGGGCCTCATGGACGGCGACATCTACGGGCCCAACGTGCCGAGGATGTTCGGGGTCTTCGAGAAGCCTCCGGTGGTACAGGGGAAGATCCAGCCCCTCGTGGCCTGGGGTGTGAAGCTGATGTCGCTGGGGTTCCTGGTGGATCGTGATGCTCCGGCCATCTGGCGCGGCCCGATCATCATGAAGATCGTGCAGCAGTTCCTGCGCGATGTGGACTGGGGCGACCTCGATTTCTTCATCGTGGATCTCCCGCCCGGCACCGGGGACGCCCAACTGTCGCTGGTGCAGTCGTGCCAGGTGGCCACGGCCGTGATCGTGACCACGCCACAGGAGGTGGCCGTCGGCGACGCGCTGCGCGGCGCGCGGATGTTCGAGAAGGTGAACGTCCCGGTCTCGGGTGTCGTCGAGAACATGAGCGCCTGGACCGACCCCGCCACCGGGCACCGCCTCGAGATGTTCGGGAGCGGTGGCGGCCAGCGGCTCGCGGAGGAGCTCAAGATCCCGCTCCTGGGATCGATCCCTCTTCAGCCCGGCATGGCGGAACTCGCCGACCGCGGGAAACCCATCGTGGCCGCTGAACCCGAGAGCCCGGCCGCCAAGGCCCTCACGGCTATCGCGGACCAGCTGACCAGGGCAGGCGTGGTACGATCGGTGTCCCTCCCGGTGCTGCGCGGGTAGGCGGCCCGCCGAGTCCGCGGGCCCGACCGAGCCCATGCCGATCATCACGCTCCTCACCGATTTCGGAACCACCGACTCCTACGTGGGCGAACTCAAGGGCGTGCTGTGCTCCCGCGCCCCCGCCGCGACCCTGATTGACGTCACTCACACCATCGCTCCGGGGGATGTCGCCGCGGCAGCCTACGTGCTCGCCCGGACGTGGGTCCGCTTTCCGCCGGGGACCGTCCACCTCGCCGTGGTCGACCCCGGCGTCGGCACGGCGCGCGAGGCCCTGGCCCTCCGCGCGCGCGACCACTACTTCGTGGGCCCCGACAACGGGATCTTCTCGGGCGTCATTCGCGGGGCCGAGGTCGAGGCCGTCTCCCTGCCCACGCCGGCCGGAGCCGCGCCGACCTTCCACGGGCGAGACGTCTTCGCGCCCGCCGCCGCGCGACTGGCGGTGGGCGCGGGGCTGGAGAGCCTCGGCCAGCGCTTCACCGGCATTCCTCGCCGCGTGTCCGGGTCGGTGCCGCACTATGAAGGGAAGGTGCTGGTGGGCGAGGTGATCTACATCGATCGCTTCGGAAACCTGGTCACCAACTTCGCCGCCGAACTGGTTCCACCCCATGCCATGCTCGAGGTGGAGGCAACCACCATCGGTCCGGTCCGGAGCACCTTCGGCGATGTCCCGTCCGGAGGCCTGCTCGCCTACATGGGCTCCGGTGGGATGATCGAGATCGCGGTCCGGAACGGCTCGGCCGCCCGCCGACTGGGATTGGGAGTAGGAGGAAAGATCCGGGCGCGGCTCGGGTGACCGACGCCGCTGACTATTGGCGGGACCGCTCGCTGGGCGGGCGCTGAACGGCGGTGACCCCGAACTGGGGGGTGGCCCAGAGGTACTCGTCGGTGAGCGCCTCGGCCGGCAGGAGCCGCCCGGCAAAATGCTCGCGGAAGCCAGCCCGCGACAGGAGCGAGGCCCCGAATCCCACGGTCGCGAGCAGCCAGGTGACCAGAACGGCCGTCGCGAGGACCAGCGTGCCCGCGACTGGCACCCATCCGAAGAGCACCCAGCAGAGCCAGAGAGCGGCCACCCCCGCCAGGCCCACCAGCACGTACCGGTAGCTGTTGGCCGACCCTAATGCCACGCCGCGTGCCAGTTGCCGCCGTGTCAGGCTCTCACCCATGGCATGGGCCACGGCCAGGAACCCGCCGAGGACCGCGACGATCAAGAGCAGCGCGAAGACGATGACGGCGAACGGGACGAGAAGGATGCCGGCCACGCTGAGCACCAGGCCCACGATCAACATGCCGAAGGTGGGGAGGATCAACACCTCTCCCAGGAGCCCGACCAGGAGAGAGCGGCTGAAGGAGTGAAGCGCAGTATCGCTGATGACCTCCAGCGGAGGCCGCGCGAAGAGCACGAGCCCGAACCCGACCAGGACCAGCGTGAAGAACACTCCCGCCACTCCGGCCGCGTTCCGCGAGGCGACCAGCCAGGCCGGCGGTGATTCCGGCGGCGCGGGGAGGCGGTCGGCGCTCGGCCGCGCCGAGTCGACGGTGCGGATCTGCCCCCGAATCTCGCCACCCAGGTCCCGCACCTGCCCCCGGACCGCGAGCACGTCGCCCGTGACCACCCCGCCGGGGTGGACCAGGATGTTGCCCTCCACGGTGGCCAGATTCCCGTCGAGTGTGCCGTAGATATCCGCGTCACCGCGCACCACGAGGAGCGGACCCGGGAACTCTTCGTCGGTACCGATGCTGAAATGCCCCTCGCGCGCCTGGCCACCCGGGACGGTGATCCGGAGCGCATCGCCCCGGAGCTCGGCGGCCGCGTGCAGCATGGGACTCAGGCGGACCGGATCGGACAGATCCGAGAGATCGATCGTGAGTCCGCCGGGCGGGCTCGGCGCAATCCGCTGAGACTGGATGCCCGCGTCGGGTGGCGCGCTCAGCGGGGAGGCGCGCTGCCGGAACAATTCGGCGTAGGCGGCTTCCTCGTGGGACAGCCCCTGTGGATGCCACTCGCGAACCAGGTCCAGGGCCGCCGGAGTGCCCTTACGTGAGGCCTCTACCACGAGGGCGCGCCAGGCAGCCTCGAAGGCCCCCCCCGCCGGCGCGTGACCCACCAGGCGGCCGTCCACGCGTATGTCGCCGCCGTCCAGCGACAGGACCAGCGACCCGCCGTCCGCATAGTCGAACGTGAGCGACTCCATGCCCGTGGCGATCGTCACGCTGTGATCCCGCACCACGTGGCTCGGTGTCTCGGACAGGAACTGGCTCACCAGCTCGAGGCGGGATCTCCACCCCGTGCTCGAGCCCACTACCGGTTCTTCGGCACGAAGCGCCACAGTGGCCGCGCCCAGCGCGGTCACGGCCAGCAGGACCGCAGGCTTACGAAAGAGCACGGGCCGTATCGGCGGGGGGCGGGGCGAGCAGCCGGCGGAGCAGCATGATGCCACCGGCGTAGAGGACGAGCAGGGTACCGGAGAGGGCAGCAATGCGACCAGGGGTCAGAGCGCTGCGCATGCTGTCATACCATGGCTGACGCTGGAGCAGGGCGGTGACCAGGCCTGCGCCCTGCCACCACCATTGCTGGGCCTGGCCGACGAGCCAGTTGCCGGCCCCCGTAATGACCTCCTGGTGTCCGGCGGTCCAGGCGGCGCTCGCGGCGATCGATCCGCCGAGCATCATGGCCACGGCGGCGGTGATCCCCACGGTCCTGGGCTCGCGGCCGGCGCGAACCCGCCAATGGCGCCACGCCGTCGCGAGCGACGTCACGGGCAGGTCCACCTGTCGCATCACCCGGTCGGCGAGTCCCGGACGCGGGTCGAACAGCGGCAGCGCCTGCAGGCGCATCACGAGGACCCGCTCCTGATCCGCCAGTGCCTGGCACTCGGGACAGCGTCGGAGGTGCGATTCCCGCTCGGGCGGAAGCACGCCGAGCACCCAGGCGTCGAGATCGTCGCCGGTCAGGTGAGGCACGGGCGCCGGGGCGGGGACGGCGGAGGGGGAAGGCTCCGGGGAGGCAAGTCGCACGCGGGCCATCACGAGATCGGCGAACCGTGGCGACGGGGCCGCCTTGGGCAGCCGCTCGAGATGTGACACGACCTCGCGGATTTCTTCGGCGGCGGTGCGGCAGAGATCACATGTTTCGAGATGAGACAAGCGGGATTCGGGGAGACGACCCTCGAGCCAGAGATCCAGTTCTTCCGGAACCAGGTGGAGAGCGTCGTCGATCATATGGCGCCTTTACGGGGCTCGAGAAGGTGCGGTTTCAGTCGCGCAGATGCGCGAGCAGGTCCCGCAACTCGTGGCGAGCCCGGTGGATGTAGGTCTTCACGGTCCCCAATGGCAGGTCGAGAAGCTGGGCGATCTCCTCGTAGGCCAGTCCCTCGACGTGACGTAGCATGATGCAGGAGCGGTATTCCGGACGGAGCTGGCCGATGGCCCGCTCGATGGCGCTGCCGAGCTCTCTGGCCTCGAGTTCGTCGAGAGGAGTTTCGGCCTTGTCGCCCACCTGCAGTGCCGTCGCCTCGATGTCTTCCGCGCTGGTGGCGTGCGGCGCTCCGTCGATCGACAGGGTGACCAGCTCGCGGCGGCGCAGGTGATCGATGGCCGCATTGTTCGCGATCTTGAAGATCCAGCTCGAGAACTTGAACTCCGGCCGGTAGGTCCCGATGGCGTTGAGTGCTTTGATGAAGGTTTCCTGAGCGAGATCCTCGGCCAGCTGCCGGTCGCGGACCATGCGGAGGATCAGGGAGAAGACCGGTCGTTCGTAGCGTCGGATGAGCTCGCGATACGCGGCCTCCCGGCCTTCCCGAGCGAGGGCCACGACGTCCTGGTCCGATGCCGAAACCAGGCCGGGCTCACGAGCCACGGGAGGGCCGGCGGCTTGCGACGCCGCCGCTCCGAGAACTACATTGCGCGCCTATGTTAGCCACGGATAGGAAGTTACCGCTCCCAGCCGCTCTGGAGAAGCGGTCCTATGTCCGGGCGATGTTCACCGCCATCGCCCCGCGCTACGACCTCCTCAACCATCTCCTCAGCCTGAACGCGGACCGGCGCTGGCGCCGCCAGGCCGTGGCGGCTCTGGACTGGGAGCGAACGCCGGGCGGCCGCTACCTCGATCTCTGCGCGGGCACGCTCGACCTGGCGGCCACTCTCGCCAACGCGCCTGGCTTTTCGGGGCAAGTAATCGCGGCGGATTTCGTCCTGCCGATGCTCGCTCTGGGCCGGGGGAAGGGCGAGCGGGTGGCGCCGGTCAACGCCGATGCCCTGGAGCTTCCGTTTGTGGACGCGGCCTTCGATGGCGTAATGGTGGGGTTCGGTGTGCGCAACCTGGCCGACCTGGATCAGGGCCTCGCGGAAGCGCGGCGGGTTCTTTCGAACGGTGGGCGTCTGGTGATCCTCGAGCTGGCCATCCCCGGCTGGCAGCCTCTCAGGGGCCTCTACTTTCTCTACTTCCGGCACCTGCTCCCCTTCATCGGGAAGCGGATTTCGCGCCACCGCGATGCATACGACTATCTGCCCGCGTCGGTGTTGGCCTTCCCGGAGCCGGCCGCCCTCGCGCGGCGCATGGCCAGGGCGGGGTTCACCGCGGTCTCCTACCGGCTGCTGCTCGGTGGGATCTGCGCCATCCACGTCGGCACTCGCGCGCCATGACGCTCGACAGCCTGCAGGAATTCATCGCGGCCATCGAGGGCATCGGTGAACTGGTGCGCATCCGGGAGCCGGTCCGCGCGAGGCTCGAGGTGGCGGAGATCGCCGACCGCTGCATGAAGAGCCCCGGCGGCGGCCCGGCGCTCCTTTTCGAACACGTCGTGCTGGAAGGGGGCCGGCGGAGCGAGTGGCCGGTGGCGATCAACTTGTTCGGCTCCATGCGGCGGATGGGGCTGGCGCTGGGCGTGAGCGACCTCGACGAGATCGGCCACCGGATCAGCGACCTCCTCAATCTCAAGGTTCCCGACGGCCTGTTAGGCAAACTGGCCATGCTTCCCAAGCTGGCTGAGGTCGCGAAGTTTCCGCCCCGCCGACGGAGCGTCCGCGCGCCGTGTCAGGAGATCGTGCTGCGGGACGCCGAGATTGACCTCGATCGCATACCCTTTCTCACGACCTGGCCTCAGGACGCGGGGCGCTACATCACCCTGCCGATGGTGGTCACGCAAGACCCGGCGAGCGGAGTGCGGAACGTGGGGATGTATCGGGTCCAGGTACTGGGGCGCTCCACGCTGGCCATGCACTGGCAGCGACACAAGGTCGGCGCGGCCCATTGGCGGCACCTCGCCGAGCGTGGCGAGCGGATGCCGGTGGTGATCGCGGTCGGCGCGGATCCCGCCAGCGTCTACTCCGCCTCGGCCCCGCTCCCGCCCACGATCGACGAGTTTCTGTTCGCGGGCTTTCTCCGCCGGGAGCCGGTGGAACTGGTCAAGGCGGTGAGCTGCGACCTCGAGGTGCCCGCGGAATCGGAGTTCGTGATCGAGGGCTACATCGACCCGGCCGAACCTCTGGTGATGGAGGGGCCCTTCGGCGATCACACCGGGTTCTACTCGCTGGCCGACCGGTATCCCCAGGTGCACGTCACGGCCATCACCATGCGGAGTTCCCCGGTCTACGCTGCCACCCTGGTGGGGCGGCCTCCGATGGAGGACTACTACCTGGGGCACGCCACCGAGCGGATCTTCCTGCCGCTCATCCGGCTCACGATTCCCGAAATCGTGGATTACCACATGCCGGCGTACGGGATCTTCCACAACTTGGTGTTCGTCGCCATCGACAAGCAGTACCCCGGCCAGGCGTACAAGGTGATGAACGCCCTGTGGGGCGCCGGCCTCATGTCGCTCGCCAAGGTGATCGTCGTGGTGGACCGGGACGTCAATGTGCGCGATCCGGACGAGGCGTGGTGGATTGCGCTCAACCATATTGACCCGGAGCGGGACGTTCGCTTTACGCGCGGGCCGGTGGACGTCCTGGACCATGCCAGCGAGTTCTTCACCTTCGGCACCAAGATGGGCATCGATGCCACGCGGAAATGGAAGGACGAGGGATTCTCGCGGGAGTGGCCGGACCGGATCGTCATGGACGAGGCCACTCGTCAGGCGGTTGACGCGCTGTGGCCGCGGCTCGGCATCTCGCTGCACGGATCGGGGACAATGGGTCCGCCCGGGAGAGGACCCACCACGGGCTGATCCGCCCGCCCGACCCACGACCTGACGCCCTTCATCCTGACCGCACTCGAGGTGTTCGGATGTCGTCCCTGACGCGTCGTGACCTGCTCCGTGCCGGTCTTCTGGTTTCGGCTTCCACACTCGCGATTGGCCCCGCGACCCGCGCTTTGCTGGGCGAGGTTCCCGCCGGAGGGCCGGGCGCGCCGCCCGCGCTTCCTCCGCGGGACCGTCTGCTCTTCGACTTCGGGTGGAAGTTCTTCCAGGGGCACGCCACCGATCCGAGACGTGATCTCGGGTTCGGGATGGGGCAGGGTGACTTTGCCAAGAGCGGGGAGTTCGACTTCGCGACGGCGAAGTTCGACGACTCCCAGTGGCGCCCGCTTGACCTGCCGCATGACTGGGCCGTCGAGTTGCCCTTCGTCCGGGATGACGAGCAGAGCAGTCACGGCTACAAGCCGCTGGGCCGGCGCTACCCGGAAACGAGCATCGGCTGGTATCGCCGCACCTTCGACCTGCCGGACACCGACCGCGGCCGGCGCATCGCGGTGGAGTTTGACGGGGCGTTCCGGAGCGCGCTGGTCTTTCTCAACGGGTACTTCATTGGCCGGAACGACAACGGCTACGCGCCCTTCTGCTTCGACATCACCGACTTTGCCAACGTCGGCGGCCAGAATCATCTCGTGGTGCGCATGGACGCCAGCTTCGGTGACGGGTGGTTCTACGAAGGAGCCGGCATCTACCGCCATGTGTGGCTGACCAAGACGGACCCGCTCCATCTCGCGCGCTGGGAGAGCTACGTGCGCCCCGAGGTCAGGGGCGGAGCGGCGGTGCTCAACCTGGGCGCCGTGGTCCAGAACGAGGGTCGACGGGCCGAGCCGTGCCGCGTGCGGTGGCAGATTCTCGATGCCGGAGGGAAGGCGGTGGCCAGCGCCGACGCCCAGCCGCAAACGGTCGCCGCCGACGCCGCGGCGACGTTCACCGCCGCCACAAGAATCACTAATCCCTCGCTCTGGTCTTCGGAGGCTCCGAGCCTGTACTCGGCGGTGGTCACGGTCGAGTCCGGTGGCCAGGCGCGCGATGCGGAGCGCGTGACCTTCGGCGTACGGGACATCAAGTGGGATCCCGAACGGGGATTCTTCCTGAACGGCAAGTCCGTCAAGATCCGGGGGACCTGCAACCATCAGGATCACGCCGGTGTCGGGGCGGCGCTGCCGGATCGCCTGCAGGCCTATCGGGTGGCCGTGTTGAAGGACATGGGAGGGAACGCCGTCCGCACTTCACACAACATGCCGACGCCCGAATGGGTGGAAGCCTGCGATCGCATGGGCATGATGATGATGTGCGAGACCCGCCTGATGAGCTCGAACCCCGAAGGCATGGCGCAGCTGGAAGCGATGATCAAGCGGTATCGCAACTCGCCCTCGATCATCATCTGGTCCATGGGCAACGAGGAGTGGACCATGATGCCCCAGCCGCAAGGTGTGCGGGTTATCGATGACATGATCGCCAGGGCCCATGCGCTCGATCCGACTCGGCCCTGCACCGCGGCGGTGAACGCGGCCTTCGAGACGCCCTTCCCAGAACAGCTCGATGTGATGGGCTTCAACTACAACCTGGGCGTCATCGATGCGTGGCACAGCGCGCATCCCGGGGTTCCGTGTGTTGGAACGGAAACGGCGAGCACCGTGTGCACCCGTGGGGTGTACCTCACCGACAAGCTGCGCAACTGGGTAAGCGCGTACGACGCGGTGCACCCCCCGTGGGCTGAGCTTGCGGAAGAGTGGTGGAAGTTCTACGCCGCGCGGGAGTGGCTTGCCGGTGGCTTTGCCTGGACCGGCTTCGACTACCGCGGCGAGCCGACGCCGTATGGATGGCCCTCCATCGGCTCCCAGTTCGGCATTGTGGACATGTGCGGATTCCCCAAGGACAACTTCTACTACTACAAGGCGTGGTGGGGGTCGGAACCCGTGCTCCACCTGCTGCCGCACTGGAACTGGGAGGAGCGCCTGGGTGAGCCGATCGCCGTTTGGGCGCAGACCAATCTCGATGCGGTCGAGCTGTTCCTCAACGGCAAGAGCCAGGGCTCCCGAGCGGTGGAGCGGCTCGGCCACGTGGAGTGGCAGGTTCCCTATCAGCCCGGCGTGCTCGAGGCGCGGGGGATGAGAGACGGGAAGGTGGTGCTGACGACAAAGCGCGAGACGACTGGCAGGCCCGCGTCCATCCGGGTCACTCCCGACCGCGATGAGATCGGCGCGGATGGGCAGGATGTGGCGATCCTCCGCGCGGAAGTCCTCGATGGGGAAGGTCGGGCGATCCCCACCGCCGATCTGGCGCTTACCTTCAAGGTTACTGGCGAGGGCAGGCTGATCGGCGTGGGCAACGGCGACCCGAATTGCCAGGAATCCGACAAGGGGCCGCGGCGCAGTCTGTTCAACGGATTGGCCCAGGCGCTCGTGCAGTCGACGCGCTCGCCGGGAACGATCACCATCGAAGTGTTCGCCGGCGAGGGGCCGTCTCCGAAACTGCCCGGCACAACCGTAACGATTACGACCAGGCGCGTGGAGTCGCGGCCGTCGGTACGCTGATCCGGCCTTGCAGACTCGCTCGCACGAACCGACGACCATGAAGCCACTGCTCACCGCCGACCGCTCGCCCCGGCCATCCCGTGAAGGCCAGACCTGGGAGGGCAGGTCGCTGCTGGTCCGGTACGTGAATTTCGTCAAGCTGCCGCACACGCTGTTCGCGCTTCCATTCGCGCTGCTCGGCGTGTTGGCGGCGTCATACGCGACACGCGTCACCTGGCGCACCGTGGCGCTCGTGGTGGCCGCGTTCAGCGCGGCCCGGTGGGTCGCGATGGGTTTCAATCGCATCGTCGACCGCGACTTCGACGCGCGAAACCCGCGCACGATGAATCGGGAGCTGCCGCGCGGCACCCTGTCGCTCGCGCAGGCATGGGCCTCGGTCCTCGTGGCCGGCGCGGCCTTCCTTCTGTGCGCCGAGTGGCTCAATCGCCTCTGTCTGTACCTGAGCCCGTTGGCCCTCGCCTGGGTGATGCTTTACAGCGTGAGCAAGCGCTTCACGTGGTGGCCGCATCTCTGGCTGGGGCTCTCCCTGGCCATCGCCCCCGTCGGGGGGTACCTCGCTGTCCTCGGCCGCTGGAGCGATCCGTGGTGGGTGCTGGCGGCCATCACTGTGGCCGTGGCCACCTGGGTGGCGGGATTCGACATCTTCTACGCCCTGCCAGACGCCGCATTCGACCGTACCGAGGGGCTCAAGAGCGCCGTGGTTCGCCTGGGCGAGCCTCGGGCGATTCTCCTGGCCAAGCTGTTGCACGGGATCACGGTGCCGGCATTGGTGTTGTTTGGCTGGGGCGCGGGCTTCGGGGGCTGGTACCTCTGTGGCGTCCTCGTGGCCGCGGGCCTCCTGGTCTACGAGCATCAGCTGGTGAAGCCTGGCGACCTGTCCCGGCTCGATGCCGCGTTCTTTACGATGAACGGAGTGATGAGTGTGACGGTGTTCGGGTTCGCGTTGCTGGATCGCGTTCTACGGCGGTAGAGCGGTAGAGCGGTAGAGCGGTAGGGCGGTAGGGCGGTAGGGCGGTAGGCTAACGGCTAACGGCTGACGGCTGACGGCTGACGGCTGACGGCTGACGGCTGACGGCTAATGGCTGACGGCTGATGACTGACGTCTGACAAGGAGCATCTCACATGAGCAAACGTCCACGCGAAACGCTGATACCCCAGCGCGGCCGCGGGAAGCCGAGACCGGAGAAGGGCGCGATTCAGCCCAAGGTCCCGCCGCCGGCACCGGAGCGCCATCCGGTCAAGACGCCCACCGCAAGCCGGCGAGGGCGCTGAGCATGGACCCGCTGGTGGTGGCGATCACCGGGGCATCCGGCGCGCCGTACGGCGTCCGGCTCCTGGAGGTGCTTGCCCGCCAGCGGGTGCCCGTCTGGCTCATCGTCTCTGGTCACGGGTGGCGCCTGCTCAAAGCGGAGTGCGGGATCGCGGACGAGGCCGCGCTGCGCACCGCGACCGGCGGCGACTGGTCGACCGTCACGCCGTTCGGCGATGACGACCGCGGAGGAAGGCCCGCGTCCGGATCGGCGAAGTCGCAGGGCATGGTGGTGTGCCCCTGCTCGATGGGGACCGTGGCTGCCATCGCGTCGGGCAGCAGTCGCTCTCTGGTGGAGCGGGCGGCGGACGTGGCCCTGAAGGAGCGACGGAAGCTGGTGCTGGTCCCGCGCGAAACGC
>Ga0335077_10001596_pt1 | contig 27006 bp, 21 predicted proteins | sample Lox_Sample_31_FD_207151 | JGI IMG/M metagenome (GOLD analysis project Ga0335077, IMG submission 207151) | Soil microbial communities from Loxahatchee National Wildlife Refuge, Florida, United States - Lox_Sample_3.1 | ecosystem: Environmental > Terrestrial > Soil > Wetlands | place: USA... | reverse complement strand
TTCACGTCTCGGTTTACACTTTTCGAACTCCCTGCGTATGTTTACAGCGAAGGGTGCTTCGCACTCTTCAGCAACGACAGCGGAACGACCGCGAGGCGGACTTTCGTTGTGGTGCCAATCCACAGCGAGGTGAATCGCCTTGGGCATCCCGATAGAAGATCTGCAATCCATCGCCACCATCCTGGCCGCCGGCTACCTCCGGCACCGCGACCAACTTCGGCGAGAGGCCGCTTCCCTTGACTGTTCCGGAACTTCGAGCCGTGATGGACACGAGGTTAACTGCCATGAGAATGGAGAACGAAGTGGAGACCGCGATGCGGAAACAGATTGACGAGCTGAGCAGGATGCCAGTCGGCCAACTCCGCCAGAAGTACCTTGAGGTTTTCGGTGAGGAGTCCAGATCGAATCACAAACAGTTCCTGTTTCGAAGGATTGCCTGGCGCATCCAGGCGTTGGCCGAGGGCGGCCTCTCCGAGCGTGCGCGCCGTCGCGCGCTGGAAATCGCCAACGATGCAGACCTGCGCGTCCGGGCACCAAAGACCAAGTTCGGGCCGGATGTCACCCTGGACCCTAAGCTGAGCGTGAGCCGGAAGCTGGCCAGCGCTGTCGACCCGCGGTTGCCGCCGGCTGGGACATACCTGGAACGGGAGTACAAGGGTCGCCGAGTCATTGCGAAGGTTCTCGACGGTGGGTTCGAGTTCGATGGCGAAATCTACCGATCCCTAAGCGCAATCGCCGGTGAAGTGACCGGAACGAAGTGGAACGGCTTCCTCTTCTTCAACCTGACCGCCACGGAGGGAGATCCTAATGGCAAAGCGTTAGGCCGCGACTTGAATGAGCTTGTGGCATTTCTTGCCTGAGGAAACTGCCTTTCTTACGTCTCGTCAGCCCTTTCAGATGAAACACGAACACTCAGCATTGAAATCGATCCGCCATCGACTCCTTCCACCGGGAAGGTGATGCGGTCGCCCCGTTGCCATGTGCCCAGCACGTACAGCAACGGCAGATAATGGTCCGGCGTGGGAATCGCGAGCAAGGCATCGCGCCCCAGAGTCTCGTAAGCGATCAACGGCCGGCTCTCCCCGGCGAGCATCAGTTCCTTGGCCCGCTGCTCGAAGCGAACTGCCCAGTCGTAGGGCTCCGCGGGGTGACGTCCCCAGGCGTAGGTGTGAAGATTGTGAACCAGGTTGCCGCTGCCTACAATCAGCACCCCTTCGTCCCGCAGCGGCGCCAGCCGCTGGCCCACTTCGTAATGGAACGCTGCGCCTCTGGTTTCATCGATGCTGAGCTGGACCACGGGGACGTCCGCTTCCGGATAAACGTGGCACAAGACCGACCAGGTGCCGTGATCGAGCCCCCATGAATTGTCGAGCTGCACCGGCAAAGGCTCCAACAGCCTCTGCACGCGACGCGCCAGCTCTGGATCGCCCGGCGCCGGATATTGCACCTGATACAACTCCCGCGGGAAGCCGCCGAAGTCATGGATGGTCCGCGGCGAGGCGCTCAGCGTCACTCCTGTTCCCGGAACGAACCAGTGAGCGGAAATGGAGAGAATCACCTTCGGCCGCGGCAACTCAATGCCGATACCGCGCCACGCCGTGGTATACGGGTTCTGCGCCAGCGCATTCATCGGATTGCCATGACCGAAGAAAATCGCAGGCAGCATGCTGATCCGATTCTGGGGCGCAGACACGCATGTCTGCCGCATCCCGACTCATCGGGATGCTTCTTGTTCGCTCTATCCCGTCACCCGGCTTGGCCGATACCCTGGTCTCGAATTGACCCGCAGCTTCTTCCCGGGGTCGCTCGAGATCTCGATCAGGATCTTGCGGAAGCCTTCGTTGGGATTGGTCGCGGGGTAGTAAGTCACCGTATACGAGTTGCCCAAGTCCTCGCGAATGCTCTCGAACGCCTCCACCTGCCGCTGCCACGTCTTCGCCCAGTAAGCTTTGCCTCCGGTGCGTGTCGCCAGGCGCCGGAACACGCCGCTGGAGATCGGGTCCTTGTTGACTTCGTTGGTCGAAATCACGTAAATCGGAATGCCTTCATCCTCCGCCACCGCACGGACGTCATCGGGTGCCACCATGCTGGCGTTATCGGGCCCATTCGAAAATACGATCACCACCTTGCGGCCCGGCACCTTCGCGGCATCGCGCAACGTCAGCAGCAGCGCGTTGTACAGCGCCGTATCATCACCCGCCACCGCCTTTCGCAGCCCTGCGATGGCGTCGGAGTGCTCGCGCGTGAGCGCCGCCCCGCGCGACAGATTACGGCTGAAGGTGTATACCGCCACCGAGTCGGCCCGGTCCAGGCCGCGCACGAAATCGGCAATCGCGTCCTCCGCGTACACGAAGCCCTTGTACATGAAATTGCTGGTGTCGAAAAGCACGAAGACATTGGTGCCCACGAACGCGTCCGGGCGCTCCATACCCGGCAGCGCGTCCCGCTTGGCGTCCAGCAGCGGATGGGTCGAGCCATCGTCGGAAACCGCCACTGGGGCGTCGGTCCCCGAGGCGAAAGTCGAGATCTTCTGCAGAATGCCATCCTCGTAGATTCGGAAATCGCCTGGCTTGAGGCTGTTCACATAGTGGTTCTTGCTGTCCGTCACCTGGAAGCTCAACACCACCATGTCCACCTTGACACGGAAGGTGGGCCGCTGAACATCCTGAGCGCGCAGCAACGTCGCGCCAACGGCCATTCCGAAGAGTTCTCGTCGCGTGATGATCATCGTAGTTTACCGGTTCGGAAACTCCTGTAATGCGGCCTTCTGCTCGCCGGACATGGCGGCCCGCGACCGGGCCCTCACATCATCGCCCACCGAGCGCAGCGATTTCAACAACGCCGGCCAGTCCTCCAGGTGCGACGCGAAAATCTGCTCGACCAGCTTCTGGGTCCACTCCGGAATCCGCACGTTGAGTTCGGCCGGCGGCAGGCTCAACTCGTCCGCCAGCGCCACCCAGTACAGCGTGTTGGATTCCCAGCTCTCCGCCATGATCCGGCTGGAGTATCCCATCAACGCGGGGAACGTCCGCAGGTTTTCGAGGTCCGGCTCCCACGAGTTCGCCAGCGTCGGTTTCGGCGTGCCGAAGGCGCGGGAAATCGCCGAATAGTTCACCCCCACCGACGATTCTGCCAACTGCTTCATTTCCGCCAGCAGGCACGACGAGTCGCCGGTCCGCCTGGGCGCCATCTCGCGAGCCACTGAAAACAGCTCCGAAGGCGTCACCCGGTCCAAAGCTTCCTTCACGTTGCCCTGTTCCAGAAGAACTCTTACGGTAGCGGTGCGTGCCGGCGCCGCGAACAGGCTCAGCGCTTCGAGCAGTTGGCGGCGCGCTTCCGGGTCATAAGCCGATTCGGCCATCAACTCCCGGCCATACCGCAGGTGCAGGCCCACCCAATGGATCTGCGCCGGCGTGCTGTTCCACCACCGCGGAATCTTGGCGCTCAGAATCATCTGCGGCACCAGGTCGCCCCAGATCAGCGCCTGGGTCTGAGCCGGCACCAGGAAATTCTGCTCGGCTTCCGCCAGCGCGTACGGAAGCGTCGAGAGCGACCCGACCAGCCGTCCGCCGGCGTTCGACGGCCAACCCGTGCCGAACGTCTCGGTGGGACGCCACGTATGCGACGACCCTTGCATCCCCAGGAAATCGTGACTGCGCACAAACACCGGGTTGGTGTACAGGATCTGCGCCCCCGGGGGCGCGTAGTGCGCGTAATTAAAGGCCAGCAGCGTATCGCGCAAGAGCGGGGCCATCAAACCCCGAATATCTTTCAACTTCTCCGCGTCGTTGCCCGCTTTCTCGATGGCCGATCGCAGGTTGAGCTTCCGTTCGGCGTCGATGTGCCGGTCGGTCCAATACCCGAATCCCATCGCGTTTTTCTCGGTGGCCGACAACGACGCTCGAGGCGGCTGGATTTCCCCGATTCTCGCAGCCAGCTTCGCTACCAGCGCGGTATTCAACTTTTCGCCCTTGGGAATGGCTTCCACGTGGTCGGCTATTTGGAACAGCACGTCCAGCGAGATGATCCGCTGGGCTTCCAGAATGCGGCCGATCTCCTGCTCCACCGAGTCTCGCGCCTCGGCGTTGTCCGATTCCGCCGCGCCTGCCAGCAGATCCATCAGCCGCTCCTGCGGGGTGGTGGGAGCTCCCGCGGGAGCCTTCGCCGCGCCCAGCAGCAGGGTCACTCCTTTGCGGCTCGCATCGAACAGCTCACGATCCGCTTTTAATTGCGTGAACGATCCCACGATTCCGGAAAATACGCCGTCCGCCTGGCTCTCGGGAATCGTCTGTTGCCGGACGAAAATCTGCCACAGGCCGATCAGCGATTGGAAAGACCCCGCTACGTCGGAACGAAACAGCGGGCTGCCGATCTTGTTCACGCTCTCCGCCACATCCAGGAACTGGTTGATCGACTTGTCGCTGATGCCGCGCGATTCGCTGAAGACGGCGTACTGGCTGCCGTAAACGCGATAGTCCCTCGCCAGCCGGTCCACGGTTGCCGCTTCCAGCGGGGTCATGCGGTTCCGGTCCAGATCGCTCACGGCCATGAAGATCTTCAGCGGCTCGTTTTCCACCGCCTTCCGGCACAGCGCGAACAGCGCTTCCAGCACGTCGTCCGGCTCCTTCCACGTGGTCGCCAGACGCGTCAGCTTGCCGTCGTACTTCCCCTGCGGATGGTTGACGAACAGGTTCTTCCAGACCTCCAGACTCCCGGGGATGTGCGGCTTCCCATCCGGATTGAGACGCAGCCGCGTGGTAAGCAGCATCATGTCCGTGTTCGACCGGAACACCGGCCGCGCGGGACCGGGCGTGGTGATTTTGCCGCGCACCGCGGCGTAGAAGCGCTTCATCCGCGCCGGGTCCGTGAGGTACTCCTGCACCGGCCCGTGGATGCGGGCCAGCGCGTCGTAGAGGCTGGCCAGCCAGCCATCGTCTTTGGCGATCAGCTTGTCAAAAAACTCGGCGCCCTTGTCCGGTGAAACGCCCGCCAGCTCACCCCACGCCGCGGCGGACCGCTGTCCGCCGGGAATTACCGCCTTCCCGTCGCGGATCTCGAACATGCCTCCGAAGAAATCCAACACATGCGCAAAAGCCTTCAGCCGGACATAGGAGTCCTGCTTCCGCAGCGCCTCGGCGGTCTCGCGGTCAAGCTTCGAAAGTCCCAGGTACAGCCGGCAGACCGACGGGTCGGAGAGGAACATCTCGATGAAGTCCTCTTTCGACGACCCCATCCAGTAATCCGTCCCGAAGATCACCGACACATGCGACGGATGGTAATCGTAGGTGAACGGGCGATTGGTGCGCAGTGCCTGTTCCAGTTCGTTCACCGGGAATCCCGAGTCGGTGGTCAGAAACGCGCGTGCCGCGTTCACCGTTTCCAGCACCACTTCCGAGCCGCATCCGCCGCGCATCCGGAAACCCAAAATCCGAATCAGCTCGGCCACTGTGGCCGAATCGCAGCTTTCGATCTTGATCACCTGCGGTTCGCCCGCCAGCTTGGCCAGTTCCCGCGCCTGCGAAAGATACCGATGGACGAGCTTCAGGTACTCGGTTTGCTCCAGCGCGTCGTTACTGTGAGACGCCTGGTACCCGTTTGTTACAACGTTCCTGGCCAACGCCGGCAGAATGTCCTCCGGAGCCGCGTCCGGCGGAATGGCCGCCATGCGTGCGAACGACCGCAGCGGACCCGGTATCGAAGCGGTTTGCTTCGCGTCCTTGGACTCGGACACTTCCGTTGCCGAGCCGAACGTCAGGTTCTTGCCGGTGAGGGAGCGGTAAGCCTCCAGATCCCGCGAGGCTGCGGCGCGATCACCCGCCAGAAGATCCAGGTCAGCCAGGCGGCCGGCGATCACGCCGGCTCGCGCCGTGTTGCCCGAACTGCGTAACGCTGCCAACAGCTTGGCATACTCCTCGCGGCATGCCGGGTCCCCGTAACGGTCCAGGAACTCGGCGTACGCTGTGATCGCCGGAATGCTGTTGGGAGAACCGGCGGCGGCGCGAGCCAGCGCCGCGCGCGCACCGGCGGTGTCGCCGGTCATCTCCATTTTGCGAATCGAATCGGGAGTCTGCCCCCACCCGGAGGAGCACACAGATGTTAAGGCGAAAATAACAGGAAGAGGGAATGCCTTCATGGACGGCCTCCGCTACTGGTGAATCACTCTATCACGTCCACCCTTAGTCTGGTGATTCTAAATCAATCAAAACGCACTGTGCAACCGGGGGGTTGTAAAAAACGTCAACAGCACCACCCGAAAGAGCCAAATTCGGGGAATAAATCGACATCCTCCGCGGTACCCTCTAATAGAGTTGGCAGACAGAAACCGCCAGGCGCGATTCGAGCGCGCCATGCTTCCGCATCTGGATGCGGCCTACAACCTTGCCCGCTGGCTTCTGGGGAAGCCGGAAGACGCCCAGGACGTTGCTCAGGAGGCGTGTGTCCGGGCCCTGACCTTCTTCGACAGTTTTCACGGAGAGGACGGCCGCGCCTGGCTTCTCGCCATCGTGCGCAACACCTGTTACGATTGGCTCCGCAAACGCCGCCGCGATACCCTGATGCAAGGCGAACCGGAGGACCTCGACGCGGCCGCCGACCCGGCGCCCGACCCCGAGGTGGCGCAACTGCGCACTGCTGACCGCGAGCTGGTCCGTCAGGGTCTCGAGGCACTCCCCGCCGAGTATCGCGAAGTTATGGTGCTTCGGGAATTGGAGGGCATGTCGTACAAACAGATCGCCCAGGTCACTGGCGTTCCGATCGGTACCGTGATGTCGCGTCTGGCACGTGGCCGCAAACGCCTCGAAACACACCTGGCGGCCGCCGTGAGGAAGGAGCCTGTAGGGTGAACTGCCGCGAAGCCGAAGGACTGTTGGGAGCCTATGCCGATGGCGAGCTCGACCTGGTGCGGTCCCTGGACACCGAGGCGCACGTGCGCGGTTGCCCCTCCTGCACGGCCCGCTTGCGACGGCTCGAGAACCTCCACACCGTGGTATCCTTCCAGGCGCCCTACTACAGCGCTCCTCCGGAGCTTCGCCGCCGTCTGATGCCGGCACCCGCGCGCTGGACGTGGACTCCGCCGGTCCGATGGCCGGCCATGGCCGCGGCGTGCCTGCTGGTGGCGCTGATCATCTGGCGGGTGGCGCCGCTGCGGACCGGACCCGCCATCGACAGGGAAATTGTGGCCGCGCACGTCCGCTCTCTGCTGGCGGAGCATCTGATGGACGTCCCTTCGTCCGACCGCCATACCGTAAAGCCCTGGTTTGCCGGCAAGCTGGATTTCGCGCCGGAGGTCCAGGATCTTTCCGCCCAAGGTTTCAACCTGATCGGCGGGCGCCTCGACTACATCGATGGCAAAACCGTCGCCGCGCTCGTCTACCGCCGTCGCCAGCACACCATCAACGTGTTCACCTGGCCCGGCGGCGCGGATGCATCGCCCGAAACGGAGTCCTTGCAAGGCTTCCACGTCGTGCATTGGGCACAGCACGGGATGACGTGGTGGGCCGTCTCGGACCTCGCGGAAAACGAATTGCGCGAACTGCCGGGTCTGCTATAGCCAGGTGGCGCAAGGCACTCCTGCCTGTACCGACGGGGCCCCCGGCCGGCCCACAATAATCCATGAAGACCCGCCGGTCTTCGGACGCGATGTGGCGGGGGGACTCGCGCCTATGGGTACAGCCTCGAAAACCCCTTCGCCGCCACAATGGGGGCGGGTTAGTCCGCCAACGCCCTTGCGAGCGCAGGCAAATGCGAGGCCACCCGCCTGGCGAGGCCGAAGTGCTTCGCGGTTCGCTTTCCGGTCACCAGGACATTGTCAGGCTTCGGGTCGCGATGGCGCGAGCACCGGCGTCAGTGAGTGGGCGCCGCGGCTCTCACTTCACGGCGACGCTTAAAGACTGACTGCTCCTGGTGCCGACCTGGACCACCAGCGGAAGCGTGCCCGAAGGAGCATTGGCATCGAGTTGCACGTTCACCTGCATGATTCCCGCGCTGCCCGGCAAGGCTCCGGCATAGAGCACGTTCGCGCTTTGGTTGTTGATGTTCACCGCCACCGTGGCGACCGGACTCTGCAGCGGCGCGGCCGCCAGCCGGCCGTCGATGGGCAGGGTATTCCCACTCGCGGTGATGAGTCCTTCGCCTGTAACGTAGAACGAGATGACGGACCCTTTCGCAGCGGGATTGGTTTCGCTGTTCTGGGAGCCGTCCGCCACGTTCACCACCAAGGCGGTTCCTTTCCCCAGAGGCTGGTTGGTGAAGATGCCCGGCGCCACGTCCGTGACCTGCACCGTCATTGGAGCGGAGACCTGTCCGTTGTACTCCACGGTCATCTTCGTACTGGACTTCGCGGAGACCCCGTATGGAACGATGGCCACCACCTGTGCCGATTGCGCGCTGACGATCGGCGCCGGAACGCCGTCGAACAGCACGCGCGTCGTGCCGGCCGACCTGTCCACCTGATTATTGCTGGTGATGGTTTGATTGGCAGTCTGGGCCGGCCCCAGACCGCTGCCTGTAATCGCCACCATTTCGCCAGGCGCAACCGCGCCGGTGGCGCCGCTGGCCCAATTCATGATCAGGGTCGGCTGGATCTGCGCGGAGACCGGCAGGATCCGCAGGGCCGCGCCCGGCGGCCGCCGCACCTTCGTGGCCTGCTCGTAGGAATATGCCAGGGAGATCAGCGCCGCCTCGCTGTACGCTTTTCCGGTGAAGCCGATGCCGTACGGCGAGCTGGTGGAAAGGTACCCGGCCGGCACGATCACGGTGGGATAACCGGCCTTGGCCGCGATCCCCGCGCTGCTGCTCCCCGGAAACACCAGGGCCGTAAGGTTGTTCGCGTCGATCGCCGCGTCCAGGCCCTGCACCTTGGCCAGTTGCAGATCCATGGCCCGATCGGCGATGTATTGCGGCTCCGCGGCATACAAGTCGGTCGCCTGAGATGCCAGTGCCAGCACCTGGCCGTATTTGAGGGCGGTAGCGGCGTGCGCGTTGTTGTATGCGATCACGTCCGCGAGGGTCTGGATTGGCGACGCCGGCCCGCGGCTTGCGAGGTAGGTGTCGAGGTCGCGCTTGAACTCGTATTGCAGTACGGAGGACGAGAACGCATTGAGCGCCGCGAACGAGGCAATGCTGACGTTCACGACCGTGGCTCCCAGGTTGCGCATCACCTGGAGGGCGGCCTGCCCGATCGCGTTCTGCTCCGCCGACAGGGTCGCCCAATACTCCATAGGCACGCCGATGCGCGCGCCGTTGAGCGCGTCGCTCTTCAGAAACGGCGTGTAGTCGGTACTGGCGAGCCCGATGCTCGAGATCGTGGCGGGATCTCTGGCATCCACGCCCGTCAGCACACCAAGCAGAGTGGCGGCATCGGTGACCGTGCGGGTGATCGGGCCGGCGGTGTCCTGGCTGGCGGCAATGGGGACCACCCCCTGCCGGCTGATCAGTCCGACAGTGGGCTTGATCCCGACGTCGGAGTTAGCGTTCGACGGGCTCAGAATCGAGCCCGAGGTCTCGGTGCCGATAGCCGCCGCCGCGAGGTTCGCGGAGGAAACCACCGCCGGCCCCGAACTTGATCCACTGGGCGTCAGGGCCTGTCTTCCATCGCTGTTTGGCAGCGGTGCGGGGATCGGGCGCGGGTCGTACGGATTCAGCACATACCCGCCCAGCGAGCTGTATCCCGCGGGCATGCCGTTGGTCAGATAATTGGCGAATTCAGTCAGGTTGCCTTTGGCAAGGATGATCGCTCCCGCGGCTTTGAGCTTCTTCACCAGAAAATCATCATCGAGCGGAAACGTGCCCTGCAGGGCGACCGACCCGGCGGTCGTGGGCATGTCGACCGTGTCGATGTTGTCCTTGACCACCATCGGAAGACAGAAGAGCGGCCCCGGCCGCGATGCTTTGGGCATTTGATCGTACGATGCCGCGGTCTTGAGCGCATTGGGATTCCGCACCCGGATCGCGTTGAGGGCCGGGCCGGCAATATCGAAGGCATCCATGCGGCTCAGGTAGAATTGCACGAGCTGCGTGCAGGTGATGGTTCCGGCCGAGAGGGCGGATTCAATTTGTGGAATGGTGGCTTCAAACGGGTCGAAGCTCGCAGTCTGTTGGGCTTGAATCGGCGCGGCTAACAAAGCCATGACGACCAGAAGGATTCGAGCGTCGGCCGACACCGGCGTCCAGGTCCGTTGCCGTAGGTTCATTTGGATTTCCTCCGGTCGGTGTTAGTGTGGGCCCATTTTTATTCCGACCGGGGATGGAGTGTATCCCACAACCACCCAAAAAGCAAGAGTATTCCGCAGCGTTGAGTATTCCGCAGCGTTGTCCGCAGCGCGATCCACAGCGAGTATCCGCAGAAGCGATCCGCAGAGACGAGTCCCGCGATCATCCTCGAAGGCGGAGGATGAACCAGGTCATTCCGAACACCAGCAGCCCCGAGGCCGAGACTTGCAGCGGCCGCAGCGCGCGCGCCATCCGCCCCACCCGCGAGAAGATCAACGCCAGTACCGCGATGATCGCCATTTCGGCCAGCGCGGCGCCGGCCAGGACGAACGAGGGGTGGTAGCCCGTGGTCTGCAGGAACAGGTGGAAGTACAGTCCGTGGAATGCGCCCAGCGCACCCGCCACCAGCCATCGCGATCCAGCCTGCGGCAGGAGCAGGATCTCCACAGCGAGATAGGCGATGGTCAGGGCGGCGGCGGCTTCCACAAATCGCGGCGCAGGCAGCCACGCGGTGTAAGGAACGACCAGCACCGAAGCGATCTGGCCCGCCAGGAACATTCCCGTCAGGGCGAGAAGTTCGCGAAGACTGCGAGCCGCCAGCACCAGCGCGGCCAGAAACAGGATCTGCACGGCGCCCCCCAGAGCACGCATGCAACCGGCACCCGATTCCTCGATCGCGGTCTCGAGCGGCGTCGGCGGCCGGAAACGCAGCGTGGCGCGCGGAAACGAGATGTCAAACAGGGCCTGGTCGCGCTTGGCGCCCATTACCACGCGCAATTGGTGAACATGGTTGGGAACAGTGACTGCCGGAAAGGTGCATTCCACGTCCAGGTGCTCGACGGGCGCGGAGAACTCATAATCAGCCTCACAAACGTAGGTGACGCGAGCAGAGTCTGGAGCGCATGTTTGCGACAGAAGCCGCGCATCCCGGCCGCCGCTCGAAAAGCGAATATGCTCCAGAAGGACGCGCTCGGGAGAGGACACGTGGGCGATCTCATACTGCGGCATCCGCAGTTCATAGTGCGCGCGGGTCTGGGTGATGGTGAGGTCGCCCGAACTCATACTGACCACGTGCGCCCATGCCGGAGAGGCGCAAAGCAGGAGGAATAGCTGTGGCGCGGGCACTCGTGCCTGGCGCGTCGAGACTCGTGTCGACGCGTTTCGGGCGCTCGGGCCGGGGATGTTCGTGGGCAGGAGATCCCAAAGCGTTCCGATGAGTCGGGACACGGCAGACACGAAAGCCCCTTCGCTGCCAGCGACACTGTGCACGCCCGAAAAGCGTCCCGATGAGTCGGGACGCGGCAGGCAAGAGTGCCTGCGCCACATCGCGCCCGAGCAGCGGGTTGGGCCCGGGGGTAGAGGCAGGAGTGCCTGCGCCCCGCCGCGGAGGCGGGCATTCATGGAGTTTTGGCCGGCCGGCTGAGCCATCGGGACCACTTCAGATCACCGGGGAGCGTGCGGGTGTGGGATGCGTGGATGACCGCGCATGGATCCGCGCCTTGCGAATCCGCAGATAGAGAATCCTCGCCAGGGCCAGCACCGGGACCGAAATGAACGTGCCGGCGATGCCCGCCACTTCGGCTCCCGCGAACACGCCGAACAAGATCAGCAGCGGATGGAGTTGCACGCCCTGCCCCATCAGGTGAGGGGAGAGGACGTAGTCCGCCGCCATCCGGTAAGCCACCAGGAAAATCAGCACTGCCACGACGTGCGAGCCGGCCACCCCGGCGATCCCTATGATCGCGACACTGGCGGTGAGCGGACCGATCATGGGAACGATTTCCAGCAGACTGGCGGTGGCCGCCAACAGGACACCGTACGGGACGTTGATGATCGCGAAGAAGATGCTGTAAGCCGAGAAGGCGGAGAGCGACATCATCGCCTGGGCGCGCATGTAATGCGCCAGCAGCAGGTGGGTATCGGCCAGCACATCGTCGAGCAGGGCGCGTCGCGGTCCGGCCTCCACCATTTCGAGAAGGTGCTCGCGGATGGCGGCGCCGTCCTTGAGAAAGAAAAAGGCGAGCACGGGAATGATCACCAGGTAGATCAGGTTGCTGGCCACCGTGAGGAATTTCAGGCCGGCTTGCGGCAACGCCGAGAGCAGCCGGGTGGACCACTCGCCAACCTCGGTTTCCACCTGTTGCATGACCTTCTCCTTGAGGTCGTTCAGCGTCTCGGAGGAGCCTGGCGTCTTCATCCAGGTGAGGACTTTCGGCGGAAGGTCGCGTGCCAGTTTGTTCGCCTGGTCCACCACGCGCGAGCCGATCTGGATTCCGAGAAAGACCGCGAGCGCGATGAAAATCAGGTACGCCAGCGCCAGCGCCGGAGTCCGCGAACGGCTCGCCGGCAGCACCCGATCGAGGAAGTTCACCAGGGGAGTCAGAAGGTAGGCGAACAGCAGCGCGAGCGTGAAGATAAAGAGGGTCTGGCGCACCAGGTAGACAAGGTACATTGCCAGAACAACCACGATGGCGGTGAAGGTGTGGCGCGCCGCGTTGCGGTCGATGCCAAGCATATGTACGAGCAATTCTACCCTGCCGCCCGTCCGGGCTGCTCGGGCAGCTTTTCAATTCTCACGCGTGCGATGCGGTTTCGGTCCCGTTCGAGAACCGTGTAGCGACGGCCACTGTAATCGACGAAATCTCCCACCCGCGGGATTTCGCCCCGCCGGAAAAGCAGAAAGCCGGCCAAGGTTTCGAACCCCTGGTCCGGCGGGATTTCGATTCCGAACTCGCTCTCGAGGTCGCGAATCCGGGTGGTGCCATCCACTTCCAGTTCATCCGCTTCGGCAACCCGCGGCCGGGCCTTCTCATCATGCTCGTCCTCGATTCTCCCGACCACCTGCTCCAGGACGTCCTCCACGGTGAGCATGCCCACGATGGTGCCGAACTCGTCCACCACCATGGCCATGTGGGAGTGTCCGCGGCGGAACTCCTCGAGCATTTGCGAGAGCGGTTTGGTCTCGGGCGCCACCAGGTGGGGGCGAATCAGACGGGTGACGCGGAAAGCCCGGCTTGGCCGTCCCAGATGGATGGCGCTCCGCCGCTCTTCCCATACCGGCAGGAGGTCTTTATAGTGGAGGATCCCCAGAATCTTTTCGGGCGCGCCGTCGTAAACCGGCAGGCGCGAGTGCTGCGTCTCGATCATCGTGCGCAGAACGTCGTCGAGCGATGCGTCGGAGGGAACCGACACAATATCGTTGCGCGCCACCATGACCTCGCGAACCAGGACGTTGTCCAGGTCGAGCACGCGGTGAATCATGTCCTCCTGAAGTTCCGGAAGGTAGCCGAGCCCGCGGCTGGAGGTGACGATCATCTTCAGCTCCTCGGCCGAGTGCCCGCCATGCGCGGCTCCGCGCAGTTTGAGCGCGTGCGTCAGGACGCCGGCAGAACGCTCGATGATCACTACGAATGCAACGGAAATTCTGTAGAAAACCAGCAGAGCGGGGGCCACGAGCGCGGCCATGCGATCGGCCTTTGCGATGGCCAGGTTCTTGGGAACCACCTCGCCGAGCACCACGTGGGCATAGCTGATGGCGAGAAACGAGCCCACCAGGCAGCCGGCGCGGAGGAATCGCCCGGTGAGGGGCGTGATCACCGGATGGAAGAAGTCAAGCAGGATCTGGTACAGGGTATCTTCGCCCGCCCAACCGAGCCCCAGGCTGGCAAGCGTGACACCCACCTGCGTGACGGATAGCAGCCTTCCTGGATTCGAGAGAAGATTCAGGGCCGCCTGGGCACCGGCCTGACCGTCTTCGGCCATCTGCCGGAGCCGCGAATGACGCACGGAAAGAAGCGCGACCTCGGCCCCCGCGAAGAACCCATTGACCGCAATCAACAGGACGACGAGCACGATTCGAAATGGGGAATAAGTCACGTGCTTCCGACAACAATTCTATCGGAGTTTGATAACGAAATCGAAAGCTCGTCGTCTATACAGGTAACCAACTAACTCCGTTACGTAGGTGGGCGCGCTCCAACGTATCCCGGGAACGCGCCCATTTCTTTTGCCCTCGATTATATTCGAAAAGAACCCGGATCGCTAACGTTTTTTTCATCGGGTTTTAACCTGCCCACACCCGCTATGATTGGATTTACCTCTTTGCAATGACCCATTCCGTACTGGCGCGTGCCGTTAAATATGTCAACTTCGGGATCGCCCTCGTAGTCCTCGCTGGTGTTGCCCTCTTTTACTGGTACCTCTGGCGTCCCCTTCCGCAGAGATCGGGAACCATCGAAGGCGCGGTCAGCAACCCGGTGGTCGTGCGTTCCGACCGGCTTGGGGTGCCGCACATCGTCGCCGGCAGCCTCGAGGATGCGCTTTACGTCCAGGGATACGTTACCGCTCAGGACCGGCTGTGGCAGATGGATGCGCTCCGCAGACTCGATGGCGGAGATTTGGCCGAGGTGATCGGTCCGGCCGCGCTCGAGTCCGATCGTGAATCGCGCAGGCTCCGGCTCCGGCGTATCGCCGAGGATGCCTACACCACCCTGCCTTCCGCAGATCGGGCGGCCTTTGCGGCATACGCGCGCGGTGTGAACGCATACATCTCGACCCACCTGCACAGCCTGCCTGTGGAGTTCACGCTGCTCGGCTACCAGCCGCGTCCATGGAGCGTGGTGGACTCCCTGCTGATTTGTTTGCACATGTTTCGCGCCCTCACCACCACCTGGCGCGACGAACTGATCAAACGCAGCATGATAGCTGACGGCGATCCGCAAAAAGTTCAAGCACTCTTTCCGGTCCGGACCTCTTTGGATATCCAGCCCGGCTCTAACGCGTGGGCCATCGGCGGAGCGCACACCGCTTCCGGCAAGCCACTCCTGTCGAACGATATGCACCTGGAGTACTCGGTGCCGGGCATCTGGTACATGACGCATCTCCAGGCGCCTGGACTCAACGTGTCGGGCGTCGCGCTCCCCGGAACCCCGGGCGTCATCGTGGGGCATAACGACCGGATCGCCTGGGGCATCACCAACCTGCAGGCCGATATCCAGGACCTTTACATCGAGAAGTTCGATGACCGGACCGGGCGTTATCTGTACCAGGGCCACGTGGAGCAGGCCCGCCTCGAGCGCGAAATCATTCGTGTTAAGGGACAGGCTGCCACCGAGGTCACGGTCTGGTTGACCCGGCATGGCCCGCTGTTCGTCAACGAAGGCGGCACGGAGATGGCATTGCGCTGGGCCGTGGCACAGCCCGGAATCGTCCAGTACCCGCTCCTCGACGTGAACCGGGCAAGAAACTGGGACGAGTTCACCGCCGCCCTGGCGCGGTTTCCGGGTCCCGGATCGAACTTCGTGTACGCCGACGTGGATGGCAATATTGGATACCACGCCGCGGGCAAACTGCCGAAGCGGCGCGGCTATACGGGAGACCTGCCGGTAGACGGCTCCTCTGGAGATTTCGATTGGGACGGCTTCATTGCCTTCGATCAGTTGCCCTCGGTTTACAATCCGCCGGGAGGAATCATCGTCACCGCCAACCAGAATCCCTTTCCGCCCGATTATCCGTACCCGCTGAACGGAAACTTCGCCGCACCGTATCGCGCGCGCCGCATCCGCGACCTGCTCTCTGCTCATGACGGCTGGCGAGCACCTGACCTGCTTCCCGTGCAGACCGATATTTACTCAGCCTTCCAACATTTTCTAGCCGGCCAAATGGTGGCAGCTTACGAGAAGCGCCACGCGCATAACCCCGGGCTCGATCCGGCAGTCGCCATGCTGCGCAGTTGGGACGGAAAGATGCAGGCCGACCTGGCGGCGCCATTTCTGACGTCGCTCGCCTTTCAGCACCTGCGATCCGCGGTGGCCGAAAACGCGGCGCCTGGAAAAGGAACGGCGTATACGTTTCCGCTGGCCACGGTTGTGGTGGAACAACTCCTGCGCGAACGCCCCGCCGGCTGGTTTCAGGACTACGACCAGTTGTTGCTGGAGACGCTGGCGGACTCGGTCGAAGAGGGTACCCGCATTCAGGGCCGAGACCTTGCCCGTTGGAAGTATGGCACGTATCTCCGGGTGGCGATCCATCATCCCGTGTTGCATCGCGTGCCGGTGGTGGGGAGTTATTTCGATATCGGACCGGTGCCGATGAGCGGCGGCGGCACGACGGTGAAGCAGACCACCCCGACCCTGGCTCCTTCGATGCGCCTGGACGCCGACCTCGCGGATTGGGACCGCTCGCTGCTCAATGTGCCGATCGGCCAATCGGGAGTTCCGTTCTCCAGCCATTACCAGGATGAGTGGCAGGCGTATTACGAGGGCCGCAGCTTCCCCATGCAGTTCCGCTCGGTGGACGTCAAAAGCAGTCTCGAGTTTCGGCCGGCGGGACAATGAAGCGTCGGGTCGGGATCGGGTCGGCGCGCAGAACACAGGGTTGTGGTAAACCTGAGCTAGAATATTTGAAATTGCGCGGCGAGAGTGCCCGCTCACATTTTTTGCGGCCGAAAGCCGCTCAAAGGAATCGCAATGGCAATCGATCCTATTAGTGCGTTAGGGGCTATTGGAGCGATCTTGAAGATCATCGACAGCGTCACGGGGCAATGGGATCGTTATTTCAAGAAGAAAACCGAGGCCGAAACAGCCGCAGCGCACCGCGTCACCACGGAGCAGGTAGCCCCGGGCACAATCGTGATCCGGGACAGGGGGCGCGATGTTGAGACTATCACGGCGGCCGATCTGGCTACGTTGGATCCTAACAGCCGAGCGCTGATCAAAGCGCTCGAGGATTCGATGCAGCGCCATTTCGAGATTTGGACGGCCGTGTATCCAACGCGCGACTCCTCTCCGGATCCCGTGGTCAACGCACAGATCGACCGTCGATTAAAAGACATTGCCATGACGATGTGCCAAGACCTCGGTAAGATCTTTGGCTACCTTGATTCGATCCACAAGTATCTGGAGGACCACTATGAAAATGTGCGCTTTCTCTGCGGGGATCTTCAGCCGCCACAATCAGAACGGTAAGCCAGTTGACGGTACGGGACGAGCCTTGTCCCTGCTTCAAACCAGTTTGGGCTCATAGGACCGGCGGGCAGAGAGTGGGGGCAGTGCAATGGCAACATCCCTGGAAGACAAGAATGCGACCATCAGCATTCTTCAATTCACAGACAAGCTCTTAGAGCATTTGATAGGGCAGGAACCTCCAGGTAAGCGGCCGCGCTTCTCCCGGGGTGGCAGCAGGTTTAAGGCTCGGACGCGATTCCTGGAGTGCACCCGATCAAAGAGCTGAAGGAACTGCTCGAGGAGTTCTTGATCGAACGCCGAGGCTCCGGAGCCGAACACTGCATTTATGACCCTCTTTAACGCTGGCGGCTTCGTGCCATTCGGCCTTCCGTGAGCCCGAATCCCGGGCGCCAGCGAGCAAGGCTTCACACGGAAGATGGTGATCATGCGCCGGGACCGAATGACCGCGATCCTTCGATTCTTGGAGACCGGCGGCCCCGTGGTAGGGTGAATAGGAAGCAGTCCAGACCATACCACAGAGGATACGCGGTTGCGTCACTTCATACCGGTTCTCATACTGGCGGCAGCTGGTTGCGCGCCGGGTCTTCGCGCTCAGGGCAACTACGAAGTTCAGGTTTACGGGTCGGACCTGGTGGCGCCCAAGGTCACCATGGTCGAGCTGCACAGCAATTTCACGGCTAGCGGGACCAAGGGCGTGGTGGACGGCGTCCTGCCCACGCAGCATGCCGAGCACGAAACCGTCGAGATCACCCACGGGTTCAATGAATGGTTCGAGACCGGGTTCTACATTTTCACCAGCATTCAGTCGGACGGAAGCTGGTATTACGTCGGATCGCACATCCGCCCGCGGTTTTCCGTGCCCGAGAAATACCATCTGCCGGTAGGGATCAGCATCTCGAATGAGATCGGATGGCAGCGGCCTATTTTTTCGCTGGATACGTGGACTTGGGAAATCCGGCCGATTGTGGATAAGAAGATCGACAAGTGGTATCTGGCCTTCAATCCCACCTTCGACAAGTCGTTTCACGGTCCGTCCCAGAAGAACGGCTACGAGTTCTCTCCCAATATCAAGTTCAGCTACGATCTCACCAAGAAGGTAGCATTCGGGGTGGAATATTACGGCTCGTACGGTCCGGTGACGGGGTTCGATCCGCTGCGCGACCAGCAGCAGCAGATCCTGCCGGCTATCGACGTGGATTTCGGACCGAATTGGGAGTTCAATTTCGGAGTTGGCGTAGGAGTTACGCAAGCCACCGACCATCTGCTCATCAAAGCAATTCTCGGATATCGGTTCAACAATCACGCCAAGATTTAGGCGGGGCTGGACGCTGCCGGCGGGTCCGGCCGCTGAAAAGCGGCTGCGGTGCGACTGTCCATCCCGCCATGCTTACCTCGCTCCATGCGCGGAGGCATCCCGCCGGTCATTTTGGAGGACGCGTTTCCTGCCCTCCACCCACGCCGGAAAAACCTCGGGATTCTCCAGCCACACGAGCATCCACTGTGCCATCTCCCGTTTCATCTCCTGGCGCTCCGGAGTGGTGCGCGGGCTTCGCGCCAGGAACTTCGCTCGATCCTTGGCGCCGATTACCTGACGCCGGCAGTAGCGCGCGCGTTCGCGGTTGCCTGCTGCCTTCGCCGCGACGTACACCTCGTGCAGGTCGCGCAGCGATGCTTCCAACTCGTCGAAGGTATGCTGCGAAACGCCGGCAAAGGGCTGTTCGAAGGGCAGTCCGGTCGCACGCAGCAACTCGCGCAGATAGCTCTCGGAGACCGGCGCCAGGCGCTGGAGCAAATCCGTCCACACGCGCTCGGTGATCGCCGGCGGGTTCTCCGCAGCCAGGTAACTCCGCAGCCGCTGGCGCACCGAGTTAATGGTGGAGCCCATGTCGATACCTCTCGGTAGCGGCCTCGTGGTCCGCAAGGTTGCTCGAGAATTGGTGGCCGCCGGACCCATCCGGCCGCGCGACAAAATAGAGCTCATCCGACCGGGTTGGATCGAGCACCGCCTGGAGTGACGCCAGCCCGGGATTGGCGATCGGCCCAGGCGGCAGGCCCGCGTGACGATACGTATTGTAAGGGTGGTCGCTATCGAGGTCGGAACGGTAGATGGTTCCACGATAGCGGCCGGCGAGCAGCGCGGCGTACACGGTGGTCGGGTCGCAATCGAGCTTCATCCCGATCTTCAGCCGGTTCTCGAAAACGGCCGCGATGCGCGGGCGCTCCTCCGGCAGTTTGCCCTCTTTCTCCACGAGGGAGGCCAGCGTCACGGTGGAGTGGACATTGGCGGTCGTGGACAGGCCGCGCCAGACCTCGCGGAACCGTCCGGTCATCATCTGGCAGAGCCGGTCGGGCGTGATGTGCCGGCTAAGCCGGTAGGTGTTCGGAAAGAGGTAGCCTTCGAGGCTCGGCGCCTGGGGGTCGAGGTCGTGGACGAGCGCCGGATTGCGCGCGGCGGCCAGGAAGGACTGGGCGGGGATGACTCCGAGTTGTTCCACCTCGGACGCAATATCAAACATGTTCCGGCCTTCCGGCACCACCAGTTCGAAGTAGAAGACATCGCCGCGGGCGATTCGGCCGCACACCTCCAGGGGCGAAGCTCTCCGATTAAACCGATACTCGCCCGCTTGCAGCACGCGGCCTCTCATCAGGCGCGCCGCCAGGAAATCCCACCGCGAACGCACCACACCCGCATCGGCCAGCAAGCGAGCCATGCCGCCCGTGGACGTGCCGCGCGGAATATCGACAAACACCTCGCCTGGGAATCCCTGGTAAGGGAGCGACAGGCGGATCAACAGGAACCCCAAAACGCCGCCCAGGAGCAAGACGGGCGCGGACAGCCAGCGAACCAGTTTCATCGCGAATCCAGGTAACTTTGCAGCAGGATCACCGCCGAGAGACGATCCACGGCGGCCGCGCGCTTCTCAATGCTGATGCCGCTCGAGCGCAGCACGCGCTCCGCCTCGACACTGGTGAGCCGCTCGTCCCAGTAGGTCACCGGAATTCCGATGCGGGATTCGATGGCGGCGCCGAACTCGCGCACCCAGCCGGATTGGCGTCCTTCCGCACCCCCCATGTTTAAGGGGTTGCCGATCAGGATACGGCCCACCTCCCGGCTCTTCGCCAGTTGCTCCAGTGCCTCCAGGTCGGTGCGCTTGTTGGTGCGAACCAGATTGGGCAGGCCTTGAGCCGTGATTCCCAGCGGGTCGCTGATTGCGAGGCCAATCCGTTTCTTACCGAGGTCGAGGGCCAGAATGCGAGGGCTCGCGGGTTCCAATCAATTTCATTATAGACGCCGCCATGTTACAGTCGAAACAAGGGTTACCGTTGCGCCGTGGCGCTCATTACCAAGCCTCACACCAAAGTCTCGCAGACTGTACAGGAAGCGCGGCAACTGGCTATGCCTGTAGTCGCGATGGGCGTGGTCATTGCGATTCTTTACTTCGGCCGGGTGTTCTTCATCACCTCCATCGCAGCCATGGCGATTGCGTTCATCCTGGAGCCTTTTGTCGCGCTGCTGATGCGCGTCCGGTTTCCGCGGAGTCTGGCCAGTTTCGTGGTGTGCACCATCGCGCTGCTGTTTCTTTACGTCATCGCGATGGGCGCATATTCCCAGCTTTCGGCGATCTACACCGATCTGCCGAAGTATGGACAGCGCATCGCGGACATCGTGGACGACGTAAGGGAGAGGGTTCAGGGCATGGAGGATCGGACCTACAAGTTGGTTGTACCCGCGCGGCAACGGCAGCAGGAGCAGGAACGCTTGCGCGCGCAGCAGGCTGCCGAACAGGCGCGCAAAAGCAGCAAGAGATCCGCACCGCCGCCTTCCGTGCCCCCGCCGCCGGCCGGACCGGGCTCAATCCAGGAGGTCCGCATTCACGACGAGAGTGACGGCATCAGCGGCTACGTTTACTCGCGGCTCAGCTCGTTTTATCAGATTCTGCTGATGGCCTCGTTCGTTCCGTTTCTGGTGTATTTCATGCTGAGCTGGCGCGACCACATCAATCGCAGCTTCCTTCAGTTTTTCCATGGGGAGGACCGGCTGATTGCCGCGCGCAGCCTGCAAGGCATCGCCGACATGGTTCGCGCATTCGTGGTGGGCAACTTCCTGCTGGGCTTACTGCTCTCGCTCATCAGCTCCATGATGTTCTGGGCCATGCATCTTCCCTATCCGCTGCTGGTGGGGCCCCTGAGCGGATTTCTGAGCCTGGTGCCGTATGTGGGACTGCCCCTCGCGATGGTTCCGCCATTATTCTCCGCGCTGGCGGTCAATCAACTGCCCACCTATGTGCTGGTGGTGGTGTTCGTGGCCGTGCTGCACCTGTTCGCGCTGAATCTGCTGTATCCGAAAATCGTGGGCTCGCGTGTCCATCTGAATCCGCTGGTGGTCACCTTTTCGCTGATGTTGTGGGGCTTCCTTTGGGACGCGCCCGGCTTGCTGCTCGCCATTCCGCTGACGGCAGGACTGAAAGCGGTCTGCGACAACGTCAAAGGACTGTGGCCGATCGGTAAATTTCTCGGCGATTAAGGCGGGCCGATACGCTGTCGCGCTCCGAGCGAACGCGATCTTCGGCAGCCATCCTGTAAAATGGATGGAAGCCGTCGCAAGAACACGGAGAATGGCAAATTCGGTATGGAGGGTAACATCCAGTGTCGCCCGGCGGCGCCGAGACTACGGACTTCTGCGGGAGCAGCAAGAACCGCAGCGGTTCTCCTGCTGGGGATCGTGCTGACTGGCTGCCGCCGGACTCCCCGGGAACCCGTGACTTTGGGTTATACGTACTCCTGGAACGAGGATCGCCCGCAGACCAGAGCTCTGTTCCAGCGCTTCGCCGACGAGACCGGGATTCGCATTAAGGCGATTCCCGTTCCCGAGTACACCCGCGATTACGTCGATCTTGCGGTCAAACTGCTGGAGGACGGGTCCGGGGCCGATGTACTGAATATCGATTTGATCTGGGCCGCGACGCTCGAACCCAATCTGCTCGATCTGCAGCCACTCCTGGCCGGCGAAATCCCGCAAATCGAGCCGCAACTGCTCTCCAGTTACACGGTAAACGGAAAGCTCGTGGCAGTCCCGTTCAACGTTCCTCTGGGGGGCCTCGAGTATCGATCCGATCTGCTCCGCGAATACGGCTACGATCATCCTCCCAGGACCTGGGATGAACTCGAGAGCATGGCCGGGCGGATCCAGGCAGGTGAGCGCGCCAAGGGCAACAAGGATTTCTGGGGCTACGTGTGGCAGGGAGCGGCCGGTGAGGCGCTGACCTGTAACGCTCTGGAATGGCAGGCGGCCGCGGGAGGAGGGCGGATCATCGAGCCGGACGGAACCATCAGCGTGAACAATCCAGCCACGGTTCGTGCCTGGCAGCGGGCGCGGCATTGGATTGGCTGGATTTCGCCGCCCAGCGTAGTCTCCTACCGCGAGCTCGACTCCATGCTCGTTTTTGACTCGGGCAGGGCCGCCTTCAACCGCATCTGGCTGCTGACGCCGATGACCAGGGCGGGGCAAGCCCGCCAGACCGGCTGGCGGAGTTCGCCGCCGGTGGTCAAGACGGGCTTTGCACGAATGCCTGCGGGGCCGGCAGGTTCGGCCGGAACGCTGGGCGGTACCGGAACGGCTGTTTCGAGCCACTCTCCTCACCGGAACGAGGCCATCGCGTTTGTACGCTATCAGCTTCGCGCGCTCATGAAGGCGGGAGAAGAGAACAGCATGGCAGCCGCCCGCGCGCCGGCTGAATTTGCAAATTCGCCATCGGTTTCGGATCCGGGAACTCTCCCTGCCGGATCGGACCATCCCGCGAGCATCGTAGCCCGGCCGTCGATCGCCGCGGGCGACAAGTACAAGCAGGTTTCCAAGGCCTACATCGATGCCGTGTACTCCGTTCTGACCGGCCAAAAGCAGGCGTCCGAGGCGGCGGCAGAATTGGAAAAGCAACTCATCGAGATCACCGATTTCCACGCCGGACCACCCAAGACTGCGGAGAAGCGGTTGGACCCGCGGAAGCGGCCGGCCTTTAACGCCGGATCCGTTTTCCCGTTTCCCACGGCTTACGCGGGTTGGAGATAGTCCGGTCGAGACTCCATGAGGCCACTGGAAGGCAACTACTTCAATATTGGCCGGCGTCTGACTCTCACGTTGGCTCTGTTGATCGCGCTGATCCTCGGCGGAAACGGGCTGGTGATTTCGGAGTTTCAGAAGGCTCGCAGGCAAAACGATCGTCTGACGAGCGTCAGCCAGCAGTTAATCGCGGTCCTGCAGCTCCAGGAGAGCCTGCACTCCTTTCACCAGCGGCTGAATGAACTGATCCAGTCGCGGGACGCGCGGCTCCTGGAGACTGAAACGAAACCGTTGCGCGCCGCAATTGTGGAACAAACCCGGCAGACGCAGCGCACGCTCGCCTACATGCCGCCGGACTTCCACGTCGATCCGGCATTTCTGACGGCTCTGGACGCGATCGAGAATACGCTGCCGACGCAGATCGAGGAAATCACGGCTCTGGCCCGGATCGGCGACTGGGAGGCAGTCAGCCGTCGTTTCGACAACGAATCCCGGACCATGGAGACCACTACCGCGGCCCACGTCCGGAGCCTGAACCGGGACCTCGATGATGAACTGCCGCGCGCGGTCTCGAACATGCGCAACGTGCAGCACCGGATCCTCCTCATCGTGCCGGCAACGGCCATCTCCACCGTCCTGGTCGCTGTCCTTTTTGGCTGGGCCATCGCGCGGCGCATCCTGGAGCTTCGTCTGGAGGAGCGGGTGAGGGAAAGAACCAGAATCGCGCGAGAGCTGCACGACACGTTGTTGCAGAGTTTCCAGGGCGTGTTGATGAAGCTCTCGGTCGTGCCTTACCAGATCCCCGACCACCCGGATGTCCAGGAAAATCTGGAGGCCGTAATCGAGCAGGCCCGGAAGGCCGTAATGGAAGGCCGCGATGCGGTCCAGGGATTGCGCTCTTCGACGGCCGAGCCCCACAACCTCGTCCAGGCGATTCGCACTTTCGGGGGGCAACTCGCTGCGGGCGTGGGGGGCGGGAATGCCGCCGAAATCGAACTGCAGGCAGCCGGCGCGGCGCGGGAGTTCCCTCCGCTGGTTTGGGACGAGGTCTATCGCATCGCCTGCGAGGCGGTTCGCAATGCCTTCCAGCACGCCGAGGGGAGCCGGATTCTGGTCGAAATCCATTATGCCGAGCGGCAGTTCCTCCTCACCGTCCGCGACAACGGAAAAGGCATCGATGCCAAGACTCTCGAGCAGGGCGGCCGTCTCGGACATCACGGTCTGCCCGGCATGCGCGAACGCGCCAAACTTGCAGGAGGCAAACTGTCTATCTGGAGCGAGCCCGGTTCCGGTACGGAAGTCAAGCTCACCATCCCCGCGGCCTCGGCATACGCGAGAACTCTGCCCGATCGGGAATCGCTGGCTTCCGGAACAGGTAACGGATGAAGCCGTGGTCCTTTGCGCTGAATCGGCTACTCAGGTTCGGCCGGAAGAGGAGCCGGGGTGCGATAAAGTGGGCATTATGGAGGGGGCACGCAGCGTTGTGGCCGGCATCTTGCTGGCATCGAGCGCGCTCGCATTGAATCCCGCACTGGACGTCAGCGAGTATGCGCATACCTCGGTGGAGAATTGATGACGGGTTGCCCGGAGCGCCATCTCCTCGATAGGTTCGACGGCAGAGATTGGCCGGGCGGCGGCTGCCAGGGGAGCCTCCGCGACGAAGTCTACCGGATTGCGGGCGAAGCGTTGCGCAATTCGTTCCGGCACGGCGAAGCCAGACAGATCGAGGTGGAGATCCTGTATGACAAGCGGCAACTCAGGCTTCGCGACGATGGAAAGGGCATCGCCTCCGAGATCCTTCTCGAAGGTTGTCGTCCCGGGCACCACGGCCTTCCAGGCATGCACGAACGGGCGCAACTCGCGGGTGGGAAGTTGGCCTTCAGGAGCGAGGACGCGTCCGGCACGGAGGTCGAGCTCACGACTCCAGCCGCAGTCGCTTATGCAAAATCGCCTGACGGGAGCCTGGTGGAGGTTCCCGGAACGAGGAAGCTGACCGAGCCGTGAGACGCCGCGGCGCTCCGCCACGCGAAGTGGAGTGAGCCGGAGCACGGTGTTAGACTCAGATTTCCATTAAGATGGCGGCTATCCCGGAATCCGCGGCGCGCTTCATGTCGGGCCTGATCGAGCGCGCCCGAAAGCTGAAAAAGACGATCGCATTTCCCGAAGGCGACGACCCGCGGGTGCTCGAGGCAGCGGCGCGGCTGGCGCGCGAAGGCGTGGCCAAGCCGGTGCTGATCGGCGCCAGGCCGCCCTCCGCCGCCGATGGTGTAGCGTTTGTCGAGCCTGGCAAATCGCCGCTCCTGGCCAGGTACGCCGCGCTCTACTACGAACGGCGCCGAGCCAAGGGAATCACCCAGGTGGAGGCCGCGGAGATCGCGCGGCGGCCGCTCTACTTCGCATCGCTAATGGTGGGCGCGGGAGATGCGCACGGCAGCGTAGGCGGAGCGGTGAATAGCACCGCGGAGACGGTGCGTGCCGCCCTGCACTGTGTCGGCCCGGACCCGCGCGCGCGCCTGGTGTCGAGCGTCTTCATCATGGCGCTCCAGGATCTATCCCAGGGCCATAACGGGTTGATGGCCTTCGCGGATTGCGCAGTGGTGGTGGATCCCACGCCCGTGCAGCTCGCCGATATCGCCATCGCGACGGCCGGCAGCACGCGCGTGCTGATCGACACCGAGCCGGCCGTGGCGCTGCTCAGCTTCTCCACCAAGGGCAGCGGCAAGCATCCCGACGTGGACAAGGTGGTTGAGGCGCTGCGCATTGTTCAGGCGCGCGCTCCGGAGTTGAACGTGGACGGTGAACTACAGGCCGACGCGGCGGTATCCGCGGTCGTCGGTAAATCCAAAGCGCCCGGGTCCAAGGTGGCCGGGCGCGCCAATACCTTGGTGTTTCCCAATCTGTCATCGGCGAATATTGGCTACAAGCTGGTAGAGCGGCTCGGCGGCGCAATGGCTATCGGGCCGTTCATGCAGGGCCTGGCCAAGCCGGCGAACGACCTGTCGCGGGGATGCTCGGCGGAGGACGTCTTCAACGTCGCGGTGGTGACGGCGTTGCAGTCGGAACGGGGATGACGGGGAACGGTCCGCTGAACGATCGGGCAGGAGCGCTGCTGCCGTTCCGCCTGGTCTATTCCGAGCAGTACGATCTGCACCTCGGCGATCACGTCTTTCCCTCGAAGAAGTATCGCTGGCTCCACGACCGCATGCTGCGTACGCGATTCGCCGCCCCGGAGGACTTCATCGAGCCGTCCCCCGCCACCGATGAGGACGTGCTGCTGGTGCACGATCCCGACTGGGTGGCCAAACTGCGCGGCGGAACGCTAACCTATCAGGACATCCTGCGGCTCGAGATCCCGTACTCACGGCAACTGGTGGAGGCCTTTTGGCTGGCTGCGGGCGGCTCGATTCTGGCGGCCCGGCTGGCTATGAAATCCGGAGTCGGATTCAATGTCGGCGGCGGATTCCATCATGCGTTCCCGGGACACGGCGAGGGCTTTTGCGCGATCAACGACATCGCCGTGTGCGTGCGCCGCCTGCAAAGCGACCAGGTCATCCGCCGCGCCATGGTGGTCGATTGCGATGTCCATCATGGCAATGGCACGGCGGCCATCTTCGCGGGCGACTCCAGCGTGTTCACTCTTTCGATCCACCAGTACAACAACTATCCCAGCGAGAAGCCGGCTTCCAGTCTGGATATTCACCTGGCGGACGGCATCGGGGACGCCGAGTACCTGCACCGCCTGGGAAACGGCTATCGCGCCGCGCTGACGATGTT
>Ga0335077_10001595_pt1 | contig 27018 bp, 25 predicted proteins | sample Lox_Sample_31_FD_207151 | JGI IMG/M metagenome (GOLD analysis project Ga0335077, IMG submission 207151) | Soil microbial communities from Loxahatchee National Wildlife Refuge, Florida, United States - Lox_Sample_3.1 | ecosystem: Environmental > Terrestrial > Soil > Wetlands | place: USA... | reverse complement strand
GCCCTGCAGGACCGCGCGGTGGTCAAGGTGGGCGACACCCGCCCGGAGGCGGTGGACATCCGGGTGGTGGCGGCGACGAACAAGGTCCTGGAGGAGGAGGTGAAGAAGGGCGCCTTCCGCGAGGACCTCTACTACCGCCTCCACGTGGTCTCCATCCGCCTGCCCCCGCTGCGCGACCGCGGCGACGACGTGCTCGTCTTGGCACGCTGGTTCCTGCAGCGTGCCGCCCGCGAATTTGGCTCCCGAGCCCGGGGCTTCGCGCCGGCCGCGGTCGCGGCCATGCGGAAGTACCACTGGCCGGGCAACATCCGCGAGCTCGAGAACCGCCTCAAGAAAGCGGCGGTGCTGGCGGACGGCCCTCTCGTCACCGCCCAGGACCTCGACCTGCGCCCCGAGGAACTCGAGCCCGCCATGCCGCTCGCCCAGGCGCTCGAGGAGTACCGCAAGCGCTACATCAACGAGATGCTGGAGCGAAACGGCGGCAATCGCACCAAGACCGCGAAGGATCTGGACGTCGATCCGCGCACCGTCTTCCGCCACCTGGAGAAGCTGGAGGCGGAGCGGCGGACACAGGGGACCGAATCGCAACCGGGACCGGAGAGCGACACTTGAGCACTTCGACGAAGAGGCTATCGATCGGGCTCGCGCTGGTGGCCGCGGCGGCGCTCGTGGGCGCCTGCCCCATCCCGCAGCCCCTTCCGGGGGTGGGCTCGATCGACGCGGGCCTGACCATCACGCCGCCGCGGGTGGCGACCGGGAGCGCGCGGCCGGCGTTGGCGCTCACGGCCTACGGCCCCCCGGCGTCCTGCGACGGCGGCGCCGCCTTCCAGGTGTCGGCGAGCGTCATCGACGACAACACCGGCGAGGTGGTCGACGTCCGCTGGTTCGCGGACTACGACCCGACGAGCCAGGCCCACATCGCTCCCCTCTCCACGCAGACCCTGCCCGCCCCTGCCAACTCCACCCAGGTGTTAAGGACGCCGGACCCGGTGGTGTTCCACCCGAGCGACTACGACGCCGACCTGCCGGCACCGCGCACCCACGTCGTCGAGATGGTCATCTCGAACGGGTTCGAGCCGGCCCCCGATGGCGGCTTCCAGCCCTCGCTCGACGGCGGCATGCCCTACCGGGAGCCGGCGCAGAACTACGAGGTGCAGGAGTTCCGCTGGACCTTCGAGCCCCAGGCGGACGGGGGCTGCGGCCCTTAGCGGCGCGCCCCGAGCGGCCGGCTCCCCTCGCGCGACCGGAGCGCCGCCTCGCGCGCGTGCTCCATCGCCTCCGCCGCAGCCGTCGCCAGATCGGCGTGCTCCTGGGCGAAGCGGTTCACCTGCGCGGTGTAGGCGCGGTGGAGCGCCAGCATGGCATCGCGCGCCGCCGCCATGTCGGCGCGCTCCGACGACCACTCGCCGCCGGTGGCGTCGAGCGCGCAGCGCTCGCTCACGTCCTCGAGTTGCTCCTCCCACTGCGGGGCCCACTCGTTCCAGAGCGCCAGGGGATCGTGCCCCTCGAAATGGGTCCCGAGGGCCCAGGCCCGCTCGTTCTGCTCGCGGTAGAGGGTGTCGAGGTCGTCCATGCAGACCCGGAGCGACGCGCGCGTGGGCAGCGTGCTCGCGGCCGGGAGCGGTTGCCTCCTCGCGTGACCGGACAGGTCCCTGAGGACGCTCACCACGAAGAGGCCTACGAGCGAGGCGATGGCCCCGAAGTAGAGGAGCCAGGCGAGCACTCGGTAAGGGCGGTAGCGGGGGTCCCTCTGAGCCACGGCCGGCAATCTGCCACCCCCCTTCTGCGACGTCCAGTCATTGCAAGACTGAAATTTACATTTCAGCGATGAAAGCGATAGCGTTGTACGGTAATGTAGTCAAACGGAGAGTGTGACGTAATTTCAGCAGGTCTCACGGCCGCTTTGGTTGGCCCCCGAATTGCTGATGCCAGTTCAGAGGCGCAACGGGCCGCCAAGGGAATATCCCCCCCGCACCCCTCTGGCGACCGCGTTGCGCTTCATTTTTTCGCCCTGGGAGGGGCTCTCGGCTCGGCCGACACCTCGTCCGGCAGCTCGATCGCCTGCCGAGAGCCCGCCCGTTGTCACCTTCGACCGACGCGCCGCTCGAGTTCCGCGAGCGGGACCTCCACCACGACCGGCCGGCCGTGCGGGCAGCGCGCCTTGAAGTCGACGGCGTCGAGGCCGTCGAGGAGCGCGCGCGCCTCCTCCCTCGACACGTCCTCGTGGGCCCGGACCGCGGCGTGGCAGGCCATGGTGGCAAGGAGGTGCTCGAGCGCCTCCTCCACCACGCCTCCCCGCGAGGACTGCTCGAGCTGCTCTGCCAGGTCGACGAGGAGCGGCTGCATGGGCACCCCCGCGAGCAAGGCGGGCGCGCCCTTCACCGCGAAGGAGTCTCCACCGAAGGGCTCGACCTCGAGCCCCGCCTGCGCCACTTCCGCGAGGGAGGCCTCGAGCGCGCGCGCGAGCGGGCCCGGCAGCGTCACGACCGGGGGGACGAGAAAGGGTTGGGTCTCGAGCCGCCGCGCCGAGGCGGCGAGTCGCAGCCGATGGAAGAGCAGGCGCTCGTGGCTCGCGTGCTGGTCGATCACGACGAGCGCTCCCGAGGGCGCCTCGCACAGGAGGTACGTGCGGGCGTGCTGGCCCACGTAGCGTAGCGAGCCGAAGTACCCGGAAGCCAGGGCGGGCTCCGCCGCCAGGAAGGCTTCCCCTGGTGGGGCCTCGACCGGCGGCGGGAAGACGAGCCCCGCCTGGGGTGGCTCGGGAGCCGGGCCGCCCGCGGCCCGGAGCACCCCCGCCACCTCTTCGGCCGCCGGTCCCGTGAGCGCCGCCGCTGCCGGCGCCCCCTCCGGCGGCGGGGCCCGGTGGCGAAGCCACGGGGACGGCCGCAGGGCCTCGCAGACGGCCTGGTGGAGCGCGTCGTACACCTCGCGCGAGTTCCGGAATCGAACCTCCAGCTTCTGCGGGTGGACGTTCACGTCCACCCGCTCGAGCGGGACCTCGACCATGAGCACGCCCGCCGGGTAGCGGCCCGCCGGGAGCGAACCGGCGTAGGCGCGCAGCACGGCGAAGGAGGCTCCCCGGTCGCGCACGAAGCGGCCATTCACGAAGAGATAGAGACCACGGGAGGTGGTGCCCGAGTGATCCGGGGAGGCGACCACTCCCTCGATCCGCACCTCGCCGCGCCGGGAGTCGACCGCGAGGAGGTGGCGGTGCACCTCGCGGCCCAGGGCGGCGGCGGCCCGGTCCGCGAGCGGTGCCCCGGCGGGAGAGGCGAGCCCCACCCGGCCTCCCGAGCGCGACGTGAAAGCCACGTCGCGCCGGGAGAGGGCGAGGCGCAGCACCGCCTCGGAGCAGTGGCCGGCCTCGGCGGGGGCGGACCGCATGAACTTCCGGCGCGCCGGGGTGTTGAAGAAGAGGTCGCGGACCTCGACCGTGGTGCCGCGCCCCCGCGCCACCTCCCCCACCTCGACGACCTTGCCTCCCTCCACCACCACACGCGTCCCGGCCGACGAGCCCGCGTCCGCGGCCGCGGCGGTGTCGATGCGGACCCGGGCCACCGAAGCGATGGCCGGGAGCGCCTCGCCACGGAACCCCATGGTGGAGATGGTCGCGAGGCCGGACGCGTCCCGGAGCTTGGAGGTGGCGTGCCGCTCGAGCGCCAGCACCGCGTCCTCGCGCTCCATGCCGGCGCCGTCGTCGGACACCCGCACGAGCGAGAGGCCACCTTCCTCGATGTCCACCTGGACGGCGCGGGCGCCGGCGTCGAGCGAGTTCTCGACGAGCTCCTTCAGCACCGACGCGGGCCGCTCCACCACCTCCCCGGCCGCGATCTGGTTCACGAGCCCCGGCGGGAGTACCTGGATGAGACGCACCGCCGACTCCTACCACGCGCGTCCGACCGCGCGCCCGGGTGAACCCGTCGCGCCCCGGCCCCGCTACTGCGGCGTGAACGCCCCGCCGACGAGGGAGCAGGTCTCCCAGGCCGACTGCGCGGTGTACGCAGGCGAGTAGTAGCGGATGAGCGTGCCGGTGATGAGGACGTTGGTGGAGCCAGTGCACGTCCCGACGAGGTCGACGCCGGTGCAGGTCCCCGGCTGGTACTGGCCGCCCGTCCCTCCGACGCCCACGCAGGCCTGCAGGGTCAGGGCCCCGGTGGCGCTCACGGGGTAGTCGTAGCAGTAGTCGGCGCCGTGCGAGCAGCTCGCCGGGACGGGGCTGCTCGTTCCGCACCCGGCCAAGAGCGCGGCGGCGATGGTGAGGCGGAACCTCTTGCGCATCCGTGGCTTCTCCAAACCGTGGGCCCCTTCGGCCCGCCGAACGAGCGTAGTTAGCGCGGATCGGGCCGGGTGTCGACTGCTCCCTGGCGCCGCGGCCACCCGCGCCCGGGCTGGAGCCGCTCCCGCGACTTCGGCGTTTGACGGACCGGCCGGCCTTGTGTATGGAGCCGAGACGCATGCCACGGAGACCCGCGAAGGGCGCGCACGCCGCGCGAAAGACGCGCGAGCGGCGCCCCGTCCTGGGAAACGACCCCTTCGAGCGCGGGGCCGCCGCCCGCGCCGTCCCGGCACCCGACGCGGCTCCCCCGCCGCCGCCGCCCCCGCCGCCAGCGCCGGCGCCCGCCTCGAGCACGCTCGAGGAGGCGTCGGCCCGCCTCGATCGCCTGGAGGGGCGCATCGAGGAGACCTTCGACGGCGCCGAGGCCCGACTGGCGGAGCTCGCGCGCCGCACCGGGCCCCAAACCTACGCCGAAGAGCTCCGCGAGCTGCTCGTGCGCTTGTTGCCCGCCCTCCGCGACCGCCTGAAGCCGCTCGCGTCCCTCGCCCGGCTGTTCGCGTCCCCTCGCGGCCTCGACCGCTACGGCATGGACGAGCGGCTCGTCGAGGGGGCCCGGCCGCTGCTCGACTTCCTCTTCGAGTCCTGGTGGCGCGTGGAAGTGCGCGGCATCGACGCCATCGCCGAGGGGCCGGCGGTGCTGGTGGCGAACCACGGCGGTGCCCTTCCCTGGGACGCGATCGTCCTCCGCATGGCGCTCGCGCGCCCCCCCCTCTCCCGCGACCTCCGCCCCCTCGTCGACGCCTCCACGCTCGCCCTTCCGGTCGCCGGACCGCTCGTGAACCGGCTCGGGGCGGTGGCCGCCACCCCCGGGAACGCCTCCGGTCTCCTCTCCGACGGGAAGCTCGTGGGGGTCTTCCCCGAGGGAAGCGCCGCGCGAGCGAAGCCCTGGATCGAGCGCTACCGGCTGCAACGGTTCGGTCGCGGCGGCTTCGTCCGGGTGGCCGCCCGCGCCCGGGCGCCCATCGTCCCCTGCGCCCTCGTCGGCGGCGAGGAGACGAGCGCCCCCTTCGGGCGCCAGGGCTGGCTGGCGGAGGCGCTCGGCCTCCCCCTCCTCTCCCTCGCCCCCGGCCTTCCGTTCCCGCCGCTCGCCTGGTTTCCCCTGCCGGCGCGCTGGTCGGTCCGGCTGGGGCCACCGCTCGCCCCTCCCTCGCCCCAGGCCGCCGACGACGACGCGGAGGTCGCCCGGGTCGCGGACGAGGTCCGCCACGCGCTGCAGCGCCTCCTCGACGAGGGCGTCGCCGCCCGGGGTTCGGTCTTCCTCTGATTCGCTAGCGGCCGGGGGCGGCGTCCGGCAGGCGCGGCTCGAGCGACTCTCCACCCACGGCGATCCCGTCCCGGATGCGCCGCGGTGGCGTGCGCAAGTCCCAGACGATCCCAAGGGCCGACAGGGCGCGCAGGAGGTAGTAGCTCAGGTCCACCTCCCACCAGAACCACCCCTGGTTGGCGGCGCTGGAATAGAAGTGGTGGTTGTTGTGCCAGCCCTCGCCGAAGGTGAGGAGGGCGAGGATGACGTTGTTGCGGGAGTCGTCGCCGGTCGCGTAGCGGCGGTAGCCGAGGACGTGCGCCACCGAGTTGATGCAGAAGGTCACGTGCCACACCATCGTGACCGGGACGAAGAAGCCCCACCCGAGCCAGGGCAGCCCGCCCTTGAGGAACAGGCCCAAGGCGAGCGCGCCGGGGACCACCATGCCGTAGCGGTCGAGCCAGCGCAGCTCGGGGTAGCGCGCGAGGTCGTTCACGCGCTCGAGACGCGTGGCGTCGTAGCGCTCCGACAGGATCCAGCCGACGTGGCTCCACCAGAACCCGCGCTGCGCGGGAGAGTGGACGTCCTCCGGGCCGTCCGAGTAGCGGTGATGGTGCCGGTGGTGCGCCGCCCACCACAGCACGCCCTTCTGCGCCGAGAGCGCGCCCAGGGCCGCGAGCACGAGCTGGAACGCCCGGCTCGTCCGGAAGGCCCGGTGGGAGAAGTAGCGGTGGTACCCGGCCGTGATCCCGAACATGAGGACGGCGTAGGCCACCGCGGCGAGGAGGAGGAGGCGCCCGGTGGGCGGGACGAGGAAGGGGGTGGCGAGTGCCGCCGCGTGCATCCCGAAGAAGGGAAGCGACTTCAACCACTGCGGCCGATCGGGGTCGTGTCCTCTCATGCGCACGGCGTCTCCTTTGCGAGGCTCTCGCCCCGGGGAAGACCTCTAGCCGGCCCGTGTCACCGGCGCGTCACGGGCAGTGGGAAGCCCCGGGGCGCTCGCGAAGGCGGAACCGGCGGCGGGCCACGGCCGCGTAGGCGGCGTCGGCCGCCTGGCGCACGCCGGGCAGGTAGTAGGCTCTTAGGAGGCAGCCCACGGGCCCACCCCGCAACACCTGGACCACCGCCTCCGCCCCGGAGAAGACGCGGCCGTCCGCGCGCACCACCTGGAGCGCGCGCTCGCAAGCCTCGGGCTCGACCCCGGGGAAGCGCTCCAGGGCTCCCGGGGCACGGAAGGAGATCGCCTCGACGCTCTCCCGGGGCAGCCGGCGAAGGAGGGCAGCGGCGGACCTCCGGCAAAGCGCGCAGGCCCCGTCATAGAGGAGGACGTCGCGCTTTCGCGGCGGAAGGCCCATGGGCGATCCCTAACGCGGGCGGCGCGCCCTCGCCCTCCTCGCTATCTCCACCCGGCGGTGGATCTCTCCACGGAAACGCGCACGGCGCTCCGGCGCGGAGAAGCGCTCTACCGCCAGGGCCGCTACTTCGACGCGCACGAGGCGTGGGAGGAGGTCTGGCGGGTGGAGCACGGGGAGGTGCGCGCCCTCCTCGGAGGGCTCATCCAGGTCGCCGCCGCCCTCCACCACGCGCTCGTGCGCCACCGGGCGATCGGAGCCGCCCGCCTGTTCGCGGCGGCGCAGGAGCGGCTCGCTCCCCTCGGCCCCCGGGCGGATGGACTCGATCTCGAGCGGCTGCGGGACGAGGTGCGCCGCGCCCTCGGGGCTGCGCGCCGCTGGGAGCGGGGTGAGGCAGAGGGTTTCCCGGCGGAGCTCGCTCCGCGGCTCTGAGAGAGCGCGGAGGGCGGCGCCCTCTCGCCCGCGGCCTCTCCCGCCTTCCCCGGCCCCGGCCGTTTGCGCTATCTTCCCCCGACCTCGAACCCGAAAAGGATCCCCTCCAAGATGGCGCGTGCGTTCATCGGAAGCGTCTCCTGTCAGGTACTCGTCGACCGCGACCTCGGCGAGAGCTGGGCGGTGTCCGTCGTCCCGCCGCCTCCCGCCCGCCCGGGCGAGGCCCCCCTCCCGCCGCTCGTCGTGAAGCTGCAAGGCGAGGACAAGGAGAAGTGCACCCAGGGGGCGCTCGAGATCCTGCAGAAGGCCGGCAAGATCGACCGCTTCGAGATGTAGCCGGCGCCCGCGGGGGCGCTCTTCAGAGCCCCTCGGTCCTCACCAGGAGCTCGGCGGGCAGGGCCGCGAGCACCGCGCGCGTCGCCTCGAGGACGAGCGCGCGCTCGCGCCCCTCCAACGTCACCCGCACCCGGTGATCGGCGTCGTCGAAACGCGGGTAGCTTCCGATCTCCACGCGCGGATGGGCCCGCGCCACGTCGTCGAGCGGGCCGGCGATGCGGTCCTCGCCCGCCAGGAAGTAGAGGCAGACGAGGTGGAAGGGCGTGCCCCCGAGCAAGCGCGCCACCGCCTCGAACTGGTGGCGCAGGAAGGCGGGGACGCCGGGCAGCATCACCACGTTCGCCGCCACCGGCGTCGGGAAGGCCGGGTCCCCGAGGAGCCTCGTCCCCTCCGGGAGGTCCGCCATCCGCAGGGCCACCTCGGGGAGCTCGACCCCCGGGTGGTGGCGGGCGTGCATCGCGCGCAGGACCGCGACCATCTCGGGGTGCCGCAGGAGCGGCCGGCCGAGCGCCCGGGCCACCGCCGGCAGGGTGAGGTCGTCGTGCGTCGGCCCCACCCCCCCGGAGGTGAAGAGCCACTCCACCCGGCGCTGTTCCCAGACGAGCGCCTCGACGATGGCGTCCATCCGGTCGGGGACGACGTGCATGGCGCAGAGCTCCACGCCGAGCTCGTGCAGGCGCCGGGCCAGGAACGGCCCGTTCTCGTCCACGACCTTTCCCGAGAGGACCTCGGTCCCGATGACGAGCACGGCGGCGTTGCGCGTCGTCACCGGAGTACCCGCTCCACCGCGCGGGCGACGAGCCGGCTCACCTCTTCCACGCGCCGATCTCCGGGGATCTCCACCACCCGCTCCCGCCCGAGGCGAATGGCGCGCCGGTAGGCGCGCTCCACGCGCCGCTGGAACGCGGGCACCTCGTAGATCTCGCGGTCGGACGAGGCGGCGTAGCGCCGCCCGAGCGCCACCGACGGGCTCACCCCGAGGAAGAGGGTGAGGTCCGCCGGCGGGGCCTTGCGGTTCAGGTCGGCCACCCAGCGGATGTCCCCGGTCGAGACCGCCTGGTAGGCCAGGCTGGAGAGGACGTAGCGGTCCGACACCACGTCGACGCCGGCCTCCAGGCGCGGCTCGATCTCGCTCCGGAAGTGGTCGAGGCGGTCGGCCGCGAAGAGGAGCGCCACCGCACCCTCGTCGAAATCCTGGCCCCCGCCTCCCACCACCCGCCGCGAGAGCACCTGCCGCAGGATGGCGCCCACCGGCCCGCGCGAGGGCTCGGCGGTGAGGTGCGCCTTCCGGCCCCGCTCCCGGAGCCAGCCGGCGAGCCAGTGGGCCTGGGTGGTCGTCCCGGCGCCGTCGAGCCCCTCGAGCGCGAGGAAGATGCCGCGGCGTCGGCGCTTCACGTCCCGATCCCCAGCTTCTCCCGCACGCCCTTTAGCTGGGCGAAATCGCGGTCCTCGACGCGCATGAGCCGCCGGGCCCGCGCGAACGCCACCGCGGCCAGGGTGCCGAGGACGAGCGTGGCGGCGAGCGCCAGGACCACGAGCACTGGGAACTTGAGCTTCGGGGGCACGTGGCGCGGCCCGAAGCCCCATCGGTCCCAGGCGAACTTGACGGTGAGGCCGGTGGTCACGGCGCCGAAGAAGACGAGGTAGGAGCCCTTTCGCACCTCGTCGATGGAGCGGCGCGCCGCCACGCGCTCCGCCAGGCGATCGTGCTCCGCCCGCAGGTCGGCGAGCTCCTCGGCTCCCCCCTCCGGCCCGGGCCCGCCATTCGCCGGCGCGTTCACCGGGTGCCCCGCCCGAAGCGCGCCGCGACAGCGTCCTGCACCGCGCCGAGCGTCGCCGGCAGCTGCACCGCCTGATTGCGGAGCTCGGACCTCACCCCCGGGAGCGTGCCATCGTGGTAGCCGACCTTGAAGTCGGCGAACTTGAGCCCGTGGGCGGTCGAGATGACCACCACCCGCTCCTGCCGCTTCACCGCCCCGCGGGAGGCGAGCTTCTCGAGGGCCGCCAGGGCCACGCCGGTGTGGGGGCAGGCGAAGGCTCCGGCCCGGTCGGCCCGGGCGGCGGCGTCGGCGAGCTCCTGCTCGCTCGCCTGCTCCACGAGCCCGTCCATCGCCTCGAGCGCGCGCAGTGCGCGGAGCGACGACACCGGCGCCCCGATCTGGATCGCCGAGGCGAGCGTCCGCTTCGCCGTCACCGGCTCCACCTCGACGCTGGCGCTCGCCCGGCCGGCCTTCTGCACCGCCCGGTAGAGGGGGTTGGCGTTCTCCGCCTGGGCCACCACCAGGCGTGGCAGCCGGCGGACGAGCCCGAGCTCCCGGAGGAGGAGGAAGCCCTTCCCCACCGCCCCCGCGTTTCCCAGGTTCCCCCCGGGGATGACCACCCAGTCCGGGGGTTGCCAGCCGAGCTGCTGCACCATCTCCACCGCGATCGTCTTCTGCCCCTCGATGCGCAGCGAGTTCATGGAGTTGGCGAGGTAGATGTCCTTCGTCTCCGACAGCTCCCTCACCACCCGCATGCAGCCGTCGAAGTCGGTGTCGAGTTCGAGGACGAGCGCCCCGTTCGAGATGGGCTGGACGAGCTGCGCGGTCGAGATCCTCCCCCGCGGGAGCAGCACCACCGACGGGATGTCGGCGGCCGCGCAGTAGGCAGCGAGCGCGGCGCTCGTGTCCCCGGTGGAGGCGCAGGCCACCGCCCGGATCGCTACGCCGCGGGCGCGCATCTCCTTCACCGCCGAGACGAGCACCGTCATGCCCAGGTCCTTGAACGACCCGGTGTGGGTGACGCCGCACTCCTTCAGCCACACGTCGTCGAGCCCGATCTCCCGCCCGTAGCGCTCCACGCGGAGGAGCGGGCTCCCTCCCTCGTACATGGAGACGACGTTCTCCGCCGCCAGCTGCGGGTACACCCACTCCTTCTTCCCCCACACGCCCGACCCGAGTGGCCAGGGCCCGAGCCGGAAGCGGCGGTCGAAGAGATCCCTCCACTCCTCGGCGCCCCGGGTCCTGAGCGCAGCGAGGTCGTGCTCGACCTCGAGCAGGCCGCCACAGCGCGGACAGCGGTAGACCACCTCGGTGAGCGGGGCGCGGAAGTCGCAGTCCCCGGCGCAGCGGAAGCGGGCCGAGTACGGCTCGGAGGTCATGCGCGTTCCGCGTGCGCGCCCACGACCGGTCGGGAGCCGCGCAGGAACGTCTCGATGCGCTCGGCGGCGAGCCGGATGCGCGGCTCGTCCTCGATGAGGGCGATGCGCACGTGCCCGTCGCCGGCCTGGCCGAAGCCGACGCCCGGTGCCACCGCCACCCCGGCCTCGTCGATGAGCCGCTTCGCGAACTCGAGCGAGCCCAGGGCGCGGAAGGGCTCGGGGATGGGGACCCAGGCGAACATGCTCGCCGCCGGCGGCGGGACCTTCCACCCTGCCGCGCCGAAGTGTCGCACCAAGGCGTCGCGCCGGGCCCGGTAGCGCTCCCGGATGACGGCCACGTCGCCGTCGCACTCGTCGAGCGCCACTACCGCGGCCCGCTGCACCGCCCCGAAGAGCCCGTAGTCGAGGTAGCTCTTCACCCGCGCCGCGGCGGCCACGAGCGCCGCGTTGCCGGCGGCGAAGCCCACGCGCCACCCCGGCATGTTGTAGCTCTTCGAGAGCGACATGAACTCGAGGGTGCGGTCGCGGGCCCCGGGGACCTGCAGCATCGCCGGGGCGGGCCCGCCGTCGAAGACGATGTCGCAGTAGGCGAGGTCCGAGATGATGAAGAGGTCGCGGGCCTCCGCGAAGCGCACGATCTTCTGGAAGAGGTCGGGGGTGGCGATGGCGGCCGAGGGGTTGCCGGGGAAGTTCACCACCAGCCCGCGCGGGCGCCGCTCCGACTTCTCGGCCACCGCGAGGAGGGACTCCATGAAGTCGACGCCGGGGCCGACCGGCACCGGGATGGTCTCGGCGCCCGCCAGGATGGCCCCGAAGGCGTGGATGGGGTAGGTGGGCGTGGGCGCGAGCACCGCGTCCCCCGCCGAGAGGAAGGCGGTGAGGGCGTGGCCGATCCCCTCCTTCGAGCCGATGGAGATGAGGACCTCCCGCTCGGGATCGACTTCCACTCCGTGGCGCCGCTTCCACCAGCGCGCTGCCGCGCCGCGGAGTTCGGGGATGCCGCGCGGGTTCAGGTAACGGTGCATCCTGGAGTCGCCCGCCGCGGTGCGGAGCGCCTCCACCACCCGCGCGGGCGTGGGCTGGTCCGGGTTCCCCATGGAGAAATCGACGACGTCGACCCCGCGGGCGATGGCGGCGTCGCGCAGCCGGTCGGTAATGGTGAACACGTAAAGCGGCAGCCGCTTCACGCGGGCGAAGGTCTCGGGATCCGTGAACGTTTTCATTGGGGGCCGACCAATTTGCCCGGAACCTTCCTCCTTGGCAAGACCTGGGAGGCGTCCCCGCGGCGACCGACGGTGGCGTCCCCTAGCGCGCGGTGCGGACCCCGCAGGCGATGCAGACCGTCCCCAGGGTGGGGGTGCCGCAGGAGCGGCAGGGAACCGGCACCCTCGCCGCCTCGGCGGCCGTGGCCGCCTCGCGCGGGAGCCGCATCCCGCAGCGGAAGCAGAAGATCTCGGTGGGCGGGGCCGGGGTGCGGCAATACCGGCAGGCGAACGCCGCCGCCGGCTCGCGCCCATCGTCCGGGACGGGCTCGGCGAGCGTGGGCTCGAGGCCTGCGAGGGGCTCCACCGCGGGGTTCACCCGGGCCGCGAGCGTGGGCTCGACCGCCACCGGGTCCGGCGGCAGGTCCCCGGCCTGCACGTACCGGGTGGGCTCCACCTCCGGGAGGCGCTCCCCCTCGGCGGCCGCCCCGGCGAACAGCGTCGGCTCGAGGCCGGGCAGGGGCTCGACCTCGACCCGGGTGCCCGCTCCGCCCTCGAGCCGGTGACCGCAGACGGCGCACTCTCCGCCCTCTCGAGCTTCGGTCTCGCAGACGGGACAGGCGGGCATCGAGGTCGAATGATACCACCGCGCCGCCTCGGACAGCCGTCCCTGCGGTTCAGTGGAGGGCGGGGCGGGCGGGGACGAGGGGGACGAAGCGCACGGGCAGGATCTCCCGCACCGACATCCTCCCACCTTCCCCCTTCTCGACCGAAAGGAGCTCCTGGACGCGGTCGGCGGGCCCCACCGGGACGACCATCCTTCCGCCCGGGGCGAGCTGCGCGAAGAGGGCCTCGGGCACCTCCTCGGGCGCCGCGGTGACGAGGACCCGGTCGAAGGGAGCCTCCTCCGGCCACCCGAGAGTGCCGTCGCCGACGCGGAGCCTCACGTTCTCGAGCGCGAGCGCCCCGAGCAGCACCTCGGCGGCTCGGGCGGCGAGGTCGGGGACTACCTCCATCGACAGGACCTGCCCGGCGAGGAGCGAGAGCAGCGCCGTCTGGTAGCCCGAGCCGGTGCCGACCTCGAGCACCTTCTCGCCGCCCCGCAAGCCGAGTTCCTCCGTCATCCGCGCGGTCACGTAGGGTTGGGAGATCGTCTGGTCGTGCCCGATGGGGAGCGGCCGGTCGTCGTCCGCCTCCAGGCGGAGCGCCGGCGGCACGAAGAGGCGCCGCTCCACCTGCGCGATCGCCCACAGCACCCGCTCGTCGCGGATGCCTCGTTCGAAGAGCTCCAGGGCGAGCGTCCGGCTCATCGTCCCCGCACCCTACCCGACCCGGGCGAGGGAGAGCCGCTCGGCGAAGCGGGCGAGCGCCTCTCCGGCGGCGCGGTGCTCCGGGCGGGAGAGCTCAGGGTCGGTACTCGCCAGGCGGAAGGCCTCCTCCCGGGCCTCGTCGAGGATGGCCTCGTCGCGGTAGAGGTCGGCGACGTCGAAGAGCGGGAGGCCGGCCTGCCGGGTCCCCAAGAGCTCGCCCGGCCCGCGGATGCGCAGGTCGGCCCGGGCGATCTCGAACCCGTCGTGCGAGCGGGTCATGGTGCGCAGCCGCTCGCGCCCCTCGTCGCCGGCGCGCGCGTAGTGGGCGACGAGGAGGCAGTGGCTCTGTGCCGCTCCCCGCCCCACCCGGCCGCGCAGCTGGTGGAGCTGCGAGAGGCCGAAGCGCTCGGCGTGCTCCACGATCATCACCGTGGCGTTCGGCACGTCCACCCCCACCTCGATGACGGTGGTGGCGACGAGCACCCGGGTCTCCCCCTGCCGGAAGCGCTCCATCGCCTCCTGCTTCTCCTCCGACCGCATCTTCCCGTGCAGCAGCCCCACCCGGAAGGGGTGGAGGACGCTCCGGAGCTCCTCGGCCCCGCCGGTGGCGTCGGCGAGGTCGCTCTTCTCGGACTCCTCCACGAGCGGGTAGACGACGAAGACCTGGCGGCCGGCCTCGAGCTCCCGGCGCGCCACCTCGTAGGCCTTCTTGCGCTGGCTGTCCCCGAAGGCTCGCGTCGCGACCGGCGTCCGGCCGGGCGGGAGCCCGGTGATCTTCGACTGGTCGAGGTCGCCGTAGAAAGCGAGCGCCAGGGTGCGCGGGATGGGGGTGGCGGTCATCACCAGCACGTCGGGGCGGGCGCCCTTGCCCATGAGCCGGGCGCGCTGCAGGACGCCGAAGCGGTGCTGCTCGTCCACCACCGCGAGCCCGAGCCTCTCGAATGCCACCTCCTCCTCCAGGAGCGCATGGGTGCCGACGGCGATGCGCGCCTCCCCGCTGCGCACCGACCGGCGCGCCCGCTGCTGCCCCTTCCCCCGCGCCTGGGCCGCCACGAGCGCCACCTCCACCCCGGCCGCCTTCGCCCAGGCGGTCAGGTTCCGCGCATGCTGCTCGGCCAGGATCTCGGTGGGCACCATGAGCGCCGCCTGGAAGCCGGAGCGGACGGCGAGCATCATGGCGAGGAAGGCGACCGCCGTCTTGCCGCTCCCGACGTCGCCCTGCAGGAGCCGGTTCATCGGCTCGGGCCGGCCCATGTCGTCGGCGATCTCCTCGAAGGCGCGCGCCTGCGCGGGGGTGAGCTCGAAGGGGAGGAGGCGGAGCGCCTCGGCCCGCCGCGCCTCCGCCACGTCGAAGGCGATCCCCGGCTCCCGCCTGAGCCCGCGGCGGCGAAGCGCGAGGGAGAGCTGCAGGAAGAACAGCTCCTCGAACACCAGCCGCCGGAAGGCGGGAGTGGCCCGGGCGGCCGCCGCCGCCTCGTCCGTCCCCGACGGGGGAAAATGGGCCTGCGCGAGCGCCTCGGCCCGGGCGAGGAGGCCGCGCCGGGCCCTCACCTCGGGGGGAAGGTCCTCGACGGCGAGCGGCGCCCACTCCTCGCAGAGCCGCTTCATGAGCTTGCGCAGCGCCGGGTGCTGGTAGTCGGCCGGCCCGGAGTAGAAGGGCACGATGCGCCCGAAGTTGGCCGAGTCGCCCTGGGAGAGCTTCTCCACCTCCGGCTGCGCCATCTGCCGGGTGCCGCCGTATCCCTCGCTCACCGCGCCCGACACGAGCAGCGAGTCCCCCGCCGTGAACTGCTTTTGGCGCCAGGGTGGCGGGTTGAAGAAGACGAGGTCGAGCCGACCGCTCGGGTCCGAGGCCGTCACCTTGATCATCGGCTTCCCGTTCCGCATCCGGGCCTGCCGGACCGCCTTGACGGTGACGACCGCGATCCCATCCTCGCCGGCGCGGAGCTCCGCCACTGCCCGCATCTCTGTCCGGTCCTGGTAGGACTTGGGCCAGAACCCGAGGGCGGCCTCCACCGTGGCGCGCCCCCGCTCCTCCAGGAGGGCGCGGGGGGCGGGGTGGAGCCCGACGACCGAGTCGAGCGGCGTGGCGAGCCGCGCGCGGCGCTCTTCCCGGCCCGCGGCCGAACCGGGGTCGGGTAGCGGCTTTGGCGGCGGGGCCGCCCGCGGCTCCCCCTCCCGCCTCCTCGGCGGCGGGCCTGTTCGCGCGGCCGCGCTGGCGCCCTCCTCCGCGGCGGTGGCGAGGCGGGCGCGCCTCGCCAGGTCCTCCACCTCGGGGGGGACGGGCACGAGCGACGCCAGGCTCGCGGCGATGCGGCAGAGCGCGTCGCGGCGCCTCGGCCCTGGGAGCCGGTCGAACTGGCTCGCCTCGGAGGAGAGCCGCGACAGGGCGGGGCTCTCCGGCGCGCCGGCGGCCCGGGCTCGCTCCACCACGCCGCGCACCGTGTCCCCGAGGTGGCCGAGCCGGGCTAGCCCCTCGGGGTCCTGGCGGGCGGCGAAGCGAAGCGGCGCGACGAGCGCCCCGAGCTCGCGAGCGCCCGCCGGGGTCCCGGCGGCTTCCCTCGGCGCCATCGCCCTCCCGACGGACGGGGCCTACGCCGGCTGGGCCGGGAGGTCCTCGTCGACGAACTCCACCGAGCAGATCTCGTACTCGCGCACGCCGCCCGGGGCCTGCACCTTCACCACGTCTCCTTCGCTCTTGCCGATGAGAGCGCGGGCGATGGGGCTCGTGATGCTGATCTTCCCCTGCTTCAGGTCCGCCTCGAGCTCGCCGACGATGCGGTAGAGCACCTCGTCCCCGCCCTGGCTGTCGGAGAGCGTCACGGTGGCGCCGAACACCACCCGGTCGCCCGAGAGCCGGGAGATGTCGATCACCTCGGAGGTCGCGATCCAGTGCTCGATCTGGGCGATGCGCCCCTCGATGTGCGACTGCTTCTCCTTCGCCGCGTGGTACTCGGCGTTCTCGGAGAGGTCACCGTGGGAGCGAGCCTCCGCGATCTCCTTCACGATGCGCGGGCGCTCCGCGGCCTTGAGGCGCTTCAGCTCTTCCTTGAGACGCGCCAGGCCGCCCTTGGTAATGGGCTGGCGGGAGTTCGACATTCGGCTTCCACCTTCCGAGTAAGGATGTCACGACCGCCCTCGGCTATGTGGCAAAGCGGCCCCGCTTCTATTCATAGCGCGGCGGCGACGTCGCGCCCTGTCATCGCCGCATTGGACTGCGAGGTCCGCGAGCCTCCGGCTCGCCCCTTTCTTCCGCAATTCCGGGCGGTTCCGCCGACCGAGCCGGATACAGAGCGCCCCCATGAGCTCCGGGCGCCTTTCCCTTCTACCCGCACTGCCGGGCCGCGTCGACATCCGCGCCAGGGTTCTCCCGCTCCTAGCCCCCGGCGGGGCGATGGTACTCCTGCAGCGTCCGCACGCCCGGACCCTTCCCGCGCGCTCCCTCCATGGCGCCGAGCGCCGCGCGCGCTCCGGTGAGCGTCGTGAAGTAGGGGATGCGGTGCATGAGGGTCTCGCGCCGGATGGAGTAGCTGTCGGCGATCTCCGTCTTCCCGGCGGTGGTGTTGATGACGAAGTGCACGTCGCCGTCGATGATGCGGTCGACGATGTTGGGACGCCCCTGCCCCACCTTGAGGACCGGCGTGGACGGGATCCCGCGCGCCCCGAGGAAGTGGGCGGTCCCGGCGGTGGCGAGCACCTCGAAGCCCAGGGCGACGAGGCGGCGGGCGAGGTCGGCCGCCACCGGCTTGTCCGCGTCCTTCACCGACACGAAGGCGCGCAGCCGCTCCCCCGCCCGGGGCAGGGGGAGCGTGTTGCCCGCAGCCGACTGGGCCTTCCAGAAGGCCCCGTAGAACTCGCCCGAGATCCCCATCACCTCCCCGGTGGACTTCATCTCCGGCCCGAGCACCGGGTCGACCCCCCGGAAGCGGGCGAAGGGGAACACCGCCTCCTTCACCGAGATGTGGGTGGGCCTCGGGCTCCTCGTCACCCCCTGCTCCCGCAGGCTCTTTCCCACCATGGCGAGCGCCGCCACCTTGGCGAAGGGAACCCCGGTCGCCTTGCCGACGAAGGGCACCGTCCGGCTCGCGCGCGGGTTCACCTCGAGGACGTAGATGTCGGTCCCCTGGATCGCGAACTGCACGTTCATGAGGCCGACGACGCCGAGCTCGCGCGCGAGCGCCTCCGACTGGCGCTCGATCTCCCGCACCACCGCCGCGGCCAGGCTGAAGGGGGGGAGCGCGCAGGCCGAGTCCCCGGAGTGGATCCCCGCCTCCTCGATGTGCTCCATCACCCCGCCCACCACCACGTCGTTGCCGTCCGAGACCACGTCGACGTCCACCTCGGCGGCGTCGCGCAGAAAGCGGTCGACGAGCACCGGCCGCTCGTTCGAGGCCCGCACCGCCTCGGTGAGGTAGTTCCTCAGATCGGTGTCGTCGTAGACGACCTCCATCGCCCTGCCGCCGAGCACGTAGGAGGGGCGCACCATGACCGGGTAGCCGATGCGGTGCGCCACCTCGAAGGCCTCCTCGGCGCTCCGCGCCACCCCGTTGGCGGGCTGGCGCAGGCCGACCTTGTCGATGAGGGCCGAGAAGCGCTCCCGGTCCTCGGCGCGGTCGATGGCGTCCGGCGTCGTGCCGAGGATGGGGACGCCCGCCTGGTGGAGCGGTACCGCCAGCTTGAGCGGGGTCTGCCCCCCGTACTGGACGATGAGCCCCTCGGGCCTCTCCACCCGCACCATCTCGAGGAGGTCCTCGAGCGTGAGCGGCTCGAAGTAGAGCCGGTCGCTCGTGTCGTAGTCGGTCGAGACCGTCTCCGGGTTGCAGTTGACCATGATGGTCTCGAACCCGGCGTCGCGCAGCGCGAAGCTCGCGTGCACGCAGCAGTAGTCGAACTCGATGCCCTGGCCGATGCGGTTCGGCCCCCCGCCCAGAATCATCACCTTGCGGCGGTCGGTGGGCTTCGCCTCGTCCTCCTCCTCGTAGGTGGAGTAGAGGTAGGGGGTGTAGGCCTCGAACTCGGCGGCGCAAGTGTCCACCCGCTTGAAGACGGGGTGCACCCCCGCCGCCCAGCGCGCCTCGCGGGCCTCGCCCTCCGCGGCGCGCGCGAGGAAGGCGATCCTCCGGTCCGAGAACCCCTTCCGCTTCGCCTCCCGCCACGCCCCTGCCCCCGCGGGCAGGCCGCGGGCGAGCTCCCCCTCGTAGGCCACCAAGGCCCGGATCTCGCGCAGGAACCAGGGGTCGATGGCGCAGAGCCGGTAGATCTCCTCCACCTCTAGCCCGGCCCGGAACGCCTCGGCCACCCAGAAGATGCGATGGGCCCGCGCCACCCGCACCTGCTCGCGGATGCGGATCCCCTCGGCCTCGGTGTAGGAGTCGCCCGGCCGCTTCCCGAGGGGGGAATCGAAGCCGCTCTTGTCGATCTCGAGCGCGCGGAGCGCCTTCTGGAGGCTCTCCTGGAAGGTCCGCCCCATGGCCATCACCTCGCCCACCGACTTCATCTGGGTGGTGAGGGTGTCGTCCGCCCCCTTGAACTTCTCGAAGGCGAAGCGCGGCACCTTGGTGACCACGTAGTCGATGGTGGGCTCGAAGGAGGCGGGGGTCTCGCGGGTGATGTCGTTGCGAATCTCGTCGAGCGTGTAGCCGATGGCGAGCTTGGCGGCGATCTTGGCGATGGGGAATCCCGTCGCCTTGGAGGCGAGCGCCGAGCTCCGCGACACCCGCGGGTTCATCTCGATGACCACCATCCGCCCCGTCTGCGGGTGGGTGCCGAACTGGATGTTCGAGCCGCCGGTGTCCACCCCGATCTCGCGAATGATGCGGACGGCGGCGTCCCGCATCCGCTGGTACTCCTTGTCCGTGAGCGTCTGTGCCGGGGCCACGGTGATGGAGTCGCCGGTGTGGATGCCCATCGGGTCCACGTTCTCGATGCTGCAGATGATGACGACGTTGTCGGCCTTGTCGCGCATCACCTCGAGCTCGTACTCCTTCCAGCCGATGATCGACTCCTCGCAGAGGATGGTGTGGGTCGGGGAGAGCTCGAGGGCCCGCCGAGCCAGCGAGTCGAACTCGTCCCGGTTGAAGGCGGCGCCGCCGCCCTCCCCGCCCAGGGTGAAGCTCGGCCGGATGATGATGGGGAAGCCGATGCGCTCGGCCACCGCCCGGGCCTCCTCGAAGCTCGTCGCGTACCCGCTCCTCGGCATCTCCATGCCGATGCGCCCCATGGCGTCCTTGAAGAGCTGCCGGTCCTCGGCCTTCTCGATGGCCTCGAGCGACGCGCCGATGAGCTTCACGCCGTGGCGGGCGAGGGCGCCGCTCTTGGCGAGCGCCACCGCCAGGTTGAGCGCCGTCTGCCCCCCGAGGGTGGGCAGGAGCGCGTCCGGCCTCTCGCGGGCCAGGATCTCCTCGGCCACCTCGGGCGTGATGGGCTCGACGTACGTCCGGTCGGCGAAGCCGGGGTCCGTCATCACCGTCGCCGGGTTGGAGTTGAGGAGGACGACCTCGTACCCCTCCTCCTTGAGCGCCTTGCAGGCCTGCGTCCCGGAGTAGTCGAACTCGCAGGCCTGGCCGATGACGATCGGCCCCGAGCCCACCAGCATGATCTTCTTGATGTCTGTTCGGCGCGGCATCGGCGGCGGACCCTAGCACAACGCTCGGACGGTCGAAACGCATCCCAAAGGTGCGCTAGGCTTCGTCTTCCATGCTCCCCCTCCTCCCTCTCCTCGCCCTGCTCCGGGCCCAGTCCGGGGCGCCGCCCTCGCCCGACGCACCTGCCGACCGACCGGCCCCCGCAGCCGTCCCGGCGGAGGTGCCGCCCGAGGAGCCCTCCGCCCCGCCCCGGAAGGCGAGCGAGCCCGCCGCGCCCTCCCCGGAGAGGCCACCCCCCCCGGCCGCCGAAGAGACGGGGGGTGCCGGACCTCCGGCCGAGGCGAGGCCTGCCCGTTCCCTCCCGCTCCCCGCCCGCCCCGCCGGAGGCGGCGCTACCGCCGCGGCGGCCCCGGCCCCGCCCGGCCCGGCGAAGGCTGCCCCGGCCCCGAAGGGACCCGGGCGCGCCCCGGAGCGAGTCGAGGTGGCCGCCGCCGCCTTGCGCTTCGCCCAGGCCCTCGCCTCCCGGCGGGCCACCGAGGTCGCCGGGCTCTGCGCCCAGAACTTCTCCTTCGACGGGCACACCACCTCGGGCGCGGAGGGCGTCCGGGCGCGCTGGCAGGAGATCCTCGGCTCCCGCGAGGGTGGTCCGGAGGCGCTGCTCGACCTGGCCGTGCTGCCGGCGAGCGAGGCTCAAGCCCGGCTCGGGAAGCCCCCCCGGCGGATCGCGCCCCTCGTCACCGGGGCGTCCTGGGTCGCCGTCGCGAACCTCTCCGGGCGCCCGGTCGTGATCGTCTTCGGCCGCCAGGGCGGCGGCTGGGTGGCGACGGGGATCGACGGATAGGCGGCCGCCCGCGCGAAGGAGGGCCACTCGACCGATCGGGCGGGATGCCGCCTGCTAGCGGAGGCTCTTCACCGCGGCGGCGATCCGGTCGACGCCCTTGTCGATCTGCTCGAGCGAGATGGCGAACGAGAGCCGCATGTAGCCCGGGGCCCCGAACGCGGAGCCGGGGACGGCCGCCACCTTGTGCTCGTCGAGCAGGTAGGCGACGAACCGGTCGTCGGTGCCCACCGGCTCGGAGGCCCCTGGGATCTTCCGCCCCAGGACATTCCCGAGGTAGGGGAAGGCGTAGAAGGCGCCGCCCGGGTCGAAGCAGGTCACCCCCTCGATGGCGTTCAGCCGCTCGACGATGTGGCGGCGCCGGTCGTCGAAGATCTTCCGCATGCGCTCCACCTCGTCGTCGATGGGGAGCGTCAGCGCCGCCAGGGCCGCCTTCTGGGAGATGGAGGTCGGGTTGGAGGTGGAGTTGTCCTGGAGCTTCTGCATCGCGCTGATGAGCGGCTGCGGCCCGGCGGTCCAGCCGATGCGCCAGCCCGTCATCGCGTAGGTCTTGGAGACGCCGTTCACCAGCACCACCTGGGGATGCAGCCCCGGGTCGACGGTGAGCACGTTCTCGAACTGGCCCTTGTAGACGAGCCGGTCGTAGATGTCGTCCGTCACCACCACGATGTCCTTGCCCTTCACCTCGGTGATGATGTTCTGCAGCGTGGCCCGGCCGAAGACGGCGCCGGTCGGGTTCGAGGGGCTGTTCACAATCACCGCGCGAGTGCGCGGGGTGATGACCATGCGGATGGCGTCGTGGCTGGGCTGGAACCCGTCCTGGTGGCGCGTCTCGACGATGACCGGGACGCCGTCGGCCAGGCGCACCATGTCGGCGTAGCTCACCCAGTAGGGCGCAAAGATCACCACCTCGTCCCCGGGGTTGAGCAGGCCCTGGAAGAGGTTGTAGAGGGCGTGCTTGCCGCCGCAGCTGACGAGGATCTCCGTCGCCTTGTAGGAGATGCCGTGGTCCTGGGCGATGCGCTTGGAGATGGCCTCGCGCAGCTCGGGGATGCCGTTCGTGGGGGTGTACTTGGTGAACCCCTCGTCGATGGCCTTCGTCGCCGCCTGCTTGATGGCCTTCGGGGTGTCGAAGTCCGGCTCGCCGGCGCCGAAGCCGACGACGTCCACGCCCTTCGCCTTGAGCTCCTTGGCCTTGGCCGTGATGGCCAGGGTCGGGGAGGGCTTCACCGCATCGAGCCTCTTGGCGAGCCGCATGCTCGGGTCTCCTTGACGGATGTCAGGCTGCTCCGGCTCGTGCCGGAGGGGGGCGGGAGAATAGCAAGCCGGCCCGCTCTTGGGAACCGGCCGTGCCCTTCCCCGCTACTTCCTCGGAAACTTGCGCGCCAAGCCGGCGGCGACGTTCGCGGGGACGAGGCCGCTCACGTCCCCGCCGTAGCTCGCCACCTCCCGAACCAGGCTGCCGGTCACGTAGAAGTAGTCCTGGCCGGTCATCACGAACACCGACTCGAACTCCGGGTCGAGCTTGCTGTTCATGTTGGCGAGCTGGAACTCGTACTCGAAGTCGGAGACCGCCCGCAGGCCGCGCATGACGGTGTGGATCCGCCGCCGCTTGGCGTAGTCGACGAGCAGCGTCTCGAAGTGGTCCACCTCCACGCGCGGATCGTCGCCCACCGCCTCGGCGATGAGGCGCTTGCGCTCCTCCAAGGTGAAGAGCGGCTTCTTCGCCGGATTGTTGGCCACCGCCACCACCAGCCCGTCGAAGATCTTGAGGCCGCGCTGGATGAGCGAGAGGTGGCCGTTCGTGAGCGGATCGAAGGAGCCGGGGTAGATGGCGAGGCGCGACATCGCGCGGAGTATCCCCTACTCCTTCGCGTAGATCGAGATCCCCGTGTCCCCGTAGGCGCGCCGATCGACGAGGGCGAGCCGCCCGAAGCGGTCCGCCGGCGGCCGGCGCCGGTCGTGCTCGGCCACCGCGCGCGCCCCGGCGGTGAGGAGGCGAGGGAGCGAGGCGAGGGACTCCCCCACGTCGAGCGCGTACGGGGGGTCGAGGAAGGCGAGCGCGAACGCCTCGGGCTCGAGGACCCGGAGCGCCGCCTCCACCGTCTCGCGGCGCACCTCTACCCGGTCGGCGAAGCCGCAGGTGAGGGCGTTCTTGCGCAGGACCTCCGCCGCGAGGCGGCCCGACTCCACGCACACCGCGCGCTCGCAGCCGCGCGAGAGCGCCTCGAGGGCCAAGGCCCCGCTCCCGGCGTAGAGGTCGAGGACCGCCCCTCCGGCGAAGAACTGCCCGAGCAGGTTGAAGACGGCGCCCCGGACCTTGTCGCTCGTGGGGCGGGTGTCGCCTCCCCGGGGAGCGAGGAGGCGACGCCCGCGCGCCGTTCCCGCCACCACCCGCACCTCACTCCTCCCGCGCCCGGCCCAGGGCCTGCGACAGCGCGACGGCCGAACCCTCGGCCGGAACGGCGTCGAGGAGCGCCGCCGCCTCGGCGTAGGCGCGCGCCTCCGCTCGCACCGGGTCGGCGCTCGCTGCGGCGGCCGCCGCAGCCGCCCCAGCGTCGTCCGCCGCGCGGAGCAGGCTCGCCCCGACGAAGCGCAGGACCCTGGGCGCTGCGCCCCGGAGCGAGAGCGCCACACCGGCAGCCGCCTCCTCGAGCTCGGCCAGCCGGGAGAGCAGGGCGTCGGCTCCGGCCGCGCCGCCGCGTCCGTAGCGCACCCCGGCGAGGTCGGGCGCGGCCCCGAGGGAGCCGAGCTCTCCCAGCAGTCCCGCCACCTCGGAGGGATCCGGCAGGAGCTCGCCGCCCGCCGGCAAGAGGCACTCCACCCCGAGCCCCCGCTCCAGCGCCGGCTCCGCCACCCGCGCGAGCTCCTCGGCGCGGCGCTCGGGCGGGAGCAGGTCGAGGTCGAGGGCGAGGTGCGTGAACCCGGCCTCCACCAGGCGCTGGAGGTGGCGGGCGGCGCGTCCTTCCCCGACGGGGTCGGGGCGGAGCGCCACCGTGGCCCCGAGGAGGAGGGGCAGCCCGGGGGCGAGCTCGTCGGCGACCCCGGTCACCGCCTCGAACCATCCCTCCGGCCCCTCGCCCTCCGGCAGCGAGAGGCCGAGGACGCTCCGCGCCTCCTTGGCGGCGACCAGGGCGGCGCTCGCCACCGCCACCGAGGGCGCGGCGACGAGCGGGATCGTGAGCGCCTCCCCGAGGAGACCCCCCACCGCGTCCCGGAGCGCGAGCGGGCAGGCGCAGGAGCCGCGCCGCAGGCGGTTCACGGCGCTGGGGGGCCGGAAGGCGAGCGCGGGCCAGTCGACGGGGATCACGGGGCGGCGCGCCGGTTCGGCTCGGTCTCGTGCACGTGGTCGTACAGATGGGCGTAGTCCGCCGACTCGATCTGCAGAGTGGTGTGGTCGATGGCGAAGTGCTCCCTCAGGTATCCCTTCACCTCGGTGAGGATCTCGTCGTTGCGACCCATCTCCTCGAGCGGCACCACCAGGTGCGCCGAGAGGGCGTAGAGGCCGCTCGAGATGGTCCAGATGTGGACGTCGTGGACCGCCACCACCCCCTCGGTGGTCTCCATCGCCCGGCACACCTTCGAGAGGTCGAGGTGGCGCGGGACCGACTCCATCAGGATGTCGGCGATCTCCAGGCTGAGCCGTAGGGCTCCCCAGAGGATGAGGAGCCCGATGCCGAGGGACAGGACCGGGTCGACCCAGGTCCAGGAGGGCTCGATCCACATCGCCACCGCCGCCGCCAGCACCACCGCGGAGGAGACGAAATCCCCGAGGACGTGCAGGAAGGCGGAGCGCGCGTTCAGGCTACGGTCGTGCCTTAGCCAGCCGAGCACCACCAGGTTCCCGAGGATGCCGACGACGGCCGTCGCTCCCATCAAGGGAAGCGCGACCGGCGGGTGCGGGTTTCGGAGGCGGTCCACCGCCTCCCAGGCGATCCACCCGGTGAGCAGCACCAGCGCCGCCGCGTTCACCTGCGCCGCCAGCACCTCCAGCCGCTGGAAGCCGTAGGTCCGCTTCTCGTCCGCCGGGCGGGCCGAGAAGGTGACGGCGAGCATCGCCAGGGCGAGCGCCGCCACGTCCGTGAGCATGTGCCCGGCGTCGGAGATCAGGGCGAGCGATCCCGACAGCCAGCCGCCCAGCGCCTCGGCGACCAGGATGGCGAGCGCCACCCCGAGCGCGAGCCCCAGGCGGCGCGCGCCGTGCGCCTGCCCGTGAGCGCGATCGTCGTGGCCGGCGTGCGACCCGTGGTGGTGGTGCGCGATCCCCATTCGCGGCGCTCCGCTTGGATCAGTCTACTGCAGATCGTCTACCATCGAGCACGCGCGCCCATCGCCCCCCGAGCTCGAATTGACCCAACCGCGCACCCTCCTCGCCCTCCTCGCCGTCGCCGCGCCTCTGCTCGGGCGGGCCCAGCCCTACGATCCCGCCCTGCGCTGGTTCACGCTCGAGACGCCCCACTTCCAGGTCCACTACTACCCGGGCGAGGAGGCGCTCGCCCAGAGGACGGCGGGAGCCCTGGAGCGGTCGCGCGAGCTCCTGCTCCCGTACCTGCCCTGGGATCCGGGCCGGACACAGGTGGTCCTCGCCGACAACAGCGACAGCACCAACGGCTCGGCCACCCCCTTCCCCTACAACACCATCCGCCTCGTCGCCACGCCCCCGGACTCCCTCTCGGAGCTGAACGACTACGCCGACTGGGTCTTCACCCTCTCCGCTCACGAGTACACCCACATCCTCCACCTCGGGCGGGCCTCGAAGATCCCGGCCCTCATCGACCTCGTCTTCGGCCGCATCTGGCTGCCGAACGCCATGGTGCCGCGCTGGCTCACCGAGGGCATGGCGGTCCTCCACGAGTCGGGCCCCGGGCACGGCCGGAACGCGAGCGCCCTCTTCGACATGTACGCCCGCGCCATGGTCCTGGAGGGCGGGCTCTTCCCCCTGCCCGAGGTGTCGAACCAGCCCCTCGACTGGCCCCTCGGCGACATGTGGTACCTGCTCGGGGGCCGCTTCCTCTCCATGCTCGCCGAGCGCTACGGGCCGGGGGCGCTCACCGCCTTCGTCGACGAGCAGGGGGCCTGGGTCTGGCCGTTCGCCATCGGCATCGTGGCGGAGCACCACTTCGGCGGGCGCGACTTCGTCGACCTCTGGGGCGACTTCTCGCGGGAGCTCGCTACCCGCTACGAGGCCGAGCTCGCCCTGGTGCGGAGGCGCCCGGTCACCAAGCCCGCCTGGCTCACTCGCCGCGGAGCGGAGGTGTTCCACCCGCACTGGTCTCCGGACGGAGCTTTCGTCGCCTACTGGGACGAGGGGCTCGACAGCCCTCAGGGGCTCCGGCGCGTCAGCCCGGACGGGAAGGACCTGGGGCTCGCGGTGGAGGTGAACGCGGACGGGACCTTCGCGCTCCGCTCCCCGCGCGAGGCCATCGTGGCGGTCGCCGACTACTACGAGTTCTACTGGTTCTACAGCGACCTCTACGCCATCGACCTCGAGACCGGCAGGCGCGAGAGGCTCACCCGGGGAGAGAGGGCCACGGAGCCGGACGTGCGGCCGGGCGGCGACTGGGTCGCCTACGTGGCGCGGGTCGGCCCGGGAGAGCTGGCGCTGAAGCGCCTGTGGCTCCCGTCCGGGCGCAAGGAGACCCTCTTCCACGAGCCCGGCGCCCAGGTCGGTCACCCGAGCATCTCGCCGGACGGGAGGCGGGTCGCCTTCGAGATCCAGGTGGGCGCGCGGCGGGACATCGCGGTCTGGGAGGACGGGCGGGTCGTGCGCGTGACGAACGACGACGCCATCGACGTCTCCCCGGCCTGGACCCCCGACGGCCGCCTCCTCTTCTCCTCGGACCGAAGCGGCATCTACAACCTCTACGCCTTCGACCCCGACGGCCCGACCTCCTTCTCCGCCCCGGTCGAGGTCCCCCTACCCCTCTCCGGCCCCTCGCCGTCGACCCTCATCTCCCTCGTGCCTCCCGTCCCAGAGGCGGAGGCCCCACCTCCTGCGCTCCCCGGTGCCGGCGAGGGGCCAGCGCCCCAGACGGTGGCGGTGGCACCGGGGCGCGTGAGGCAGGTGACGAATAGTCCCATGGGAGCACTCGAGCCCGACGTGTCGCCGGACGGGAAGCGGGTCGTCTACGTCTCCTACTCTCGCCGGGGCTACGACCTCGCCTGGGCCCCGCTCGACGAGGCGAGCTTCCTCGAAGCGGCCCCGGCGCCGACCCGCCCCGCGGGCGTCGAGTACCCGCGGGACCC
>Ga0335077_10001593_pt1 | contig 27042 bp, 23 predicted proteins | sample Lox_Sample_31_FD_207151 | JGI IMG/M metagenome (GOLD analysis project Ga0335077, IMG submission 207151) | Soil microbial communities from Loxahatchee National Wildlife Refuge, Florida, United States - Lox_Sample_3.1 | ecosystem: Environmental > Terrestrial > Soil > Wetlands | place: USA... | reverse complement strand
CGAGACCTCGGCCGATCGACGAGGTACTGTGTAATGCCTTTAGCCCCGCCCGTTACGGATCTCGAACAGCTCAAGAACCACCCCGCGGTGGCGCGGCTGCTGGCGTGGAATTCCGGCGCGGTGGAAGGGGTGAAGTTTGACCGCGACGAGATGACGGTCTACGTGGACCGTTCGTCGCTGCGCGGGGCTTGCATCCTGCTGCGGGACGATGCCGGTTGTCCTTTCAATTTTCTTTCTGATGTCACCTGCGTCGACCGCTTTCCGTCGGAACCGCGTTTCGAGGTGGTGTATCACCTGCTCTCAATCCCCAAGAAAGAGCGCGTGCGGCTAAAGGTGCGGCTCAACGGCGACGGACCGGCCGTGGAGTCGGTGACTTCCGTATGGCCGGCTGCGAACTACTTCGAACGTGAAGTTTTTGATCTGTTTGGCGTGCGCTTTACCGGCCATCCCTATCTCCGGCGGCTCCTGATGCCGGAGGATTGGGAAGGCCATCCCCTGCGCAAAGATTACCCCGTGGAAGGCTACCGCTAATGGCCCATCTCGCCCCCACGCCCGTGCTGGAGCCCGGTCAGGACAAGACCATGATCCTGAACATGGGGCCGCAGCACCCTTCGACCCACGGCGTGCTGCGGGTGCTGCTGGAGATCGACGGCGAAACCATTGTGCGCATTATGCCGGACATCGGCTACCTGCACACGGGAATCGAGAAGACTTGCGAGGCCAAGTTTTACCAGCAAGTGGTGCCGCTCACCGACCGCATCGACTACCTCTGTCCGCTCACCAACAATTTGTGCTACGTGCTCGCAGTTGAGAAACTCCTGGGCCTGGAAATTCCGCCGAAAGCGCAGTGGCTGCGGGTACTGATGAATGAACTGACCCGCATCAACTCGCATCTGGTGTGGCTGGGTACGCACGCCATGGATATCGGCGCCATGACCGTTTTCCTCTACTGCTTCCGCGAGCGCGAAGACATCCTGCGTCTGTTCGAAATGGTCAGCGGGCAACGCATGATGACTTCCTATTTCCGCGTGGGCGGAATTGCCCTGGAGCCGCCGATCGGGTTCTTCGACAAAGTCCGAGATTTTGCCAACCGTTTTCCGGCTTGCGTCGATGAATACGAAAACCTGCTTACGGAAAATCCCATCTGGGTAATGCGCACCAAGGGCGTGGCCACCATTACTGAGAAAGACGCGCTGGCACTGGGCGCCAGCGGCCCAACCCTCCGCGGCAGCGGAGTCGATTTCGACCTGCGGCGCGATATGCCCTACAGCGGTTACGAGAACTTCAAGTTCAAAGTCCCGGTGGCGACGGAAGGCGACGTGTTCGCGCGTTACCTGTGCCGGGTGCAAGAAATGCGTGAGTCAATTGCGATGGTGCGGCAAGCACTGGACGGCATGCCGGAAGGGCCGATCAAAGCGGACGCTCCTAAAGTCGTGTTGCCCGACCGGGAGAAGATGAAGACGCAAATGGAAGCCCTCATCTATCACTTCAAAATCATTACCGAGGGCTTTGCCGTACCGGAAGGCGAGGTCTATCAGGCGGTGGAGTCGCCGCGCGGCGAGATGGGGTATTACGTGGTTAGCGATGGGACAGCGAAGCCCTATCGGGTGCATATGCGGTCAGCGTGCCTGGCCAACATGCAAACGCTGCCCAAGATGTGCGAAGGCCGCCTGATCGCGGATGTAGTGGCGGCCATCGGCAGCATTGACATCGTTCTGGGCGAAATTGATAGGTAGCTCGAGAAAATGAAATTTTCTGATCAATTTGAGCAGCGATTCGCCGACATGATCACGCACTATCCGACGAAAAGATCGGTCCTAGTCCCTACGCTTTTGTACGCACAGGATGAGGTTGGTTTTCTGAGCGACGACGTGATCGGGGAAATCGCCGCCCGGCTGGGGCTGACCGAACTCGATGTGCGCAACGTGATCAGCTACTACTCGATGCTGACCACCAAACCGCGCGGCAAGTTCAACGTGCAGGTGTGCACGAACATCGCCTGCATGCTGCGCGGCGGCGAAGAACTGCTAGAGCACTGCGAAAAGAAACTCGGCATCGGACACAAACAAACAACCGCGGACGGCATGTTTACCCTGGAAGAGGTCGAGTGCATCGGTGCCTGCAGCTGGGCGCCGGCGGTGCAGGTGAACTATGACTTTCACGAGAACCTGACGGCGCAGAAGCTGGATGGAATTCTGGACGAATACAAGACGAAAGCAACGCAGTGAGGAAATTGAGTGATTGGGGAATTCAGTAATTGGGAAATTGAGAATCGTTGCGGCGAGGTTTTGAATTACTCAATTCCTAATTACTCAATTCGCAAAAGACCAAATGGCTGACTTGGTTTCCCATCCCGATGAGGTAAGAGTGGTCTCCCGGCGCTTCGGCCGGGGTGCCTCCAGCCTCGACCGCTATCTGGAGCTTGACGGCTACAAGGCGGTGCACAAGGCGCTCGCTATGGAACCGGACGCCATCATCAACGAGGTCAAAAACTCGGGCCTTCGCGGGCGCGGCGGCGCGGGATTCAGCACCGGCATGAAGTGGTCGTTCGTGCCCAAGCAGTCGGCCAAGCCGAAATACATTTTGTGTAACGGCGATGAGAGCGAACCGGGTACGTGCAAGGACCGGCTGATCTTCGAGCATGATCCGCACTCGGTGATCGAAGGCGTCGTCATTGCCGGGCTCGCCGTCGGGTCGACCCAGGGTTACATCTACATCCGGGGCGAGTATCGCTATCTTTCGATCATCATGCAGAAGGCGATTGCCGATGCCTATGCTCGCGGTTTCCTCGGCAAGAACATTTTCGGCAGCGGCCGTGATTTCGACGTCTACTGGCATGGCGGCGCCGGTGCCTATGAAGTGGGCGAGGAGTCGGCGCTGATGGAATCGCTCGAAGGCAAGCGCGGCATTCCGCGTATCCGGCCGCCATTCCCGGCGGTGGTCGGTCTCTGGGGCGGACCCACGGTTATTAACAACGCCGAAACCCTGGCCAGCGTCCCGCACATTATGCTGGGAGGCGCGGACTGGTACGCCAAGCTGGGAACACCCAAAAACGGCGGGACACGCCTGTTCTGCCTCAGCGGAAACCTGAACAAGCCCGGCGTTTATGAGCTGCCCATGGGTTACAACCTCAAGAAGATGATCTATGAGGTGGGCGGCGGCATTCCCGGCGGCAAAACCCTGAAAGGGGTGGTTCCCGGCGGGTCCAGCACGCCGGTGCTGTTGCCGAACGAAATCGACGTCGCCATGGATTTTGACTCGGTGGGCAAAGCCGGCTCCATGCTGGGATCGGGCGGCGTGGTGGTGCTGGACGACACCACCTGCATCGTGAAGTTCGCTCTGCGGACGATCAAGTTCTACCAGCACGAAAGCTGCGGCTGGTGCATCCCATGCCGCGAAGGCACCGATTGGCTGAAAAAGACGCTCACCCGCTTCCACGCCGGCGGGGGCCTGAAAAAAGACATCGACAACATCTACTACCTGTCGGAAAACATGCTGGGGCGCACGTTCTGCCCGCTAGGCGATGCGGCAGCGATGCCCACGATGGCGTTCGTGAAAAAGTTCAGAAAAGAATTCGAAGACCACCTGGACGGCAAGCCGTGCCCGTGCGAGGCGCAGCCCGAGCCGGTAATGGCGTAAGAAGCGTCGTCGGTCGTTGGTCATTGGTCGTTGGCCAGGATCGAGATTTGCCAGACGACCAACGACCAAGGACCAACGGCGATTAAATGCCTGATGTAAACATCACAGTAGACGGCAAGAAGGTCACGGCCCCGGCCGGAACACTTCTTATCGAAGCCTGCAAGTCCGTCGGCATCGAGGTGCCGTCGTTTTGCTACTACCCGAACCTTTCCTTGCAGGGCGCGTGCCGCATGTGCCTGGTGAAAATCGAGAAAATGCCCAAGCTGCAGACCGCCTGCACCACGGTCATTGGCGAGGGCATGATTGTCACTACCGATAGTCCCGAAATTCACCAGGCGCGCAAAGGCATGGTCGAACTGCTGCTTGGCAACCATCCGCTCGATTGCCCGGTCTGCGATGCCGGCGGCGAATGCGAACTCCAGGATATGACCTTCTCTTACGGGGCTGCCGAGTCCAGGTACATCGAAGCCAAGCAGCACCGAGAGGAGCAGCAGTGGTCTCCCGTCGTGTTCTTCGACCGGCCGCGATGCATCCTTTGCTACCGCTGCGTGCGGGTGTGCGGCGAAGGCATGGATGTGTGGGCGCTGGGGGTGCAGAACCGCGGCGTGAGTTCGATTATCGCACCCAATGAGGGCGACCATCTCGACTGCGAAGAGTGCGGCATGTGCATTGATATCTGCCCGGTGGGCGCGCTGACTTCGGGTGCGTACCGTTACAAGACGCGTCCCTGGGAAATGAAGCACCTGGGCACCACCTGCACCCACTGCGCCGACGGCTGCAAAACAACACTGGGAGTGCGCCGCGCCGATACTGGCATGGAAATTGTCCGCGGCGACAACCGTGACAAGAGTGGCATCAATGGCGACTTTCTCTGCATCAAGGGCCGCTATGCGTTCGATTTTGCCAGCCATGAAGATCGTCTCATGCAGCCGCTGATCCGCAAGAATGGCAAGCTTACGCCTTCCACCTGGGAAGAAGCGTTCGAACTGATCGGAGACCAGTTCACCAAAGTCCGCGACAAGAATGGCGGGGCTGCCATCGGCGTGGTCGGCTCCAATCGGACCAGCAATGAAGAGAATTATCTGCTGCAGAAGTTTGCGCGCGTAGTGCTCGGCACCAGCAACATCGATCATCACCGCACGGCGGATTATCCATCCTTTGCCGCCGCGCTCGCGGGCAAGCCGGAGATGACCGCCAGCATGCGCGATGTCTATAACGCGCCGGCGATTCTGCTCATTGGCAACGATCCCACCGAGCAGCATCCGCTGCTGGCGTGGCAGATTCGCAATAATGTTCGCCTGCATCGTGCCCGGCTGTACGTGGTGAATTCGCAAAGCATCAAACTGCGCCGCCAGGCGACAGAGTTCCTGCACATTGCGCAGGGCGCAGAAGGAAAATTTGCCGCGTTTCTGGCGGGACAAGACTCGGCGATCGATCAGCTGGGCGGCAACGCGGGCGAGGGGGCCCGCGCCACACGGGAGAAACTGAAGTCGGAGCAAAACCTGGTCATCATCTTCGGCTCTGAGCTTTGCGGCAGCAACATCAAGGCCCTGGTGCAATTTGCCTCCGGCCTGCAGGGCGCAAAGCTTATCTGCCTGGGTGATTACGCCAACTCGCGCGGTGCCGCTGACATGGGCCTGTATCCCGATCTCTTGCCGGGATACCACCCTGCCGCGGATGGCGCCGCTTTCCACGGTGAATGGGGCTCATCGCCGCCATCGCCAGGAATGGCCCTGCCGCAGATGGTAGGGGCCGCTCGCGAGGGCAGGTTGAAAGCGTTCTACGTAGTGGGCGCGAATCCCGTCGGTCGCTTTGGAATTGATCCTTTTGCCTTTTCAAAGAGTTTCGTTGTCGTGCAGGACATGTTCCTCACCGAAACCGCCACGATTGCCGATGTGGTTCTGCCCGCTGCCAACGCCTACGAGAAATCGGGCACATTCACCAACACCTGCGGCGATGTTCAGGTGCTGAAAAAGGCCGGCGAAGTTACCGGGACGAAGACCGATTTTGAAATGATTGTTCGTATCGCCGACGCGATGGGTTTTGACGTACGCAAACTTGTGCCGTTCGGCACCGCGGGCACGCGCGCCGATATGGGACAGTCGCGCGGAGCACAGTCGGGTGAGGCCGACCGGCACAGCGTGTGGCTGGAAGCCAATGGCCTCGAGCCCAAAATGAGCCCGTTTGACCCCGAGGCGATTCTGGATGAGATTCAGCGGCTGGTGCCGGGCTATAACGTCTCCCGGCTGAATCTGCTCTCCGGCAACGAAGAACACACAACGCTGGCCGGCAGCGGGCCGGGAGCGGCACACGATCCCGCGCTGATTGTGCCGGCGCAGAATGCACTGTTTAGTTCGGGCACACTGGGACGCTATTCACGGGCTCTGAACTCGGTGGTGGAAGAGCAGCATAGGCCGGCCGCGGAAAACGAAGTGCCAGCGGATTAGTTCGGACGATAGGTATTCGGTCACTTAGGTCTTCGGTCACAGAGGATAATTAGCGGCGACGATTAGCGAGTTCCGTTGCAACTGAAACCGTCGTACAGACGCAGGCATCGCGGGCAAGAGTGCCCGCGCCACATGAGCAAGAGCAAGACTTGACCATCCAGACCTTCATTATCGTTTCCGTCATCAAGACTGTGCTTGCGCTGTTTGTGCTGCTTACGGCCGTGGCCTACAGCGTGTGGCTCGAGCGCAAGGTGGTGGGCCACATCCAGAACCGCTGGGGGCCTACACGGGTAGGACCCTTCGGCCTGCTGCAGCCGCTGGCGGACGGCATCAAGTTCCTGTTTAAGGAAGATCTCACGCCGCCCCATGTGTACAAGCCGCTCTACATCGCCGCTCCGATGATCGCGGTGACGTTCGCACTGACCTCGATCGCCCTGATTCCGATTGGCAACTCAATCCGCATCGGCGGCCTGAATATCCCGCTCGAAATCACCGACGTCAACATCGGTCTGCTCATCATCCTCGGCGTCACTTCGCTGGGTGTGTACGGCGTGGCGCTCTCGGGCTGGTCTTCGAACAGCAAGTACTCCCTGCTCGGAGGATTACGCGCCAGCGCCCAGATGGTCAGCTACGAGATCGCCCTGGGGCTATCCCTGATCGGCGTGCTTATTATGGCGGGGACCTTCAGCCTTCGCGGTATCGTGGAGGCCCAGCATGGGTTGTTCTGGCATTTCATACCGCGCTGGAATATTTTCCACGGGCAGTTCGTTGCGTTCTTTATTTATCTGATGTCGGCTTACGCTGAAACCAACCGCATTCCGTTCGACCTACCGGAAGCCGAAACCGAGCTGGTGGCGGGCTATCACACCGAGTACAGCGCCATGAAGTTCGCCATGTTTTTCATGGCGGAGTATGCGAACATGATCACCGTCGCCTGCCTGGCTACGCTGCTGTTTTTGGGCGGATGGAACGGGCCCCTCTTCGGCGGGCCGTTGCTGAGTTCACTACTCCCGATATTCTGGTTTGTGGCCAAGGTTTTTGTCTTCATGTTCATTTATATCTGGGTGCGCGGCACGCTGCCGCGCTTTCGCTATGACCAGCTCATGGCCTTTGGCTGGAAGTTTCTGCTGCCGCTGGCGATTGCGAATCTGGTAGTGACCGCGCTGGTGGTGGCTGTGCAGTAATTCGTGACGAGTGATTGGTGAATAGTGATTGGTGGCTCGTCTTCCGCGGACAGACGTTTTTACGCTAATAACGGGCCACTGGCCACTGACCACTGAGGCGCCTATGCTTCACCTGATCCTATTCCTGGCTTTCGGTGCGGTCTGCGTCGCAGGGGCGGTCAACCTGCTGGTGCAGAGCCATCCCATCAACAGCGCATTGTCGCTGGTGGTGGTGATGGGCGCTCTGGCGGGCGAATATCTCCTGCTTGGTGCCGAGTTCGTCGCCGCCGTGCAGGTGATCGTTTATGCCGGCGCCATCATGGTCTTGTTCGTATTTGTCATCATGCTGCTCAATGCCGGCGAAGAAGAGCGCAGCAAGGGCAGCCGGGTAGCGGTTCTGTTCGGAATTCCGGGGATGTTGGTCGGCTGCCTGCTGGTGGCCTGGGTGCTGGTGGTTCGCTCGGGCACAGGCGAAGTCGCGATGGGCGCGCAACCCGGCCCTCCGAAAGAAATCGCCCGCCTGCTGTTCCACGAATTCCTGTTGCCCTTTGAAGTCACCTCGATCCTGGTGTTGATCGCCATCATGGGCGCCGTGGTGCTCGCCTCCAAGCCAGAAGCGGTGCAGCACAGCAAGAAGGAGGGTTGATGGTACCGCTGTCGTATTACCTGGTGCTGAGCGGCGTTCTGTTTGCTTGTGGTGTCACCGGCTTCTTGATCAAGCGCAACATCATCACCATCTTCATGTCGATTGAGCTCATGCTCAATGGCGTGAACCTGTCGTTCGTGGCTTTTGCCGCGCACTGGCACGCGCTGAGCGGGCAGGTGTTCGTCTTTTTCGTGATGGTCGTGGCCGCCGCCGAGTCTACCGTGGGACTGGCGATCATCATCGCTTTGTATCGCACGCGCGAGACTCTGAATGTGGATCAGGTGAACCTGCTCAAGTTATGACGCCCAACCTTCATCTCTGGCTCATTCCGCTCCTCCCCCTGGTGGGGGCGGCGATCAACGGCCTGTTGGGGAAGAAATTCTCGCGGCAGACCGTGTCCAGCGTGGCCCTGGCCTTCTGCGGCGCCGCCTTTGCCATGGCGCTGTACATCGCGTTCCGCTTCTCGTCGGTTGTGACGCCGCACCTTGAAACGCTGGCGCCCTGGATTCGTGTGGGCAGCTTTCAGGCGGACTTCGCCTTCTATCTCGATCAACTCTCGCTGGTCATGCTGCTGGTGGTGACTGGCGTCGGATTTCTCATCCACATTTACTCCGTCGGCTACATGTGGGAAGAGGGCGGCTTATACCGCTTCTTCAGCTACCTCAACCTGTTCATGTTCTTCATGCTCACTCTGGTGCTGGCCAGCAACTATCTGCTGATGTTTATCGGGTGGGAGGGGGTAGGGCTGGCGTCATACCTGCTGATTGGCTTCTGGTTCACCAAGGACTCCGCGGCCGCGGCGGGCAAGAAGGCGTTCATCGTCAACCGCATTGGGGATTTCGGATTCTTGATCGCGTTGTTTCTGCTGATCAAGCATTTCGGCTCACTGAACTTCGCCGAAGTGTTTCAGGCTGTGGCCCCGCTGCCTAAGGAAACTGCCAGCGCCGGGTTGCTCACCGCGATCGGGATTCTGCTCATGGTGGGCGCTGCAGGCAAATCGGCTCAGATTCCGCTTTACATCTGGCTGCCCGACGCCATGGAAGGCCCCACTCCGGTCTCGGCCTTGATCCACGCGGCCACGATGGTGACAGCGGGCGTGTACATGGTCTCGCGATCGCACGTCATTTTCGAACGCGCGCCGATGGCGCTCACTGTTGTCGCGATCATCGGAACGCTGACTGCGTTGTTCGCGGCCACTATCGGCATTGCTCAGACCGACATCAAGAAAGTCCTGGCCTACTCGACCGTCTCACAACTCGGCTACATGTTCCTGGCCTGCGGTGTGGGAGCGTTCTCCATGGGTATCTTTCATCTGATGACCCATGCCTTCTTCAAAGGATTGCTGTTTCTCGCGGCCGGTTCGGTCATTCACGCCGTGGGCGGCGAGCAGGACATGCGCAAAATGGGCGGCCTGCGCACCAAGATTCCCTGGACTTTCTGGACCATGACCGCGGGCACGTTCGCTATTGCCGGATTCCCGCCTCTTGCCGGGTTTTTCAGCAAGGATGCAATTTTGTGGAGGGCCTACATCAGCCCTTACGGCAACTGGGTTTATTGGCTTATCGGAGTGATCACGGCATTCATCACTTCGTTCTACATGTTCAGGCAATGGTTTCTGACCTTTTTTGGCGAGTACCGTGGCGATGAGGCGGGGCGGCACGGCTCACATCACGGCCACGGTGGAGTTCACGAGAGTCCCAAAGTGATGCTCATACCACTTTTGGTTCTTGCTGTCCTCTCGGTGGTCGGTGGATGGATTGGCAGCGCACGTTTCGAGTTGTTCCTATCCCCGGTCTTTTATGCCGGAGGTGCGAATTCGTACCTTATCGCACCCACGCCGGAACAGTCAGCGCAAATTACTGAAATCGAACATCTCGAGTTCGCGTTCATGCTGATTTCAGTTGGAGCGGCTGCTCTCGGGTTGTTTCTCGCCTGGCTGCTTTACCATCGCCGCCCCCAGCTTCCACAGCAGATTGCTGACGCCCTTGGCGGGTTCTATGACGCGGTGCTGAACAAGTATTACGTGGATGAACTCTACGCGACCCTGTTCGTGAAACCGCTGGTGGAGGGCTCGTCTCGCATCCTGTGGCAGGGGGTTGACCGCGATGTGATTGATGCGGCCCTGGATGGCAGCGCCGATGGCGCCCGCGAAGTTTCCGATAGCTTGCGTCACATGCAGTCCGGCAACCTGCGCTCTTATGCCGGCTGGATTGCGGCCGGCGCAGCTGTGGTGATCGCCTACATGGTCTGGATGGGAACGAGATGAGCAGCGGTCTCGACAATTGGATTCTCACGCTGGTGACGTTCATTCCGCTGGCGGGCGGTCTGTTGCTGCTGCTCTTTCCCCGGCGCGACCGCGACATCCGGGTTTTCGCGCTCGTGGTATCGGTGTTGGCATTTGTCGTCTCCCTCCACTTGCCGGCGCACTTTCACCGCACACAGGCCGGCTTTCAGTACGAAATGGACCGCGCCTGGATTCCCACGCCCAACATTCACTATCACATGGGCGCCGACGGTGTTTCGATGTGGCTGGTAGTCCTCACTACTTTTCTCACGCCGTTGTGCGTTCTGATTTCCTGGAAGTCGGTGCACGAGCGGGTGAAGGAATTCTTCATTCTGCTGCTGGTCCTGGAAAGCGCGCTTATCGGCGTATTCGTGGCGCTCGATCTCTTCCTCTTCTATTTCTTCTGGGAAGCTACTCTCATCCCCATGGCCCTGCTCATCGGCATGTACGGACACGAGCGCAGAGTATACGCCGCCGTGAAGTTTTTCCTGTACACCATGATCGCTTCGGTGTTCATGCTGGCCGCGATCCTCTGGTTATATGCCAACACGTCGCCCCACACCTTTGATTTCGTGGCCATCCGAAACGCAATCGCCGCCGGGCAGGTGCCGAATTTTCCGCCTGCGGCGCAATGGCTGTTTCTGGGATTCTTCCTAGCATTCGCTGTCAAAGTTCCCCTCTTCCCATTCCACACCTGGCTGCCCGATGCGCACGTGGAAGCGCCCACCGCCGGCTCGGTCCTGCTGGCCGGCGTGCTGCTGAAGATGGGCACCTACGGCATGTTGCGCTTCAACCTCGGTCTGTTTCCTGAGCAGTCGCGCACCAACGCCAGCTGGATCATGGTGCTGGCGTTGATCGGCGTCATCTACGGCGCTTTGGTGGCCATGGTGCAGCCCAACATGAAGAAACTGATCGCCTACTCATCCATCAGCCACCTCGGCTTTGTCGTGCTCGGAATCTTCAGCTTCACGGAGTCCGGACTGAACGGCGCCACCTTCGTCATGCTGGCCCACGGCATCTCGACCGGCGCTCTGTTCATGCTGGCGGGCATTCTCTACGAGCGCCGCCACACCTATGAGATCTCCTCGTTCGGTGGGCTGGCCACGCCCATGCCTGTGTACGCCACCTTTTTCTCGTTCATTGTGCTGGCCTCGGTCGGCCTGCCCCTGCTGAACGGATTTGTCGGCGAATTCCTGGTGCTGAGCGGGACGTTGCAGACACGGCCGGCATATGCAATCCTCGCTGCAACCGGCGTGATCTGGAGCGCGTGCTACTTACTCTGGATGTACCAGCGCGTGTTTTTTGGAAAGGTGCAGCACGAAGTAAATCTCTCCCTGCCGGACCTCAGCGTGCGTGAGCGAACTGCTTTGTGGCCAGCGGCGGTTATGGCGCTGGTGATGGGAGTAGCGCCTCTCTTATGGCTGAATGCCATTGATCCCGCAGTGCGGGCAACGCTGGCCCCAGTTGCGCAGCCTCTGGCTCAAGCCGTGAGCAAGGCGGTGGGCCGGTGATCTCCGCACAGGCATCGCCTGCCGCCATTGAATATGTCCGCATCCTTCCCGAGCTCGTGCTTTCGCTTTTCGGGATCGTCATCATGCTGCTCGATCCTCTCCTTGACGAGCGTAGCAGCCAGAAAACACTGGGTGCCGTGGGCCTCGCAGGCGCGCTGGCAGCGATCCTGGCGACTCTTTATCAGGCAGCGTATCCCGGACCTGGGTTCTGGGGCATGGTGAACGTCGACTCATTCAGCGTGTTCTTCCACTTCCTGGTTACAGCGGTAACCGCAGTTGTCATCCTGACTTCCTACGAGTACATGGAAGTGCAACAGATTCGTGCCGGGGAATACTACGGGTTGATTCTGTTCGGCGCCGTAGGTATGTGCCTGATGTCTTCGGCAGTGGAACTGGTGCTGATTTTTGTCGCCCTCGAGATTTCCTCAATCTCTACCTACGTTCTGGCGGGTTTCCGGCGACGCGCGGCGATCAGCAGTGAAGCTTCGGTGAAGTACTTCTTGCTGGGATCGTTTGCCACCGCCTTCTTTCTCTACGGCGTTGCCCTGATGTTCGGGGCCACGGGCTCGACCAGCATTCGGGTTATCAGCCAGTCGCTGCGTTCGGTGCAAACGCCGGTGCTTGCCTACGCTGGCGTGGCCCTGATGTTCGTCGGGCTGGGGTTCAAAGTGGCAGCCGCCCCTTTTCACGTCTGGACTCCCGATGTATACGAGGGAGCGCCCTCGCCGATTGTCGGCTTCATGTCCACTGCGCCGAAGGCGGCGGTGTTCGCGGTTCTCCTGCGTATCGTCTTCGAGGCCCACGCACCAGGGAGCCTGTGGCTTGTCTGGGTTGCCGCAGCGCTCTCCATGATTTTGGGCAATGTGGCAGCGCTGGTGCAAAGCAACGTCAAACGCCTACTGGCTTATTCTTCGATTGCTCATGCCGGATATCTTCTGGTGGCCTTCGCCGCTCTGCCCGAAAATGGCATTCCGGCAGCTATGTTCTACACCGCCGCCTACGCCGCCATGAATGTGGGCGCCTTCGCAGTGATCAGCCACTTTGCCAGCGCCGGCGAGCGTTATGTCACCCTGGAAGACTATGCTGGCCTGGGCCGCCGCTCGCCCCTGCTCGCTGCCACCCTGACCATCTTCCTGCTCTCGCTCATCGGTATTCCCATCACCGGCGGGTTTTTCGCGAAGTTCTACGTGTTCACCGCTGCGCTGCAGGCCCATCTCACGGGACTAGTGATCATTGGTGTGCTCAACAGTGCCGTCGCCGCATACTACTACCTGCGCGTCATTGTCGTGATGTACATGAGAGAAGCGCGGGAGGACACCCCGGTGACGCCCGTCCCCGCCGGAGTTGCAGTTGCGCTCGCTGTGAGCATGGTTGCGACCATCTATCTGGGCGTCTTGCCGGGACGCGTGCTCCAATTCGCCTCCCGCTCTGCATCTGAATTGCTGCGTTGATTTTCCTGCTCGCTTGACATGTTCGAGGCAGCGCCATTCACCGTGCTTTCTGACGAAAATTTGCGGGCGGGCTACAAACTCCCGGGAAAGACCTTGCGATTCGGACGGGGTTCTTGAGTGATACCGGTTCTCAGATGTCAGTTCTCCGTCGCCTACTCCACGGCGACGGCCACATCCACCCTTGTGAAGATCCAGGCGCCGATCATCCAGAAAAAGACTGTCTCCCCTACCGCCAACACCAGCGGAAACCAGTCGCGTGCACCAGGAAATTTAAACGATGCCTTCATGATCGTGCCCGTGAGTGCAATCACTGGAATGGAATATCCAACCCAGGAGGAAAGTGAACGAGCCAGTAAGAACGGCAGGCCCAACAAAATGCCAGTCGCACCCGCGGCAAAGAATGGGTTTAGAAAGGTGGAGAACATCAATGCTATGGTCGCGGCAAGCACGCAGGCAGCAATCAAACAAGCCATCAGAAACCAGACTTGCGAAACCGGGAAACCGGCCTGACCCAGGGTCCAACTTCCGGTGAGCCCGAGGGAAAAGCAATAGATGCAGCAGGAGATAGCCACTCCGATGATGAGCCCCGACAAATACTGTCGACGGGCCACGCCCTTGGAGAGGACCGCGAGAATCCGCCGCGACTTGCGCTCGTTATAGGTCGCCGATCCGCCGAAGAAAATGCTGAAGAGAACCACATAGACCGCCACCTGCTTAAAAATAAAAAGCAGATCCTCGCGTTCGCGCTGGCTGTCGGAGACCAGCCCCAGAAACGCTAGCAGCAGCACCCAAAGCAGGATGACAAAAATTGGCCAGCGCTGCTCGCGGACGAAGTTAACAGCGATCAGAATGACTGCCTTCACGCGGTTCCTTTCACATCCGAAGAAGAGGCATCCATGGTCACCTCGAGAAAGATTTCCTCAAGCGACCGGCGTACCGGATTCACGCTCACGATCTCGCCCCCGAGGCTCCAGACGCGCTCCAGATTCTGACGCTGCGACTTGGCCGGAACTGAAAAACTCACTACACCATTTCGCGCCGTCGATTCAGGGAAAGCATCGCCGGGAAGATTTCGGGCCACGATTTCAATCTGTTCCCCGGTCTCGAGCAGGTCCATTGTCTTGCCCAGTCGAACCAAACGCCCGCGATGCAGAACGGCAACCCGGTCACACACCAGCTCCACTTCGGAGAGCAGATGGGAACTGAGAAAAATGGTCTTGCCCTGGGCCCGCATGCGGAGCAGCAGCTCCCGCACGGCCACCCTGGCCAGGGGATCCAAGGCCGAAGTTGGTTCGTCGAGAATCAGTAGTTCCGGATCGTTTACCAGCGCCTGTGCCAGCCCCAGGCGTTGTACCATGCCGCGGGAAAACTTGCCTACGTTGCGGCTAGCCAGATCGGTGAGATTAACTGCCTCCAGAACCTCTGCGGCCCTCTTGGAGAGCTGCTCGCCGCCCATGCCGTTGATAGCACCGTAGAAGCGCACCAACCGCCCGGCCCTGCGATGATAGAGCGCGACGTTCTCGGCAAGGAAGCCGACCCGGCGGCGTACGCGGGCGCGACCGAAGGGTTCTCCCAGCATGCGTCCACTACCGTGGCTGGGGCGCATGAAGCCCATAGCGAGGTGGATGGCGGTGCTTTTCCCAGCACCGTTTGGCCCTAGAAAACCGAAGATCTCCCCGCGTTGCACTTGCAAAGTAAAGCCATCCAGGGCGCGAACCCGGCGCCGGCTGGGAAAGTTTCTGTATTCCTTGGTGATATTCTCGAATTCCAGCGCTGGTCCCATGGCCCTCGCCTATTGTAGAACGGCCTCGTCCCGGAAATGCCGCGCGGGACGCCACAATCCCGCCTAACGGATTTGACAAAACGGGGTGTTCCCGGCCATTATATTGCCTCCTAGGGGAAGGGCTTAGGCCCCGGAGGCTGTCATGGCTTTATCGTTTCGGAGGCTCTGGTCCGAGGACCAAGGTCAGGACATTGCGGAGTACGCGGTGATGCTTGCCGTGATCTTGGTTCTAGTCGTCGGCACGATTCGACTGATCGGATCAAACGCTAACAACGCTTTCTCTAACGTCGCCAGCACGTTGAAGTAAATCCCCCTACGATGCGCGGCGATCTTTCGCGGTGGAAAACTCCCGGCGGATAGCGGGGAGAATATCGCCCGCGCCCGGATTGCATTCTAGATTCAACACTTTTGCGCAGTCGCTCTCCTAATACACTACGCTTCTCCCCTTACCGGCCGTCGTCGGAGGGCCGGGCTCCCGCATCATCTACAATAAGTGCAGTTACCCGAATTGTAGCTACCTGCCGTGGATCTCCAGGAAAAAATCCGCCTCTTACCCGCTTCCGCAGGCGTGTATCTGTACAAGAACGCCGAAGGCGAAATCATCTATGTCGGCAAGGCGAAGAGCTTGCGAAGCCGGGTGGCGTCTTATTTCCGCGACGCCAGCATCGCCGACGCCAAAACCGGCACCTTGCTGCGCGAGGCGGCGGACGTTGAGTACATCGTCGTCGCCAATGAGCGAGAGGCGCTGGCGCTCGAAAACAATCTTATCAAGCAGCGCCAGCCCCGATTCAACATCCTGCTTCGCGACGATAAGACCTACCCTTACGTGAAGCTCACCTTGGGCGAGCGCTTCCCCCGGGTTTATGTGACCCGCCGCCTGCGCAAGGACGGCAGCTCCTACTATGGCCCATACTTTCCCACCAGTTTGGCCTATCGCATCGTGGACCTAATCCACCGCCACTTCCTGGTACCGTCGTGCAAAGTTGATTTGACCCGGTATCACCTGCGCCCTTGCCTGCAGTACTACATCAAGCGCTGCCTCGGCCCCTGCGTGAAGGACCTCACCACGCCGGAGCTGTATCACGAGGCCGTACGCGATGTGAAACTCTTTCTGGAGGGCCGTGCCACCGACCTCTCGCACTCGCTGCAGAGCCGCATGGAAAACGCCGCGGAATCCCAGGAGTATGAGCGCGCTGCAAGGTACCGCGACTTGATCTCCACCGTGGAGCAGTTACAGGAGAAGCAACGCATTGCTTCGGTGGAGGGTGATGATGCGGATGTGTTCGGCTATCACTTCGAGAACGGCATGTTGGCAGTGAATCTTTTTCACATGCGCGGTGGCCGCGTTCTCGATCGCCGGGAGTTCTTTTGGGAAGAGCTGCCGGAGTTGGAGCAGGGCTTGACCGCCAGTGAGGAGCAAACTTCCGCGGTTGCAACGGACCATTCGACCAGCCAAGCGCCGGCTGGCCACGTAGCCGGCAATTTCGCCCCAGGCGAGTTCTTTTCCGCTTTGCTGAAGCAGCTGTATATCGGCCAGCCTTACGTGCCGCGGAATATCTATCTTCCGGTGGACTTTGAGGACCGTGAAGCCTTGGAAGATCTTTTGTCCGAGCAGCTAGCGGGCATGAGCGCGCGGGCTGTGCGATTCAATATTGTGGTACCGCAGAGGGGCGAGAAACGTTCCCTGCTGGATCTTGCAGCGAACAATGCCAAGCAGTCGTACGACCAGCGCTTCCGCGTGATGAAACCCAACGCAAAGGCAGTCCAGGAAGCGCTACAGGATGCGCTGACTCTCCCCGACCTGCCGCGCCGGATCGAGTGCTTCGACATCTCTCACATTCAGGGCGCCGAAACCGTTGCATCAATGGTCGTGTGGCAGGGCGGACAAATGAAGAAGTCCGACTACCGTAAATTCATCATTCGCAGTGTGCAGGGAGTGGATGATTTCGCATCGATGCGCGAGGTAGTCAGCCGCCGCTATAAGCGACTCCAGGATGAGGACAAACCCATGCCCAGTCTGATTCTGATCGACGGCGGCCTAGGACAACTGCACGCTGCGGCCGAAGCTCTGGAATCGTTGGGAATCATCAATCAGCCTCTGGCGGCAATTGCCAAGCGCGAGGAAATCATCTATGTGCAAGGCCAGGAGAATGAGCCGGTTGTGCTCGACCACCATTCTCCCGTTCTGCATCTGGTGCAGCAGGTCCGCGACGAAGCTCATCGTTTCGCCCTGACCTTCCACCGCAAGCGCCGCCAGATGCGCGATCGCTCAACCGAGTTGCTCGATGTTCCGGGAGTTGGCACTCAGACTACGCGCCGCCTCCTGGAGCATTTCGGCAGTGTGCAGGCAGTGAAACAGGCCGACGCCGCCGCACTGGCGGCGGTAGTGACGCAGACACAGGCCGAAGCCATCTGGAATCACTTTCGGAAATAACCGAGTCCGTCCTTCTTTGCGCCCTTCGCCAGCTTCGCAGCTGAGAACGGTTCTTAAACGCAAAAGCCGCTGAGGAAGCGAGCCGGTAACGTGAACTGGGCATAGCCCTGATGCCCTTGTGTAACCGTACGGATGCCCGTAGAAAAGCAACCTTAGCACCATATAATGAGATCACTCTCATTCATGGCACTCCCAAGCGAAACTCGGCGCTGGTTAATGACCGGCGGACTCGTCGCTTTGCTATTAGTGGCCGTCATGGGACTGATTCTTACGCGCGACCTCGGCGATTCTGCCCGCCCACGCTCGCGTTGGGCCAGCCTTGTGGACCAGCGTCCGCTGCAAACCGCTCGGGCCCTGGCAGCGCTCGCCTCGACTCGCGAGGAACAGCGTTACGCCCGTCAGGCCCTGAAAATCGCCGACCACCAAGTGGATCTCGCCTTTGCCACCGCGCTGCGAGATGCCGCTGAGCAGACCCCCGACCAGAGTCCGCAAGCGCGGGAAGCGAATGAGCGTGTCACCAAAGCCCAGACTGCCGTGAAGGTCGACCAGGAGCAACTGGATGCGCTCAAGAAGCAACTCACGGGCGCCACCGGCGAGCGCCAGGACAAGCTGCAGCAACAGTTGAGTCTCCTGCAGGCGCAGACTGAACTCGACCAGGACGAATTGGAAGACGCGCAGGACGACCTGGCGCGTGCCGGGGGCAACGATCGCAGCCGCATCCAACGTCTGTTCGAACGCCACCAGACTGACGAACAACAGACAGAAGCGGCTGTCGCTCAGCTCGCACCCGGCAAAGCCGATGCCGCACCGAATAGCGACAATGTGATTGCCCTGGCCAGCAACTGGCAAGCCTTACGCAGCAAACAGAAACAACTCGAACAGGCCAAAACACAATCCCTGGCTCGCGCAGATTCGCTGCAGCAAAACCATGACTCTCTGCAACAGAAAGTGAATGCGGAGGCGCCCAGTAAACAGGCTCTCGCCCAGCAGGCTCGTGCCCAGCTCACCTCCGCTGCTGCCCAGGACCAGCCCGCGGTTAACACCGCGACCTCCACGCTCGCGTCTCTGCGCCGCTTCGCCGATGACCAGAAAGACCTCGCCGACCTGGGCAAACAGATTCAGGACAGCAGAGAGCTCGCCGACGTTTACACCAACTGGCTTGGCGTAGTCGCTGTGCAGGAACGGGCCGCGATCCATGGAATGCTTCGCGGTTTCTTGTGGATTGTGCTGATCGTGCTGCTGGTCTACGAAGCCGGCCGCCTGATCGACCGCTTCTTTTTCGCCGACCTCACGCCTGAGCATCGGCGCCTGCGTACACTGCGCGTGGTCGTCCGCTCCGCCCTGCAGGCCATCGGCCTGCTGGCGATTGTGTTTGTGGTGATGGGCGTACCCGCGCAAATGGCCACCATTCTCGGCCTGGCGGGGGCCGGCCTAACCGTAGCGCTAAAGGACTTTATCGTTGCCTTCGTGGGCTGGTTCATTCTGATGGGGCGCAACGGCATTCGCGTGGGCGATTGGGTTGAGATCAACGGAGTGGTCGGTGAAGTCGCGGAAATCAATCTGCTGCGCACGGTGTTGCTGGAAACCGGCAATTGGACCGATACCGGCCATCCCACCGGCCGCAAAGTGGCATTCGTCAACAGCTACGCCATCGAAGGACACTTCTTCAACTTCTCGACCGCCGGGCAGTGGCTTTGGGATGAAATCGAATTTCTAGTTCCCGCCAGCGAGGATCCCTACCCAGTCATTGACGCCATCCAGAACATGGTCTCTAAGGAAACTGAGGCAAATGCCACGGCAGCCGAGCAGGAATGGAAGAGGGCCAGTAACCAATATCGGGTGCATTCGGTCTCGGCAGCCCCGGCGGTGAATCTGCGTCCGACCACGGCGGGAGTCGAGGTGCATGTGCGCTACATCACTCGCGCCCAGGAGCGCTTTGCGACCCGCACTCACCTCTATCAGTCATTGGTCGATCTGCTGCACCGCAAGCGAATGCCGGAAGCCGCCGAGAGCGTAATGGCAGCAAAAAAGTGATGCTGCCTTTCTGCTGACGCTTATAGTTCTCCCACGTCGGGAGTTGCCTGTCCGATTCCCCGGGCCACGGTGCGATGAACCGCTTGGATCTTGCGTCAGGGATTCAACCGCACTTCCAGTTCTCTTTCCATGCACGACTTCACTTCGTCTGGCAGTTGCGAGCCATGCAGGATCTCCCGCACTGTTTCCACCGGAAGCGATCGCGCGAACTCCAAAGCTCGCTCCGGCGGCGTGTGCTCGCTACGCAGGAGAGCTCCACGAATCTCGCGCCGCAATGACCATTTCGCATGTCGGCACACCGCTTCCACCAATGCCGCGGATGCATCCGCTCGCGTAATTGCCTTGAAGATTGCAGCCTCCGTCAGCCGCGGGTTCAGCAGCGCGGCCTCGATGACCCGCCTGTCCAAATCGAGCAACAGGACACCCGCGACCTGCCCGGAGGCCCGGTGGGCCAGCGAACTGCGTTCGCCAGAAGGAGTAGTTTCCAGGCGGTTAATGAGGGCTTCATCGGCGGCCATCTTTATGTCGGCCGGCACGGCTGGGGTAAGCGCGACCTGCATCAAGTCAAACGTAAACAGATGGCGCAGGATCGCGAGCGCGACATGCCGCGGCGTCCTGGGATTGGCGGCCAAACCCATTTTGACTCGGCGATATTTCATCACCGCGGAATTCTTGCTCAAGCGCTCCAGCACTTGTGCCTGCAGATCACGTCGCCGCAGAAGTGTAAGCGCCAGGTCCTCCCCAAGTGATGGATCGGCCGCTACGGCCAGAAGAACATCATTCGAGGTGGAGTGGACGGATTCCTCTAGCGAGGCCGAGCCAGGGATAGAGATCTCCTCCTGATGCCGCCTCGCCGCCGACTCTTCCTTGCTCATCATCGGTCTACTGGGGACTACCGGGCCAAACTGCGGGCTCTCTGCACAGCGCCCTGCAGGGGATCAGCCAACTCAGGGTTGATCAGGACGTCAGGAGCCTCAAAGCGTAGCCGCTGGCAGAAATTGTCGCGCACCAGGCTGGAGTGACGAAACACCCCTCCGGACATGGCCACATGCGCAATTCCGTCTGGAAACAGCCTATGCACCACGGCCAGGCCCAGGGCTGCCAGCTCATCGCCGGCCGCATGCAAAATCCCGGCAGCGAGCATATTGGCGGATTCTTCCGCCGCCCGGGTTACGGCTGGCAATAGTGCCGCGAAGTCCGGTGGCGGCGAGGCGTTTGCCTTGCGAACCAATTGCTCCAGGGTATGAGTGTTCCATTCTCTTTGGATCGCTTCATCCAGCGCATTGGCGACACCTTCATCACGAGCCCGCAAGACGGCTGAGACCGCGCGCCGCCCGATCCAGTGGCCGGAGCCCTCATCGGAGACGGCGAATCCCCAGCCCCCGGCACGGGCAGTCTCGCCGCAGGGGTTGCGTCCATAAGCGATAGAACCAGTTCCAGCGATGACAACCACGCCCGGGCCGCTGCCGAATGCGTCTTCGAGCGCAATTTCCATGTCGCCGACAACTTCGACATCGCCGGCAACCAGTTCCGCCACAATTTGTTGAACGACCCTATTAACTTCGGGGCGCGCCGCCCCGGCGATCCCCACGCAAGCCCCGCAGACGACTGAAGGAGCCACTCCAGCTACGGCGCATGCCTGGCGGATCGCCGCCTGCAGCTCAACCCTGGCCTGCTGTTCGCCCACCCTGACGACATTGCTTCCCCCGGCCACCCAAGTGCCTAGGATCGATGATTCGTCTCCTACGGCGCACGCTGTCTTGCTGCCGCCACCGTCAATGCCGAGAAAAATGGCCACGGCGTAGTTCTACCACAGGACTGGCGCGCGTCTCCCGACTTCCCCACCGTGCTTCCCGTCCTGTATATGTCACTGCCATGGATTGGTGCTTCCCGGCATAATGAATTCAGCGTCTTCTCCGGCTCGCGCCCTGAAGCACGCATGCATGGGACTCAACTCACTCGACTTCACCATCATCGCCGCCTACCTCGTCGGGGTCACGCTCTTTGGCCTCCGCTTCCGCAAGCGCCAGCGCTCGCTCCGCGACTACTTTCTCGCGGACCGCAACATCCCCTGGTGGGCAATTTCTCTTTCCATCGTCGCGGCCGAGACCAGCACGCTGACCATCATCAGCATTCCAGGCCTGGCCTACGACACCAACTTCAGTTTCCTGCAGGTCGTGCTCGGCTATGTGGTTGGGAGGGTCATCATCAGCATCTTTCTGCTCCCCCACTACTTTCGTGGAGAGCTGTACACCGCCTATGAGCTGATCGAGCGGCGCTTTGGAGGCCAGCTCCGATCGCTTACGGCCGGACTCTTCCTGCTCACGCGAGCCGCAGCCGAGGGAGTGCGCGTCTATGCGGTCTCCATTGTGGTCGGTATCGCCCTGGGCACGGGTGAGGTGACTTCGATTGCGCTCATCACCCTGCTCACGCTGATCTACACATTTGAGGGCGGCCTGGCAGCGGTGATCTGGACCGACGTAGTGCAGACCGTGATCTACATCGGCGGAGCCCTGGTTGGGCTGTTTGCCATTTTGCATCTGGTGCCGGGCGGTTGGGCCGCGATCCACAGCGTCGCGGCCGGCGCCGGCAAGTTGCAGGTATTCGACTTCCACCTGGACGTTTGGCGGCCCTATACCTTCTGGGCGGGCTTGGTGGGTGGCGCGTTTCTCACCACGGCCAGTCACGGCACCGACCAGCTCATCGTGCAGCGGTTGCTGGCCGCGCGCACACAACGGCAGTCCACGGCCGCGTTGCTCAGCAGCGGCGTGGCCATATTCTTCCAGTTTTCCTTGTTCCTGTTGATGGGGGTGATGCTCTTCGCGTTTTACCAGGTGCCGTCGTCGCAATTCGGCAAGGCGGACAGGATCTATCCCACGTTCATCGTGAGCCAGATGCCCCACGGCATTTCTGGGTTGCTGATCGCGGCCATCCTGGCGGCGGCAATGTCGAACCTGAGCGCCGCGCTGAACTCACTTTCTTCCACTTCCATTCTCGACTTTTACCTCCGCCGCTTTCCGCGAACGGAGGAGCGCGCCAAGCTCCGCCTTTCGCGGATCTCAACCTTCGCGTGGGCTTTGGTTCTGTTTGCCCTGGCGGTGTTTTCGCTGCACAGGGTTGGGCACGTGGTGGAAGTAGGACTGCAGATTGCGTCAGTAGCTTACGGAGCACTGCTCGGCGCATTTCTGCTGGGCGTGCTCACGAGGCGCGCGAATCAGGGCGGTACCATGCTAGGAATGGTGTGCGGGTTTGTGGCAGAGCTTTACATTTGGCTGGGCACGAGCGTTCCGTGGACGTGGTACGTGGCGATCGGAACTGTCATCACTTTCGCCGTAGGTTATGCGGCCAGCTTGCTTGCCCGAGCCCGCGCTTAGGTCGCCAACCCTAAAGAACCCAAAGGCCGGAAAGGAACCCCGTTCTTCCTGGCATGGGACTGCCTCTGGCATTCGCGCTTTTCTATGCGTGCCTTGCGACTATATTTGCCCACACGGAGAGAAACCTGCCAGGATTCCCTCCTGTTTTGTATGCTCATCGCGGGATATCGCGGTCACAGTGGTCTGACTGGATCTAGCCTGTGGGATCCTGGCCCTGCGAAACCAGAACAGGCATGCGACGATGCTGGTGCGGTCACCTGCTAGACTTGCGGCGTGCGCCGCCTGATCATCAACGCCGACGATTTCGGACTCACCTCAGGTGTCAACAGCGGGATTCTGGAGGCCCACACCCACGGGATCGTGACCTCGGCGACACTCATGGCGAGCGGAACTGCCTACCCGGGGGCCGTTCAGGCCAGCCGCTCCGCTCCCGGATTGGGCATCGGCTGTCATATTGTCCTCGTGGACGGAGCACCGGTTCTTGCCCCGCCCGATATTCCAACCTTGGCTTCAAGCAAAAGGTCAGGAATGCTACGCAACAGCTTTGGCGGGATGGCGCTTGCGGCACTTCGTGGCAATCTCTCTCCGACAGAAATCGAGGCAGAGGCGACGGCACAGATTCGTAAGCTCCAGTCTTGCGGTATCACCGTAACGCACGTAGACACTCATAAGCATATTCACATGTTGCCCCAGGTTCTTCGCCCGCTGCTCCGGGCAGCCGCGGCGTGCGGGGTCAGGGCCATTCGCAACCCCTTCGAGCCCATTCGATTGAACCACGTCGCCGGGCGTCCAGCCCTGTGGAAGAGAGGAAGTCAAGTTGCGGTCCTGCGCGGTTTAGCGCGAGGATTCCAGCAAGCCGTGAAAGACGCCGGCCTGGCGACTCCGGACGGCACTCTTGGCGTCATGGGCACCGGATCGTGGGGAGAACGCTTGTTTCGCTACATCATCCAAAACCTAGCAGAGGGAACATGGGAACTGGTGTGCCATCCTGGATATGTGGATCCTGAACTAAGCCTGATTCAGACCCGCCTGCGCGAATCCCGCGAGCAGGAACTGGCTATTCTCACCTCTCCCGCCAGCCGGGAACTATTGGCGAAGAACGAGGTTCACCTCATCACGTATCGGGACTTGGGGATAGTACCTTCCGTTCCGTAGGAGGCGGGCAGAGCCGATTCCGAGGACTCCCGGCTGTACGCTCATTCATTTGAAAGGCTTTACTGCTGCCCTGAGAGTTTTGCGCTACCTCAGACTGGTCTGTCTGCGAATCTGCGCAAGCGTGTGCAGGTTACTTTCGGTCGGGAATGCCGACCTCCCGGGTAATGGCTTCTGCTAACACCGGGTATCATGTGGCAGGTACTTGTGTCATCGGTGCTGGGTGCCGATTGACCGCCATCGACTTCATGGAAACAGGGCAAAAGGCAGGCCTGGCAGATTTGTTGGTTCGTATTTGGGGCATGGGAGCCAACGGCCGTGCCTTCTTTCAGAATGCCTACGCCCGCAACCTTACTCCCCAGAGCGCGCTGCTCTCCGGAATCGATCATCCGCTGAATCAGGGCGACGTCATTGGTGTGCAGCTGGGGGAAAAAAAGGCGCGGTTCCGCGTAGTAAGTGTCAGAGACGTCGGCCTTCCACAGAAGATACAGGCCGAGATTCAGCTGCTCAATGGACAGGAGTGTCCCTGGAAGCAACTGGCGTCGACAGACGCTTCACGATCGGTCGCATCCCGCCCGGATGACAAGCGGCGCTTTGACCGCCACAAGATTCGCTTCCCCATTGAGATTCGTGACGGCCGAGGTGGCGGCTCTCCGATGCAGACAAGCGCCTCTGACATCAGCGGTCGCGGTTGTTATGTGGAGTCCCTGGTGCCCCTTCCCCTCGGAACACCACTGCATGTCAGTTTCTGGATTGACACCGACAAAATAAATACTCCTGGGGTTGTCCGGACCAGTGATCCAGGTGTTGGCATGGGCATCGAGTTCACAGGCCTGGCGCCTGAGACTCAAGACCGGTTCCAGAAGTTGCTGGAAAAACTCTCTGCCGACGCAAAGATTGACTTGGACTAGAGCTGGCTGTTCTGGCGTTATTCCACCCTCCAACAGGTAGAGTTGATCGTTCTTGCTGTCCCGCTAAGCAATAAACTTCGTGGCCGAAGGCACTTCCGATAAAATCTGAATCCCCCGGTTCCGGTTGCCATCGAATGGGAGGGCATGGCAGTGGGCTTCCACGATGAAGATCGGTATCACCTGTTATCCGACCTACGGAGGCAGCGGAGTCGTAGCCACCGAACTGGGCCTCGAACTGGCCCAGCGGGGCTATGAGATCCACTTCATTTCCTATGCCCCACCCATCCGCCTGACGGGGCCTCATCCCAACATTCACTATCACGAGGTGGAAGTCTCCCGCTATCCGCTGTTCGACTATCCTCCCTACGATCTGGCCCTAGCCACGCGCATGGCGGAAGTGGCTGAACTGTACGAACTGGACCTTCTCCATGTGCACTACGCGATTCCGCACTCCGTGAGCGCGATGCTGGCGCGGCAGATGCTGGCAGCGGGCAAGACCAAGCGCAAGCTGCCTTTCGTGACAACCCTGCACGGGACCGATATCACGCTGGTGGGCCAGGACCGTTCCTATTTGCCGATCACCCGGTTTTCCATCATGGAAAGCGATGGGGTTACAGCTATTTCACAGTACCTGCGTGAGCGAACGCAGCGGGAATTCGATATCAAGAACCACATCGAAGTCATATTCAACTTCGTAAACTGCGATATGTACTGCCGGGGAAACGCATGGGCGCAGCGACGGGCCGAGTATGCGCCCGCGGGCGAGCGCATTCTGGTGCACCTTTCAAATTTCCGGCCCATTAAGCGGATTACCGATGTGGTGGAGATCTTCGACCGCGTACGCAAGCAAGTTCCGGCCAAGCTGCTTCTCATCGGGGACGGCCCCGATCGCTCACAGGCGGAATGGCTGGCAGTGCAGAAGGGCATTCACGATGATGTGCTGTTCCTAGGCAAGCAGGACCAGGTGCGGGAAAAGCTGGCGCTTGGGGACATCATGCTCTTGCCGAGCGAGCTCGAGTCATTTGGCTTGGCCGCGCTGGAGGCGATGGCCTGCGAAGTTGTGCCGATTGCAACGCGGGTGGGCGGAATTCCTGAAGTCATTGATCACGCACAGACGGGATTTCTGGCGGATGTGGGCGACGTGGAAACTATGGCCCGCTACGCTCTGGAGCTACTGACTGACGAAGATCGCCGCAAAGCCATGGCGCGGGCGGCTCGGGAGACGGCTGGAGAGCGCTTCAGCACGACCAAGATCATTCCGCAATACGAGGCCTTCTACCGGCGGGTGCTGGAACGTTCCTCATAGAGCGCATCGGGCAGGGCAATTTCGCCTTGCAGCAGCGGCAAGCGAATGCGGACGAGAGTTCCCTTCCCTCCCTGGCTGTCAATGCGCAGGGAAGCGGTATCGCCGTACAGTACTTTCAGCCGCTCTGCTACGTTGGCCATGCCAATCCCTAAGCCGCTCAGCCCCGCCGCCCGTTCGCCCGAACTGGCTGCCTCCATCCCAACCCCGTCATCCTCCACTTCAATGATAAGTTGCGAGTCGGCAGTACGGCTGCGCAGGAAGATGCTGCCGCCATCAATCTTGGCGGAGAGTCCGTGCTTGATGGAATTCTCGACCAGCGGCTGCAGCAGCATGCTGGGCACCATGGCGTCGAGCGAGCCGCTCTCCAGTTCTTTGACGACGCGGAGTTTGTCCCGACCGAACCTGACGACTTCGATGTCGAGATAGTTGTCGATAAATTCGACTTCTTCACGCAAGGGCACAAAGGCGTCGGTGGTGTAGAGGAGACGGCGCAGGATGTTGGCCAGCTTGAGGATCATCTCGCGGGCGGTATCCGGATCGAAACGCACCAGGGACGACACCGAATTCAGGGTGTTGAACAGGAAGTGCGGGTTGATCTGGTTCTGCAGCGCCTCCATGCGTGCGTGCAGGAGCATCCGTTCCTGCTCCTCCAGCTTGAGTTGAATGCGCACGCTGTTCCAGATCTTGAGCTCGGTGCCGACTACCATGAGGCAGGTTGCATAAATCAGCACTTCCACCCAGGGCGTCGGGCTTTCCAGGCTGAAGGTGGCACGCGGCAAGTAGCGCGAGATTTCCATGTGAACGAAGCGCAGCGCCACGATCATGGCGAAGAACGTGATCTGCCAGTCGAAGAGCCGTGGCTTGGGAAGATTGCGGCGAATCCAGCGGTAGACGCTGAGATCCACAA
>Ga0335077_10001592_pt1 | contig 27047 bp, 24 predicted proteins | sample Lox_Sample_31_FD_207151 | JGI IMG/M metagenome (GOLD analysis project Ga0335077, IMG submission 207151) | Soil microbial communities from Loxahatchee National Wildlife Refuge, Florida, United States - Lox_Sample_3.1 | ecosystem: Environmental > Terrestrial > Soil > Wetlands | place: USA... | reverse complement strand
TGGGTGATGGTGGCCTCGGCGCCGCCGGCGAGCATCACGTCGGCCATGCCGCGCTCGATGTAGAGCATGGCGTCGCCGATGGAGTGGTTGGCCGTGGCGCAGGCCGAGACCGGCGAGAAGTTCGGCCCCTTCATGCCGTAGCGCAGGGCCATCTGGCCGGGGGCCAGGTTCACGATCAGGCTGGGGATGAAGAATGGCCCGATCTTCCGGACGCCGCGCTCCAGGAAGGTCCGATAGGTGTCCTCGATGGTGGCGAGGCCGCCCATGCCGGAGCCGACGATGGCCCCCACCCGCTCCGGGTTCTCCTTCGCCATGTCGAGGCCGCTGTCGGCCATGGCCATGTCGGAGGCCGCCAGCCCGAACTGGATGAAGCGGTCGTTGCGCCTCGCCTCCTTCTTCTCCATGTACTTCTCGGGGTCGAAGCCCTTCACCTCGCCGGCGATGCGGGTGGGGAAGGTGGCAGCATCGAACTGGGTGATGGGGCCGATGCCGCTCCTGCCGGCGACGAGCGCCCCCCAGCTCTCCTCGATCCCGATCCCGACCGGCGAGACCATGCCGAGCCCGGTGACGACGACACGACGCTTGGACATACGCGTCCTCCTGCAGAGAGATGCCTGCGCGGCGCAGACAGGTCCCGCGGCCCGAGGGCCCGCGGGCGTTCGTCCGCGCCGATGCGACCGGCGGCTACTTCTTGTGGGTATTGATGTAGTTGATGGCGTCCTGCACGGTCTTGATGTTCTCGGCCTCCTCGTCGGGGATCTCGACCTCGAACTCCTCCTCCATGGCCATCACCAGCTCGACGATGTCGAGCGAGTCGGCCCCGAGGTCCTCGATAAAGCTCGAGGTGGTCTTGATCTCGTCCTCGGAGACGCCGAGCTGCTCGGCGATGATGCTCTTGACCTTCTGCTCCACGTTGGCCGTCGTCATCTCTTCTTCCTCCTGTGGGTTGGTGGTGCGATCCGCGGGGACTCCGCGGCAAGGCTGCGAGAGCTACATGTACATGCCCCCGTTGACCCGGATGACCTCCCCGGTCACGTAGGACGCCTGGTCGCTGCAAAGCCAAGCCACCGCCGCCGCCACGTCGTCGGCGGTTCCGAGCCGACCGAGCGGGATGGCCTCCGACATCTTCTGCTTGGCCGCCTCCGGGAGCGCGGCGGTCATGTCGGTGTCGATGAACCCGGGGGCCACGGCGTTCACGCGCACGTTGCGGGAGGCGAGCTCGCGTGCCACGGACTTGGTGAGGCCGATGAGGCCGGCCTTGGTGGCCGAGTAGGCGGCCTGGCCGGCGTTCCCCATCTCCCCCACCACCGATGTCAGGTTCACGATCGAGCCGCCCTTCGCCTTCATCATGGGGCGGGCCGCGGCGCGCATGAGGTTGAAGGCGCCGGTGAGGTTCACGTCGATCTGCCGCCGCCAGTCGTCGTCCTTCACGCGCATGACGAGCTGGTCCAAGGCGATGCCGGCGTTGTTGACGAGGAAGGAGAGGCCGCCGAGCTCGTTCCCCACGCGCTCGACCGCGGCGCTCGCGGCGACGGGATCGGCGACGTCGAAGCGAAAGAGTCCCACCTTCGCGGCGCCGGCCTTCTCGCACAGGGCGAGCGCCTCCTGCGCCGCGGCCTCGTTGCCGGCGTAGTTGATGGCCACGCTCGCCCCGCCGCGGGCGAGTGCCACGGCGACCGCCCGGCCGATGCCGCGCGAGGCGCCGGTGACGAGTGCCACCTTCCCCTTGAAGTCGTACATGGTCACGCTCCCATCGCCTTCAGCGTCCTCTCGAGGGAGTCGACGTCGCCCACGTGGTGGACCTCGATGGCCTTGTCGATGCGCTTCACCAGGCCGGAGAGGACGTTCCCGGGCCCGACCTCGACCATGCGGGTGGCCCCGAGCCGCGCCAATTCGTGAACGGTCTCGATCCAGCGCACCGGAGCCGAGACCTGGGCCAGCAGCAGCGGCACGATCCGGTCGACCGCCCGGTTGGCCTTCGCCTCCACGTTCGTCACCACCGGCACCGACGGCTGCGCCCAGCGGACGGCCCGGAGCACCGGCTCCAGGCGCGCCTTCACCGGCTCCATCAGGGCGCAGTGGAAGGGGGCACTCACCGGCAGGGCCATCACCCGGCGCGCCCCGGCCTCCTTGAGCTTCTCGCCCGCGAGCGCCATGGCGCTCGCCTCCCCGGCGATCACCGTCTGGTTCGGGTCGTTGTAGTTCGCCGGAGCCACCACCTTGCCGCTCGCCACCGCCACCGACTCGCACACCACGCGGATCCGCTCCGGCTCGAGGCCGACCACGGCCGCCATGGCACCGCGGCCGGCCGGGACCGCCTCCTGCATGAAGGTCCCCCGGGCGCGCACCGCCCGGGCGGCGTCCGCCGCCGAAAGGGAGCCGGCCGCCACCAGGGCGGAGTACTCGCCGAGCGAGTGCCCGGCCACGATGCCGGGGCGAATCCCGCGGGAGGCGAGCACGGCCGCCGCCGCCGCCGAGACCGCCAGGATGGCGGGCTGGGTGTTGGCGGTGAGCTTGAGCTTCTCCTCCGGTCCCTCGAAGCACAGGGCGGAGAGCTTCTCGCCGAGGGCCTGGTCCACCTCCTCGAAGACCGCGCGCGCCTCGGGGAAGGCGTCGTGGAGCGCCTTGCCCATGCCGGCCGCCTGCGAGCCCTGTCCCGGGAAGATGAAGGCGAGCTTGTGCATCGTCTCTCCTACCAGCGCACCAGGGCGCTGCCCCAGGCCATGCCGCCGCCGATGGCCATGGTGAGGATGAGATCGCCGGGCTTGAACCATCCGGCGCGGTTTGCCTCGTCGAGGGTCATCGGTACGCTCGCCGACGAGGTGTTGCCATACTTCTCCAGGTTCATCCAGCACTTCTCGGCCGGGATTCCCAGCCTCTCCAGGGTAGAGTCGAGGATGCGCTTGTTCGCCTGGTGGGCGATGACCCAGTTGACGTCCTTGGGCTGCAGGCCGTTCGCGGCGAGCGCCTCCCGGGAGACCTCCTCCAGGGCGCGGACCGCCACCTTGTAGACCTCGCGGCCGTTCATCTTCACGTAGGGGAGCCCGTCGTCGATCATCTTGTGGGAGATGGGATGGCGCGAGCCGCCCCCGGGCATGTTGAGGATGGGCCAGTACGACCCGTCGGTGTGGAGGTGGGTGGAGAGGATCCCCCGGTTCGGGTCGCTCGATGGCACGAGCACCATCGCACCCGCCCCGTCGCCGAAGAGGATGCAGGTGTTGCGGTCCTTCCAGTCGGTGATGCGGGTGAGCGTCTCCGAACCGACCACCAGCGCCGCCCGCGACACGCCCGAGGACACGTAGCGGTCGGCGATCGAGAGGGCGTAGAGGGAGCCGGCGCAGGCAGCCGACACGTCGAAGGCGAACGCCTTCTTGTTGTGCAGGAGGCTCTGGAGCACCACCGCGGCCGCCGGGAAGGGCATGTCGGGCGTCACGGTGCCAACGACGATGAGGTCCACGTCCTCCGGGCGCACCCCGGCCATCTTGAGCGCCTTCTGGGAGGCCTTGAGCGCCAGGTCGCTCGTGGCCTCGCCGTCCGCGGCGATGTGGCGCTCCCGAATCCCCGTGCGATCCACGATCCACTGGTCGTCCGTCTGCACCAGCTTCTCGAGGTCCTGGTTCGTGACCACCTTCTCGGGGATGTAGCTGCCGGTGCCGACGACGAGCGACCGCATGCCGCCTCCTTCAACTAGGCCGGAAGCGGCGTCCCGCGCCGCCGGCCGTGCGTGGTTCGTGGTATCTCGTCTCCGTCGAGCAGCTCCGCGGCGCACGCCGCCGCCTCGCCGATCTCGCGGACGCAATCCGCCCGCGCCGCCTCCCTGGCCCGCTCGATGGCGTTGCCGACCGCGCGGGCGTCGGAGGCGCCGTGGCCGATCACCGCCACTCCCTCGACGCCCACGAGCAGGGCCCCGCCCACCTCGCGCCAGTCCACACGCTTGCGCATCGCGGCGAGCGCGCTCTTTGCGAGCACTCCCCCGATCTGGGAGGGCAGGCTCTGGCGCAGAGCTTCCTTCATGAAGACCCCGAGCACCCGCGCCGTCCCCTCCATGGTCTTCAGCGCCACGTTTCCGGTGAACCCGTCGGTGACGACGACGTCCACCTCGCCATCGAGGAGGTCGCGACCCTCGCAATAGCCCTGGAAGCGCAGGGGCGAACGGTGCAGCGCGGCCGCTGCCGTCCGGGTGGCCGCCGTCCCCTTGGCAGGCTCCTCGCCGTTCGCGAGCACCACCACCCTCGGTTGCGCGACGCCGAGCACCCGGCGACTGTAGACCTCTCCCATGAGCGCGAACTGGACGAGGTGGAGCGGCCGGCAGTCCACGTTGGCCCCGACGTCGAGCAGGACGGGCCTGCCCTTCGCGGCCGGCAGTACCGACAGGATCGCGGGGCGCGCCACCGCCCCCGATCGCCCGAGGATGAAGAGCGCGCCTGCCATCACCGCGCCGCTGTTCCCGGCGCTCACCATCCCCGACGCCCGACCGCTCCTCACGAGCTCGAAGCAGACGCGGATGGAGTTCTCCTTCTTCCGGCGCATCGCCTGCCCGGGGTGATCGCCCATCTCGACGACCTCGGCGGCGTGCTTGACCTCGAGAGGCAGGCCCGAGCTCGCGTGCTGGCGCTTGAGCTCGTGGCGCACCCGTTCCTCGGGGCCGACCAGGATGACGGCTCGGCCCTTGCGCGCTGCGTCAACCGCACCCTGAACAACGGCGCCCGGGGCGTGATCCCCCCCCATCGCATCGACTGCGACTGGCGCCATGCCCTGGGCCATCCAGGCCTAGGCGCCCTCGGTGACCTGAGCGTCCTTGTAGAAGCCGCAGGCCGGGCAGGCGCGGTGCGACAGCACCGGCTCCTTGCACTTCGGGCACTGCGTCACGTTCGCCGGCCGGATCTTGAAGTTCGCGGCCCGGCGCCGGTTGCGGCGCATGCTGCTCGTTCGCTTCTTGGGAACTCCCACGGCTTGCTCCTTGTCGATGGTTGCCTTGCGCCTACGACCGCTTCAGCTTCTCCAACCCGGCCCAGCGCGGGTCCGGAACGTCGCGGTCGCACCCGCAGTCCTTCTCGTTCAGGTTCTGACCGCACACCGGACAGAGCCCCTTGCACGCATCCTTGCAGACCGGGTAGCGCGGCAAGGCGAGAAGCAGTTGCTCCCTCACGAGCGGATCGAGGTCGATCACCTTGCCTCGGTACGTCTCCTCGTCCACCTCGTCCGGGCTGAAGCTACCCTTCCCGTGCCCCTCCCGCTTCTCGTGCCGGTCCGCTTGCTCCCCCTCCGCTTCCTCGGCCGGGACCAGGGTGAGTTGGAAGCTCACCGGGACCGCCACTCCCATCGGGACGAGGCACCGCCGGCAGGGAGCGGTGAGTTCCGCGCCGGCCCGCGCCACCAGGCGAACGCGCCGGCCCAGTCGCTCGAGGTGAGCGCGGACGTGCGCCGCATCGCTCGCCCGGTAGCCGGCAGGGTCTCCCCGCACCGCCTCGTCGACGGCCTCGCGGCTGACGTCCCAGGTCCGCTCAATCCCGGATTCCTTGATTTCATCAATATTAACGCGCATTTGCGCTACGCCACGGGGCGGAAAAGCGCCTCATTATAGGGAGCGACCCCTCGAAGTCAAGGCGCGCCCCGACACCGCACTGCGTCGCAACCTTAGAATTCCCCGCTCATAACGGGCAGCGGCGAGTCCCGCCCACTCGTTTCCCGGAGCGTCAGGGGCGATCGGGCCCTACGGCTTCACCAGGCCGCGGGCCACCGCCAAGAGGGCCGCTTCCGCCTTGGTGGAGACGTCCATCTTCTCGTAGATGCGCTTCACGTAGGTCTGCACCGTGCCCTCGGCGATGCCGAGCGCCTGCGCCACGTCGGCGTAGGTGTGGCCGTGCACCAGTAGCTCCAGGACTTCGAGCTCGCGCTTCGAGAGGGCCGGGCCCTGGCCGCGCTGGTCAGGCGGATCACCGCGCAGCTCGGAGAGGAGGACCTTCGCCGCGCGCGGGCTGATGGGGGCGGCATCCCCCCGCAACACTTCCTCGACGGCGCGGGCGAGCTCGCCCGCATGGAAGGGCTTCAGGATGTACCCGGTGGCGCCGGCGCGCAGGGCCCCGAGCACCCGGGCCGGGATATCGACCGCCGTGAGCGCGATGCACGCCGTCTTCGGCATCTCCTGTCGGATGGAGGCGATGACGTCCTCACCGCTCATCTTGGGGAGACCGAGGTCGACGAGCGCGACGTCCGGCTTCTCGCGCCGCGCCAGCGCCACGCCCTCCTCGCCGGTCGCAGCGGTTCCGCAGACCTCGAACCCGTGGGATGTCAGCACCTGCGCGATGAGGCGGGATACCGCTTCGTCGTCCTCGATCGCGATTGCTCTCACCGCCATGCGGCACCCTTCCGGAGCGGATATGTGAGTCCCCCCGCTAATTTCGACGCATATCAGCGCGATCCCGACGGGTCAAGGATAGCGTCCCCGGGGCCAGGTGCGGGCAGGTGGGTGTGGGACCGGGGTCGGGCCGGACGATTCGGCACTGGCGAGCTCGCCTCCTCCACCGTCCGTCACTTGTGCGCTTGGTCCTCCCGGACTGCCTGCAGCTGCTCGTCCACGTTGTCGACGAGCGCCCCGCCGATGTTGAGATCGAGGGCGATGGCGAGCAGGTAGAGGGCGAGGGAGAGGATCCCGATGCCCTGGCCCAGGCTCATCGCAAACACGAGCAGGAGCGGGCTCGGGAAGATGAGCGCGAGCGACATGAGGACGACGGAGGCGAGCGTTCCCGCCGCCGCCACATAGGTGAGCTTCTTGATCTGGGCGTGCTTCACGGCTTCCCCTCCTCCGTCCGGGCCTGCTTCTGGCGACGGTGAAGCGCCGTCGGGTGGATATCGCTGTGGCAGTCGATGCACGCGACCTTCTCGGTGCGCAGATCGGCGAGCGCCCCCTCGTGGGCCCCGGCCGCGATCCAGATGGGATCGTCGGTCGAATGGCACTGCTTGCAGATGCCGTTCAGGTGGCGGGTGAACTGCTCCTCGGTGATCTTCTTCTTCTCCATGTCCTGGCGCTTGTAGAGCTTGAGCGGCCGCCCTCCCTCGCCGTCCGGCCCGGTGGTCGCGTACTCGGTGACGTAGTGGTAGAGGTGGCTCAACCCGGTCACCTTGGTGGCCACCGCCCCGAACATCCCGTAGTCGGCGTGGCAGGTGTAGCAGCTGTCATGGCCGAACCACTTGTTGCGGCTGTGGGCCGAAGCCAGGCTCTTCGAGGAGGCGTCCCCGGCGTCCCGGACGTATGGGCCCATCACGTGGCACGAGCCGCAGAACTGACGCGTCTTTGTGTACTCGAAGCCGGCGATGTTGCCCATGAGCGCGACGCCGGTGGGAAACACCCCGAGCCCCAGGAAGAGGAGCATCTTCGCGAGCCGCCCAAGCGGTGGGCGCTTGGCGAGGTACCAGACGATGATGGCGATGGAAACCGCGGCGCCAGCGAGCGCGCCGATCTTCAGCAGGTCTTGAAAGGAGTGGATCATCGGGGACCGCCGATACCACGCCGCCGCTCCGCCTTTCAACCCCTCGAACGCAGGCGCCCGCTTCTGCTCCGGGGGGGAAGGGAGCCGTGTTACATTCCCTCCCTGCTCCCCGGAGGCGAGGTCCATGCTGCTCTACGCCGCGCTCGTCCTCGCGCTCGCCGCTCCGGAACGCTGCGTGGACCTCCTCTCGCTCGCCGACGTCCACGGACAGGTGGCGCGGCTCCCGCGCCTCTCCGCGCAGCTGCAGGGCGTCCGCGCCTCGGGGCGAGCGCTCCTCCTGGACTCCGGCGACTCGCTGCAGGGAACCTTGCCAGCGGCGCTGTCTCGGGGCGAGGCCGTGGTCGTGGCGCTCGGCGCCATGGGGGTGGCCGCCGCCGCCGTCGGCAACCACGACTTCGACTACGGCGCGGCGGCCCTGCGGCAGCGGGTCGAGAGCGCCCCGTTCCCCTTCCTCTCCGCCAACCTGCGGGAGAGGGCTACCGGCCGGCCGCCCCCGTGGAAGAACCTCTTCCCGAGCAGGATCTTCCGCGTTCCCGGGGGCCCAGTGGTGGGGGTCTTCGGCGTCTCCGCCGAGGACACGCCGTCGCTGACCATGCCCGGGAACGTGCAGGGGCTCCTCTTCACCCCCGAGGCCGAGGCAGCGGTCGTGGAGGCGCGCGCGCTGCGCGCCCAGGGGGCCGAGCTCGTGGTGGGGCTCGTCCACGGCGGAGGGCGCTGTGCCGACCTCCGCGACCCGGAGGACCTTTCCTCCTGCGATCGGGAGAGCGACCTCTTTCGCCTCGCCCGGGCCCTGCCCCCGGGGCTCGTCGACGCCCTGCTCGGCGGCCACACTCACGCCTTCGTAAACCACCGGGTCAACGGGGTAGCGCTCGTGCAGGCCGGGGCGCGCGCCGAGGCGGTGGGATGGCTCACCCTCTGCGCCGGCGCTCCGCCGCAGTTCCACCCGCCGCTGCGGGCCGAGCTCGGGGCGAAGGGCACGGAGGGCGATCCCAAGGTCGCCTCCGCCATCGCTCCCTTCCTCCGAGCCTACGACGCCTCGCTGAAACAGCCGCTGGGGGTGACGCTCTCGGTGCCGCTCTCGCGCGACCCGGCGCGGGAGTCGCCCCTCGGCGCCGCGACGGCGCAGGCGGTCCGGGCGGCGCTCCACACGGACTTCGGCCTGGTGAACAGCGGCGGGCTCCGGGCCGATCTGACGCCGGGGGATCTCACCGTCGGCCAGGTGTTCGAGGCGCTCCCCTTCGAGGACGACCTCGCCGTCATCACCCTGCCCGGCTCGACGCTCCTCGACCTCGTCCGGGCGCTCGCCTCCGGCGGGAAGGGCTTCCCGCAGCTGGCGGGACTCGTCTTCGACGGGCAGTCAGCGCGGAGCTGCGCCGGGACGCCGCTCGATCCCTCCCGCACGTACACGCTCGGCACGAACCAATTCCTGGCTCTCGGGGGCGACGGGACGGGCAAGGTGATCTCGAGACTCCCCGCGGGCGCGGTGAAGATGCGCGAGGGCCTCCGGATGCGCGACGCGCTCGTCGACTGGCTGCGAAGGGCCGCGCCCGCGCGACCGCCGGACGCTTGTCCTTGACTCACGGTGATAAACGCTCGGGTGGGGCCCTGAAGGGCGCCCGGCGGAAAGCACTCACAGCGACCCACGCGGCCCGACACCGGTGCGAGAAATGCGAGGGCTTCCATCTCACGCTGCGCGAAACTCGGTTATGATGGCGGCGTGCCCGCGGAAGTTCGCGACTCCGTCGTCCTCGGCCACTTGGTGCGCGTGATCCACTGCGCCGAGAACGCCTGGAGGGTAATGGTGGACGGCGAGGAGATCTCCTCGGCCTTCGCCAGCCCGCACGAGGCGTGGGCGCGGGGCGTCGCCGAGAGCTACCGGCAGGGGTCGAAGGCGCGGCGCTCCGCTCGCCTCGACGCTGACCACGAGTCGCACGAGCAGCCCCTCGTCTGAGACAGCTGCCGCGGGATTGCCTCCCGCTCCTCGAAAGAACGCGCCCCTCCCCCGCTTTTCGGCGCGCTCGGCGCCCGCGTACCGAAGGGCGCGGCCCTGGAGAGGCGCCGGAGCCCGGGTAAGGGCGGCCGATCGCCGCGGAGGGGCCGGATCGCTGCCGGGATCGGCCCCCGGAGGGGCGCGGCCAGCACCTCCGCATTTTCCACGCTCGCTACCACGCTCGTTCCCACGGGCCAGCGCGAACCTCCTCGCCGTCGGACGTGATGGTCACGCCCGCCATTCGACGAGGAGAGGAACATGCGTCACCTGCTCACGATCGCCGCTGCCCTCATCGCCCTGGGAGCCCTTCCGGCTCGCAGCGCGGAGACCGCCCCCACGGACACCATCGCCGCCTACTTGAAGGACGTCGAGGGCCACCTGAGGACCCATCAGAAGTATCCCGCCACCCGCGCGCAGCTCATCGCCGCCTGCCACGACCTGAAGGACTTCTCCGAGGCCGAGAGGACGTGGTTCATCGACGCGCTCCCCGATCGCACCTACCCGTCCGCCGACGACGTCCTGGCGGCGCTCCGAGGCACGCCATGACCGCCCCCGCTCTCGAGAGGGAAGCGCCGGCGACCCCGGCCCTTCGTCAGGAGAAGTTGGAGGAGTTTCTCGGCAAGGTAGTGGCGGACCTGGGTGCCGCCATGAACGCGGCGCTGGTGGTGCTCGGCGATCGGCTCGGGCTCTACCGGGCCCTGGCGTCGTCGGGACCGGTCTCCCCCGAGGAGCTGGCGCGCAGGACCCACACGCGCGAGCGCTACGTGCGCGAGTGGCTCTGCGCCCAGGCCGCGGGAGGCTACCTGAGCTACGACTCCCAGACGAAGCGCTTCTGGCTCCCGCCGGAGCAGGCGGCCGCTCTGGCCGACGAGACGAGTCCCGCCTACGTCGCCGGGGGCTTCCACGTCGCCGAGGCGGTGGTCCGCGCCCAGGAGCGGGCGGCGGACAACTTCCGGAGCGGGAAGGGCATGGCCTGGGGCGACCACGCCCGCTGCCTGTTCGAGGGCACCGAGCGCTTCTTCCGCCCCTCGTACCTCGGCAACCTCACCCGCTCCTGGATCCCGTCCCTCGACGGCGTCGAGGCGAGGCTTCGCTCCGGCGCACGCGCGGCGGACGTGGGTTGCGGGCTCGGGGCCTCCACCATCCTCATGGCCCAGACCTATCCCCGCTCCACCTTCTGCGGGTTCGACGCCCACGCCGGGTCGATCGCCCTGGCTCGCGAACGCGCCCAGGCCGCCGGCGTGGCGGACCGCATCCGCTTCGAGGTAGCCCGATCCACTGATTTTCCCGGATCCGGCTACGACTTCGTCGCCCACTTCGACTGCCTGCACGACATGGGCGACCCCGTCGGCGCCGCGCGCCACGTGCGCCGGAGCCTCGCGGCCGACGGGGTGTGGATGATCGTGGAGCCCCTCGCCGGGGACCGGATCGAGGAGAACCTGAACCCGGTCGGGCGGGTCTACTACGCCGCATCCACCATGCTCTGCGTCCCGGCCTCCCTGGCCGACGGCGAGCCGGGAATGGCGCTCGGCGCCCAGGCCGGGGAGGCCCGGATCCGGGCGGTGGTTCACGAAGGCGGCTTCACGCGCTTCCGGCGCGCCAGCCAGACCCCGTTCAACTCGGTGTTCGAGGCGCGTAGCTAGGGCCGGACCGCGCCGGCGGCCGCCCCCCCCGACGGGTACCGGCGGCCGCCGCGCGCGAACCCGCTCCCACTCGGCGTTATGCCGGAGACCAGCGAAGGAAGGCCGTGGCGAGAGCCCGAGCGAAGACCGAGGTCGAGCGTTTGGAGATCCGGCTCCTCGGGGAGCTGGCGGTCCTCCGCGAGGGGCGGCCCTGCCCGCTGCCGGCTTCCAAGAAGACCCGCGCCCTCCTCGCGTATCTCGTGGCGAGCGGCAGGGCCCATGGCCGGGAGAGCCTCTGCGAGCTCCTCTGGGAGGTGCCGGACGACCCGCGGGGATCCCTGCGATGGAGCCTCTCCAAGCTCCGGCCCATCCTGGACGGGCCCGGGGCGCAGCGGCTCGTCGCTGACCGCGAGCGGGTGGCGTTCGAAGCGAACGGCGCCGAGGTCGACCTCCACTGCGTCCGGGCACTTTCGGCGAAGGGCCTCGCGGCGGCCTCCCTGGACGAGCTCGCCACCGCGGCCCGCCGCTTCGAGGGGCCGTTCCTGGAAGGGCTGGACCTGCAGAATTGCGTCCCGTTCTACGCTTGGTGCGCGGCGGAGCGGGAGCAGGCGCGCGCCCTGCACCTGGCCGTGCGGAGGACGCTCGTCGCTCGGATGCGGGCCACGCCCGACCTCGCCATCGCCCACGCGCGAGCGCTCGTGGCGCTCGACCCCATGGCCGAGTCTTCGCACCTCGAGGTCATCCGCCTCCTGGCCGCCGCGGGGAGGACGCGCGACGCTCTGGAGGAGTGCGACCGCTGTCGGAGCATCCTGGAGGAGCAGATCGGCACTCGCGCCTCGCCGGAACTGGATCGGCTCCGGGCCTCGCTCCGCCTCCCGCCCGCCAGCGAGTGCAGCGAGCCCCGCCCCCCGCCGCGGGCCGCGGCGGCCCGGCCGGGCCCGTCGCCGGCACGCCCGGCGGCGCTCGTCGGGCGCGCCCGCGAGCTCGAGCTCTTCGACGAGCTCGCCCGCCGCGGAAGGGAGGGGGCGAGGGCGAGCGGCATCGTCGTCGTGGGCGACTCCGGCATCGGCAAGACCCGGCTGCTGGAGGAGTTCGCCGGCCGCGTCCGCGCCGGGGGCGGCTCGGTCCTCGAGGGACGCGCGTTCGAGGCAGAGGGGATCCGGCCCTACGGCGTCTGGCTCGAGGCGCTTCGCGGCATTCCGAGGGAAGCCGTCGCCGACCACCTGCGCACCGACCTGGCGCTCCTCCTTCCGGAGCTCGGCGCGGCGGCGGTGGGCGGCGATCGCCCTCGGCTTTTCGACGCCCTTCTGCAGCTGCTGCGCGCTGCTCGCGGCTCCGCTCCCCTCCTCGCGGTCCTCCTCGACGACCTCCAGTGGATGGACGAGGCTTCCGCCGCCCTTCTTCACTACGTCGCCCGGGCCTCGGAGGGCGAGCCCATCGTCCTCGCCTGCGCCGCCCGCGCGGGCGAGCTGGAGGACAACGCGGCCGCGCGGGCCGTGGTTCAGGCGCTGGAGCGGGATCGGCGCATGCTGCGCCTCTCTCTCCCGCCGCTCTCGGCGGCCGACACCGCCCTTCTCTCCAGTCAGGTCTCTCCGGACGTCGACGCGGAGCGCGTCCACGCCGAGTCGGAGGGCAACCCCCTCTTCGTGCTGGAGCTGGCGGGCGCCCTGAGCCGCCGGGAAACGGACGCCTCGGCGACCCTCGGGCGGCTGGTGCGCGACCGCCTGGGCGCTCTCGGCGATCCCGAGCAGGCAGTGCTTCCATGGGCCTCCGCTCTCGGCCGCAGCTTCGAGGCCGACACCCTCGCCCGGGTGAGCGGCCTCTCGGCGCCACAGCTCGTCGACGGGCTCGGGCGGCTCGAGCGGCACGGGGTTCTCAGGGCCACCGGCGGGGGCGGCTACGACTTCGCACACGACGTGGTGAGGAATGCGGCCTACGCGCGCATGTCCGAGCCGCGTCGGCGCCTGGTTCACCTCCAGATCGCCGGCGCCTTGTGGAAGGGCCCCACGGACGGCAAGGTCGCCGGGGAGGTGCTGCACCACGCCGCCCTGGCCGGCGAGCAGGAGCTGGCGGCGCGGGCCGCCGTCGCGGCCGGTGAGTACTGCACCCGTCTGTTCGCCTATGCGGACGCGCGCGACCTCTCCCGGCGCGGACTCGGCCACGCCGCGCGGCTGCCTCTCCGCCAGCGCCTCCCGCTGGAGATCGAGCTCTTGGGCTTGCGGGCGAGCTGGCCGACCGGCGGCGAGCTCGCCGAGATCGACGGGGCGCTCGAGCAGGCAGGGCGGGCGGCGGAGCGCGCGGGTCTGCTCGAGGCGGCGGCGCGCGCCCTCCAATTCCGGCTCATCATCCTCTACGGGGGCGGCGACTTCGCCGGGGCGCTGGCGAGCGCCGCTCGCCTGGCGGAGAAGGGGCGGGGCGGGAGCTCCGCCGCGCTCCGGCACCAGCTCGGCAGCGCGCGATGCTTCGCCATCCTGGAGCAGGACATGGCGAGCGTCGCTAGGGTCCTGGAGGAGGCAACCCGGTCGCTCGGGCCCGAGCCGGAGGCGCTCGAATTCTACTGGGCCCGGGGGCTCGTCTCGCGCTTCCTCGGCGACTACGCGCCGGCGATTCGAGACCTGGAGCGGGCAGCCTCGCAGACTTCGGGAGAGGATCGGCACTGGGAGTACTGCTGGTGCGCGAACGCCCTTTCGCTGGCGGAGCTGGAACGCGGCGACCCGCGGGCCGCGGCGCGCTGGGCCTCCCGGGCCGAGGAGGTGGCTCGCCGGATCGGCGAGGGCGCCGAGCGCCCCGCGGCCGCCGCCCTCCGGGCTCTGGCGAGCATGGGCGAGGATCCAGGCGCCTGGGCCTCCTTCTCCCGGAGCCTCGAGGCCGTTCGCGCCGCCGACGGCAAGGGGATGCTGTCGTGCCTCGCGAACCTGGCGGCGGAGCGGGCGCTGACGGAGGGCAACGGCCGGCGGGCCCGAGAGCTCGCCGAGGAGGCGCTTGCGGCCGCGACGGCGGTTTCGCAGCGGAGCCAGGTGATGGTGGCGCGGGCCCTGCTCGCCCGCCAGGCCATGGCGCGCGCCGACGCGCGAGAGGTCGCCGCTCAGCTGTCCGAGCTCGAGGCCGCCCTCTCGCTGGGGCGGTGGGCCGCCTCGGCGCGGGCTCGGGCCGCCGCCGAGAAGGTCCGTGACGACGCCGCCGGGACCGCCGCCGAGGAGCGAGCCCCGGCCCAATGACCATGCCGGGAGAGGAGAAAGCGCCATGCCCTACCTGATCGTGCAGTACAGCTTCGACACGCCGCTTAGCGACGAGGCGCTGCGGGCGGCCTTCGACGCGCTCAAGCCGTGCCTGGAGGTGCGGGGAATCCGCCGCCTGCGGAGCTGGCTCGCCGACGACCGCCGGCGCATGATCTGCGAGTATCAGGCGACCGACGCGCAGACGGTCCGGGAGGCGTACCTCTCCGCCGGGGTCGGCTACGCGCAGATCTGGCCCGGGCAGCTCTTCGAGTTCGGACCGCCCGCCCACCCCGGGCCATGAGCGCCGCGCCGGTGCGGGCGAGACCGCTACCGGGCCGGAGCGCCGGCTCGAGCGGGCCCGGGGACGAGGTCCCCTAGGGCACCTGGCTGGCATTGCTCCGGCACTGCGGAGGTGGTCGGGTCCGACGGGTCGTACCCGTCGGTGAGCGCACACAGGAAGGCGATGACGTCCGCGATCTCGGAGGCATCGAGGGTCGGGGCCTGCCCTCCGGCCGACGCGGGCGGCGTGTAGGGAACCTCGCCGATGTTGACGTTAGCGTCGAAGTCCACCGGAAGGTCGTTGTACTCGTAGAGGTCCGGCGTGCCGTCGGCGGCGGTGTAGAAGGTCCCGGCCGGCGCGTACGGGTTCCCGCCCGGCGCCCCGGCCGCGATCGGGCTCGGGTTGTTCCCGGGGTTGTCGTTGATGTCGCGGGACACGTACCACTCGAGCACCTGCCTCAGGGAGCCGAAGACACCGTTGTGGAAGTAGGGCGCGGTGACGGCGACGTTCCGGAGCGTGGGAACCTTGAAGTAGCCGCACAAGGCGGGGGTGGCGGAGAGCAGCGGCCTCGGCTCGAAGTCGTTGGGGGGCGGCTGGAAGGGCCCGCACAGCCCGAGGTCGTAGAACCCGTACTCGGCGTCGGCCGGCAGGTTGCCGTTCGCGGGGACGTAGTCGAGCGGCGCGCCGCTCACCGGGCTCGAGGGGGTGGGCGCGTTGGCCGGGATGTTCCAGTTTCGCGGGATGCCGACGTTGTCGTAGGTGAAATCGGTGAAGAGCGCGTGCTGGCCGAACCCCTGGGGCTGGCTCGGATGACAGGCGGTGCAGTTGCCCTTGGCCGGGTCGTTGAAGAGCGCCAGGCCCCGCAGTTCCTGGGCGGTGAGCTGCGTCTTCCCCGCGAGCCAGTAGTCGAACTTGCTGGAGAACGGGTGGAACGAGGCGTCCTCCGTCTCGAAGGCGGCGATCGCCAGGCCCATGTCCCGCAGGGCGGTGGGCGGGTCGTCGAGGACCTCCGCCCCGTAGAGCGCCTCGAATGGCGCCCGCTCGGCGCTCGCCTTCAGCCGCTCGATGACCTCGGCTGCGTCCCGGTTGGCCATCTCGAACGGGGAGACGAAGGGCTGCTCCGCCTGGACGGCCAGGGACGAGGCCCGCCCATCTCGGAAGAAGCCCCCGCTGGGCGTGCCGCTCGCGTCGATGGAGAACGGTGGAGTGAACGACGCGTACATGAGCGACGGGGTGTTGCGGAAGCCGGGGAGGTCCATGTTCAGGCCTCCGAGCGGCACCGGCAGGCCGAGGTCCGTCGCCGGATCCTCGACGAAGGCGCGCGTTGCGACGTGACAGGTGGCGCAAGACTGCCGCCCCGATGCGGAGAGGCCAGCGTCGAGGAAGAGCGCCTTCCCGAGCGCTGCCGCGGGGGAAAGGGGCTGCGCGCTCGCCGCGCTCGCGCCGACGTCGTCGCACCCCACCAGGCCGGCGCACAGGAGCGCGGCGGCCGTACCCCGCCAAAGCGCACCGCCTCCGGGCACCGCGAAGGTCCCTCCCCCCGCGAAGGGCGGGAAGCTCCTTCTTCCCTCCAGGACGGTCCCTATCATAATAATGATTATTATTATTGCTCTCGTTTCAGCGCCCTCGTCAAGGGCAACAACGAAGGGCGTGCGAAGGAGCGCGACCGCGGCGGCCCGGTCCCTGCCCGGGGGCACGGTCTCCCCGAGCTTCTTCCCTCGTTTCCGGTCGGGAGCGACTGCCGACGACGGAGGATGCGAGGACGCCCGCGGGCGTGCCGTTACGGCTCGGCCTTCGCCGTCACCTGGCGCATGAGCCCTTCCTGCGCCACGCTCGCGACGAGGTGTCCACTGCGATCGTAGATGAGGCCGCGCGCCAGGCCGCGCGCTGCCTGCGCCGACGGGGAATCCATCGCGTACAGGAGCCAGTCGTCGACGCGCGCGGTTCGGTGGAACCAGAGGGCGTGGTCGATCGATGCCACGATCATGAACGGCTGGTACCAACTCCTGCCGTGAGGCCGGAGGGCTGTCCCGACGAGGTGGAAGTCCGACGCGTAGGCGAGGATGCAGCGGTGGAGCGCCGGGTCGTCTGGGATCCGATCGACTGCGCGGAACCAGACGGCCTGGCGCGGCTGGCCCGGCAACGGCTGGAGGAGGTTTTGAGGGTCGACCGGTCTGAACTCGATCGCCCTCGGCGAGCGCAGCGCCTCGGCGAGGGCGGGCGCCACCGCGCCGGCCTCGGAGAGCCACCGTTCGTGAAGTTCAAACGACGGGGTCAACTCCTCGGGCGGGAGCACGTCCGGCATGGGCGCGGCATGCTCGAAGCCCGGCTCCAGCACCTGGAAGGAGGCGATCATGGAGAGAATGGGGCGCCCGTGCTGGATGGCCTGCACGCGGCGGGCGGAGAAGCTCTTGCCGTCGCGGAGGCGCTCGACCTGATAGATGATGGGAGCCCCGACGTCACCACCGAGCAGGAAGTAGGCGTGGAGCGAGTGGGGGACGCGCCCCTCCACGGTGCGCTCGGCCGCGACGAGCGCTTGTCCGATCACCTGGCCGCCGAAGACCCGCGATCCGCCCATGTGCCTCGACTGGCCCCGGAAGAGGTTCTCCTCGAGCGGCTCGAGGTCCAACTGCCGTATCAATCCGACGAGCGTCTCGTTCAAGACCTTCCTCCCGGGCCGGGCCGGCTCTGCGCATGCCTCGAGACCGAGTGTAGCCCTCCTCGAACGCGCTCCGGAGCCTTCTCTCGACCCTCGATCCGCTTGAGGACCCAAGCGGTTGTGCGAGTCGCCACGCCACGACGCGCGCGCCCGCCATTTCGACGCGCTACGCCGATTCACCTGCGCCGTTGTCTCGGCATAGCTCGCATTTCGCCCGACGCGGCCACCTACGGCGATGATCCAATGAAAAGGGGGCGCCGCATCGCGGCTAGCCCGGATGGGGTCTCCCGTGTGTGACTCAAGCTCGCATTTGCGCGTGTTTCGTGGCACGGTATCGGCGCTTTCGACGGCCTGTGTAGGGCAAGAACCCGGGGTTTCCGTCGCCCGGCGCCTCCGACGCGGGCACTCCGACATGAAAGACGATAGGTACGTGCCAGCGGTGCCGGTGTCGTCGGGTTCTGGCCCGACCGTCCTCGTGCACCCCTTCACAAGTCGGACGGAGCAGGAGTCGAGGGCGTAACCACACTGGAGGTCGTGCGCCGTGAACCAACGTTTGGGGGTGTGTATCGTCGGGTCGAACGGCGCCGTGGCGAGCACGGTGATAGCAGGGGTGGCGTTGATGCGGCGGGGTCTTTCGCCGCGCAACGGGATGGTGACGGAGTCGGAGCTGGTGCGAGGGCTGAAGCTTGCGCCGCTGGACGGGCTGGTGTTCGGGGGCTGGGACCTGACGCGGGGGAGCGCCTACGAGGCGGCGTTGAGGCACGAGGTGGTGCCGCGGCACCTGCTCGACCAGGTGAAGGAGGAGTTGGAGGCGATCCACCCGTGGCCGAGCGTGCACTCGTCGCGGTTCTTGACGGCGGGGGTGGGGAAGCACGCGGTGACGGCCGGGAGCTTCCGCAAGGAGCTGGAGGTGCTGGAGGGGCACATCGCGGCGTTCAAGCGGGCGCAGGGGGTGGAGCGGCTGGTGCTCTTGAACCTGACGTCGACGGAGAAGTTCACGGAGATCGGGGACGTGCACCGGAGCGTGGCGGCGTTCGAGGCGGGGCTGGACGCGAACGACGCGCGCATCAGCCCGGCGATGAAGTTTCTGTACCTGGCGAGCAAGCTGGGGATTCCCCACGCGAACTTCACGCCCAGCCTGAGCAAGGTGCCGGCGTTGGAGGAGCTTGCGGCGCAGCGGGGTGTGCCCATCGCCGGGGAGGACGGGAAGACGGGGCAGACGATGCTGAAGACGGCGCTGGCGCCTGCGTTCGCGGTGAGGCAGCTCAAGGTGGGGGGCTGGTTCTCGATGAACATCCTCGGGAACAACGACGGGCTGGTGCTCGACGACCCGGCGGCGAACAAGACGAAGGTGACGAGCAAGAAGAAGGTGCTGGACAGCATCCTGGGGTACGCGGTGCCGAACCACCAGGTACACATCCACTATTACAAGCCGCGCGGGGACAACAAGGAGGCGTGGGACAACATCGACCTGGAGGGGTTCCTGGGGGAGACGATGCAGATGAAGATCAACTTCCTCTGCAAGGACTCGATCCTGGCGGCGCCGTTGGCGATCGACATCGTGCGGCTGTTGGACTGCGCGGAGGCGAACGGGGAGAGCGGGATCCAGCGGCAGTTGTCGGTGTTCTTCAAGGCGCCGTACCACACCGAGGGGGAGACCCCGGAGCACGACCTCTTCAAGCAGTACCAGATGCTCGAGGAGTGGGTCGCGCGCACCGCCATGAAGAAGGCGCAGCGCAAGGCCACGCACGGCTAGACCGGTCGAAGGGTCCGGCCCCTCGCTCGCACCGGAGCAGCTCGGCGACGAACGCTTCATGAGCACCCGAGTACTCATCCCCGGTTCGCCGATCGTAAGCCTCGGTTCGTGGGGTGATCCCGCGCGCCGCGCGTCGGACCCAGCGATCTCAAGAGCCGATCCCGGCGCCGGCGGTCGAGCTCTCACCCCCCCTTCGCGGGAGCGTCACCTCGGAGCTCGTCCCTGCAGGTCGGTCACCTCGGGCCGGCCCGCGCGGCCCGGGCGTCGAGGATGGAGCGAACCCGGCCGAGCAGTCCCTCGGCAGTGAAGGGCTTCGGCAGGAACTCGATGCCCGGCTCGAGCCCACCGCGCTGCATGAGGGCGTCCTTGGCGTAGCCGGACACGTACAGCACCTTGAGGTCGGGGTAACGTCGGCGCATCTCTTCCGCGAGCGCGGGCCCGTTGAGCCCGGGCATGACGACGTCCGTCACGAGAAGCTGAGCGCGGCCGAGATCCTCGGGCGCCATTTCGAGCGCGTCCTGCCCCCGCCCGGCGGAGAGGACCTCGTATCCCCCCGCTCTCAGCGAGCGGACCGTCACCTCCCTCACCTGCGGGTCGTCCTCCACCACCAGGATGGTCTCCGATCCGGTTGTCGGCCCTTCTGCGACCGGCTCCGAGGGATCCACGGCGGTCTCGTAGCCGCCAGGGAAGTAGATCTCGAAGGTGGTACCTTGGGTGGGTTCGCTCTCCACGAGAATGTGGCCTCCACTCTGCTTCACGATCCCGTAGACCATGGCGAGGCCGAGCCCGGTTCCCTGACCGGCAGGCTTCGTCGTGAAGAAGGGCTCGAAGGCATGCGCCTTTACCTCCGGCGTCATGCCGTGTCCGGTGTCTCGGAGGGCTAGCCGCACGAAAGGGCCATCCTTCAGGAAAGGATGGGACGCGACCTGGCCCACGTCGACCTGCGCGTTGCGAGTGTCGATGATGAACCGGCCGCCTTTCGGCATCGCGTCTCGCGCGTTCACCGCCAGGTTGAGGATGATCTGCTCGATCTGCCCTTGATCGCAGCGCACGCTCAGGAGGGCAGGAGCGGAGGTCACGACGACCTCGACGTCCTCCCCCATGACGCGCCGCAGGAGCTTCTCCGTGCCCCTCACCAGGGCGCCCAGGTCGAGCGGCACGGGTCGGATGACCTGCCTTCGCGCGAAGGCGAGCAGCTGGCGGGCGACGTCGCGCGCGCGCTCCCCCGCCACGGCGATGTCCTCGATGAGTTCGAGTTCCGCCGGTCGCTGGGCTCCGACGTCCCGCTTCAACGCCTCGGCGCACATCAAGATCACGGTGAGCAGGTTGTTGAAGTCGTGCGCGACGCCGCCCGCTAGGCGCCCCACGCTCTCCAGCTTCTGCGCCTGCTGGAACTGCTCCTGAAGGCGTCGCTCTTCCGTGATGTCGAGGCTGATGCCGATGTGCCCGAGGTACTCGCCCGTTGTGGAGTAGCGAGGCGCGCCGTGGGAGGCGAGGAGCCGCCACTCGGCGTCCTTGCGCCGCACCCTCGCCTCCGCGAAGAATGGCTTGCGCTCCCGGACGGCGCTCACCACCTTCTCCAGGTACTTCATCACGTCGTCCGGGTGCACGAAAGGCTGCCACTTTCCTCCCTGAGCCTCGCCGAGCGTGACCCCGAAGAACTCGCGATACCTCCGGTTGACGTACTGATTTCCGCCTTGAGGATCGGTCACCCAGATGATGACCGGCGAGCCGTCGGCCATGATACGAAACCGCTCCTCGCTCTGTCGCAACGCCTCCTCCGCCCGCTTGCGCTCGCTGATGTCGAGCATCGTCCCGACGCATCCCTCCACCCTCCCCCGTTCATCGCGCAGGACCCCCTTGGTGAGGAGGACATATTGCTCCGCACCGTTGGCGGCGCGCACCAGGGTCTCGTACACCTGCGTCTCGCCCGAACGCATGAGCGCGTCGTCAGCTGCTTCGTAGACGGCGGCGAGATGAGGGGGCGCCACATCGTGGACGCCGTGCCCCACGATCTCGTCGCGAGAACGTCCCAGGTACTCCTGAAACGCGACGTTGCAACCCAGATACACCCCGTCGCGGTCCTTGAAAAAGATCGGCGTCGGGATCGCATCGAGCACGGTCGCGAGACGCCTCTCGGCTGCCGTCGTCTCGCCGGCCGAGGCGCACGGAACGACGACCACGGCCGCCCCCGCGCGTCCCTCGAGCAGAGGTCCCAGCACCGCGTCGACCCGGACACGCGCCCCGCCCCTCGCCTGGACGAAGATCCCGGGGACCTCGGCGTGGCCGCCTGCCGCCGCCTCTCGGATCGCGGCGGCCAGGCGCTCGCGCGCGCCCGAAACCGCGCCCGGGCCAGGCTTCCCCAGCGCCTCGGCAGCGGCTAGCCCGAAGAGGCGTTCCGCCGAGGCGCCCCACTCGAGCACCCTCCCTTCGCGATCCACCCCGTAGGCGGCCCCGCCGGTCAAGGCGAGCAGGGACTCGAGCTGCCTCGGGTCGAGTCGGGTCAATGCGAGCTTCCCTACCCCTCCAGCCAGTGATCGGCTACTAACCGAAAGCGGCCGGACGCGCAGACAAGCCCCCCTGCGAGGCTACCCTCCTGCCGGAGAGGCGTTAGTTCTTGCGAGCCTCCTCGGCTGCCATGGTATGTAGCCGTCTGCGGGTCGCGCAGGCCGCGAGCGGGCCATCAAGGTGCTGGAAGCGACCCCAGCATTGAAGGTAGAAGATTCCATGAATAGCGCGGTTAGCTCAGCTGGATAGAGCGTCGGCCTCCGGAGCCGAAGGCCACAGGTTCGAATCCTGTACCGCGCGCCACCTTAGAGGCCGGAATATCTCCCGTTTTCGGAGGCGTTCCGGCCTCTTCTTCTTGCTCCAGCGGGAATTGCAACCCAGGTGTAACCGCCGGCCGGAGACTCGCTGCAAAGTCCGGCGAGTTCTGCCCAGCGGGAACCTTCGCCAGCGCACCGAGGCCGAACCGTAGCTTGTTCACCTCCGCAGCCATGAAGTCGGGCAAGAGGTGGCCGTAGCGCCTCTCGGTGATGGCTTAGACGCCACGCCCACCGCCCGCTTTCGGCGGTTTGCGTCAGCTCGGGCCTGCTTCCGACAGGAGCTTCTGCAGGTTCATCGCCGCCGAAAAGCCGAAACGCTTGATGCGTTCGCGGGAGGCGCTGACGCGCGGGTCGTCCTTGTGCGAAGCGAAGCCGCTGATCGGGTTGAGACGGCTCCCCTTGTTCCAGCTCGCGAGGGCCGGATGGGCGGCCATCGCCGTCGTGAGGCCCATCGTCGCCAGGAACGCGCTCAGATAGTCCCTGTCCTGGTCCCAATAGGCAATCGGAGGGCACAGGCCGTTCTTCTGCTCGTCGCTCTCAATCGTGACCTCGATCACGCCAAGCATGGCGAACTGGTAACAGGCGAACCCATAGAAGAAGGGCTGGATGGTCACTCGCCCCGGCTCGAAGATGGGACGGCGCGGCGGGCGCCGGAGCCCTCGCGCCGCGCAGTGTACGTGAACCGTTCGCCCGTCGGTCGGCACACGGCCCCGGTCGAGGACGACCTCGTCGCACTCGATCCTGCGCACGTGGCCCATGCGGACCACGTCCCCGATCTGTCGGAGGAGGCGAAGCTCGGACTCGCTGACGACGGCGCCGCGAAACATTGTCGGCGCGACGTCGGGATCGATGCGGAGGAAGACTCCTTCCGATTCGAGCCGGGCGAAGAGCTCGTACATCGAGCCGGCCTGGGCCATGGCCTCCATCTGGATCGCGGCGCCTTGCAAGAGGTCCGGCAGGAGCGTGTGCGGCTGTTGGAACCTGCGGTTCATCCACCACGCTTCGCGCGGCCGGATCCAGCGGATCGCCGTCGCCGGGACGCCCTGCTCGAGGAGCCACACACAGGCGTCGAGGGCGGTCTTGCCTCCGCCGATGATCACGAAGCGCGCGGGTGGCTGCTCGAAGCGAGCGAGCTCGTTCGGTGTCACGCAACGGACGCCGTCGGCGATCGCGAAGGGTGGAGGGCTAGTCGCCGGGATCTCGCCTTCCAGGTACGTGGTGTCGACCAGCTTGCGGCGCACGTGCACGTTCCTAGACGCGCCCGTGAGCCGGGAGACGAAGCGATGCTCGCCCACGTAGTCGCAGCAAGGGAAGTACCGGACCCGCCCGGTGGGCAGGAAGTGGCGATGCATGACCCGTTCGTAATACGCCCGTAGCTCGTCCGCGCCGGCGAGCTCGTAGAAGCCGGCGTTCGTCCCGAGTGCGTCGATGGCGTTCTGCCCGAGCGGCACGGAGTCGACGCCGTAGAAGGTGGACGGCTGATGGAGCCGCACGTACGGATAGGCGTCGACCCAGTGCCCGCCGGGCGCGTGGCGGCAATCCACGATGGTGACGGTCGCGTCCGAATGCGCGAGGAGCGCGTCAGTAAACGCCATCCCCGCGGCCCCAGCACCCACGACGAGATAATCGGTTTCGAGCTCCGCCTGCACCGAAGCGACCCTCGTCCCGGCTAACTCGCAGGACCGATATTCTGGTTCATCCGGAACAGGTTTTCCGGATCGTACTTGGCCTTCAGCTTGGCGAGCCGTTGATAGTTAGCTCCGTAGGCCCCCTGGCTCACGCGCTGCGATTCCTCCTCTGGCATGAAGTTGACGTAAACACCGCCGGTTGCGTGGGGTGTCATCGCGTCGAACAGCTGTCGTGCCCAGGAGATGCACTCCTTGTCGTTGGCCGCGTCGCTCCAGCGCGTGTGGACGTTCATCACGAACTGAATGTCTCGGTGTGGATACGCGGTAGCCTGCACCGGCACCCGGTTCACGGCGCCGCCCAGGTTGCCGATGAAGACCTCGCAGTCCGGCGACGGCAGGCGGCCAACGTAGTCGAGCATCACCTTGATTGCTCCGTCGCTTAATTCGACGAAATCGTGGGACTTCCAGTAGTTCCTAGCCCCTGGCGTCAGCAGCGGGTCGAATGCGGTTTGCCAGCCAGCGAAGGGGCTTGGCCCAACTACGTCCGCGATGGGCTTGCCAAGTGCTTGAAGCGGCGCAACGGCCTTGCGGCCCTTTTCCAGGTCGCCCGCATAGCACACTGCGAGGACCACTACCTCCTTGCCGTGCACTTCCTTGGGGAGGAACGGCAGCGGGGGGGCCTTGCGCATTACCACCCAGCACGTGAGCTCCTCCGGCGCACTGGCGACCGCGCGGCGATAGCCCTCTAAGAGCTCCTTGGCCCTGGCGAAGGGATGAACGATCAAGCCGGCAAGTACTTCCGGGCCGACCGGGTGGAGGCGGAACTTGAATGACGTCGCGACACCGAAATTGCCACCGCCACCGCGGACAGCCCAGAACAGGTCGGCGTCGTCCTTCTCACTCGCGCGTACCAGGTCACCGTTCGCCGTGACCACGTCCACGGAGAGGAGATTATCAATGGAGAGCCCGTACTTCCGGCTGATCCAGCCGAATCCCCCGCCCAGCGTGAGCCCGGCCACGCCCGTCGTCGAGTTGATGCCGAGCGGCGTTGCGAGGCCAAACGCCTGCGCCTCACGGTCGAACTCGCCCAAGGTTACACCCGGCTCGACGCGGGCCGTTCGGCCTACGGGATCAATGCGGACCGACTTCATCTGCGAGAGGTCGACCATCAGACCACCCTCGCAAACGGCGTTGCCAGCGATGTTGTGTCCACCCCCCCGGATCGCGAGGAGAAGCCGGTGCTCCCTGGCAAGCTTGACCGCTCGTATAACGTCGGCCGCCCCGGCCGAACGAACGATGGCGCCGGGCCGCCTGTTGATCATCGCGTTCCAGATGGTGCGTGCTTGGTCGTACCCCGGTTCGCCTGGCAGGCACAGCGCGCCGCGCAACTGTCCGCGGAACGCCGCGACTACTTCCGCCGCTAGTGTCGTCGTACCACCATCGTTTGTCTTCAGGATCACGTTTGACATGTACGGACCTCCGTGCGTGGGCCATGGCCCGTTGCCGTATCCGCTGCTCGTAAGTCGCGCTAGTACGGGCCCCGGGGCTGTTTGGGGCGTAAGCCAGCGTTTGCATTCGCTCCGCCCCGACTCCCCGCTTCGGGCGCGCTGAGCGGCCCCCGCCAGCGGAGCAGTGATCATGACTCAGCGCGCAATCGAACCCGTCGCGGCCAGTGTGGATGCCGAAAGGCCCGGGTAGAGAGTTCGGCGGGCGACGGGCCCGTCTCCTTCAAGCAGTGCCCTTTGGCAAGCTCACTACTGGACTCAGCGCTCGGGATCGCGTGCGAGGAGCGGCACCAATGCCCGCTCAAGTGCATCTTCAGTTAACGGGTTCGCACCTGGGGTCATGACGATGCGCACGATTCCGGCCCGATCGATAACGTAGGTTGTCGGGAGCGTTGCCGGTTTCCCAAAGCCATCGGCAGTGGCATCGCCCACGATCGCAACGGGATAACGCACCGTTCGCGCCGCCCTGAGGACATCCTCTCGGTCCCGAGTGCGATCGACGCTAATGCCAATGAGCTCGACACCTCGGTCGTGGAACCGTGCGTAGAACGCGTCGAGTGCCGGCATTTCCGTACGACAGGGGGAACACCAGGTCGCCCAGTAATTGATGACGACTACTTTTCCGCGGAGGGCACTCAGATCGAAGCGGCCTCCGCCGACCGCCGGGACAGCGAGGGGTGGGGCGAGTTCCCCGACCATGGGCGCGGCCCGCCCCTCGGCTGGATAGCAGGACAGAATGCACGCGATGGCGATGGTGACCTTCATCATCGAGCTACTCCGGCGCGCCCGCGAATCCTAGAAGTCGTACGCGGCCACTGCATTGACGAGAACCGAAGCGACAAGCTGCCCCGCAGTGCCCTCCACGGCCACGCTGGAGGCGGCATTGACGTACTGATAGACGGGGAACTCGACGTCGGCGTAGAGCCGGACCTTCCAAAGGCGAGCCTCTACGCCCGGCCCGACCAATAAGCGCGTGTATCCGGAGTTTGCCTGATCTGCGTTCGCGCCCGTATCGTGCGTTCGATAGCTGACCTTGGCTTGAAGTAGCGGCGTTATGCTCGTGTTCGCTCCCGTATCAAATGTGTACGTGAGCCCTGCCGCTCCGTCCAACTCTCCACCTGGCCGATAGTCGTTGCGGGTGAAGACTGCAAATACGTATCTGGCCTGAAGGAAATAGGCGAGCCGGTTGTCCGTGGTGATGCCACCCACGTAGTAACCGCCGATGGTCAGGCTCGTTGCTCCCGTCCCCGGAACAGTGTCGCGATCGAATTCATACCCGCCGAGTGAACCGGTTGGGCCAGTGTAGTCACCCGTTGGGAGCCATAGACCGAACGTCAGCCCTAGCGACATGTCGCTCAGGAGCCCGGTGTAGATGGCGGTGAGCTGCAAGTCGCCCATCGCGGTCATGTCGGCCGTATAGATGCTGCCCGCTGGCCCGTTGACCGTGCCATCGTCGGTCGTCGTCAGCTGGCGATCGTAGATGGGCAGTTCCGCCATCACCGACCAGTCGCGATTGATCACGTACTGACCACCAAGGGTAAAGAAATTGGTGTTGACCTCCTTGTCCGCGTTGTCAGAGGCCGGCGCACGAGCACTGCCTTCCCAATTTTGGTTTTGATTCATGTAGCTGTACCGGAACCATGCGGACCACCCCGTTTCTGAAACGGTGGGCATCGCGATCAAGGTTCCGCCGCCAACGTCGAATACGCCGCAGCCACAGGCGCAGGCCCAGGTCATTGAAGGCAGGAGGGCCGTCGACGCTACCGCGGCGAGCCCGACGGCGGCACGAAGAAGCTTCATCGCGATCGAACTCGGAAGGTCGGGCTTGTTCGAAATCTTGCAGGTGGTTTTCCGGGCCGAGAAGACATGGATGGTCACTGGAGCTGGTATTCCAAGAGCGCGCTTCGATGGAGTCATTGTGAGTTCTCCGTGAGAGGTCGTGGGCGATGAGCCCGATGGCCGCAGCGGCCGGCTCTGCCCGAAGAGGCGAAGGCTCGTCACGCGTGCGACCCGGCCAGGGAAGCGCTGAGCCGGCAAACGAACGCCTGGTCAGTTAGGCGACGCTGGTACCTAC
>Ga0335077_10001590_pt1 | contig 27068 bp, 20 predicted proteins | sample Lox_Sample_31_FD_207151 | JGI IMG/M metagenome (GOLD analysis project Ga0335077, IMG submission 207151) | Soil microbial communities from Loxahatchee National Wildlife Refuge, Florida, United States - Lox_Sample_3.1 | ecosystem: Environmental > Terrestrial > Soil > Wetlands | place: USA... | reverse complement strand
CCGCCCACCAGCCGAGGCCCTCACGCCGGTCCGGAGTGCCGCTCCCACATCGCGTCCGAACACCGCCAGCACCCCTGATGCCAGCGCCAGACTGTCCGCGCCACGGCCCGCGACCGCTACGCTAAGCTGGTGTTGACCGTTGTTCTGCATGCCGAATCCTCCCATCCACCAACGCTGCTGGAATCACGAGTCGCGCGAGGCCGTCTGCCGCTGCCCCGAATGCCTGCGCAGCTTCTGCCGCGAGTGCGTCACCGAGCACGACGCCCGCTTGTTGTGCGCATCCTGCCTGAAATCCCTCGCGCAAGCCCAGCCGCTGCGTCGCAACCGGATGCGGCGCTTCGTTCCGGCCGCCATGCTGTTGGCGGGCATTCTGCTCGCCTGGCTGGTATTCTTTGGCGCCGGCGCGGCCTTCAACCTCTTCGCCTCCCGGATGGAACAAAGCTCATGGCAGAGCCGCTGACGCGCGACCGGGTCGTGCCGCTGCTCGAAGACGCGGTTCGACTCCTGCGGCAGGCGCCCCTCTCCACCCTGCTGTGTCACTCGGCGGGATGCATTCCATTTGCCCTGCTCGTGCTGTGGTTTTGGAACGACCTCACCAACCCGCGGACGTTGGATTCCACAGGCGTCATCGAGTCCTTCGCCCTCACCCTCATGCTGGTGTGGATGAACTCCTGGCGAGCGGTCTTCGCGGGACGGTTGCGCCGGCAGCTCACCGGCGTTTCGGATAGCCCGTGGACGGCGCGGCGCGTCTTCCGGTTGGCGGCCGGCCAGTCCTTCTTCGGCGCCACCAGACTGGTCATTCTGCCGGTCGCCTGGCTCACCATGTTTCCTCTCGCCGCTACCGTCGCGTTCTATCGCAACCTCGCCGTCATCGCGGACCGCGACGATCTCGATCCCCTGCTGCTCGGCGCTAAGGCGCGGCGGCTCGCCTCCATTCACATTGCCCAGAGCTGGGCTCTGCTTCCGCTGCTCGCCTTTCTGTACCTCCTGCTTACTCTCAACCTTGCGCTGGTGTTGGCCATTCTGCCGCAGATCGTTCGCATCCTCACCGGTAACGAATCGGTATTCAGCCGCAGCGGCACGCTGTTCGCCTCCAATCCGTTGTTCTTCCTCCTGGTGATCGCGGTATCCTGGATCGCGTTCGATCCCTTCGTTCAGGCGGTCTATTGCGTGCGCTGCTTCCGCGCGGAATCTTCGGAAACCGGTGAGGATCTGCGCGCTGGATTGCGCCGGATTCGCGCCGGCGTCCAGGCAGCCGCCGCGGCTTTGCTCTTCGTGGCTCTCGCGTCGCACTCGCTTGCCGCGGTGTCTCCTGCCGACCTGGAGAGATCCGTCCGGCAGACCATGCAATCGCATGAGTATGACTGGCGTTTGCCCCCGGCGGGGGCGTCGGCGTCCAAAGCATCGTGGTGGACACGCCTGGCGGACCATCTGGTGGCTGGTGTGAAGGCCGTTTCCGGATTTCTCGGCGATGCGATTCGCCGCCTGCTTCGATGGCTGTCGGGAAGCCGCACGCCCATGCCACGGCCGGGTGCGCCGCCCTCAGGCAGTCTTCACGGGACTCTCTACGCAGCCATAGGAGTCGTGGTGTTGGCCGCGGCGGTGATCCTCTGGCGCCGCTGGCAGGACCGCGGCCGGACTCCCGCGAGCGCGCCGGCCGCTTCCGCAACCGTGGTCCGGCTGGATGCGGAGGACCTCCTGCCCGATCGCCTGCCGGAAGAGCGCTGGCTGCAGTTGGCCGCCGAATGCCTGCGCGACGAGAACTACCGCCTGGCGCTCCGCGCCCTGTACCTGGCGAACCTGGCATGGCTGGGACGCGCCGGCTTTCTGACCATCGACGCCGGCAAAACGGACCGTGAGTACGAAATGGAGTTGAAGCGTCGCACGCGCGCCTTCCCCGACGCGCCCGGATTATTTGCCGGCAATGTCGCCGCATTCGAGCGCGCCTGGTACGGCCTGCACGATGTCGCCCCCGAAGACCTCACCGCCTTCCGCCGCAGGATCGGCCGCATGAAGGAGATCCTGCCCGCATGACCCCAACCCCGCAACGTGTACCCCCAAGCCCCGCTCGTCGCGATGTGGCGCAGGCACTCCTGCCTGCCGCGCCGGGACTCATCTCGGCGTTTGTCGGGCGTGCACAGTGTCGCTTGGCCGCGAGTGGCCCGCCCGAACTCACGCCCTTATGACCCCCCTCACCCCAACCCGATCCCGCACGTCCGTCGCCCTGCTCATACTTCTGATCACCGGGTTCGCCGCCGGCGTGATGTATCTGTTCGGAATCGAGTTCGCGGCGGGCGACGTCTACCCCGAATACTCCAGCCTTCGCACCGACCCCAAGGGCACCAGGCTCCTCTTCGATAGCCTGGCCAATCTTCCAGGCGTAACGGTAGCCCGCAACTATCTGCCTCTCGAAGTGCTCGCCGACAACGGCGCCGTCTTCCTGCTGGGACTCAGCCCCGGCTCCTTTGGCGAAGATGTCGAGGGACTGGAGCGCATCGAAGCACTGGCGCGCCGCGGCCATCGCGTCGTGGCCGCCATGGCGCCGCCCGCCGACTACACCGAGCTCATGGCGCTGGCGCTCGACCGCGCCTGGCACGTCAAGTTCGGCGCCGACTCCGAATACCGGCACGTCCACCGCCTCTATTTCACCGACGCCCCCGATTGGAATGTGCTCGACCGCGTAGGCCCCAAGCTCCTCGCGATCGAGCGCGATTTCGGTAAGGGGAGCATCGTGCTCTTCGCCGAAAGCGACGACTTCACGAACGAATCCGCGGTCGCCGCGGACCGCCTGGAGATCATCTCCGTAGCCATAGGCGCCGCCTCCCACGTGGTATTCGACGAACAACATCTCGGGATCGCCGAGACCGGCAGTTTCGTCGGGCTCGCACGCCGCTTCCGCCTCACCGGGTTGGCCATCGGCCTGGCCATTTGTGCGGCCCTGTTTCTGTGGCGCAGCGCCTCCGGGTTTCCGCCGCCCTCCCTCGCCCGCGACGCTCCTCTCTCCGGAAGGACTTCGCAGGCCGGCCTGCTGACGCTCTTGCGCAAGCATATTCCGCCCCGGGAACTGCCGGCCACATGCTGGCAGGAGTGGCTGAGCGCCAACCGGCGGACCACACCACCAGGCCGCCTCGAGCGCGCCGAAGCGCTCATGCGCAATCCGCCCGGCCGCCCGCTGGAAGCCGCTCGACAATTGCACGAAGCGCTGCAGGGAGATCGCTCTTGAACCTCGATCAATTCCAGTCCACCATCGAAACCGTCGTCGCGGAGATCCGCAAGGTCATCATCGGACAGGAAGAGCCCATCCGGCATTCGCTGGTCGTGGTGCTGTGCAATCAGCATGCGCTCATCGAAGGCGTCCCCGGCCTTGCCAAGACCCTGCTCGCCCGCACCCTGGCCGCCGTGCTCGGATCCGAATTCAAGCGCATTCAGTTCACCCCCGACCTGATGCCCGCCGACATCACCGGCAACAACGTCTTCAACCTGCAGCGCAACGAGTTCTCGCTGCTCAAGGGCCCGCTCTTCACCACGTTCCTGCTGGCCGACGAGATCAACCGCGCACCCGCCAAGACCCAGTCGGCGCTCCTCGAGGCCATGCAGGAGCGCACCGTCACCATCGACCGCGAGAGCTTCCGCCTGTCGCCGAACTTCACCGTATTCGCCACCCAGAACCCAATCGAGTCCGAGGGCACCTATCCGCTGCCGGAGGCGCAGAAGGACCGCTTCATGCTCAAGATACCGATGAGCTGGCCGGGCAGCGAAGAAGAGCTTTCCCTCGCCCGCCGCAGCTTGAACGAGCAGGCCCCCGAAGCCGTCCTGGCGCGTGGAGAAGTGACTCCCGTCCTCACGGAGACCGGACTGGCCTGCCTCCGTGAGGCACTCGGCCTGATCCGCGTGACCGATCCTCTGGCGGAATACGTGGTGCAAGTAGTGCGACGAACCCGGACGGACGACAATATCCTGGTGGGCGCGGGCCCCCGCGCCACCCAGTCGCTGCTGCGCGCGGCGCGCGCCTGGGCGGCGATTGCCGGACGCGACTTCGTAAGTCCCGACGATGTGCGCGCGGTCTCCCTGCCGGTGCTCGAGCATCGCCTGTTGTTGCGCCCGGAGTCGGAACTGGAAGGTGTGCGCGCGGCGGAAGTGCTGGATCGGATCCTGCACGAGATTCCGGTGCCCAGGTAAGCCATGCCTTCCGTAGTTCCGTCAATGCGCTTGTTGCTTCTCGCCGCGGTCGTGGCTCTGCCTGCCACTACTCTCGCCGGGCTCTACCCCGGGCTGGGTGCGCCGTGCTACGGCGTCCTGGCCCTCGCCGCGATCGTCGTCGGAATCGATGCCCTCCGCGGGAGCGCCCGCATCCGGCTGCTCCGCCTCCGCACGCCGGAGTACCTGCGGCTGACCAAAAATGTACCGGCCGCTCTCCCCGTTACCATCGAGAACCGTTCCGATCGCGAACTTCATTTGCGAGTGGCCGTCGTGATGCCGCCGGGCATCCATTCCGACAAGACGATTGAGGAGACTGCCACACCACCGGGACTCTCGCAATTGAGCTGGTCCTGCACGGGACGCGCGCGCGGCGACCAGGTCCTGCGCGAATTCCACATCGAGACGCCGTCGCCGTTCGGCCTCTGGCAGGTCCGCGAGCCTCGCCCCGTGCAGTTCACCTTCCGCGTCTACCCGAATCTGCGCGACCGTGCCACCGCGGCCCTCTTCCGGAAGACGGCCGACCCTGGCATGCGCATGCGGCGGCAAATCGGCAAGGGGCGCGAATTCGACAACCTGCGCCAGTACATGCCGGGCGACAGCTATGAGGACATCCACTGGAAGGCCACCGCGCGGCGGGCTTTTCCGGTGGTGAAACTCTACCGCGTGGAGCACGCGCAGGAAGTCTACGCGGTCCTCGATTCGTCGCGGCTTTCGGCGCGCGAGGGGATTCTCGAAAGTTACGTCGAAGCCGCCCTGCACCTCGCCCTGGTGGCGGAGCGCCAGGGAGATCGTTTCGGTCTCGCGACTTTCAGCGACCGCACCCACCGCTTTGTGCGCGCGCGGAGCGGCATGGACCATTTCCGCCTGTGCCGCGAGACCATCTACAATTTGCGCGCGGAACGCGTAAGCCCCGACTTCCGCGAAGTCTTCACCGGCCTGCAGTTGAGTCTTCGGCGGCGCTCGCTGGTGATCTTCTTTACCTCGCTCGACGACGCCCTCCTCGCCGACATTTTCGAGCGCGAAGTGCCGCTGCTGGCGCGGCGCCACCTGGTGATGGTCAACATCACCGCCCCGGGTATCAAGCCGCTCTTCACCGGCGATCCGCCAGCCGACGTGGACTCTCTCTACGAAGGACTGGCCGGCCAGATCCTCTCCAACCGCATGCGAACCCTCGGACTCGCGCTCCAAAACCATGGCGTCCGCATGACCTTGGTCACGCCGGAACAGATCAAGTCGCAGGTCACGGCGCAGTACCTGGAAGTGAAGCGGAGGCAGGCTCTGTGATCATCGACCTGGCGCGCTTCGTCCGCACGGAACGGACTTATTGGGACGAACTTCAGAAGCTCTTGCAGGAGATCGAAGCCGAGCCCGGACGGCCCATGTCACTGGCCGATATTCAGCGCCTCCACTACCTCTACGAGCGGTGCTCGGCGGACCTGGCGCGGCTGAATACCTTTTCCACGGAGCCCGATCTGCAGGCCTACCTGGAGTCCCTGGTCTCCCGCGCCTACAGCGAGATTCACGAGACCCGCACTCCCCTGCGCATGCGCTGGCGAAGCATCGTGCTGGCCTTTCCGCGAGCCTTTCGCCGGCACTTGGGCGCGTTCCGCCTGGCTACCGGGGTCACTCTGCTGGGTTGCGTGTTCGGGTGGTTCGTGATGCGGCAGGATCCGCAGTCGAAGGCCGTCGTGATGCCGTTCTCACACCTTATGATGTCGCCGGCCGAACGGGTGGCGCGCGAAGAAGGCGCCACCACCGATCGAATGCAGGGCGCCAAGGCCACGTTCTCGGCCGAGTTGATGAGCAACAACATCCGTGTGACCGTGATGGCGATGTCCGCGGGAATCACCTGGGGCGCCGGCACCCTGATTGTGCTGTTCTCGAATGGCGTGAGCCTGGGGGCGGTGGTGGAAGATTACGTTGCAGGCGGCCAGTCGGTATTTCTCGCGGGCTGGCTTTTGCCGCACGGCTCCATCGAAATCCCCGCCATTCTGCTGGGCGGTCAGGCAGGTTTCATTCTCGCCGGAGCGCTGATCGGGTGGGGCAGCCACCGTTCCCGCGCCGAGCGCTTTCGCCTGGTGAGCGCGGATCTCTTCGCCATTGTCGCCGGCGCGGCAGGTCTGTTGGTCTGGGCGGGATTGGTGGAGGCCTTCGTTTCGCAGTACCACCGCCCCGTGATCCCGTACGCCCTCAAGATCGGATTCGGGATCTGCGAGGCTGCGGCCCTGGCGGCATTTCTGGGCTGGGCGGGAAGAGAGGGGCGAAGTGGCGCAAGCGAACGAACGTAAGAACTCGCTGACCATCGAAACCCCCGAGGGTGTGACGTTCTCCTACGAACTGGCGACGCCCGTGACCCGCGCGCTCGCCTGGTCTGTAGACGCAGCCGTCATCGGCGCGGCGAGCATGACGGCGGCTTCCGTCACACAGTCCACCAACATTCTGAGCCCCGATTGGGCAAAGGCTCTGGGTGTGGCCTTGTACTTCGCCATTTCGATGGGCTACGGCATCGTGCTCGAGTGGCGATGGCGGGGACAGACCTTGGGCAAGCGGCTGCTGGGCCTGCGCGTCATCGACGCCCACGGCTTGCGTCTGCAGTTATCCCAGATCGCGATCCGAAACCTGCTGCGGGCGGTGGATGCGTTGCCCCTGCTGTATTTCATCGGGGGCTCGGCAAGCCTGGTCAGCCGATACGGCCAGAGGCTCGGGGACCTGGCGGCGAACACCGTGGTGGCCCATCAGCGCACCCGCCAGGAGCCCGACCTGGAACAGATCGCGCCCGCGCGGTACAACTCGCTGCAGGCCTATCCACAGCTTGCCGCCCGGTTGCGGAGCCTGGCGAGCCCGGAGGCTGTCGGCATTGCGGTCCGTGCGATCACCGGGCGGGATGGGTATGAGCCCGCCGCTCGCGTGGAACTGTTTCAGGAATTGGGCGCCTACTTCCGGTCCCTCGTGCGCTTTCCGGAAAGCGCCGTCGAGGGACTCACAGACGAGCAGTACGTGCGCAGCGCCTTGCGCGTGATCTACGGCAACGTCACCGGAAGGCAAACGTGAGCCGTCCGGGTGACTACCAGACGCGAGGCTTATTCGCCTTCCACGGCTTTCCAGGTCTTGTCGGGATTGAAGCGCGTCATCTGGCGGGCAACCGTTGCGGTCGCGCTGCCCAAGTCCTTCTCGTAGACCATCCCGCGGTGGTTCACCAGGAACGTCTTGACGCCCGAGACGCCGTATTCGGCGGGATACGCGACCATGGCGAATCCGCCCATCATTTTGCCTTTCACCACGTAGTCCATCGCGCCGCCGGGGGCATCCGGACCTTGCGCCTTCAGGATGTGGAAGAAGTAGCCGTGGTAAGGCGCCGGCTTCTTGCCTTCTGCGAGCAGGGCCGCGGCGGCATCGGCAAAGGCCTTCGGCACGAGCGCATCCGATTCGCCCGCCCAGTACAGGCCGTCTTTCTTGCCCGAAGAGCTGACGATCTTCTGCGCGTATTGCAGCATCCCGTCGCCGTTCCGGTCATGTGCCGCGTAAGCCATCTGGGCCTCCACATAGCCGCGGCAGACTTCGATCGCGCCCATCTCGTTGCGGCCGATCCGGCGGGCCAGGATCTCGGTGCGGCCGCGCGCGGCGTCGAACGACCAGCGCCCAGCCTTTCGGTAGAGCGGCACCGGGAACGGCCAATCGTCCTGACCCACAATCACCACGGCCCGATCGGGATTTCCCGGTTCCGGGTCCACCCGCATGCGAGCATGGGCGCGCTCGGCGAACTGAGCGCGCCCGCTCTTGTCTTCTGCCGGATCGCCGGATTCGACGATGTCTTTACTGGCCGGCCCCAGCACCTTCATCAGCGCCGCGGTGTCGTTGTGCTCGGCCGCGGCCACCAGCGCGTCCGCGGCCTCCTTCGGTGTGGCGAAGGTCTGCTGGGCCTGCGCGTGCAGCAGTGCCGCCGCCACCGTCAATCCGATTGCGCCTATCCAGTAAGCAGAGTTCGTTCGCATCGTCTCAACCTCTCGTGTTTAGCGTCGTCCACCACCACCGTGCGACGGGGCGGCCCTGGGAGCCGGCGCCGAGCGCATGGGAGCGCTTCGTGCGGCGCCCATGCTGGAGTATCCATGCTCGGCATGGGCTTGTGCCTGCCTGCCGTTGTCGATCCCCGAGAATGCCGTATGTCCCTGCGCGGTCGCGCCGCCCGGCACCGGGCGATTGCCGAAGCGTTCGCCTTGTCCCTGGTTCGAGAAATTACGCCCGGCTTCGACTTGCGGCCGCGGCGCCACGTTCTGCCGGACGTTTCCACGGAACTGGTTGTTCAGCGCGGCGTTGCTGTAAGGCACGCCTTCCCGGTGAACCGGATCGTGCTGCCAAACCGAGTTACCGTGAACGTTCGCAATCCGCGCGGTGTTGAAGTTGTACTGGTGGATGAAGGTGTTGTTCACCACCACGGTGCGGCCGCCCCAGCCGGGATGCCAGCCCCAACCGCCCCAGCCATGCCAGCCGGCGCCGAAGAAGAACCCCACGTTGATCCCGCCCCCGAAGCCGAAGCCAAGCCCGCCGAAAATGACGGTACGGGGAGGCCAGAACCAGTGAGGATACGGATAGAAGAGCGGCGGGCCCCAAATCCAGGCCGGATCATAGAGCGGGACATAGATGACGTCGGGACTCACCGGCTCGATCTCCACATAGGGCTGGCCGTTCTCGGTGGTGGTCGTTACGTTCTCCTGCGGAGAAGAAGCCAGCTTGCCGGCCTGCTGCGCCTGCTGGCGCATCCGCTGCACGGCGTCCATCACATCCTGCTGCTGGGCGAGGAAGGCGTTGCCGAGATTCGTGGTCCAGGTAATGTCGTCATTCAGCCGCTTCAGCACGTCGGGGAACACCACCAGCGCCTGGACGCTGGGATCCCAATTCTGCTGCTGGGCAGCGGCGGTCAGATCCGGGCCGGTGAGCCCGGGATTCTTTTGGATGAGCTGGTACGCCTGCACCAGTTCGAGCGGATAGGTGGACGCCACCAAAACCTGGCTGAGCAGCGGATCCGGATAAAGTGCAATCGGCGCCACCAGGTTGTTGAGCTGGTCGGGCGTCAACGTTTCGCCCGGAGGCGGAGGCGCCGGAGCGGGCGGTTGATCCTGGGCATAAACACCCATAGATCCAATCAGCAAGACGGAAAGAAGAGCAACCAGTTTCATATCAACCTCCCTAAATTCCACCTATCTATACGTAACTTTGGATACGGGCGTTACTGGCCCTTCCCGCTCAAGAGATTAAGACACGATTAAATCGATTCTGCTTACAGTGCTTTACGAAAGATGACATACTGGCAATCTGAGTCACTCCGCGGTTGGCAAAGCCGGCCCGTTTGGTGTTACGCTTACTCCACGGGAACGGTCATGGCCGGGCAGGACAACTCTTCGAACGGAGACTTCAAAAATCCCGTTGTGCGGCTGCGGGGAACTCCGAAAAAACCCGCCGAACCAGCGGCTAGCAACCCGATCATACCACCGCAGGAGCCGGCCCGGCCGGAGATCCGGCTGCGGCGGCGACCGCTGGCAGAGGAACCGCCGCCTGCACCGGAGCTTCCGCAGGAGGAAGCAGAGACCGCCACAGAAGGGCAGGCCGAGGAGTTGCCGGCGGGCGAGGAGTACGTCGAGTCAATCGAGGAGCCTCCCGCCGGCGAGTCCCAGCAGGACTGGCAGGAAGCGTACGGCCAGTCCGGCGAGCCGTCCGGGGACTGGCAAGTGTTCGAGGCGCCCGCTCCGGAGGACGCGCAGACGCTCCCCGACCCGGTCGCCGAGCCCGCTCCCGAGCCTGCCGATTCGACGGTGACCCTTCAATCGAAGCCGGGGATCCGTCTTCGCGTGCGCAACAAACCCGCGGAAGCGGACGCATATGAGGCGCCGGCGGATGTGATACGGGAGATGCCGTCTGACATCGTGAACCAGCCGGCCGCAACTCCCCAACGTGCCGGCGCCGCACGCCTGCCGTACACCCCGGACACCGACCAGGAGCGCATCTACCGGCGGCAATGGTGGAAGTACGATCTCCGGGTGAAATCGAAACGCTGGGAGACCGAGCCAGAGGGAGGACAGCAGCAATGAACACCGCCAAGGTGCTGATCGCCTGGTTGGTTTTATTCGCCGCGAGTGCGGGCGCGACCATTCTGGCGGTTCAGATGGCCGAGAAGCCGCTCGGATTGCGGCCCATGATCGTGACTTTCGGACAGCCCAAGGACACCCATTAACCAGGCTCACTCGGATCCCTCTTCCCCATGGTCAACGACGCGCAAGCCTGTTACAACCAGTTAGCCGCTCACTTTCACCTGGTGTTCGAAGACTGGGAAGCCTCCATGGCCCGGCAGGCTGCTGTGATCGGACCCATCGTGGAAGGCGCCTGCGGTAAGGCTCGCCCGCTGCGGATTCTGGACTGCGCCTGCGGAATCGGCACACAGGCGCTGGGCCTGGCGAAGAGGGGCCACCACGTCACGGGATGCGACTTGAGTTCCGCGGCCGTCACGCGCGCCGGCGAGGAAGCAAGCCAGAGAGGCCTTCATCTCGACCTGCTTGCGGCGGACATGCGCGACTTGTCTGCCCTTCCACCCCAGGATTTCGACGCCGTGGTGTGCCTCGATAACTCGCTGCCACACCTGGATACCGGCGGACTGAGCGAGGCGGCGAGTCAGATCCGGAGAAGGTTGAACCCCGGCGGACTGTTCCTGGCCAGCATTCGCGACTACGACGCGCTGGTCGTCGAGAAGCCCGTGGTGCAGGGTCCCGCATTCCACAACGATGGCGGCAGGCGGCGCATCGTGCATCAGGTGTGGGATTGGCTCGACGATCGCCGGTACACCTTTCACATGTACATCACCCGCGAGACTCCCGATGGCTGGGAGTCGCACCACGTGGCCTCCACCTATCACGCGATCCTGCGGGACGAACTGTCGGCTGTCCTCGCCGCCGCCGGCCTGGTCCACATTCGCTGGATGTTTCCGCCGGACAGCGGTTTCTATCAGCCGCTGGTACTTGCGGCAGCTCCGGAGGCGAACCCGTGATCGAAAGGCGCACGCTGCTCAAAGCGGGGATCGCCGCGAGTTCTCTGGCCTCGCTGGCGTCGGCCGCGGAGGCTCCCGAGATTCCCTGGCAGCGCAAGATTCGCCGGGTGGGACAGTTGAATATGACGGAGCACGACCCGGTGGCGCTCAACGTGGAGGAGTGGGCGGATTACTGGGCGAGCCTCAAGGTGGACGCGGTGCTGGTGAGCGTCACCGGCATCCTGGCCTTTTATCAGACCAAGGTGCCGTTTCACCGCAAGGGCAGGTTTCTGGGCAATCGGGACTTCTTCGGGGACTGCTGCAGCGCGGCCCGGAAGCGCGGCATCCATGTGATCGCCCGCATGAGCCCGGACCTCAACTGGGAGGACGCCGTCGCCGCGCACCCGGAATGGTTTCAGCGGGACGCGCAGGGCAACGTAGTGCGCCATACCGAGGACCCGCGCCTGTTCCGGACGTGCATGTTCTCCTCGTACATGACCGACTACATTCCGGCGATCATGCGCGAGGTCAACTCGCTGTACGACGTGGACGGCATCTTCACTAACGCATGGCCGCCACTGGGGAACATTCCGGTGTGCACGTGCGAGCAGTGCAAGCGTCTCGCCCGCCCGGGAACTCCGGCGTATTGGGACCAGTTCAACGAGCGCACCGTTTATCTGTGGAAGCTCTACGATTCGATCGCCAAGGAGAAGAAGCCGGGGAACTTCTACTTCGCGAACCTGGGCGGCGGGATTCGCGCCACCCCGCACCTGAAGCGGCTGGGCGAACTCTGCGAGTGGTTCCAGTGCGACAATCAGGGCCGCGGCGGCGATGACACGCCCATCTGGGGCTGCGCCCTGCAGGGCCGCGTCTGCAACGCCGTGCAGCAGGGCAAGATGAGTACCAACGTGACCGCCGCGTGGTCCACCGGTGGCGTGCGGTGGCGGAACGCCGCAAAGTCGCCTCAGGAAGAGCGGATGTGGCTGGACGAGACCCTCGCCAGCGGCATGGTTCCGTATCATCACTTTATTGGCGGCGAGACTGGGATGGGTGAAGACCGGCGCTGGCTGGCGCCCGGCCGCGACTACTTCCAGTGGACCGCCCGGCACGACCGGCATTTCGTCAACCGGCGCTCCATCTGTAACCTGGGCGTGGTGATGGGGCAGCGGACCCACCTCTTTTATGCGCCGCCGCGCGGGGTCTCGATGGCGCAATACATGGACGGCATGTACTACGCGCTGCTCGAAGGGCGCTTCCTTTTCGATTTCGTCCATGAAGACAGCCTGGCGCCGGACGATTTGAAAAAGTACTCGGCATTGGTGTTGCCGAACACGGCGCTGCTGAGCGACGAACAGTGCCGGCAACTGGGGGAGTATGTCTCGGCGGGAGGCTCGCTGCTGGCTACCTTCGAGACCAGCATGTACAACGAGCGCAACCAGCGGCGCGCCGATTTCGGACTGGCGGAGGTCTTCGGCGTCCACAAAGCCGGCGAGGTCACGGGCACCAACGGAAATGCGTTCTATGCGCGCATCGAGAGGCCGCACGAAATTCTGGAGGGCTTCCACGATACGCACTGGCTTCCCGGGGCGGAATACCGGCTGCCCATTGCTCCGGTGGATGGGCCGGTGCTCACAGTAGTGCCGGGGTTTGTCGCGTATCCGCCGGAACTGGCCTATCCGCCGCAGCCGCACACCAATGAGCCGGCGGTGGTCCTGCGGGAAAAAGGTAAGAGCCGCCTGGCGTGGTTTCCGGGCGATATCGAGCGGACCATGTGGCGGTCGGGCCATGTAGATCTGAGCAGGCTCCTGCGGAATGCCATTCGCTGGGTGTCGGGCGGGAATCCGCCGGTTTCGGTCGAAGGGGACGGGGTGATCGAGACCTTCGCGTGGGAGACGGAGGCGGGCTTCGCGGTCCACTTGCTGAACTATACGAACCCCAATATGCATCGGGGGTGGATCCGCGAGTTCTATCCGATCGGCCCGCAGAAAGTCAGGATGGTGTTGCCTGCGGGAAGGCGAGTGACTCGCGTGGAGTTACTGAGAGCGGAGGGCAATGTGCCATTTCGAGTGACTGGGGGAGTTATCGAGTATACGATCCCGAAGGTGGTCGATTATGAGGTCGCGGCGATGTATGCGAGTTAGTCCGGTAGTTTCATGACTCCGGCGGACCTGGCCAGGCTCGATGCGTTGCCCCTGCACTCGCGGACGCCTGTCGAGTGGGGGAACGCGGTGCTCGCCGAACCCATCCGCCTGCTCATCGACCATGCGTTTCTGGAGAAGAAAGCCGCCAACAATGCCATGGAATTGCTGACGCGCTGGCCGAACGACTGGACCGAAGGGTGGGTCGAGACGATGGCCGGCGTAGCGCGGGATGAGGCCGCCCACCTGGCGCAGGTGATGCGCATGCTGATCGATCGCGGCGGGCGCCTGGACCGAACGCACAAGAACTCCTACGCCAATTCGCTGCGCCTCCTGGTGCGCAAGGGCGAGCCGGCCGAAGTGCTCGACCGGTTGCTGGTTTCCGCGCTCATCGAGGTGCGGTCGTGCGAGCGGTTTGCCCTGCTGGCCGCTGCTTCCGCGGACGCAGAACTGGCGGCCTTCTACCGGGGGCTCTTCTCGTCGGAGTTCGGCCACTACAAGGTGTTCCTGAAGCTGGCTTCCCAGATTGCCGGCCACAAGCGAATGGAGGACCGCTGGCAGCAGATGCTGGCGTCGGAGGCGCGGATTCTGGCGGCCCAACCTGCCGGTCCGCGCATCCACTCGGGATTCCCCGGAGCAGAGGAAGGCGAATCATGACGCCCAGGTTCATCCCGACCGGCGAAGAGTTGAGCCGGATCGAGCGCGACCTGCGCTTCCATCCGTCTGTCACCAGCGATCCGAGAGTCTTGACGCCCGAACAGGTCGCGGCGTTTAATCGCGACGGGTACCTGAAGGGCATCCGGATTTTCGGGCAGGAGGAGATCGCGGCGATTGGAGGCTACTTCGACGATCTGCTGGCGCGAACGCTGGCGGCCGGCGGCGACAGCTACTCCATCAGCACGGCCCATCTTCGGTATGGCCGCGTCTACGACATCCTGACAGATGCGCGCATTGTCGGCCGCGTAGCCGACCTGGTTGGAGACAATGTGATCGCGTGGGGTTCGCACTTCTTCTGCAAGATGCCCGGTGACGGGAAGCGGGTCTCGTGGCACCAGGATGCGAGTTATTGGCCACTCACCCCCTCCAAGGCGGTCACGGTGTGGCTCGCGATCGATGACGCCCGTGTTGCGAATGCCTGCATGCGTTTTATCCCCCGATCGCACATGCTGGGTCATTTGACGTACACGCTGAGCGAGAGCGATGAAGCAAACGTACTAAATCAAACAGTTCCAGGCGCAGAGAATCTGGGTGAACCGGTGGATGTGGAACTCGCGGCGGGCGAGATCTCGATTCACAGCGATCTCCTTCTGCATGGATCCGAAGCCAATTGGTCGCATCGGCGGCGCTGCGGGCTGACTCTGCGCTACTGTCCCGCGGATGTGCGGGCCGGACTGGGCTGGAACGCGAAAGGTGTGATCGTGCGAGGGGCCGACCCCTCCAACCACTGGGGCAATTCACCCCGTCCTGGAACTGACTGAGTCACCCTCCCAAGTGATGTTAGTAGTAAGTTGTGGAAGAAATCTCAAAAAGCTACTAACAAAGGTTGCATTATTTCAGACAATCGTGTATAAAATTGAATATCGGTTTCGGTCGCAGTCCGAACCGCTCCTCCGCAGCTATATCGGATATTAGGGTCTGCTTTCCATAGCTCGGAGTTCGAGGCTGATTGCTCGGAAACCTGCCACGCTGTCGGTTCTTCGCGGGAGGCACGGCGGCGGGCTTCCGATCTCATCGCGGTACCCAGCGGCAACCGCTAGGTCTAGCTTGCGCGTTCTCCGTGTGCGCGCAACCGTAAGTGGAGCAAGTGGATGTCTCCCAAAGAGATAGAGCAACCTTTTGATTCCATTGAAAGCGCCCAGGACTTCATGAGCGTCCTGGCCGCGACCATCCTGGAAGAAATGAGAGACCTCAAGCGCGACCATGAAGCGGCACTCCAAATGGGCGAAGATCGTCGCGCGCGGGCGTTGGAACTGGCAATGTTCAAGCTGAAGACTCTGTGCTGCTACGTACAGAAGAGCCGCCGCGCGTTGAACGATCTGCGCACCCTTCGCCGGTTGATCCTCAACGAGAGATTGACCGTTGAAGAACTGGCTGCGATGTAGCTGCTTTTGAGTTTCGCGCGCACGCGACGGCGCTATGAGATTTGGGGGGTACGGGGAGAGATGACAGAGGATCTCAGTTCCATCGCCGAGGCAATTTACTGGTCTGTCCCGGGCCATGTTCTGTTCTTACTCCTGCATCTGATCGGGGTCGGCTGTTTTACCTATATTGTGACGCGGCGCATGACACCGCTTCTGCGAGCCCAACGGGATTTGCGATTTGATCGGCCATGGGCTCGCCTGGGCAGGGTCGCTCAATTCTGGTTTGGTCAATGGAGGCATCCCCGCTACAAGACCGCGGGCATTCTCCACATTCTGATTTTTGCGGGCTTCCTGATTCTGGCCGCGCGCGCCTTCTCGCTGCTGATCCTGGGAGTCACTGATGTCTTTGCCATGTCGGGACTCTCGGGTGCCGCGGGGCACCTCTATGATATCGCAAAGGACTACGCCGCCACTGTGGTGCTCCTCTGCATGGTTTTCGCGGTGGTGCGGCGGCTGGTCTTCCAGCCCGAGCGCTACCGCGTGCCGGAACGGTTCGGCAAAGGCCACACCCCCGATGCCATCTTCCTGCTGTCCCTGATCGCCATTCTGATGGTAGCCGACGGAATGTTCGCCTCCAGCCAGGCGGCTCGCCAGGCACAATACGGGCTGACCCCGGATTACCTGGCGCCATTCTCCATGCCATGGGTTCTCGCAAGCGCCATGGCGGGGATGTCGGCGGCGACCCTCTGGAACTTCCACGTGGGCGCCTACTTCCTGCACGAATTCGCGTTCTTCTTCCTGCTGTGTTACCGCCCCTTCGGGATTCAGTTCCACGTCGAGACATCCCTCTTCAGCATTTACTTCGCGAAGTTAGACCGTGGAACTGTCAAGCCGGTGCGGTGGGGCGTTTCCGACGAGCAACTCGACCAGGTGAAGTCGTTCGGCATCAAGAAGTATGAGGACTTCACCTGGAAGCACATGCTGGACTTCTACTCCTGCGCCGATTGCGGGCGGTGCGCCGACCAGTGCCCTTCGAATGCGGTGGGGCGTCCGCTGGTCCCGCGGTTTCTCACGCTCAAGGCACGCGACTACGGCTACCAACACTATCGGGTATTTAGCCGAGTCAGACAGAGCGAGCCATTAGTCGGCACCATTTATTCGGAGGATGAGATCTGGTCGTGCACCACCTGCGGGGCGTGTGAGGCGGAGTGTCCGCTACTGATCGAGTACATCGACAAGATCGTTGACTTGCGGCGGGGGCTGGTGGATGACGGCAAGGTGCCGCAGTCGCTCCAGAAGCCGCTGAAGGCGCTCGAGAGCCGGGGAAATCCGTATGGCAAGCTCGACAAGAAGCGCGGCGATTGGGTCAAGAGCAAGGAGTTCCAGCAAGCCTGCGAGGTCCCGGTCCTGAACGGGAAGAACGGGGCCGACACCTTGTACTTCGTGGACAGCATCACCTCCTACGACGACCGGATTCAATCGATCGGGCGGGCCACGGCGAAGATCCTCAGGCAGAGCGGCGCGAGGTTCGGAATCCTGGGGCCGGCCGAGAAAGACAGCGGGCATGAAGTCCGGCGTTTCGGCGAGGAACTGCTGTTTCTGTCATTGCGGGACCACAATCAGCAGGCCATACAGAACGCTGGAGTCAGTCGGATTGTGACTGCCGATCCGCATGCTTACAACGCGCTGAAGCACGACTACCGGGATGTTCCGCCGGTGGAACATATCAGTGAGTGGATCGCCAGGGAGGTCAGATCGGGTAACTTACCACTGACTCCCGAAGAAGATTCGAGCAAAATCTTCGCTTACCACGACCCCTGCTATCTGGGCCGTCATAACCAGGTTTTCGACGCTCCGCGGGAGGCGCTGGATGCCATTCCGGGTTTGAAGCGCGTGGAGATGGGACGGTGCCGCGACCGCTCCTTCTGCTGCGGCGGAGGCGGGCTGGCCCTGTTCTACGAGCCGAAAGAAGAGGAGCGGATGGGCGTGAAGCGCGTCCGGATGGCGGCTGAAGCGGGCGCCAACGTGATCGTCACCGCCTGTCCATTCTGCATGGTCAATATCGAAGACGCGATCAAAGTCGCGGGCATGGAAGGCAAGATGACCGCTATCGATCTGACCGAACTGGTCAGCCACCACGTAGCGCAGGCTCCGGCTTGCGTGGAGACCAATTAGGAGAGAGTGACCGTGGAAATTTTAATTTGCGCAAAACGCGTCCCCGACACTTCAGAGAATGAGATTCAACTGAACCGCGAGGGGAACGACATCGAACGGGACGACCTGGTGTACTCGGTGAACGAGGCCGACAATTACGCGGTGGAAGAAGCTCTGCGGATTGTCGAGCGCACCGGCGGGAATGTGACGGTGGTCACGGTGGGCGGCGACGAGGACGAAGAGATCCTGCGGCGAGAGATGGCCATGGGCGCCCAGCACGGCGTGCTGCTCTCCGACGAGGCCTTCGGCGGTTCGGACGGCAAAGGGATTGCCACAATTCTCAAGGCCTTCGTTCAGAAGGGCCGCTACGACCTGATCCTGACCGGCGTGCAGGCCGACGATGCGGGCGCACAGGTGGGCGGCATGCTCGCTGCCATGCTGGACTATCCGTTCGCCTCCCTGGTGAATGCCATCGAAGTCGAAAACGGCGGCCTGAAGGTCACCCGCGAGATCGAAGGCGGCAACAAGGAAGTGAATGCCGTTGAACTGCCCTGCGTGCTCTCGATCCAGACGGGCATCAACGAGCCGCGCTACGTGGGCATGCGGGGCATCCGGCAGGTGGCCTCGCGCGAGATCCCGACCTTCGATGCCGCCGGACTGGGCCTGGAGGAAGGCGCAGCCGGAGAGGCCGCGGCGAAGGTCAAGCGGCTGGACTACTTCGTGCCCCCGGCAGGCAAGGGCGCCGAGATGCTCGAAGGCAGCCGGGAGGAGATCATCGACCGGCTGATGGAACTCATGAAAGCGAAAGGAGGGCTCAGCTAATGGCTCGCATCTTTGCTTATGTCGTGCACAAAGAGGGTATCGCCGACGATTCGGCGGTCGAACTGCTGGCCGCGGCAGGGAAGATCGTTCCCGTGCAAGCGCCCACCGCGGTGGTCGCCGGCTGGGGTCCGGGCCTGGACGCGGTTTGCGAGACACTGCGCACCTCCTTCGGCGAAGTCTGGAAGGTCGCCAATCCGGCTCTCGCGTACCCCAATGCCGAGCTGGTTCGACAGGCGCTGGTGAAGGTGCTCCCGCAGGGCGGCATCGTGCTGGTGCCGCACTCTCATTTCGGAACCGATCTGTCGCCCGGCCTCTCCGTCAAGCTGAATGCCGCTTTCGTTTCGGACGTGCTCGACATCGAAGGCCTCGCCGGCAACTCCTTGAAGCTGGTGCGACAGGAGTTCGGCGGCCAAGTCAGCACGCATGTCCAATGCGACATCGTGGGCGGCGCGGTCCTGAACCTGCGTCCCGGGGCGTTCGCGGCCAAGAGTCAGGCGCCCGTCAACGGGACGATCGTGGACCAGTCGTCCAAGGTCGGCACGCTCAGCTCGCGCCGCCGGTACCTCGAGACCGTCGCCGCCGAAGCCGGAGATGTGGACATCACCAAGTACAAGGTGCTGGTCTCGGTGGGCCGCGGCATCCAGGAGAAGGACAACATCGGAATCGCGCAGGAACTGGCCGATGCATTAGGCGGCGCGGTGAGCTGCTCGCGGCCGGTAGTGGACTCCAAGTGGCTGGAGAAATCGCGGCAGGTGGGCTCGTCCGGCCAGACCGTCAAGCCGAAAGTCTACCTGGCTTGCGGCATCAGCGGGTCGTTCCAGCACCTGGCCGGCATCAAGGGCAACCCCTTCCTGGTGGCCATCAACAAGAACCCCAGAGCCCCGATTTTCCGGGTCGCGGATGTGGGCATTGTAGATGACATCCTGGAGTTCCTGCCGGAACTGACTGCCAGGGTCCAGGAAGAGACTGCGGTCGCGCCGGGAAGGAGCCGCGAATGATTACCAAGAAGACGTTGAATCTGAGTTTGAAGTCCCTTCGCGACTTCGCCAAGAAGCGCCTGACCGACCAGGATCTGATCGCTCTCGACGAACGCGACGAGTGTCCGGTGGAGATCGTGCGGCACATGTGCAATCCGGACAAGCTTGGGATCACCCTGCTCTTCGTGCCCGAGGAGTACGGCGGGATGGGCGGCGGCACGTTCGACTTCTACCGGGTGTGCGAAGAGATGGCGCGCATCGACCTGGGCGTGGCCACTTCGGTGTTCGCCATTTTCCTGGGCAGCGACCCGATCACCGTGGGGGCTACCCCGGAGCAGAAGAAGCAGTGGCTGTCGCGCATCGCGGAGGAAGGACTGCTCTTCGCGTACGGCGCCACGGAGCCGGATGCCGGCAGCGACCTGGGTGCGCTCCAGACCACGGCCGAGCGTGTCATGGAAGACGGCGTGGTCAAAGGCTACAAGATCAGCGGGGCGAAGCAGTGGATCAGCAACGGCGGAATCGCGGGCGCGTATACCATCCTGGCGAATACGCCGGCGGGGCCGAGCTGGTTCATCGTGGAAGCGGGCGCGCCGGGCTTTGCACACGATAAGCCGGAAGACAAGCACGGCATCCGGCTGAGCAATACCGCGGCCCTGGCGCTCAACGGCGTCTATGTAGACGCCGACCGGCTGGTGGGCGCCGTGGAAGGCCAGGGATTGAACCAGGCACAGGCGGTATTCGGGTACACACGCCTGATGGTGGCGGCGTTCGGGCTGGGCGCCGGATGGTCGGCGCTGGACCGCGCGATTCCGTATTCCACCAAGCGCATCCAGGGCGGGGCGCCGCTTTCGGAAAAGCAGGGATACACACACAAGCTGATTGTGCCGCACGTGGCACGCCTGGAAGCGGCGCGCGCGTTCATCGAAGAGACCGCCGAGCGGATCGACTCCGGCAAGGAAGGCACGCTGAATACTGAAGGCGCGATTGCCAAATACATGGCGACCGAGGCGGGCAATCAGGCGGCCGACTGCAGCATCCAGGCGCTGGGCGGCTACGGCTACACCCACGAGTATATGGTGGAGAAAATCAAGCGGGACGTGCGCATCACCACGATTTACGAGGGCACCTCGGAAATCATGGAGATGACCATCAGCCGCGACCGCTGGCAGCTCCATCTGAAGACCCGCGGACAGCATTATCACGATCAGGCGCGGCAGATGGAAGCTCTCCACACCATTCATCCGGACATTGGGGCGAATACGGCGGCGCTGGCGCTGCACTCGCTGGCGGAGCTGATGGAGAAGGCGCGGGTCGGCCGGCTGACACGTTTTCAGCACATTCTGCTGCGTCTGGGCGAGTGGATCGCGTTCGGAGAGACCGCCGCGTGCCTGTGCCGCCGAGCGGCCCGGTTGCAGGAGGGCAAGCTGCACGAAAAGGCCAACGACCGTTTCGACAAAACGGCGGTCGCGTCGCTCAGCCGGATCTTCGCCCGCGACGCGGCGCTCAAGATCGCCGAAGAGGGCTTGCGGTGGGTCATCGGGGCCGGCGGTGTGAGCGATGCGGAAATGGGCGCTTTTGAAGGCGCTCTGGGGTTGCAGGCGATTCACCGCGCGCAGGCAGGCCTGATTGCGGACATGGATTCTGTAGGGGACGTGCTGTATCACCGCACGTCGAAGAGCGCGGGAGCAGCCGCGTAAGGACAGTCTAAGGGGGCGCGTCAGAACGGCTGAAAAGCGCCCCGATGAGTCGGGACGCGACAGACACGTGTGTCTGCCGCCACCTGACGCGCCTAAGGAGCGACATCATGGAAGATAGTGGTAATCGGGCGATCGCGATCGTGGGAGTGGGGAGCATCCTTCCCGACGCGCCCAACACGGAGGCTTTCTGGGAGAACGTCAAGACCGGCCGCTATTCGATCAGCGAGGTCTCGCCGGACCGCTGGGACTCGGCTCTGTACTACGATCCGGACCACGACGCGCCGGACAAGACGTACTCCAAGATCGGCGGGTGGGTGCGGGCGTATGCCTGGGACCCCATGAAGTGGAAGCTCGCCATCCCGCCCAAGGTCGTCGAGGGCATGGATGGCGGACAGAAGTGGGCGATTGCGTGCACGCGGGCGGCGCTGGAGGACTACGGCTACCCGCAGCGTCCCCTGGACAAAGATCGCACCGCCGTGATCCTCGGCAATGCTATGGCCGGGGAGAAGCATTATCTCACCGTCCTGCGCATCAGTTTCCCGGAGTATGCGCGGGAACTGGCGGCCGCCGGGTCTTTCGCCGCGCTGCCGGCCGACGTGCGCCGGAAGATCACGGAGGAGTTCCATGAACGGATGGCCCATCTGCTTCCAGAGGTCACCGAGGACACCATGCCAGGCGAGCTCGCCAACTGCATTGCCGGCAGAGTCGCCAACATTTTCAACTTCCACGGGCCGAACTACGTATGCGACGCAGCGTGTGCGTCTGCCATGGCGGCCATCAGCTCGGCGGTCGAGGCGCTCAATGCGCACGATTTCGACGCGGCGATCACCGGCGGCATCGATCGCAACATGGGGGTGTCCAGCTTCGTCAAGTTCTGCAAGATCGGCGCACTGTCGGCGACCGGCAGCCGGCCATATGCGGAGGGCGCGGACGGCTTCGTGATGGGCGAAGGCGCGGCGATCTTCCTGCTCAAGCGCCTGGCGGATGCCGAGCGCGATGGCGACAAGATCTACGCGGTGCTGCGCGGCATGGCGGGTTCGAGCGACGGCAAGGGAAAGGGCATTACCGCACCCAATCCGGTGGGTCAGAAGCTCGCCATCCAGCGGGCTTGGGATAACGCGGGTCTGTCGCCGGCTACTGTCACGTTGATGGAAGGCCACGGCACGTCCACCAGCGTTGGTGACGTGGTGGAAGTCCAGAGCATGACCGAAGTGCTGCAGTCCTACAATCTGCCGGCCCACTCGGTGGCGCTGGGATCGGTGAAATCGAACATCGGCCATCTGAAGGGAGCCGCGGGTGCGGCTGGGCTGTTGAAGGCCATGCTTGCGCTGCGCGATAAGGTGCTGCCGCCGAGTGTGCATTGCGAACATCCCAATCCCAACATCGACTTCGGCCACTCGCCGCTGTATGTGAATACCGAATTGAGGCTGTGGCCAACGCCGAAGGACGGAGTGCGGCGGGCGGGGATCAGCGCGTTTGGATTCGGCGGTACGAATTTCCATGCGGTGCTGGAGGAGTACATTCCGCACCGGCTGAACGGCAATGGGAAGAAGCAGGCCAGTAGCTTTGTGCCAGCTCCGCCAAGCGTCCCCATGAGTGGGGACGCGGCAGGCACGAGTGCCTGCGCCACATCGAAGACTCCGTTGCGTGGCGCGATGGTGATTGGCGCAGCCACCGAGGAAGGGCTCATCGAGCGGCTACGCTCCGCACACCAGACAGCGCTCACCGGTGATGCCCCCGCGCTCGCGGCGCCTGCGGAAGCGGACCTGCGGGCGTTCGAACGGATCGCCATCGATTATGCCGATGCGGCAGACCTTGCCGATAAGGCCGGCAAGGCGCTGAAAGCTTTCGCGGCCAATCAACCCGCCATGTGGAAGGCGCTGCGCTCGCAGGGTATTTTCCGCGGCCAGGGACCGGCCGCCAAGGTGGCGTTCCTGTATCCGGGGCAAGGCTCGCAGTACGTGAATATGCTCCGGCCGCTGTGCGACACCGAACCGATCGTAGCCGAGATCTTCGCCGAGGCGGACGCGGTGATGGAGCCGCTGCTCGGCAAGCCACTCAGTGAATTCATCTTCGTCGATCAGGCCAACCGCGAGGCCGTCGAGAAGGCCGAAGAGGACCTGCGCCAGACTGCCATCACGCAACCGGCCGTCCTAGCTGCCGACCAAGGGCTCACCAAGCTCCTGGCGGCCTATGGAATTCAGCCTGACATGACCATGGGACACAGCTTGGGCGAGTACGGGGCGCTGGTGGCTGCCGGCGCATTCCCCTTCGGCGATGCTTTGGAAGCGGTCAGCGCCCGCGGGCGCGAGATGACGCGCGTTTCCATGGCCGACAACGGCAAGATGGCCGCGGTATTCGGGCCCATCCACGAGATCGAACGCATCCTCGAGACGATTGACGGATACGTGGTGATCGCCAATATCAACAGCGACAAGCAGGCAGTGATCGGCGGCGCCAGCAAGGCGGTCGAACAGGCCTGCGAAGTCTTCCTGAAGGCCGGATTCGATGCGGTGCCGCTTTCGGTTAGCCACGCGTTTCATACTTCGATCGTGGCTCCTGCCAGCGAGCCGCTGCGGCACGTGCTGGAACGTCTCCGCCTGGAAGCGCCGCACGTGCCGACCGTCGCGAACGTGAGCGGCGAATTCTATCCGGAAGGCCCCGGCGTGGTGCCGCAAATGCTCGACATCCTGGCGAAGCAGGTGGCCGCGCCCGTGCAGTTTATCAAGGGCCTGGAGACATTGTACGCCGCGGGCGCCCGGATCTTTGTCGAGGTCGGGCCGAAGAAGGCGCTGCAGGGCTTTGTCGAGGATGTGCTCGGCGGACGCGGCGACGTGATTTCGATGTTCACCAACCACCCCAAGGTTGGCGATCTGGTGGCGTTCAACCAGGCGCTCTGCGCGTTGTACGCCGCGGGATGTGGCACAGGTGTTCCGGCTGGTGTTACTCTGACCCCCCAGATGCCGGCACGAACGCCTGTGCCACAGGTAAAAGCAACGGTTTCGGCACAGGGGGCGAAAAGCGCCGACCTGAGGGTCGACGCGGCAGACACGAGTGTCCGCGCCACGTACACCGAGTTGGGTAAGATTTTCGCGGACGCGATGGAGCGTGCGGGGGCCGTTTTTCAAGGGCAGAAGCCGGCGCCGACTACGGACCCTGTGGCGATCACCGGGGCCGCCTTGGGCCTCCCCGGAACCGATCACATCTTCGACGACTCCAACTTCGCCCGCATCCTGCGCGGCGACCAGTTCATCGACGTGATCCCCACGCGTTTCCGCAAGGCCATGCTCGACAAGCACATCACCCGCCTGGTGAAAAGCGACAACGGCGGGCCGACCTTTGAGACCATCTCCAACGTAGCCGACGTGATCAAACTGGCGGGGCGCGGCGGCGCCTTCGACCTGGAGAAGGAGTTCGGCGTCCCGGCCGATCGCGTAGCCTCGCTCGACCGTGCCACGTCGCTCGCCATCGCCTCCGGGATCGACGCGCTGCGCGATGCGGGCATCCCGCTGGTGATGCGTTACAAGACCACCAGCAAAGGCACCCAGTTGCTCGACCGCTGGGCGTTGCCGGAAAACATGCGCGACGACACCGGCATCATCTTTGCTTCCGTCTTCCCGGCCTACAACTCGTTTGCCGATGAACTGTCGCGCTACTATGCCGACCAGGCACGGCGCCAGGAATTGGAGATGCTGCAGGGTTTGCGCGGCCGCGTGAACGGAAGCGGCCAATCGACCGTGGCGCAGGAACTCGACCGGCGCATCGCCGAAGTTCGCGCCGTCATCGAAAAGGAGCCGTACACCTTCAACCGGCGCTTCCTGTTCCGAATCCTGTCCATGGGACACTCGCAGTTCGCCGAGTACATCGGCGCGCGCGGGCCCAATACCCAGATCAACGCCGCGTGCGCCAGTGGCACGCAGTCCGTCTCGCTGGCGGAGGACTGGATCCGGGCAGGACGTTGCCGCCGTGTCATCGTGGTCTCGTCGGACGACATCACGACCGACCAACTCGTCGAGTGGTTCGGCGCGGGATTCCTGGCCAGCGGAGCCGCGGCTACCGATGAGGTCGTGGAGGAAGCCGCCACGCCATTCGATCGCCGCCGCCACGGCATGATCATGGGAATGGGCGCCGCGGCCTTTGTGGTCGAAAGTGCGGAGGCCGCACGCGAGCGCGGCATCCGTCCCATCTGCGAGGTGCTAGGGGCGCTGACCGCCAACAGCGCCTTCCACGGCACGCGGCTGGATGTCCAGCACATCGGCCAGATGATGGAGGACTTGGTCGCGCAGGCCGAAGCGCGCGGCGGGGTTTCGCGCCGCGAGATGGCGTCGCGGATGGTCTTCGTCTCGCACGAGACCTACACGCCCGCCCGCGGTGGTAGTGCGTCGGCGGAGGTCTACGCGCTCCGCAAGGTCTTCGGCGACGCGGCGGGCCAGATCGTCATCACCAACACCAAGGGCTTCACCGGCCACGCCATGGGGACCGGCATCGAAGACGTGGTGGCGATGAAGGCACTGGAGACGTCATGCGTGCCTCCGGTGGCGAACTTCAAGGAGGTCGATCCCGAATTAGGGCCGCTGAATCTGTCGAAGGGCGGCATCTATCCGGTCGAATACGCGCTGCGCCTGGGCGCCGGGTTCGGCTCCCAGATCAGCATGGCCCTGTACCGCTGGGTGAAGACCGGCGCAGCCCGTCCGAGCCCCACCGATCTGAGCTACGCGAAACGCATCGCCGATACCAGCGTGTGGGATACCTGGCTGGCGAAGATGGCCGGCCATGCGGGCGCAGACGTCGAAGTGGTCCAGCGCACGTTGCGGGTTCGCGACACAGTCGCGGCGGCTCAGCCGGTCGCGCCGGCGGCGAAGGTCGAGGCTCCGGCGCCAGCACCTGCGCCTAAGCCCGCCGCACCGCCCGCGCCGGCCCCTGAGGCCAAACCTGCGTTGTCGGCCGATCCGGTGAAGGAGAGAGTCCTGGCACTGGTAGCCCAAATCACCGGGTATCCCACCGACATGCTCGATCCCGAGCTGGATCTCGAAGCCGATCTCGGCGTCGATACCGTGAAGCAGGCCGAGGTCTTCGCCTCGATCCGGCAGGCGTACAACATCGAGCGCGACGACAAGCTGAAGCTCCGCGAGTTTCCGACCCTGGCGCACGTGATCGGGTTCGTTCATCAGAAGCGCCCCGATCTGGCAGAGACGAAAGTCGCGGCTCCCGTGCAGGCGGCTTCAGCACGTGTGGCTGCGGCGACCATGGCTGCGGCTGCGGTGCCCGCGTTTGCTCCCGCCACCGACCCGGTGAAGGAGCGCATCCTCGCACTGGTGGTTGAGAAGACCGGGTATCCGGCGGACATGCTGGATCCGGAGCTCGACCTCGAGGCCGACCTCGGTGTGGACACCGTGAAACAGGCGGAGTTGTTCGCCGCGATTCGACAGGTTTACAGCATCGAGCGCGACGACAAGCTGAAGCTGCGCGACTTCCCGACGTTGGGGCACATCGTCCGCTTCGTCTACGATCGCCGTCCTGACCTCGCGGTTCCCGCTCCGGTCGCGCCCGCTGCGGCTCCGATTGCCGTTGCGTCGCCCGCGCCTGCGCCGGCGCCTCAACCCGCCGCCGATGCGATTCTCGAGAAGGTCCTGGAGATCGTCGCGGAGAAGACCGGCTATCCCAAAGACATGCTCGATCTGGACCTCGATCTCGAGGCCGACCTCGGCATCGATACCGTCAAGCAGGCGGAGATGTTCGCGGCGATTCGCCAGGCCTACCATATCGAACGCGACCCGAACCTCAAGCTCCGCGATTTCCCGACGCTCGCGCACGTGATCCAATTCGCGCGCGAACGGTCGGGAGCGGTGGCTCCGGCCCCGCCGCCGCCCGAGAGCGCGCTGGCCACGGACGCCATCAAGGAGAAGGTCCTGGAGATCGTCGCGGAGAAGACCGGGTATCCCAAAGACATGCTGGATCCGGATCTCGATCTCGAAGCCGACCTTGGC
>Ga0335077_10001588_pt1 | contig 27075 bp, 14 predicted proteins | sample Lox_Sample_31_FD_207151 | JGI IMG/M metagenome (GOLD analysis project Ga0335077, IMG submission 207151) | Soil microbial communities from Loxahatchee National Wildlife Refuge, Florida, United States - Lox_Sample_3.1 | ecosystem: Environmental > Terrestrial > Soil > Wetlands | place: USA... | reverse complement strand
ATTAGATGGTGCCCTCTTAAAACGAGACGATGGTGACTCATTTCCTCAGGATGGCCCTGATCTGGATAAGCGTGGTTTTGTTCGCTTGCGTTTTTCAGGGTTGCGGTGGGGGGAAAAAAGGCCCGGTCCCTTCCAGCCTCACCGGAACGGCCGCCGTGGGTGCGCCCATTGCCAATGCGGTTGTGACGGTAAAAGACCGGAATGGTGTATCAAAAACGGGAACGACCGACGCGCTGGGAAAATACCGTATCGATGTCACCGGATTAACCGCCCCTTTTCTGCTCAAGGTGGATCTGTCGTCAGGATCTTCTCTCTTCAGTGTGGGGATCCACACCGGCAATGTAAACATCCATCCTTTTACCGATCTGATTATTGGAACTTGGTACCAGATTAAGGGATTGAAGGTTCTGGATGCCTTTGCCGGCATGGGGAGTTCCACACCGCTTCCGACCGAGCCTGAGGTTTCGATACTGGCAAACGTTGCCAAGGACATTGTTTGGAGATGGGTGAACGATCACGATCTTAATCCACAAACGTTCGACCTTATCACCACTCCGTTCAACGCAGACGGTGCCGGTTTCGACGCCGTCCTTGCGCTATCGCAAATCGATGCAAGCGGTGTGGTGACGATTCAGGATTCAAGCATGAATGAGACCTCCACGCTCTCTTTCGATTCTTCAACGAGCACCCTTGCCGTCAACACCACAACTACGTCGGGTCAGCAGGCAACAAACAGCATCACTACCGTTGTTATTCCCACAACGGCGGCAATTCAAACGGCCTTCAACGGGGTAAACGCCACCCTTTTGAATGTGGTGGGCAAGGCCCGTACGGAGGGTTTGTTCCTTGCCGACACCGATCTGGCTAGGTATTTTGATGACAACTACATACAGGACGGATTTGGAAAAGATGTTGGTACGGCCGACTTTGCCTCCCTTCTGCGGGGTGTTGCGCTTCAGCTTAAGGCCTTTACGGTCGATCGGATCGTCTCATACGATGATTCGGATAAAGTAATTCATGTCGTTGCCACGTTCTCATGGGCTCAAGACGGGCAGATCCTGTATCGGGTGGTTGATAAGGGAGAGGGGGGGATCGGCTTTAAACAGCAGGCCGACGGATCCTGGCGCTTCTTCGGCAATCAACAAGTTGCGAATGTACAAGCGCAGGCGATCATGGTTCAAATCATGGCAGGCGGTACAAGCGACGGTGCCTATCCGCTCTTTCAGCTTCAAGCAATCGCGCCCACGGGGAAACTGATCAGTGCCCAGGCGGCGAATAGCACTACGACCATCCCGTTGATAAAAGCGTCAACCGTATTTGTGGATACCCTTTATCCAGAGGTGGGCAGTTCGATGAGCCTCCAACTAGATCAATTCGGTGTGTTATTACCTGTTCCATCTATCGGGGAGCTCTACACATTCAACCTTACTACAAACACGAACCAGTTGAGCTATACGGACCTTCTGCGATCGATGACAACCGAATCCATCCGGATCACGAGCCCGACAGGCCATACCCTGAACGACGCCTTGCTCGGCCAGTCGTTGACGGTTGAATGGACCCTCCCGACTACTTTTCCGATCGGGCAGGTGGATCTGATCGGGCAGATAACGGTGGGGCAATCGGTCTGTACGGTCAACAGCCCGTTCCCCGGTCCCTCCTCCACGAGTGGGACGATCACTCTTCCCACAACCTGTGAAGGTGCCTCCGTCGTTCCCGGCGTGACTTCTTCAGGGTCCGATCCGGTTATCCTCCAGGTCAGAGTCCGGGGTGTGAATGGCGAAGAGACCTGGGTCCAATATCATTTCAGATAGAGCTCTATAGATACTTCGGTGTCTCAGTTGATTTGTTTGGGTAATAGGAAGGTCATGGTTCAAGGATTAATGACATTCGAGGAAAAGCTTAATAATAATAAGGGGTTTCTATAAAGTCCCTCAAAAGAGGGGTTGACAGACAAGGCTGTTCAGTTGTAGCATTACTATCCTCCGACGGGTGGGTTTGGGGTTTTAGGTATTTCCCGAGTCGGACAAAGTCCGAGAGAATATCGTCGATTTTCACCAGATTGTTATTGAGTAATCGATTGTGTGTCGAGGATTCGCATTCAAGAGGCTATGCCATGGATCTTCAATCAACTATCGGAGTCTAAGGGTTGTATGATCTCAACACGTCCAGCGCAAATGCGGTGAATGCCATGACGTCAAATATGCCCGGTGCGGACTGGGTGCCCCAGTTGAAAAGTTATGGATGTGGAGCGACGGCGGTCCTGCGGACTGCGTATGTCCTATTTGAGCAAAAGCGGTACGACGAGTGTACCGTCGAAGTCAAAAAAGTGTTGGCGGTTGACCCGGATCTTTCCACCGCGCTTCTGATGCTTGGAAACATCCATCTGGCCTTGGGCCAGCATGATGATGCGGTTACGGCTTACCGAGCGGCGTTGAAATCCAACGACCGATTTTCGGATGCCCACTTGATGCTCGGGTGGGTGTATACCGTACAGCAAAGATACACGGAAGCGGTTTGGGAGTTGGATATGGTCCTGAAGCTGAATTCCAGCGAAATTGATGCGTACTTGATGCTCGGGGGCATTTTTTTTAAAAACAAAGAGTACAAAAGGTCCATGAAAGCCTACCAAGCGGCGCAGCAGATCGATCCAGAGATGGCTTTTGCACATTTCATGGAAGGGAAGATTTACCTGGAACAGGGGCAGTTTTCAAGGGCCGAGGCAAAATTTCAGGAAGCCCTTCACTTTGATCCAAGCCTGGTCAGGGTCTGTTTTGAGTTGGGAACCGTTTACCTGGAAACAGGAAGATACGAAGCCGCAAGCGCATGTTACAAACAGGTTTCTAATCGAAGCTCAAAGAACATCGCCATCATCTCTGGACTCGGAGGCATCCATCTCCGGAACAAGGAATATGACAAGGCCAAAATCTGCTTTGAAGAGGCGGTGCGCCTTGCTCCCCGGACGGCGTTGCCTCATTTGATGCTCGGAGATGTTTATGTGGCTCAAAAGAATTACAAGGAAGCCGAGGCTGAATATCAGGAGGCGTTGGTTCTCAACCCAAGCCTTGCCTTGGCCCACTGGAAATTGGGAATTGTTTTATACGAACAAGGGGACTACCCACCGGCCGTGGGGGAATTGCAGGCTGCGATGGAAATCAATCCCAAGTTCCAGAAGGTGGCCAACGAATATAGGGAAGCGACCAGGAATTCTGGTTCGCAGGCCGCCTCAGAGTTCTGGAAAGAACTCTTGGATGACCCAGGGGACGAAACGGTCCACCACAAGAATTTTATTCCATCTTCGACGAGACCAGATCGATAGACGCATCCTGAAACCCGGACTGGGAGTACGATATTTAAAATCCGCAATTCCCAAGACACTTTACAAGTAGGGCGGCCTTGTCATTCGAACGACATGTATTTCGCAGCGATCTTAAAGTGGTTTTTCGGCGCACAAAGGGAGATCCTGTGCGCTACCTTCTTATCCGCCCCGAAGACAAGGAGACGATTGAGCTCGGAGCAGAGGAATATTTCCTCTGCCGACAACTCAACGGGAAACTCTCTTTTGAGGAGATAAAAAAACGATTTGATGAAGAATTTCATTTGACCTTGGATCGCGATCTATTCGAGGCCATGATCGATAAATTAAGCCAGGAAAAATTGTTCATTGGAAATTCCATCCTGGTGCAAGAGGCCTTTCCCAATTCGATTGATCCTTGGGCTCCTACGAAACAGATCAGTTTTGGATCCCCCCAAGCCATCCTGCAGCGCCTCCTACCACTTTTCGGTTGGTGTTTCAGCCTTCCATTCGCTTTAGTTTCCCTTGTTTTGTTGATCCCGGTAACGTATATTGTTTATTATTATGGAAGCCCCTTCTTGAGCATTCAAATGCGAATTCTGGCCGATTTCACCAATTTCTGGGATATCCTGTTGTTTGCGGGAGTTTCCTTCTTCCTCATTTCGATCCCTCACCAATTCGTTCACGGTCTTGCCTTGGTCCGTTACGGCGGTCGGGTCAAGGATTGCGGGATCCGTATCTATTTAAATATTTGTCCTGCGGCTTATATTGATTTCTCGGATTTTGTGTGGGTCCGGTCGAAGTCCCAGCGAATGCAGATCATCTTCGCCGGATTATTTTTCCAGCTGTTGGCCACGGAAATTGGGTTTATCGGGTGGTGGTTGACGATGGGTTGGCCCCCGTTTTTCCCTTTGTTTTTCTTGACGGTGGGAGAGGTGGGTCTATTTGCCTTTTTGGTAAATCTTACCCCTCTTACCTATGGGGATGGCTACCTTTTGTTGGCACAATGGCTTGAGATTCCCGATCTCCGAAATCGGGTCCTCGCGGCCGTGCAGTCTTGGTTTCCCGGTCAATCTCCCGTTATTCCCATGACATTTAAAGAACGCATTGGGTTTATCTTTTGTATATTCCTGCTCGTTCCGTACCTTCTTCCTATTTATGTCGTTATGGTGATTGCGGCTCAGTATGCCAACCGATTTCAAGGGATCGGAGGGGTCATCGTTGTCACCGGGGCCGCGTTGTTGCTCCAACGTCCCGTCGGTGCCATGATAGAACACACCGCACCGGTTCGCTGGTACAAACGGCTGTTATTTGGAAAAGGCCGGGGCCGGTTGATTAAAGTCTGGCTTTGGTCAAGCCTGCTTCTTCTCATGTTGGTTCCGTATCCGTACGATACCGGTGGTCCCATTGTCTTTTTTCCTGAACAGAAACTTGAAATCCGACCCCAGGTAGTTGGAGAAATCGTGAAGGTGCTGGTTAAAGAAAATGATTTTGTGCATCAAGGACAAACAGTCGCCTTGCTGTCTACCCGAGTTCATCAGGAGCAACTCGATGTCCAGGTCGCCAACTTGGAATCCGCCCGCTCCCATTTACAGCTTCTGCAAACCGGTGCTACCCCCGAAGCAATCGATAAGGCGAAACAGCAGGTAGAGACCTCACAGGTCCAATACGATTATTTTCGAAAGGAAACAGATCGGCTCCGTCCGTTGTTTAAAGAGGGCGTTATTTCGGAAGAGAAATTTCAACAAGTCCAGCAAGAACGGGATTTAAATCACGAGAGACTGGAGGAGGCCAAAGCCAATTTGAGGCACGTTCTGGCGGGCTTTCGTCCGGAAGAGATCGACGCCGCGAAAGCGGATGTCCGACGTTTGGAGACTCTCGTTGAGAGTTCCCGCCAGAATATGCAGTTGACTGCATTGACAAGCCCGATGGATGGACGCATTACAACCCCCTATCTTGAAGATCGTGTCGGATACTATTTAAAAGAAGGCGACCTGTTTGCCCAAGTTGAGAACAACAATACTCTCCAAACCGAGGTGGACACCCCGGAAGGGAATATCAGCGATGTTCATATCGGCGAAGATGTCAGGATAAAAATCTGGACATACCCATATGCGATATTCAGAGGGAAGGTCACTTCGATTGCACCGATCGCCATCGATAAAGGCGGTGAGAAAGTGATCAGGGTCATGGTGCAGGTTCCAAATCGGGATGGATTGCTGAAATCGAACATGACCGGCTATGCAAAAATCGATGCGGGATGGAAACCGTTTGGCGTCGTTCTGACTCGGGTGTTGGTTCGGTTTATCATGGTTGAGGTCTGGTACTGGATTCCGTAAATGGCGGGGGACGGCTTGAACGGCGGGCCGAGAGTTCGGTCTTGTCACTCGTCGGTGGGTGCGGTGCTCGTTTTGTCCTTTTGGACTGCCTCGAGTTTTTCCAAGTCGTTTAACGTACTTTCCAACAGGGCCTCCAACCAGTCGGCCTTAAACCTCAACCATTGTCTCTGATGTTCCCTTTCTACAGGATCCTGTGCAATCTTGAAGGGAGCCGCATGTTTTTCGGAGGCAGGATTTAACTCCTGAAGCCCTTGAAGGGCCTGAAGGGCTTCGAGTTGACGAAGCAATGCGCCAAAGCGAAGCCCCTCGAGGCTTTTACGATTAGACTTCGAGTTGTCTAACGTACGTCGCTTTTTTTGGAGGTCTATAAGCGACTGGCGCGGATCTTCCTCCGACGGTTTTTTCCGCTCATCTGAATTCTTTCGATCGATTCCCATTCGTCTATTCCCTCCCATAAACCCTTAGGGAAGGGGGTGTTTCTCAAAAAAACTCCATATCATATTGCTGGCCGAGATATCATGGTTCGTGGGGCCCATTTTTTTCTCGGACAGGGTGCTGATGCCGCCGGGCCATGTATGACCGGCCCCATCAATCGTGCAAAGGGTGACGGTGGCATCATTCGAACAGGATCCGTGTAATTCACAGCTCACGGCGCCTTGTTTGAAGGAGACCTCGGGTGCTCCCGTGCAATGATTATGTTGGACCCAACCGGATATTGTCTCGTTCATCGAACGGTAGAGATGTTTCTCTTTACCCACCAGCGCCTTCACCTGCCCGCCGTTATAGGGCGCCCAGGGGTCTGCCGTTCCGTGAAATTCCAGGACCGGGACGGGACGGGACGGCTGACAAGAGTCGACGCCGATCGGACCGGAGACCGGGGCGATGGCCGCGATCCGGTCTGAAAGTTCGCAGGCAAGCCGATGAGTCATGATCGCTCCATTCGAAAACCCAGTTGAAAAAACGCGTTTCGTATCGATGCAAAAATTGCGTTCGACGTCGTTCAGCATGTCTCGGACGAAGGCGACATCGTCGACATTGTGCGCCTGCGCATATCCGCAGCACATCCCCGCATTAAAACTCAAAAAACGATTGCTGAAAACTCCGGTGCCGTTGGGATACACAACGATAAACCCGTTGGCGTCCGAAACAGGATCCATTTGAGAAAGCTCCTCCTGATTGTCCGCGTTTCCGCCTCCTCCGTGGAAGTTCAAGACCAACGGCGCCTTTTTCTCTTTTGAATACCCTGGAGGTATATGGATCTTATACGACCGCTTGCGGCCCCCCGATTCGATACCGCGAACGTATTCCCCCGGGCCGAGACCGGATTGCTCGCAACTCGCGCTTGCTTGGGTGATTTCTTTGGCCGGAATCTGGGCCGAGTGGCCCGTGGAACATCCCCAAAAGAAAAGGCCGCCGATCGTCAAGATCATCATCGGAAAGGATGAAAAGGTAAATCGTTTCATCGTAGTACCATCCTCTTGTTGTATAAAAGAAATGCTATCACGTGATTCTCCAGGATGTCAAGTCGAGTCCATCGGGCGGTGCCCGCTTCGGAATGGCATGATAAGCGGGGCTGGTATCAGGGTATCTTTCGGAAGCAGCAGGAGGAACAAGATAACCTGAGCGATACGCGCAGGAGTTAACGATGCCGGTGGACAGGCAATGGGGCCGTTCTGTTTCCAAAGGGGAGTATCCACCGCATCAGGAAGAATGACGTGGACTTTGACTCCGTAATGCTCAACCTCTTTGGCTAGGGATTCCGAAAAACCGATGACGCCGAATTTGGAAGCGCAGTAAACCGAATCAAACGGACGTCCTTTCCGGCCGGAGGTGGACGATATATTCAGGATCTGTCCCGCCCGTTGCCGAACCATGGCGGGAAGAACCGCCCGGTTAGTCAGGAAGGTTCCTCGGAGGTTTGTTCCGATCACATCATTCCACTCGTCCAGGGAAATCTGGGCCATTGGTTTGGGAGATCGCCCTTTGCCGCGAAGGATCCCTGCCGCCGCGACCAGGATGTCGATCCGTCCGAACCGTTCGAGCGTACGCTGGACCATTTCATCGACCGATCGCTCATCGCGAATATCCGTGACCCACCCCAATCGTTCTCCGTGGCCTCCGATCGCATTCACGATGCGAAGCGTCTCCTCGATCTGTGAAGGATCAACATCCACGACGACCAAGTTGGCATCCTCCCGCGCCAAAGCCTCGCAAGCGGAGCGGCCGATGCCGCCCGCGCCGCCGGTGACAATGGCTACAGAACCGGAGAGTCGACCGGTCGTTTGGGTTTCATCGGCCATCCGTTTCATCCTCCGACCGAGTTGCCGGGATGAAAATCGGCTTGCGGGTTTGTTTTTTTCGCCGGGAACGGAACGGCGCAATCAACGGATTGATCAATAAGGTATCCTCGGGAAGCGTCAGCATCGTAATGATAAAGCGTGCAATGGTGCGAACCGAAAGCGCTTCGCCGGGACCGGGCGTCAGCGTGGTTCCACTCAGCAAAGGGGTATCGACCGCGTCCGGAACAAGAGTTTGTACCCGAATTCCGAAGGCACGTACTTCTTCGGCCAAGGCTTCGGTCAGCCCCATCAACCCGAATTTGGATGCGCAGTAGGCCGCGGCATAGGGTTGGCCGGATGTCGCGCCTCTTGCGGAGGAGATATTAATGATTTGCCCGCGGCGCTGAGCCGTCATGGTTTCCAAAACCGCCCGGTTGCTCAAGAAGACCCCTTTTAAATTGGTATCGATCATCTCGTCCCATGCGGTGGTGGGAAGCTGTGCGACAGGGTAGGGAATTCCTCCCCGGTTCGTTTGGCTGGGCTGTCCGAGACCGGCGCATGTGATGAGGATGTCGATCCGGTTGAAGCGCTCCAGGGTTTTCCGAACCATCGCCTTCATGTCCGCTTCCGAGCGCACATCGAGCGCGAGTCCCAAGACGTCCGGAGCCGTCTGACCGGGTCGTTCTATGGTGAGCTCCGCAACCGCAAGCTTGACCCGGTCCAGGGTCCGGCCAACAAGGACAAGTCTTGCGCCTTCCTGAATCAGCGCCGCCGTCACGGCACGTCCGATCCCTCCGGTTCCCCCCGTCACGATTGCGACCTGGCCTTTGAGACGGCCGGACGCTTCATTCTCAAGCATGCCTTCCTCCACCCGTTATGAATCCGTGAACCGCCCGTCCGGCCGGGTCGATACCGACAATTCTTTCACTGGAATTCCATCGCTCCACGTTCCCATATAGCGCTGCGCCGGGGTATTTCCGAGAGCTTTTTCACGATGCTGCCCGTGGAAGGCCGCCGATATGGCCGCGTCCAGAAGTTTCCAGTGGCCGTAGAAGTCCAGTGCGTCGGCACGAGCGCTCCTCAATCCCGCCGCAGACAGTGCCTGCTCCCGGCGCAACGCCGCCTGCGGCGTGAGCCGAAGACCCACATCGGCCCGCTCCGAGAGGGGCGCACTGTGATCGGCGATTAATGGAGGAAAACCGTGGCGGTCCGATCGCACCAGAATGATATTTCGATTCTCATCCGGAATCCCGGAAAGCGCGTTGTAGATGGCCAGAGGTTGGTCAAAAGGCAAATGACGGTCCTCCTCCCCTGCGACAACCAAAGCCAGGACGTGTGGGGAAACTTGTCGCAGGTCCTTCAACGATACTGAAAACCGTCGGCCCCACCCCGCCTGTACCAGCATTAACACCCGAGGATCAGGAAGAGGACCCGGCGCGAGAGACGCGCATTTGGATGCGATCAACCCGCCCAGAGAATGTCCGGCAAAGGCCCAGCGGTCAGGGAGCGGACGGACCGGTCCTCTGTCCTTCAAACGTTGAAGTCCCAAGCGGATTCCTTCGATGGCATTGGCCATCATTCCCTCAAACGGCGTGAAAAATGAAGCTTGATACACTGGGTATAACACGACGTTGCCACGACGGACGAGATGGACAATCCAAGCACCATAATTGATTGGATTGACCCCCAACCAGCCATGAAAGAAAACCACAACCGGTGTGGATTCGGGCACCGGATCATTCGGCGTAAAGAGCCAGCATCCTTGTTCCCCCCGGCCGACACGGTGTTGAGAAAAACCGTTGTGAAGATATTCGGTTCCACCCGGACCGGTTTGGGGCTGGTCGGGAGGACGAGCCGGCCCAACCTCGTTATTATTGGATTCAAAACGCATCGGAACCCGAGCGGGCCCGATGACCTTTCTCTCGGTCATCGGACAATATTCAAGAATCCTTTGACCCGTTCGACCCGGTCGTGCCAGGATCAAGTCGGGCATCGCAGGCTTAATCAATCGTTATCCCGAGGCGGTTTCAGTAGCCGTGGTGGGCGTAAGGTTGTCTCCGAGAACGCCGCTTCAATCAAGACGTCCTCAATCGTCTGACACCAGCGCGGCGACCTCCAACCAGAGCCGCGGGACGCTTTTCATGTTAACCGCGGCCAAGGCCGGACCGGACGCCGCCTGCAGTGCCTCGCACGCCAGCGTCACCGGGTACCCGCTCAACAAGACGCAGGCCAGCCCCGCGTACGCTCCGACGGTTTCAAAGCTGCGTTGGTCCATCATTACGGTTCGTTCGTAATGGCTGCGGATGCGAAACCCGTTTTTTCCCAGCCGCTCGCACCATTCCGTGAGCGTCGGCCATTGTTTTGAAAATGCCGCCGCCACTCGGCCCCGAACCCTGCGAATTCCCTCCCGTCCGTTGCGCTTGAGTTCCTCATCCCTGTTTTTGATGAATCGCAAGGCTTCAATCATCCATTGGTGATAAAATTTCTCGGTTCCGGGAGAAAAGGTTCCCGCATAAAAGGAGCTGTTAAAGGCGAGCAAACCGCCGGGACGGAGGACACGGCGAATCTCCCGAAGCAGGAGGTCCGTATCCGGGAGGATGTGAATCGCATTTCCCATGACGACCGCATCAAACCGACTGTCCCGAATCGGAAGGGTATCGGCCGAGGCTTCTACCAGACCGAAGGACCGTCCAAAGTCAAATGGCTCGCGGTTCAGAAAACCGGAGCGGTTCAAGCGACTCCGGGTCAGAAGCAAGGATTCATGGGAAAGATCGCTTTGAACGATTCGGAGTTTCGGGTGCGCCTGTAGCATCATGACACTGAGGATGCCCGTGCCGCAAGCCAGATCCAATATGTCGCTGCAGGATTCGATCGGAAGGGTGTTGATGAACGCCCGATTGGCTTCCAAGTATTCGGGTTCATCCGAATACGGTTCATAGGATGTAACGATCGTTGGTTTGTCCATCTTCAACCTGCCATGTGTTTTGTTGCGGCCGCTAAAACGTAATAACGAAGATTAAGAAGACTCCGATTCACATGGGACATGATCCCGTTGAAGACTTCGGTGTCGATTTCCCGTGCACGGAATCGATCCAGGGCCGTTCGGCTGATGTACCTGTGATAGCTCTCAGCGCATTCTCGAGTTGCGTCGATGACTTGTACCTCGGAAAATCCGATTTTCTCCAGCAGGGTGTGGTAAGCATTGACATCCCGGAGATAGTTTCCTTTATTTCGACTCCAATCGGTCAGTTCCCCGGTTCTGGAATAGAGGGTGTCGGCGAGGACAAGACGGCCCCCGGGTTGAAGAATCCGGAACGCCTCTTTTAGGAAAGAGGCGCGATGAGGGAAGAAGCCGGCCCGTTCGACACAGAGAATGCCGCCGAAAGTTCCATCTGGAAAATCCATGTCCGCGGTGTCCATATGGTGGATGAAGGATAGGCCGGGCTGCTCTCGTTCCAAATTCCTCCAAAGGGGATTGCGGTAACCGGTTGCCGTGATCCGTTGCGGAGGCAATTTTCGTATAAGATAGCGCGTTGATCCGCCGCGGCCGCAATCCACATCAAGAATCCGACCGGAGACCGGTCCCAAGAGCTTTAAGAGCCGGTCCATCAGATGCTCGCAAGCCTGTCGGGCCGATTGGGCACCGTCCTCCCAGTAGCCCATCTGATCGAAGTCGCTTTTTTCATAAAAGTCATCGACTCGATCGGCATAGAATTCCCGATCAAATTGTCGGTGGACAATCCGCATGGCTGCACGTTCGGGGTCTTTTTGTTTCTGCGCTAATGGCGATTCGGTGCCGCGCTCCTGGTTTTTTTTCTTTCCAATCCAGATCTCGCACCCACCTCTGGGGTTGGGCTGATATTTCCAACCCGATTCGGTTTTGACACCGACAAGCGGCCCGAATGGATTGGCTGTTCCGACGAACAGACCGCTAGGTGTCGAGCTCATGTTTCGAATACCAAAATTGAAAGGGGTTCCGAAACCGTCCAAGGAGACAGGATGCCAGTGGATGCCGTCTCGGGTTCGCCATAACTCGCACCCTCCGGACCGGAGTGTGAGTTCCTCGACCCCTACTTTTTGGATTTGTTGAACAAGGGCTTCGGGAAAACCCTCGAATGTCAGGAACGGAAGAAAACAGCCCCAGTTGTATGTGGCCACGTAAAGCCATTCCTCATGCACGCACATTCGCCAGGTATAACCGTTGAAAAAATTATTGAATCCCGGTCCCAAGCCGCTTAATGGGATTTTAAACCCTTCCGGCGTGACCCGAGGAGCCCCCACCAACAGCTCCCATGTGTCATCGGGGTAGACACGGATGACCTCGGAAGCTGCCGGTCCTACCTTATGATAGCGATTGTATCCCCCGCCCGCAATGCCGGTCCCCACATAGAGCGCCCCGTTGAAGACGAAGAGGCTGGCCACCCCTTCGTTGTCGATTCCACGATAGGCTCCGGATGTTAGCACACGGGTCCATGTGTAGGGAGGAGAGCTCTCGGCGCGGGTCTTCCAGAGTTCAAATCCGGTTGCCGGGTTCAGCGTGCCGGCATAAAGGTAGCCGTTGAAGGCGGTCATTTCAAAGATGCCCAGGTTGCCCGGGTGTCCGAATCCGAGATGATTCACGGTCCGCCATTGTCCACCCGCCGGGTCGTCTGTTTCGAGGATCACCGGAAGCTCTGCTTCGTTGGGACCGTGTCCTGCCCTCCCGACCGGCGAGGTATAGAGCCGTCCGTTGAAGGCTTGGAGGGTGCGAAAACAGACCATGCTGGGGTGTCCGAGGCCCGGTTCGCTGACGTCTGTGAAAGACCGACCATCTTCCGAGCGAATGAACCGGGATCCGGTCGCCGACCAACTGCTCAGATAAAGCACCGGTCGTCCGTCGCTTTTCCCCTGGAAAACAGCCATCCCTCGATATCCGATGTCGCGCATTTCCTCCTTGCCGTTTCGCATGATCATCGGAGAAATATGTACCATTTCCCACTTCTCCACGCGGGGATCGTATCGCCAGATTTGAGCCCGAAGCTCCTGGGGGTCCGGCGGGCTTGTACACCGGACTGGCCAGCAATTCATCTTGAGGGGATTGCGCGCATTGACTAGGCAAAGATTGTCGCGGGTTGTGCCGACATAGAGGTAGCCGTCGAACCAGGCCATCGAATGAGGGTAAGAATTACGGGCATCTCCAAATCCTCGGATGGCGATCTGTGTGAAGTCGTTCAGGGTCAATCCCCGCCGGGGAATACGGGACGCTTCGTGTTTAATGAGCGTTTGGGTTGGCATCCCTATCACCTGCCCAAGCTTCCATCGGTTGCAGTGTGGAGCGCGGGTCCTTCTCGATAAATTCTATGAGAAGTTGGGCAAACCTTCCGGGAACCTCGACCGGAAAGAAATGACCGACCCCCGGCAGGATGACGGTCTCGTGCCGGGGCAATAATTTTTCTAATCGGAGACAAGTCTTCAGGCAGCGGGAGTTCTCACCGAAGATCAACAGCGTTGGGGTCTCGACCTTTTGGATGAGCGCGCGATCCAATCCCGAGATGCTGAGGACATCCTTTTGAAATGTGGTGGTCGTTCGCAGGCGGAGCCATTTTCTTGCGGTCCGGCTGTTCGGATTCCATGAACCGAATGCGATCGCAAGTCCCTGATCCGTTCCCGGTCTCGGAACCGGTCCGACCAGTTCCTCCAGCATGGTGTAGACGACCTTGGGAGTATCGTCCGCAACAGGGATTCCCCGGTCCTGTAGTTTTTTCCGACGGGCTCTCCAGAACGGGCCGTCCTTGCCGGAAGGGATCGGCTGAAGCGCGTGAACACGACAATCGGCCAGGGTGAGCGTCTCGAACCGTTCCGGGTGCAGCGCCGCACTATGCAGGGCCACCGCACCGCCGAAACTGTGCCCGACGAGATGGGCCCGAGGGATCTTCAGATGGTCCATCAGGCCGATCAGGTCCGATGCCATGTGGGCGGTCGTATAGTCTGAGGCTGGCATATCGGTGCCGCCGTGGCCGCGCAAGTCAAAGACCGTGACTCGGAAGGCCTTGCTGAGATGGGGGACGACTTGGAGAAACCAGAACGCCAGATTGGCTGCGAGTCCATGCACCATGATAAGATCCGGGCCGGATCCCGCTGTCTCATATTGAATTTGAAGTCCGTTGATCAGCGCCTTGGCCATCTTCGTCACATGTATCCCAAAGTTTTGAGCCGATCCATGACTTGGGCCTGTTCGGCTGCAGTCATCGTGGCCTGTTTTTCCTGGTCCCGGCTATTATCCGGGGCGAGTGTCGGAGACCCGATCCGGATCGGCATTTCCTGAAAAACTTCCGGCTTGAAAATCTCGGTCGCCACACTTCCTTCCAGGTCCTCGGGTACCGGGAGCCCAATGCTGTACAATAGCGTCGGAGCGACATCCAGTATGGACCGTGGAGCGGCTAAAAGACCTTTTTTAATTCCCTTCCCGGAGGCGAAAAAGATGCCCTCGTGGCGATGGGTGCCGTTAACCTCAGGGCGGGGTTTCAAGGGCGACCGAGCGTTCAGGATTGAGACGAAACCGTTGTCTCTGAGCACCAAGGTCAGGTCCGGGGCCTGAGACATGTAGGGCCCCGGAAAGGCCTCTTCCCGCGTGAGAATCTTTTTGACGACGCGATCACCCGTCGCCGGGTCGCGGAATTCGTTCAAACGAGCCACCAGCCGTGCGCGGAAAGACTCGTATTCCGAAAGGGGGATACCCGGTTTCCCCGGCCCCGTCGATGTCCGGATATAAATGCCGTTGCTGCTGGATGTCCGGACGTAAGCGGTGGTCCGGTCCCAATCGATCGTTTCGTAATGTTCGCGGAGGCGTTCTGCGGTCAAGGAATCGGATTGATCCTCCGGTGTGCCTTCTTTCCACGTGAGATAGCCGTTTTGATTCAGCCAGGCGTTAGCATAAAAGATCTCATGAGTCGGACCGAACCCGTGATCGGAGGCCATGAATACCCGGGAATCCGGCCCGGCGATTCGGACCAGCTCGCTCAAGAATCCGTCCAGCCGACGGAAATAGTCCCGGCAGATCTCTCGGACGCGGATTTCCCAATCGGAGGGATTCGGAGGAAAGTACGCGGGGTCCAGAAACCTCCAGACCAGATGCTGAAGTTTGTCGACTCCGTCGAATACGACCGCCGTCAGGTCGGTCGGGTCGGTCAGCATGAGGTGGCTCGTGATCTCGAACCACTGCCGTTCCTTTCGGATATTGTACTGGATCCACTCCTCGCAGTCTTCTTTGGCCAGCCCGAGCAGGGGTTTGCGTCCCTGATCCACGTCCCACGAGACGTCTTTGACGTTGAAACCGGAAAGCACCTTGAGTTGATCGTAAAGTCCGGGAGGGTAGACGTTCAGCTTTAGATTTCTCGATGTGACGAAGCCCGGCACGATATGTCCCTTGACGGGTCTCGGAGGGTACATCGCGATGAAATTGAGACATGTGATGCTTTTATTGTTTCGGCTTGCGATCGACCAGATGGTCTCGCAGCGGACATCGCGCGCGTTGATGAGGGTGAAGAAGATCGTCTTCTCTTTCTCCTCGCCTCGAATGAAATCGTAGACGCCGTGATGTCCCGGACCTCGCCCCGTCATCATCGATGTGAAGGCCGGAGGGGTGAGGGGATTCGGAGTGGAAAGGAGTTCGCCCCTCGTCCCGTTCTCCAAAAAGCTTTTGAGAAACGGCATAACGCCGTCCTCCATGAGCGGATTCAGAACGTTGAATGTCGCTCCATCCAGAGCGATCAAGAGCGTGCGAGCCATTTTGTTATCTCCATGTGAGTATAATAAAAACCATCGAAACGAGCGGGTATAAGCCGGAATCAGATATGAGCTTTCAGAAAATCGGCAATCCGAGAAACCTGAAGATCGTTCACGTATCGGCCGTTCTCCATAACCAAATCCTCGAATGGAATGTCGTGCTTGCCGAATCGCTCCTGAATGGCCACGATGAGATGAACCACATCGACTGATTCAAAAGCCAAGTCGCCCATGAGTCGGGTTTCGCCAGTAATCTGGCCCGAAAATCCGGTGTCCCAGTCGCTCGTTATGTCCTCGATGATCTTGATCAGTTGGTTTTGGACCGTTCCGGAGTTCACTCCTGTGTTCTGTCGGATGTTCTCCATACCTTCTCCTTTAAGTTTAAAATATGTTTAAAAAATTGATAACGCGCTGATCAGGGAGCCTTCCCGTAGGGTTCGAGCCTTAAGGCTCGAACCGCCCAGCGCGGGAAGGTCTCGTGCCAGATTCCCCTGTAATACCAGCTCCATTTCACCGTTCTGGGGGTGGATAGACTCAATCACGAGATCTCGCATTTGCCCCAGAAGACCACGTCCCAGCGCCTTGGCTACCGCTTCCTTTGCACACCAGAAGCGCAGCGCCCATTCCTCCGGATCACCGGTAAGACCGGCCAGCAGGCGGCGTTCACCTTCGGTAAAGGCCAAGCTGAGCCATCCGGGATCGCGGCCGCCGACGGGCCATTGTTCGATATCCAGCCCCAGCCCGCTGGCGGTATCCGGCCAACAGGCGGCGGCCGCCGCACACCCGGCCGAATGGGAGATCGAAACGTATGGCACTCCGCCTAGGCCATCCATCCAACTGCCGGCCACACGCGGTCGCCCCTCGGCATCGGTTAATATCTCGACATCGGCTGGGAAAAGGTCCAGTCCATGGCGCGTCTTTACAAGGCGTCGGATCGCGTCCTTCGCTGCGCAACGGCCGAGAAGCCACTCAACCTGGCGTTGGTTTGGACCTTTTAAGTCATGCCAGAACTCGCGTTCCCGATGGCTCAGGATGAGATGCGCCAAGACCCGACGCCAGATCATGGCGTGGGCATCCATAAAATCCGCCGGAAACGGTTCACGCAACGCGCAACTCACGGAACGTCCATTGTTGAAATTGGGACCGAACACGGACCAGTCTCGGGTTAGATAGCCGACCTGCGGCCGAATTCGGGTCCGATAGAATTCCTCCGGCAGTTCGAACCGGCGGTCCTCCCAGTTCGACATCCGCAGATACAGTCGGCCGTCCGGTCCGATCAGATCGATGTCGGAACTAATTTGCTGATCGCCCTCCAGCCGGATCCGGGCGCGGCCGGTGACGCACGTGCCGACCGGAAGGCGCGGACCAAAAATCTGGAGTTCCCGCAACCGGAACGGAAAGACATTGAAACCGGTCGGAAGATGTTCGGTCGTCCAATAACCCACGAGCTGGCCCGCCGCATCCAACAGAATTGGATCGGTTATCCAGACCGGGCTCTGAATCGATCGAAACAATCGGTCTAGCGGCAGGACGGTTAGGGTAGCTTCCGTTCCGTCCTGGCCCCAGCGGTCGACCGACTTCACGCCCTGAAACGTCGGACCGTGAAACATTCCCTCGGCATACAGATTTTCAGGACGCCACCGCGATGGACGTTCAGTCGTCAGGGGGAGCGGCGCGGCGACCGGCGTGGCTGGATAGCGATCGGAAAAAACTGCGACGCATTCGGCCAACACCGGCCCGGGGGTTCCGGATGATTCGGAGACTTCCCGGATCTTGACCTCGATCTCTGTTCCGTCGTGATCGGATATCCGAGCGGCCGTCATCGCGAGCGTGACGGGCGGTCGGTCGAACGCGATCCACCGATAGGCGCGAATCTCGCGCATGCGGACCAAATGCAGGTCCGGCGCGAGCGCTGCCGCCACCTGGGCCATGATCTCCATCGTCATGGTGAGCGGCATGACGGGCAAGGCCATAAGAGTTTTATCGGTCATCGAAACCTGTCCGCCAAGTGTGTGGTGCCGGAGAAAGATATCCTCCTCTGGATCGATCCGACGAATGGCTTCGAGGCGCTTGCCGGGCTCCAAGGTGACGATGTGGTTGAGAAACGGAAAATTCTGAATCGGTTTGCGGTCGTCGGTCGTCACCAGGGGCTCAGCGGCTGTGGATGTCTCACCTGAACCGTTGGAAAAGAAACGAATGATTTCTCGCAATGTCTTTTTACCGGTCAGACCCTCCATCGCCTGTTCGGGAAGGGCCGGCTTGAGCGCTCGTTTTGCCGCGCCAAGGATTTCCACCCGTTTGATCGAATCGATACCAAGGTCGGCTTCCAGATCCAGGTCCAGTCCGAGCATCTGAGCCGGATAGCCGGTCTTTTCCGAAACCAGGTTTAGGAAGGTTCGTTGGATGTGGTCCGAGTCTGTGCGCTCCGGTTGTTCGGTTTTCGCAATAAGCGCGGCCGGCGGTTCCGGATTGCCGTTGACGGTCGTTGCTGATTGGGTTGGGACGGCCGAGGCCGTCGAGGTTGATGACGGAATCGGCTGACCGTGAACCGTTCGCGACAGATAACCTTCCATGACCGACTGCTGAATGGTCAGAAATGCATCCATTGTTTTGAAGTAGGTCTGCAGCACGTTGTTTTGTGAAGTATCGGTGGGGTTGCGGGCCGGCAGAACTAGGGACTCCGAGCCACCTGTCTGGACAAGGGAACGGGGCGCAACCGTGGGGGGCGTGACCGGAGGGTTGCCGAGAGCGGTCAAGGGCTGCACAGGCGTCGGAACGGACGTCGGTCGCGGCCGAGCAGTGTCGCCGTTGTGGCGGTCCAGTCGAAGCGGCTGCAACTCCAAGGCGATGCGCATGCCGTTGTCGGACTCCCCTCGGGCAGCCCGATCCTGCTGAATGTCAAGCGTGAGGCGATGTGGTGTCCGTCGCTGATACAGGGGCTCTAGGTCCATTGGGACGTGATGGGCCGTCAACAGCGCGAGCGCATGGTTGAGGTGGGTCGTTCCTGGCCGTCGATGGGAATCGGACGCGACGGCAAGATGTGGTTGTGTTCTGAGGGTGTCATCCACGAATCCGGTCAGATTGCTCTTTGGGCCGACCTCAATGAAGATTCGGACGCCGGCGGCATAGAGGCCCTCGATCGTTTCCCGGAATCTGACCGGTTGCGACCATTGGTTCAGCGCGAGCCTGCGGATTTTTTCCGCATCGGACGGCATGGGGCCTGTCGTCGCGCAGGAGTAAATCGGGATAAGGGGCGTCGTCAAAGGAAGAGCGGCAAAGAAGTCCTTCAGAGCAGCACAGACCGGCGCGAAGAGGGAGGTGTGGTACGCCCGCTCAAACGGGAGCGGTGTGCAGATTGCTCCCTCAGAGGCCAGCCGAGAGGATGCCCATGCAATCGCGTGTCTTGATCCGCATAGAACCAGTTGATGCGGACAGTTATCCATGGCGATATGGATCGGTTCGGAACCTGTGCCGATAATCGTTTCGACGGTCTGACGTTCAACGCCGCCAACGGCGAGCAGAATCCCTTCTGGAATTTCGTTGCGGGCCGCCATCTCCTGATAGATCCTGTTGAGATCAAGAATGTGTCGGACGAGCTGCCCCTCGTTATCTTCTCCACTCAGCGCCCCGGCAGCCAGCAGCGCGGAATATTCCCCTGTGCTGTGACCGACGACGCAGTCGGGCTGAATCTTTAAGCAGTTGAAAAGGGCAAGCATCCCCTGGCTCGCCGCAAAAACCGCCTCGGCCCCGATGTCCATCTGCCACAGTTTCTGTTCGTCGGTCGAATTCCCTTGTCCATCCTGAGTGGTCGGAGGCGGGAAGACGACGTCGCTGGGAAGGTAGCGGCGTCCCTGCTGGGTAAACGCGCGATCCATCAGGTCGAACTGTTGCCGGACCTCCGGAAAATGGCAGCACAGGTCAGAGAGCATATTGAGATATTGGGAGCCCTCGCCCGGAAACAGGAACGCCACCTTACCGTGCGGGGCAAGCGGTTCGGAAAAATAGTAGATGCCCTCGCGCTCTTTGATCTGACGGCAAGCGGGGTCCGCAAGCCGTTTAGCGGCATGGGCGAGCTTCTTGAGGAGTTCATCGATCGAGGTGGCGACCAGGGTCAGGCGAAACGGGCGAAGCGGTTGCTGGGTGTTGAGGGTGTAGGCGATGTCCTTGAGCTCGACCTTTTGAATCCCCTTTATATAATGTTCAAGGGATTGAACCTTCTGCACCAGATCCTGGAGGGAGTCCCCCTGGAGCAGTACCATCTCAGAATCCCAGCGTTGAAGAAGACTCGGCATTGCGGATTCATTTTCAGGGATATACTCTTCAAGAATAACGTGAGCGTTGATCCCGCCGAAGCCGAAGGCGTTAACGCCGGCGCGGCGCGGGGATTCGGCCGCGCCATGAATCCAGGGCCGTGTTTCTGTGTTGAGGTAAAAGGGACTCTCCTCCAGTTTGAGATCAGGATTAGGCTCCTCACAGAGAGTGGGCGGCAGGACCTTGTGATGGAGTGCGAGCGCGGCCTTGATGACACCAGCGGCACCTGAGGCCGGCATCGTGTGGCCGATCATTGACTTGACCGATCCCATGGCGCACCGCGGCGGGCCGTTTCGCTGCCCGAAAACACGGGTAAGGGCTTGGACCTCGGTAACATCTCCGACCGGAGTACCGGTCCCGTGCGCCTCAATCAATCCGATAGTCTGCGGTGGAATTCCAGAAGAATCATAGGCTCGGCGGAGCGCCAGCTCTTCCCCGTCGACGCGGGGCGTCAGCAATCCAAGCGCCCGGCCATCGCTGGCCGTCCCGACGCCTTTGATGAGCGCATAAATTCTGTCGCCATCTCGCTCCGCATCCTCGACTCGTTTCAGGACGAGCATGCCGAGTCCTTCCCCCAGCAATGTTCCGTCCGGTTCTTTGCCGAACGGACGCAGCTGTGTTTTACGAGAGAGGGCGTTGAGCTGACAAAACACCATTATGATCGGTGGCGACAAGGAGGCATGCACCCCCCCGACGATCGCCAGGTCACAGCGGCCGGAAGCCAGATCCCGAAGGCCGTGGTCGATGGCGATTAAAGAAGATGCGCAGGCCGCGTCGATGAGGTAATTGGTTCCCATGAAATCGAGGCGGTTCATGACGCGCCCGCTGATGATGTTGGGAACCAAGCCGGGGACGACATTCGCATTGAACGGCGGCAGACTCTCTTTCAGTGTTCGTTTTAATTGGGCGAGCTCTTCATCGGTGTGTTCGGGGTGAAGTTCTTTTAAGATTCGGATCGTTTGGTCGATGATGACGCCGTGCTGGACGCCATTGGTAATACCGCGGTTGATATACGTTCCGCGGCCCAGAATCACTTCAATCCGCGTCCGATCGATTTGACCTTCGGAATACCCCGCGTCCGTGAGGGCCTCATGGGCCACACGCAGGGCCAGAAATTGATCGGGTTCACTACCGTCGACCGAATTAGGCATGACGCCATACTTCACCGGGTTGAAGCGGGCCAGGTCACCGAGAAAGCCGCCCCGTTTGCAGTAAATCCGATCGTTCTCTTTGGAGTCGGGATCATAATAGCGTTCAACTTCCCACTCCTGAGGTGGAGCGTCGACGGCATCCACCTTCGAGACGATATTGTTCCAATAGGAGGCAAGGTCCGGAGCGCCGGGATAGAGACAGGACATCCCGATGATTGCGATTTCTGTCACAACGCCCTCCGTTGAGTGGTATGGGATCCGCCGAGCCGATTGAGGGCCCGGCTACCGACCACCTCCATCCCCTTCATCTGACCGATCAGCCTCCCAACGTCGTCAAAGAAGTAAATATCCTCATAGATGCTTGAATCATCGGTATCAGGAAGAATCCGCACCATACACTGGACCCGACCGCCAGCGGCTGATCCATAGCGTATATACCGCCCGAGTCGTGACGGCAAAGGGGTGATATCTTTAAACGCCCGCGCCCAGAGGAGCACCAGTTGCAGGCCGCAATCAACCAGAATCGGGTCGATCATCCAGGGGGTTGTCGCCCCTGTGATACAGTCGCCGGATTTGGATGGCCGTAAGCTTGCGATGATCGTTTCATCCGAGGCGCCCTCGATCGTTTCGATCTGCTGGAACAGCGAACCGTGGAACAGCCATTCTTCATACGCATGGTTAACCGTCTTTGGAAACGCGTCAAGAGGTTGTCTCGGAATATCAACCGCCGGCGGCTCAGGAAATCGGTCGCTCAACTCGACGGTTCCCTGGTAGTAAGTCAGGCCGGGATTCTTTGCATCAGTAATGGTGACCACGGCATCCAGACCGAGGCGTTCTTGAGCGGGTTCGGTTCGTGATCGGACGGACAATCGGATTTGTTTCGGACCGTTATCGAAAATGATCCCTTTAAACCGCCGAACATCACGAACGCCGATCACCTGCCATTCAGGCCACGCAGTCTGAACCGCTTCGACCATGAGCTCAAGTGCAAAGGCAAACGGCAACACAGGTTTCCCATCGATTTGATGGTCCAACAGGAAGAGATCGCGGTTCGGATCCAGGATCTGGACCCCGTCCAGCGTTCCTCCATCGCCGGGAGAAAGGGAGAATCCTTTCAGGAGAGGAAGATGCGCCCGTTGGTTCTTGGGTGCCGTGCTGGCCTCCCATGGACCGTCACCGAGCACCACCTCCACGTGGCCCTTCGGGCCCAGCGTCAGCTCGCGCCAGAAGGCGGCCCGTCCAAGCGGCGGCGGGATGACCTGAACCCCTCGCTCGGCAAACTGCCGTTGGACTTCGGTCGACGCCATGCCGGATTCCCATGGCCCCCAATTCAATGACACCACTCGTGCGCGCCATGTTCGGTCAAGGTGAAGGGCCAGCTTGTTCAGAATCTCGTTCGAGGCGCCGTAGTCTCCCTGACCGCGATTGGCGAATCGTCCCGCCACCGAGCCGAAGAAGACGAAGAATTTCAGTTGTTCCGGTCTGATCGCACGGATGAGGTTGAAGGCGCCATCCACTTTGGTGTCCATGACCCGGTCCAGAGACTGGGGCGTTTTCTCCTCTATCAGCTTGTCTTCGATAATACCAGCGGCGCTGATTACCCCGTCCAGCCGCCCATGGCGCCGGTAGATGTCGTTGATCACGGTCTGCATCGCGGCCGCATCGCGGACGTCCACTTGCAGGTATTCCACCTTCGCACCGGTTGACTGCAGCGCTGTAAGATTTGTTCGAATCTCGCGTTCCCGGAGCAGGCGGGCATAGGCTACTTCGACCTTTGCCGGCGTGACCGCGCCTTCCAAGCGACGAATCTGATCGATCAGCGCCGCTTTAAGCGCTGCAGGTTCCGTCAGCCCGCGCGTCACCGCCGCTTCGATGGTCTGAGGGAGCAAGGTGCGGCCAACCAGAATGAGTGTGGGCCGGCACTGGGAGGCCAATTCCATGGCAATCTCGGCCGAGATACCGCAGGCCCCTCCGGTGATCAGAATCACATCTTCTGCCCCGATTGTGATCCCGCCCGAAGTGGTCTCCAATGGAGCTGGATAGGGGCGCAGGGCCAGGCGATCGCTTCCGCGGTATCCCACCTCAATGATGCCGTCCGACGCGCCCATCTCTGCGAGGATCCGGGAAGCCAGGGCCGGCGCGGCTTCGGCCGGATCAAAGTCGACCGCCGTGCAGTGCACCTCCGACCATTCGAGGGCCAACACTTTGATCAGCCCCGTAATACCGCCGTGGTGCGGTGACGTCAACGGAGATTCGCCCGCTGTTCCAAAGACATTCCCCATCGACGTGGCGCCGATGACCCAGGCTGATTTGGAACGGCCCGCAGCCCTCAGATCGGGCGCGGCCGCCTTGACCAAATAAAAGAGACTTTTGATCTCGCCCCGCAAGCGATCCCGCCATACCCTCAGATCGAGCCGGTCGAAGGGGGGCGCTTCCCGCAGGGGAAGAAGATGTACAAGGCCGTCGATCGTCCCATACCGTTCGTGGATCTGTTGCATCAAGGCATCGACCTCGGAAGGATCGGCCAGGTTCGCTTCGAATCGGCGGTCTGCCGTGACCGTGAGCGACGGTCCGTGAACGACGGTCACCACGTCCGCCCCCATGCGGGTCAGTATTGATCCAAGCGCATCGGCGACTCCTCGGCCGTCATCCGTGATCACGATGCGGCGGCCCGACACGGTTGGAGCGGTGGCATCATCTAATGGTGCCTGAAGAGTCCGGAGGAGAAATCGGGGAAGGGACCGTGAGGGAGCCGGTGCCGTCGGCGCGGCCGCTCGCGTGACGACTGATGCGGGAAAGAGGGCCGGTGCCCGAGGAGTCGGGGAGGCGGAGAGAATGGCAACCGTTGTCTCGATGATCCCCCGGAGGGTTTTGACCCCGGTGAACTGTTCCATGGCCCGTGAGACCCGCTGTTCGTTGTCGGGCCCGAGCTGCCGCCGGAACGCGCCCATGATCTCCACCCGCTTGATCGAATCGATGCCCAGGTCCGCCTCAAGGTTCAGATCGAGGCCCAGCAGCTCCCGGGGGTAGCCGGTCCGGTCGGCGACCAGTTGCACCAGCATCTCGGTCAGCGTGACCTGATCGACCACTGCAGGGTCGGCCGCGGCCGCCGGGGCGGTGGAAGAAGCCGGAGCCGGGGAGGGAGCGATTAATGGGGACGAAAGTGGCGTGGTCTTTCCCTGAGGCTGTATTGCGATCACCGGGAGAGGTGAGGGAATGTCGGCCTTGTGTGCCGGGGATGCGGGGAGTAGTTGAGTCGGTGATGGCTGTACCGGCGATCCCTGGAGGTAAGTCAGCATCACCTGTTTTTGCGTGTCAAGAAAACGCTGCATGAGATCTTGGAACTGAATCAAGACGGCGTCGGTCTCTGAGGCTGCCGACCCGTGATGTGAGTCGACTGCGTGCTGTGTCCTCGTGAGCGTGGGGGACGGTTTGCTGATCGAACCAATCCCATTCCCTCCCTCGTTTAAGGCAGGGGAGAGTTGAGGGGAAGCGGGCTGCTGGGAGCCCCCTGCACTCAATGCGATGGGCGGTTTCAGCGTGCGTTTGGCCTCCGACAGTTTCCGTACCCCACCCCCGCTGATCATCCACGTAGTTGGCGGAAGGGGCACCGGCTTGCAGGAGGTTTCAAGCGTGGATAGGTTGAGTTGGCGGGCCGATCGCCCTTCAAAGAGACGGTCAAAATCGGCTGAGACACCCCGGACGACGATCTGCGCGAGCGCATGCTGGAGCTGGGTCCGCCCGTCCCGCATCGGCAGATCGGTCGCGACCGCCAGGTGCGGCCGCGCTCCGAGAATGGCCCGGGTCAGGCCGGTCAAAACGCCGCGTGGTCCGACCTCAATAAAAACCCGAGCGCCGGCCGCGTACATGGCTTCAATCTCGTGGATGAACTCCACCGGCCGGACGAGATGGTCGGCCAGCGTGTCGATGATGGCGACAGGGTCGGTGGGGTGCGGGCCGCTGGTGGTGTTCGAGTAGACATCGAATCGGGGTGCGGCACAGGTCAGGGCGCGCAGGTAGTCGGCGAATCGGTCGCGGGCCGGAGCGACAAACGGGGAATGGAAGGCGCAGGCGACGGGGATGGGACGCGCCGTCACGCCTCGGGCTGTGAGCTTTTCGATTGCCTGTGCGATGGCCTCTTTTGAGCCGGCGAGGATCGTTTGGTTCGGACCGTTCAGATTGGCGATCGACAATCCCTCGATGGAGACCACGATCCCGCCCAGGCTCTCGGCATCCGCTTCAACGGCGGCCATTGTGCCCAGTTCTCTTCCCTCGGCCGCCTCAATGATCATCCGGCCGCGGGTCTCGGAGAGATGGAAGAGGGTCTCCTCGTCCAAGGCTCCGGCCGCATAGAGTGCCACGTATTCCCCATAGCTGTGGCCCGCCGCCATATCAGGCCGAAGGTCGAGTGTCTGCAGGAGTCGATACAAGCCGGCGCCGGCCGCGCCCAGTGCGGGTTGAGTGATGTTCGTGGCGGTCAGGGCCGCCTGATCCCGTTTTTTCTCCTCGTCGTTGAACCGCGGGGGCGGATAGATGTAGGCGGTTAAAGGTTTGGAGAAGCGCCCCGCCAAGACCCGGTCGGCGGCCTCGAAGGACTCCCGCACCTCTCTGAACTGAATGGCGAGATCCCGGAGCATGTCGGGATATTGCGAGCCCTGGCCGGGGAAGAGAAAGGCAACCTTGCCCGGACTTCCCGTGGCCGGGTCGCCGATGTAGATGCCCTGGGGATCCGTCGTCCATGACGTCCTGGCCACTAAAAGTTTCCGCTGGAGATCATCCAGCGAGGCCGCCACTATCGCCAGGCGAATGGGGCAGGCTTTTCCCGATGTCAATCGAGTGCGGGTCTGTTGCCAGACCGCGGCAGCCAACTCGTGAAGTTCCGGAGCGGCTCCCTGGGTCAGGGCCTGCTCGATCCGCTGAAGCTCGTTCTCCACCTCCTGCCTGGAGCCGCCGGCCCAGTAGAAGAGCTCGGTGGGCCATCGATCGGCCACAGCCGGCCTGTTGGTCTCCAGATAATTCCCCGTGTACTCTTCGATGACGGCGTGAAAATTTGTTCCCCCGAAGCCGAACGAACTGACGCCGGCCCGACGCGGGTGGGCCACAGCGGCCGGCCAGGGACGGGTTTCCGAGTTCACATAGAGCGGGCTCTCCGGATAGAAGACGTTGGGATTGGGTCTTTCGACGTTGATCGTCGGAGGCAGGACCTTGTGGTAGAGGGCCAGGGCCATCTTCATCAATCCCGCCACGCCGGCCGTGCATTTCGTGTGGCCGATCATGGATTTTAATGATCCAATGGCCGTCTCCTGCGGGTGCGCACCCGATGCGGCCAGGACCCGCATGAGCGACTCCCCCTCGGCCTGATCGCCCGCGACGGTTCCGGTTCCATGCGCCTCGAACAGGCTGATGGTGGCCGGAGAGAAGCCGGCTTTCTCATAGGCCCGATCGAGCGCGCGGATCTGTCCCTCCGGTCGCGGCGCGGTGAGTCCCTTGTCCCGTCCATCGCTGGAGGCGCCGACGGCCTTGATGACGGCATAAATTCGATCGCCGTCCCGCTCCGCGTCTTCCAGCCGCTTCAGCACGACCACCGCCAGTCCCTCGCTGATCACGATGCCGTCGGCCTCCTCATCGAAGGTCCGGCAGCGACCCTTGGGGGACAAGGCCTGCGTTTTGCTAAAGCACAAATAGCCAAACGGGCTCTGGACCGTGTCGGCCCCGCCGGCAATGACCATGTCGCTGGCACCGCTTTCGAGCTCCTGTACCGCCTGGTAGATCGCGGCCAGCGATGATGCACAGGCGGCATCAACCGTAAAGTTCGCGCCCCCCAGGTCAAACCGGTTGGCCACCCGGCCGGCCGCCACGTTCAGCAGGATTCCCGCAAACGAATCTTCGGTCCATTCGGGCAGGCGGTCCCAGACCTCGGCCGGGAGGTTGTCAAA
>Ga0335077_10001587_pt1 | contig 27077 bp, 23 predicted proteins | sample Lox_Sample_31_FD_207151 | JGI IMG/M metagenome (GOLD analysis project Ga0335077, IMG submission 207151) | Soil microbial communities from Loxahatchee National Wildlife Refuge, Florida, United States - Lox_Sample_3.1 | ecosystem: Environmental > Terrestrial > Soil > Wetlands | place: USA... | reverse complement strand
CGAGCTGATGCTGGAAAGGCCCGCGACGCCGCGCAGTGCACGCTCGAGATTCTGCGCACTCGCCTTGAGAGCGTGCGCGTTATCGCTCGCGAGGATCAGTTGCATCTTCTCACCAGGCGAGCCCAGCCCGAGGGAAAAGCGGGCGCCGGGGACGCTCTGGAGCCTCTCCCGCACGGCATTCTCGATGTCGACCTGGCGGGGACGCTGGCCGCGCCGCTTCAACGTGAGAATCAGTGACCCTTTGCGCACCTCACCTGCTTGCTGTATGCCGACTCCCGCCTGTTGTGCGTCACCGACGGTGGCGAAAATGCCTTGTATGCCAGCGACGCTTGAGATGGCCCGGCGTGCCGCCTCCGCGGCGTGCAGCGTCTCTTGCAGCGAGCTGCCCGGCGGCAGCTCGATGTTCACCGTCGTGTAGCCGCGATCCGCAGCGGGAATCAGCCCGGTGGGTATGAGTGGCACGAGCGCGATCGACAGGAAGAAGAACGCTCCTGCCGCAGCAGACGTCAGGAAGCGATGCGCGAGGCACCAGCGCACGGCGTCCAGGTACCAGCGCATCACGCGGCCACCTTGGCCGGATTTCGGTTTGTGACTCTTCAGCAGGTACGCGGCCATCATGGGTGTGAGTAGGCGCGCGACGAGCAGTGAAGCCAGGATTGCGATGACGGCAGTCCAGCCAAACTCTTTGAAGAAGAGCCCCGGGATTCCGCTCATCACGGCGGTGGGTAGGAAGACAACGACCAGGCTCATGGTGGTTGCGACTACAGCGAGCGCGATCTCGGTGACGGCATCAGCGGCTGCTTGCCGGATCGGCTTGCCCATGCGCCCGTGTCGCTCGATGTTCTCGATCTCCACGATGGCATCATCGACGAGGATGCCGACGATGACGGCGAGAGCGAGTAGAGTGACGGTGTTGAGCGAGTATCCCAGCCAATGCATTCCAGCGAAGGCCGGGAGCATGGACAGTGGCAGAGCGGCGGCGGCCACGAGAGTTGCACGCCAATCACGCAGAAAGAGCCATACCACGAGCACGGCGAGCAGCGCTCCCTCGTACAGCATCTCCATCGACCCCTCGTACTGCTCGAGTGTGTACGCGACGGTTCCCGAGATGGGCGTGAAGCGCAGCGACGGATCGGACGCGGAGAGCTGTTCCAGCGCGCGCTGCACGCCGGCAGCGACCTGCGTTTCGTCGAAGCCGCGTGCGCGATAGACTTTGAAGCCTGCGACCGGCTTTCCGTCCAGCACCGCCGCCTGGGCACGCTCGGCAATGGTATCGTGCACGCTCGCAACCTGATCGAGTCGCACCTCCTGACCCGAAGGCAAGGTGATGGGCAGCGCCTCGAGCTCCGCGGCCTGGCGCACCGTTGCGATCGTGCGTACGGATTGCTCGGCCTGTCCGAGTTGCCCGCGTCCACCGGATGACTCCTGTTGCGCCGAGCGCAGCGCGTGTGACACGTCAGCAGCCGTGACACCGAGCGCCGCGAGGCGCACCGGGTCGACTTCGATGCGTACTTCGCGCTGCACGCCGCCCACACGGTCGAAGCGACCGACTCCAGTGACGCCAAGCACCGCCTTGCTCACGGTGTCGTCGACGTACCAGGAGAGCGCCTCCTCATCCATGCGCGAGGACGCGACGGCATAGACTAGCGTCGGCTCGGTCCCCACGTTCACTGCGCTCACGGTCGGTTGCAACAGCTCTACCGGGAGGTCCGAGCGCACGCGATCGACGGCGTCCTTCGTCTCAATCACCGCATTCGATAGGTTCTTCTCGAGGACGAACTCCACGTTGATTGCGACCTGGCCGTCCGTGATGGCGGTGCGTATGTGTCGCAGTCCCGCCAAGGTCGCAAGGGAACTCTCGACCTTGCGCGCGACTTCGGTCTCGAGCTGCGATGGAGCGGCACCCGGCTGGGTAAGCGTGACGGTGACGGCGGGGAAGTCGAGGTCCGGGAAATTCTGAATGGGCAGCTTGTGAAAACCCCACACGCCCGCGAGCGCAAGCAACGCGAACAGCAGAATCGCAGGGATCGGGTTACGGATCGACCAGGTCGCGAAATTCATGCGCTCAGCGCCTTGCGTCGTCCTCGGATGTCGGGGTGCCCAAGCGAACGACATCTCCCTCGCTGAGAAATCCTGCTCCCTGAGCGATCACCTGATCGCTCTCAGCGACCCCCTGCTCGATCTCGACGTCGCTTCCCTGACGACGCCCCACAGAGACGGCATGCATCTGCACCTTGGCCATCGGTCCGTCACCGCTCACAGTGGCAACGTAATTGCGCCCATCCCGGATCACGATGCTGTCGGCAGGGACCACGAGTGCGGAGGTCTCGCCCAGCTCGATCTGTCCCTTGGCGTACATCCCCGCGCGTGCACGGCCGCCCGCCACGATATCGGCGTACACGATGCCCAGACGTGACTGCGCATCGAGCGAAGGCGCCACCTCCCTGACCTTCGCGCGTGTGCTGCTACCGTCCGGAAGTGTCAGCGTCACGTGCTGACCCGTACGAATGTCCGCAAGCTGCGCCGCGGTGAGCTCGCCACGCCACTCCAGCCGATTCTGGCGGATCAACCGGAACAACTCCTGAGAGGCCGGAACCACTGCGCCGAGTGTGGCCGAGCGCGCGCTGATGGTGCCATCATCCGGCGCCACGACCTTCGCGTACCGCAGCTGCAATTGCTTCGATGCGAGAGCTGCCGCCGCCGTCTTTGCCAATGTCTGAGTCTGCAGCAGATCCTGGGCGCTGATACTCGCACTACTGATGAGCTTCTCGGCCCGCTGGCGGTTCGCCTCCGCCTGGTCGTAATTCGCCCGCAGCTGGGCTTCATCGGCTCGCAGCAGCGCGGTGTCGAACTCGGCCAGCACCTGCCCTTTCTTGACGGAGTCCCCGACGTTCACGCGTACGTCAATCAGCTGATAGCCGCCAATCTGAGTACCGATACTGGCCTCCTGCCAGGGCGCGACGGCGCCCGAGGCCTGAAGAGTCCGCGCCCACAGGACACGTCGCGGCGCGGCCGTCGTCACTGTGAGCGCCGGGACAGCTTGAGTCGTGTTCGGCGGCGATGTGTGGTGGCGCACAAGAACGAAGGCTGCAGCGGCAAGCACCAGGCAAGCGGCCGCGCCTGCGAGCACGATGCGGCGCGCTCCGAATGGGGCAACGCTGAAGGCGTCCTCCACGGACGACTCGTTGGCCGCCGATTCCAGCGATTGAGCCGCAAGAGGCTCAGGCGGCGGCAGATGGGATCTGTCGAGGTCGTTCACAGCAGGAAAGCGGCGCTCGGTAGATAATAATCAGGCACCTGATATACTATCAGGAGGCTGATAAAATGCCCAGCATGCGCAGGAAATCATTACCCAAGTCCGCCGCGATCCGTGAGCCAGTTCAAATCCCGGAACCGGAGCACGATGTTGCACGTGCGCTGAAGCAGGTCATGCACTCCTTCCGCACGATCGTGGAGGGACGGATGCGAGCGCGGGGCCCGGCCTCCTCCTTCGCGCATGCGCTGCTGATGTTTTCGCTGGCGCGCGAACCCGGACTATCTGGCGCCCAGGCGGCGCGGCGTGCGCAGGTCACGGCGCAGACGATGAACAGCCTGCTACGAAATCTGGAAGCCGCGGGCTACGCGGTGCGCGAACAGAATCCCGAAAACCGGCGCGCGGATCGCTGGTTCCTGACTCACGCCGGTTTGGGCCATCTCGAAGATGGCAAAGCCATTGCGGATGAGGTCACACGCACGATGCTGACTTCAATGAGCGGCACGGACGCGAAGCAGCTACGCGCGCTGCTGCATCAGTGCGCGCGCGCCTTGCGCGCAAGTGCCGATGCGGCTCGTCTGCGAAGCTAGCCGTCGGGACCCGGGCTCGGCGGTCTGACCACATCGCAATAGTCTGAGCCCTGAGCATCTCGGGATTTCCTTTGCCGGCTTCGGTCAGGCGTGGTATCAGTCGAGAAACGATCTGCAGCGGGAATAGCGACTCGCGAGTCGCCCGCGCTCGGGCGCGCGCGAGTCGGGGCTCTCATCGCAATCTTCACGAAGATTCCAAGGGGGATGAACCGTGCGCACGATATCCAAGACCGTCTGTGGCGTGATGCTCGCCATGGCGTCCATGTCAGCTTCGGTTGCTGGCTGGGCAGACGAGGCCTATCGTCCCATCAATCCTACGCTGGCCGATAAGACGATTACGCTGACGGGTCACGATCTGTCCATCGACGAGCTTGTGCAGATCGCACGCAATGGCGCGAAAGTCGCCATCAGCCAGGGGCTGCGCGACGGCGCGGCGGACTCCTTTGGACTGATACTGGAGGCGCAAGCCGAAGGCGTCCCCGTCTACCTCTTCAATCGTAATCCCGGCTCGGGTCGCGAGACCGTCTCCCTGCATGGCAATCCGGACTCTGCAGAGTTCAAGGCCGAAATCGCGCGGCGCTATGACAGCCCCTCCGGAAGCACCGGAGGCACGTTTGAGGGCTTCGGTTTTGGCGCAGAGATCGCCGATGAAGAGGTCGGCCGCGCCATGCTCGCCGTCGACCTCAACAATATGCGCTACTTGGCCGCGAGCCCGGCCTTTGTCCAAGGCATCGCCGATCTCTTGAATAATGGCGTTACGCCCGCCGTGCACTGGCGCGGCGCGATTGGCGAGGCCGATTTTGTTCCGACCGGAGCAGCGTTGAGAGGGCGTGGCTTTGCATACTACAAAGGGGTCAGGATGCCGGCCTCTGAGGCATTGACGAAGGCGGGCCTCAAGCCGATCAAGTTCGAAGCCGCAGACGGCAATCTCATTACGACCAATGCGCTCACGGCCGGCTTCGCCGCGTTGCTGGTCCACGACCTGCGCGAGCTCATTGAATGGCACGACCTGATCTGGTCGATGGATCTTACGGGCATGAACGGCAGCATCGGACCATTGACCATGCCCGTTCAGGCGACGCGTCCGTTTGCATGGCCCAATTACGCTGCCGCGCGCGTACTCGACATGTTGAAAGGAAGCTACGTGTTCAATGGGGAATATCGCATCATTCAGGATCCCGAAAGCCTGAGAGCCACCGTCTGGCGCGACGGAGGCCTCTGGCAGGCGTTGGCGCGCTTGCGCGACAGCACGCTGATTCAGATGAACTCGACCGACCACAACCCGACCGTTCGCCCAGACGTTGCGCCGAGCGACTCATGGGAGCTTGCGACACCGCAACTCATGAAGTACTACGTGAAGGGCGGTAAGTACTCGCACGGCAAGCACGGTTACATTCTTTCGAACTCGGATTGGGATCCCTATCCGCTCGTCAATGACGTCGAAGCAGTACCGGTCGCCTTGGTCAACCTGATGGTGGCAGTCGTGCAGCGGATGCATCGCTTTGAGGATACCTTCTTCACGGTGACCGACGCCGCCGCGGTACTCAAGACCCGCAGCGGACCCGGAGGGGCCAGTCGAGCGGGAGGCGGCGGTGGTGGCGGCGCGATGGCGGATGCCCTGTGGCAGGAGCTAAAGCCGCTCGCAAACCCTATTCCCCCCGATGGGGTCACCGCTGACAAGGGCGTCGGCGATCTGGATGCGGTGCCGATGCTGAAGCTCATGCGGCTGGAGCACGCAATGAATGTGTCGCGCGACATTTTGGCCCAGGATCTCCTCAACGCAGCGTTTTGGATGGACATCCGCAAGTTGGAAAAACCCGAGCGCACTTTTGGTCCCGGGCCGAATGCGGTTTGGACTAGTTACCGCGAAGTGGTGCCCTTCCGTGACAACCCGAGCGCCCGCCCGCCAGAGGATTCAGTCGAAAACCTTACCGTCCGCTTCCTGAAGACAAACGCGCCCGGACGCTTCTACAGCTCGACTTCCATCGTCCTGCCCGGAGGCAACGACCCGAAGCCACCACTCGCCCAGCCGCGCCCTGGCACCGCAAATTAGTCGGACACCTAAAATGCCTAGCGGGGACGTTAGCTGTGCAGCAGTTGCTCGTGTAGTACAAAGTACGGATTCTCCAGGGATTGGCTTGACGTAGACTGCGCCCGAGCGGTCCGACAGTCGTCGGCGCGCAGGCGGCCTCAGGGGAGCGGGGACGGTCACTTGCAAGTTTCGCGAGCAGTGAGCGGGCGCGGCGCGGCGCGCATCGCAGGTTGGCTCGGCGCACTCGCGGCGCTCGCGTGCTTGGGCGCCTGCGGGAGAGCGGAGCTCGAACCCGCCGGCCCGGTGAGCGCGGCGGAGCGCAAGATCCTGTTTGACTCGCTCGCGATGATGCTCGCGATCGTCATCCCGGTGATTGTCGCCACGCTGCTGATCGCTTTTCGTTTCCGAGCCTCCAACAGCCGCGCACCGTACTGGCCGACTTTCACCCACTCCGGCCGTATCGAGCTCATCATCTGGTCCATTCCCGCACTCGTGATCTTCTTTCTCGGTGGCGTGGCTTGGACAAGCTCGTTCCTGCTCGATCCGGCGCGTCCTCTGCCCGCTCGGGTGAAGCCGCTTGACATCCAAGTCGTCTCGCTCGACTGGAAGTGGCTATTCATCTATCCGCAGCAGGGCGTTGCCAGCGTCAATCGCCTGATGGTACCCGCGGGTGTGCCGCTGCATCTGCGGCTCACCTCTGCGAGCGTGTGGAACGTGTTCTGGGTGCCCCAGCTCGGCAGCATGCTGTATTGCATGCACGGGATGGCCGGAACGCTGTATCTGCAGGCCGATCGTCCCGGCGTTTATGAGGGACGCTCCGCGATGATCAGCGGTGATGGCTTCGCCGATATGCATTTCGATACCGTCGCAGTGGCCGGCGATGAGTTTACGAGGTGGGTAAGCGCCACGCGCGCAGCGGGACCGGCGCTGGATGAATCAGCCTATCGAGCGCTGCTGCGCCAGAGTTCCAAGGTAAGTCCCTACACGTATTCTTCCGTGCGCTCGGGGCTGTTCGAGGCAATCGTGACGCAGCAGCTGCCGCCCGGAGAGGGGCCGCCGCCTGTGCCCGATCAACACGCGGCCGAACTCGCGAGGTAAGTCAGTGTTCGGCAAGCTCAGCTGGCAGGCAATCCCTTTCGACGAGCCGATTCCGCTCGTGAGCGGGTTTGCCGTGTATCTGCTCGTGCTCGCCCTCATTGCCTGGGCGCTGCTCAGGGGATATGGGCCGTATCTGTGGCGCGAGTGGATCACGAGCGTGGACCACAAACGCATCGGCATCATGTATTGCCTGCTGGGCGGCGTGATGCTCCTGCGCGGCTTCATCGATGCGATCATGCTGCGGTTGCAGCAGGCGCTGGCCTTCCATGCCGCGGGCTATCTGCCGCCCTCGCACTTCGATCAGATCTTCTCGGCGCACGGGACGATCATGATCTTCTTCGTGGCCATGCCCCTCGTGATCGGGCTGATGAATTTCGTCGTGCCACTGCAGCTCGGCGTGCGCGATGTAGCCTTCCCCACCCTTAACTCGGTGAGCTTCTGGCTGACCGCGGCGGGCGCACTGCTGGTCAACTTGTCACTCGTCGTCGGTGAGTTCTCCCGCACCGGCTGGCTGCCCTACCCGCCTCTGTCCGAGCTGCGCTACTCGCCCGGCGTCGGTATCGACTACTACTGCTGGGCGCTGCAGATCTCCGGCATCGGCACGCTCATCACGGGTGTCAACTTCGTCACCACCATTTTGAAACTGCGCGCGCCCGGCATGAACTACACCCGCATGCCCATATTCTGCTGGACCGCGCTCGCTTCAAACCTCTTGATCGTGGCCACGTTCCCGATTCTCACGGCGACACTTGCAATGTTGCTACTCGACCGTTACCTCGGTTTCCACTTCTTCACCGACGTGGCGGGCGGCAACTCGATGATGTTCATGAATCTGATCTGGGCCTGGGGCCATCCGGAGGTTTACATCCTGGTGCTGCCCGCCTTCGGCATCTATTCGGAAGTCACTTCGACTTTCTCGGCAAAACCGCTGTTCGCATACCGCTCCATGGTCATCGCCACCATGGCAATCTGCATCATCTCCCTCATGGTGTGGCTGCATCACTTCTTCACCATGGGCGCCGGCCCGGAGGTGAACGCCGTCTTCGGTATCGCCAGCATGATCATCGCCGTGCCTACGGGCGTGAAGATCTTCAACTGGATGTTCACCATGTATGGCGGGCGCGTGCGCTACAGCAGCGCGATGCTGTGGGTCCTCGGCTTCATGGTGAGCTTCGTCATCGGCGGTCTCACCGGTGTCTTGCTTGCAGTCCCCACCGCCGACTTTCAGCTCCATAACAGCGTGTTCTTGGTAGCGCATTTTCACAACACGATCATCCCCGGCGTGGTATTCGGCATCTTTGCGGGCTTGACCTATTGGTTCCCGAAGGCCTTCGGCATCGTGCTCGATGAGCGGCTCGGCAAGTGGGCATTCTGGCTATGGCTGGTCGGCTTCTGGGTCGCCTGGGCGCCGGGCTATGTCGTTGGTCTGGAGGGAATGACGCGCCGCCTGCAGCACTACGACGATCCGCAATGGCGTCCGTGGCTTTTGCTCGCCGGCGTCGGTGTGCTGATCATTCTTGCCGGCGTCGCCGCGCAGATCGCGCAACTGGTGGTTTCGATCCGCACTCGCGCGACACGACGCGACCACACCGGCGATCCCTGGAACGGCCGCAGCCTCGAGTGGGCAACCGCCTCGCCGCCGCCGGTGTTCAACTTCGCCATCCTGCCGAACGTGACGGACCACGAGCCCTACTGGGATACGAAGCAGAAAGCGCTGCAGGCAACGCAACTCGTGACAGCCGAGCCCGAGTACACACCGATCGAGATGCCGCGCAATACGCCCACCGGTTTCGTCTGCGCGTTCCTCGCCAGCGTGACCGGTTTTGCACTCATCTGGCACATCTGGTGGCTGGTGGTCCTCGGACTCGTCGGTGCGTACGCGACCTTCGTGGTTTTTGCCTGGCGCGACCACCCGGAGTTCGTGATTCCCGCCGAGGACGTTGCGCGCATGGACCGCGCCAACCGTGAGGCGCGCGCGCAGTACCTGCGGGAGCTGGCCCGATGAGCACGCAAGTGTTGCGCGCGCCACCAGATCCCTATCACCTCGGACATCATCCCGCGGCGGGTGCGCCCCCGCAGGCGACCGGCCATGGCGGCGGCGGCCCGGCGCCGAAGCGGATCGTCGTTGGCTATGGCTTCTGGATCTTCCTGCTGTCCGATGTGATTATTTTTGCGAGCTTCTTCGCCGCCTACTCGGTACTGTTCAAGAGCACCGCCGGTGGGCCGAGCGCGCGACGGCTCTACGATTTACACAATACCGCGCTCCAGACCGCCTTGCTGTTGACTTCGACCTTTACCTGCGGACTGGCGAGCCTTGCGGTCGGCGAGCGCAGCCAGAAATGGACGCAGATCGCCCTCCTCTGCACCGGATTGCTCGGTGCCGGCTTTCTCACGCTCGAGGTGCGCGAGTTCGCGAGCTTCGTTGCGCGTGGCGCCGGTCCCAGCCGCAGTGCTTTTCTGTCCTCGTTCTTCAGCCTCGTCGGCTGTCATGGCGTGCACGTGACGGCTGGCATGCTCTGGCTCGGCACCATGATGGCTCAGTTCTATGCCAAAGGCTTTCGCACCGACATTCGTCACCGCTTTTTGTGCTTCACGCTCTTCTGGCACGCACTCGACATCATCTGGGTAGCGATCTTCAGCCTCGTCTATCTGGTCGGAACGCTGCCCCCGGAATTTCTCCCATGAGCGAAGAATCGCAGGGCCGGCTACCCGAGTACGACGCAGGCTCCTACGTCGGCGAAGACCGGCCGGCAGGGGCTGCGCCCGATACCGAGGCGCACTCGCTGCGCCGCGAGGTGGGCGGCTATATCACCGGCTTTGCGCTGGCCATTGTCCTGACCATCGCTTCCTTCTGGGTCAGCGGCACCAATTTCATTTACGGGCCCGCGCTCGCAGTCGCGCTGCTGGTCCTGGCCGTTGCCCAGATGGGAATCCACCTGGTGTTCTTTCTGCATATCACCACGGATCCCGACAATACCAACAACGTGATGGCGCTCGCCTTTGGCGTCCTCGTCGTCTGCCTCGTGGTTTTCGGCTCGATCTGGGTCATGACTCACATGAACCAGAACATGATGTCGATGCCGATGGACAAACTGCTGCAGATGCAACCCTAGATCGGCCGAGTCAGGCAGCGCGCGCAGCTGCTTGTGCACGCACTCCGAGTGCGTGGCAGATCGCGAAGGAAAGTTCGGCACGATTGAGCGTGTAGAAGTGAAACTCGTCTACCCCTTCGCGCTGCAAGGTCTGCACTTGCTCGATCGCCACCGCCGCTGAGATCAAGCGGCGCGTCTCCGCATCATCCTCCAAACCTTCGAAACGGCGCACAAGCCACTTGGGAATATGCGCGCCACAGCGCTCGGCGAATTTCAGAACCTGCGGAAATCGAGTGATGGGCAGAATGCCCGGTACGATGCTGACCCCGATACCGGCTGCAGCACAGCGGTCGCGGAAACGCAAATAGATATCCGTTTCGAAAAAGAATTGCGTGATCGCGCGCGATGCTCCGGCCTCCACCTTGCGCTTCAAGTTCACGAGATCGAACTGTCTGCTCGGCGCCTCGGGATGAGTCTCGGGGTAGCACGCAACGCTGATCTGAAAGTCAGCAATCGTCTTCAATCCCTCCACCAAATCGACTGCGTAGCCAAATCCATCCGGCTGCGGGACGTAGGGAAGCACACGGGTGGGTGGGTCACCTCGCAAAGCGACGATGTGGCGAATACCGGCGCTCCAATAGCGCCGTGCGAGCTCGAGTATCTCGGCGCGGGAGGCACCAATGCAGGTGAGATGAGGCGCAACGCGCAGGCTTCGGTTCTCGTGGATGTGCGAGACGATGCGATGAGTTCGATCCCGGACCGATCCATCGGCGCCATACGTAACGGAGACGAAGTGCGGGCCAAGGGGCTGAAGCCGCTCCACGGTTGCCCACAGCCGCGCTTCGTTCTCAGCGTCGCTGGGCGGAAAGAATTCGAATGACACCGCAGGAGGACTCATGAGGAGAGCGTAACTCCACTCGCAGAGCAAAATTGTGCCAATTGTGCGTCCCGTCGCCCGCTGCTTTAGTACTTTTGAACTACTAATTGCACCGATTGAACGAAGCTCATGCGCTCGCGAATTGCCTCGGTCAGCGCTCGAGGGATAACGCCATCGTCACGGGCGGCCGTGTAACGGCGGGATCGACCTCGCTCTCACGCTGATGGCGGAGATCGCCGCTGCTGACCACGCGCAGATCGTGCAGCTTGCCCTGGAATACGCCCGAGCCCCACCGTTTGAGTGCGGGCGTCCCGAAGATACACGGCCCGAGGTACTACGAGCCGTGCTGGCTGGCGCGCTTCGATGCCGTGCGCGAGGAGCGCAATGGTGCAGTGGCCCGAGCCGCCGCGCGACTCGCCACGATTCCGACGCTGGAGATCCGGACTGACGGAGACGGCTTACTTCACCTTGCTGTGGTCGTACCACACCGCCTCGATATTGTTTCCGTCTAAGTCGTAGACGAAGGCCGCATAGTAGCCCGGCCAGTAGTCGCGATAGCCAGGGCCGCCGTTGTCCTTGCCGCCGGCTGCTATCGCAGCCTGGTGGAACGCCTTCACTTCGGCAGCGGACTTTGCCTCGAACGCGACGTGCGCAGGCACCACAGCCTTCTCTGTGCTGATCCAGAAGTCCGTGTTCTTGCCATCGTTGAACCCGGCGGCCTCACCATATTCCATGTTGCTCTTATAACCGAGCGGCTGCAGAGCTTTGAGATAGAAATCCTTCGACCGCTGATAATTACTTACGGAAAGACTCGTATGCGCGATCATGCTCTGCTCCTGATTTCGACGGGGGGCTGATCGTGAGATTGTCGGCCCGTTAGCGCCGCCAGGCAATCTGGACGTGCAGCTTCGGAGCACAGTCCGCGCGCCGGTCACGTTCGAGCTTCGCCAACGATCACTCGAGGAAAGCCTGCGCAGCGCCTTTCTTATGAAGGATTGCGACCCGCCATGAAGCCACTATCAGGATCGTTGATCGATCCGGAATTCGGGTGGCCGGTGCTCTGAGGGGACCCCCATTGAATCCGGCGAGCCAGTCCTGATATTTCCACGCAGTGCGGTTCAACACGGATGCCTCGTTCGTTCAGCCGCTGCAGATCTAAGCCGCGTCCGCGGGCGTGTTGCCACAGCATCTCGGCGATCACTACATCACAGTTTCCAGGCGAGTGACGGTGCCGCCGACTGTCGAATCGCCGCCAGCGATGAGCCGCATCAGTGCCGCTGATGAGCCGCATCGCGGCCACTGATAGAGTCCGCGTTTCTTCAGATAATAGTCAGTTATATCAGTTGCTTACCAAATTATTCTCTCTCTATACATAGATCTGCTGCATCGGTCTCCTGCGTTGCCCTCGCATCCCAGGGCGCTTTCAGCAAGGTGATTCACATGGCGCATAATTGAAGTTGCCTGACAGTCGACGCGTACTGCATCGCTTTGAAATGTGTGTGCCACGCGCCGCACGTTGTGCTTAGGGGGAATGTCGTGCCAGTGGATTTCAGACGCACCGCACGCGCAGCGATTGCAACGGGGATCGCGACCTCGCTGTGTGGCGGCGCGCTCGCCGCTACCAGTGGTCGGGTCATCGATCTCAACGGAGCGCCGCTCGTACAGGCAATGGTGACCCTCACCAAGGCAAGCGACGCATCGGGTGCCACGGCCACCACCGTGTTCACAAGTGAGCGGGGCGAGTTCGCGTTTGCCTCTGACGCTCCCACCGGCACGCTGAGCGTGCGAAGCCTTGGGTATCGCCAAATCGAAAGCGAGATCCGCGCCGGGCCTGCCATCACGATCCTCATGCGCCCGGCGGCCAACGAGGCTGGAATCGCACCGGCGTCCGCGTATCTGAAGGATTTCAATCATCCAGCGGAGCGTGAGGCGCTCGTGATGGCCTGCGTCGCCTGCCACCAGATGCCGGCTCCAGAAGTGCGTGACTACGCCAAGCTCCTCGACGACACGCCACAGACGCAGTCTCGCGAGGCGCGCGAGCAGGCGTGGACGGCAATCGTCAAGCAGATGAACTACATTTCCAGCATCGAGTTCGGGCGCGCTAACGGCTTCGTGCCCTCGGGCGAAAACGTGTACTCCGGTGGCGACCCCGCGCCCACCGCGAAACTTCTCGTGGAGGCGCTGGGTCCGCTGCGCGAGGTCCGTGGCTACCGCTACGGTGCGCCGCTGATCGTCACGGCGCGCACGACGATACGCGAGTTCGAAGTGCCTGCGCCGAATGCGATACGCGAGGCCGTGCCGTTCGACGGCACGCATTTCCTCTACGCAGCGGACGTAAGCTCCAATCGGGTGTTCCGCATCGATACACGCTCCGGTGCGGTCAAGGGCTTGACCATTCCCGGCAAGGAGCTGTGGGGTCCACACACCTTGGTGCCGGGTGATGGCGGGGTGTGGGCAACCTCGTTCTTTCCGAATGCGCTGATGCGGCTCGACCCGCACACCGAGCAGTTCAAGTTGTGGCGGCTCAACACTCCGGGCGGGCCGCCAGTCGGCGTGCACGACATCTCCTTCGATGCGAACCACCGCGTGGTTACCGATCGTCGGGGACGCATCTGGTTCTCAGATATCGTGAACAATAAGGTCGGCTGGCTTGACCCTCGGACCGGCAAGACCGGCGAGTTCAACATCCCACCGGTCCCCGGGCGCGAGGGCGGCGAGCAGGTTTACGGGCTTGCGATGAGCCCCGATCGCGTGCATGTGTGGTATTGCCAGCTTGGCATCGCGAGCTTCGGCAGCTTCAACACAGAGACGTTGAGTTTCGAGCGGCACATCGAATTCGCCAGTCGCAATGCAGGTCCGCGGCGCATGTCCATGTCCGATGATGGCGTGCTCTACCTTGCACTCTACGGCGCTGGGCAACTGGCGGCTTACGACACCAATTCGAACCGCATGCTGGGCATCTACGATCTGCCCGACCGCGCCAGCGCGCCCTACGCGACGACCTGGGACCCGCTGCGCAAGGTCGTGTGGGTCGCGACCTCCAATGGCGATGTGATCTATCGCTTCGACCCGCGCACACGGAGCATTGGCGTGCTGCCGCTGCCCCGGGAGCGCGGCTTTCTGCGCATGCTGCACGTCGATCGCAGCAGCGGCCTGCTGGTGAGCTCCTACGCCAATATCGTCGAGCACGTGCGCGGGCCACGCATGGCGCTGCTGATCGATCCAGGTGATGCTGGCTCGAGCGAGGTGGCGCGATGAGCGTCGCTCGATGGCGGGCTCAGCCCTTATGGATGCTCGTGGCAATTCTGGCCGTGCCAACGCTTGCGAGCGCCGCCGACCCCGCTCAGGGCTTCGCGCCGCTGGCGGCGCAGCAGCATTGCGACGAGTGTCATGCCATTCAGGAGATCCGCATCGGTCCATCCTTCCAAGCGGTGGCACTGCGCTACTCGGTCGACAAGTCCGCGGCGGAGGAGCGCCTGGCGCGCAAGATCATCAACGGCGGCGCCGGCAACTGGGGCAACATTCCGATGGTCGCCAATGAGCGGGTGAGCCTCGAGGATGCGCGCGCGATCGCGCGCTGGATTCTCTCCTTGGCACCCGCGTCAGCGCACTGATCTACTTGCTTGGCGACGCTCCCACGCTTCCACCCTGCCATCGCTAACTTTGAACAGAGGGTGCGCATCGGGTACTGCGCTGCGGCTCCATTTGCGCCAGGCAGCGGGGCTGCGACCGCGCAGCTTTGCGCGCAAGTGTGTCCATTCGTATTGCAGCTGACCTAGTGATACCGGCAACACGATCCGCTTGCGTGTAGCTCGAAACTTGGTCCGGTCGAAGGCGTACCCCCGCGCACTTGCCTCCATGTATATGCACTCGAGGTACAGAGAAATCGCAGCACGCGGCGCGCGGTGATTCTTGAATCGATCGAGCTGCGGATGGTTGCGGTATCCGCGTGTCTTGCCGTGAAGCACGGCCTGGGCCAGAAGCGCCTCTCGCCAGAGCGCTACAAGCCCCTGGCCGTCCAGATACCTCGGATGCAACGACCACAGCCGCATGAGTCTATATCCGCCTCTGCGCCGGACGCAGGCTTACAATACGGCGCACCCCAATCGTCAAGGTATCCCGCCATGTGGTACAGGTCGTGGCTTACTGTAGCAGCATTGTGTTTGTTCGCCTCTGTCGGCGGCGCGCAGGTTCCGCCGGTTGCCGTTCCCGTGGCCGATCAGCTGGCGCTCCTCAAGAGCGGCGACTCCATGGCCCAGCGCAACAAGCGCATCGTGTTCGACTTCTGGCGGATCGTGTACGAAGGGGGCCATGCCGACCTCGCACCCAAGTACATGGCCGAGGGTTACATACAGCACAACCCCAACATGGCTTCTGGCCGCCAGACCTGGCTACAGTTCTTCAAGAAGATCAGGCCCCCGCGGCCGATAGCCGACCACATCAAAGCTCCGGTGGTCTCCATCATCGCCGACCGGGATCTGGTGATGGTGCTCACGGCTCGCAAGGTGCGCGATCGCGCCAATCCGGCCCACATCTACTACATCACGTGGTTCGACGGGTTCCGCATCGATGCGCACGGACTGATCGCGGAGCATTGGGATCCATCGCAGATGTGGGTCGATGGCAAGCCTCCGGGAGCAGAGTTCTTCTCCGAGTGGGACCGCTGAGCGTGTCTCAAACGTACATGATCATTGAGCGCTTCAAGGGCGGTGATGCCGTTCCCGTGTATCGTCGCTTCCGGGAACGCGGACGCATGGCACCACCCGGACTCAATTACGTTTCAAGCTGGGTGGATGAGCAACTCACCACGTGCTATCAGATCATGCAGACCGCGGAGCGCGCCTTGCTTGATCAATGGATCCGGCAATGGAGCGACATAGTCGACTTCGAGGTTCACCCGGTAATCTCATCAAGCGAGGCCGCTCAGCGGATCGAACTTCTAGGTCCGATCTGACGGTGCTCGCGATCGCCATGGTGCCATGCTGGGGAACACGTCATCTCGGCGTACCCATGCGTGGAACAGAGCGGCGGAGAGGTGCGCAAGAATGGTCGCGAACAGCAAGTACGCAAGCAAGGTGTGCGCACTCCGCAGCAGGGCGTACAGCGCCGCGTCGTGCGGCATGATGCCGGGCAGTCGAATCGGCCCATAGATCACGATGGGATAGCCACCGGCCGAGAGCATTGACCAGCCGATGAGCGGCATCACGATGAGCAGGACATAGAGCAGGACATGCGATGCGATCGCCGCCGCGACCTGCGCCCTGGGCAGGTCGCTCGGCAGAGGCGGCGCACCGCGCTGCAGCCGAACGCCAAGCCGCAGCAATGCGAGAACTAGCACCAGGCTTCCTAGAGGTTTGTGAATGGAGAGCAGCGTTAGGAATCGCGGCCTCAGCGTCGCAACCATACCGATGCCAATGAATAGCATCGCGATGACCATGAGGGCCATCACCCAATGAAGGATCCGCTGAGTGGCTGTAAAGCGTCGTCGATCGGTGCTCACGGTGATGGCTCACTTCGCGCCGTGCGATCGCGGAAAGCTCGCTGCTTCCGCTTCCCGCAAGTCGAAGGATCTCGCATATGCGGACGAGCGGGCCGCAAGCAGTGGGTCGCGCGAAGGACGGATGCCTACCGGCAGGATCGTGGGATCATAGTTGTAGTCGCGGCACGGTCCGTCGGACTCGCTCTCCGCGCGCTCCACGATGAGTGTGCCGACGTCAAGCTGCCGACGGTTGGCGGGCCACGCAAGGGTCGCATCGCTCGAGGGATCCGAGCGCTCGGCCACCGTCACGATGAGATGCCAGCGCAAGGGTCCGGTGGCGAGTCGTTGGCTCAGGTCCAGATCGAGGAAGTCCCGACCTAGGCTGAGAAGGAAGGACTGCGATACCGGACTTGCGGGCAGCGTCGGCCGCATCGACCACCGCACCAAGTGAGAGTGACCCGCCGCGTCGATGAAATAGAACGCGTTGAGACTGTTGTAGGCCTGGTCTGCGTAGCTTGAAGTCCAGGGTGCACTCCTTGCCCACGCAACGAACGAGCCGCTCTCTGGATGGTTCGAAAAGAACCGAGCTAGTGCAAGCGGATTGGGCTTGTGGGTGAGCGGATCGAGCTCTTGAGCTTTCGTCATCTCAAAGAAGGCTTCCGGAGTCGAGACCGCGAACACGGGAGAGTTGTTCATGCCGCTGCGCCACTCCTGACGATCAGGAGCAGTGATGCGAATGGCCATGCTGCGAACCCGCGCTGTGGCATCTGGAGCTTGCGGATTGCCGGTGGCGATCGCGAAGCGGCCGATCACCGGGTAGCGGCCTCGTGCCAGCATCGGGGCCGCAGAAAGCACCGCACCCGCACCGTTCGCTTCGAACTCGCCCGTGAAGCAGATGCCCTTGGCATGGTTGCGCCGGTGTCCCACCGGATCTCCGCCACGGCGGCTCAGCGCGTCCACCATTCGTGCAGGGGTTAGCTGCTGCGGGCTCAACCATCCCGCCGTATAGGCGTACGCCAGGGCACACGCCACGAGGATGAAGACGATCGCGGCCAGCACTGCAAGCGGTGGTCGAGTGGCAACCGTGGCCGTGATCGGATCGCGATCTTCGGTGATCGCGACGGGATCACTCGCCGGAAAGGTCGCATCGAGCGCTTCGTCCAGCAGCTCATCGATATGCCGCAGCGACATTGCCGGTGGTCCGTGATCGTTTTTCAGTAGGGCGCACACGCTGAGCTGGAAGCGAGAAACGCCGTTGCCTGGCGCGTGAAGGACTCATGGAATTGGAATAGTGAGCCGTGTCCGGAGTCCGGGTATGTCAGAAGTACAGCGTTGGGCAAGTTCTCGCTGAGCCAATAGGAGTTTCGGACGGGGATCATCTCGTCATGGATTCCATTGACGACGAGTACCGGCTGCCAAATGCCTCTGAGACTTGAGAAACGTTCGCCCATGACGCGTTCCCACTCGCGAAAGGCGGCCACTTGCGCTTTGGCGACGTTGGGACCCGAGACCGGCTCGCGATCCTGGGTGCGCCGGGCCAGCCTCTTGATGAAGGCCTCGCCAGCTGCCTGACTCGATTCGGTTGGCGCGAAGAAAATCTTCTGCAAGCGCGCGTACCCTCCAAGATTCGGATCGTTCATGTACTTCGCCAGGCTCGGCTTCTCGAGGTGCATGATGTCTTCGCCTCCTCGAGGGGCAGTGCCGACCAGAAGCATCTTGCGAATGATGGTGGGCCGATCCTGCGCGATCTGCTGCGCGATCATTCCTCCCAACGAGTATCCCAGCACATCGCAAGTGGATAGGCCGAGACCGTCCAAGAAAGTCAGCACATGTTGCGTCATCCCGGCTACCGATTCCGGAACTGTCCCCGGTGAGCGTCCTACTCCCGCATTGTCGAATAGGATGACCTCCCGCCCTGATGCAAGCGGGTCAGTGACGGCTGCGTCCCAGTTGTCGAGCGTTCCCATGAAGTGCTGCAGGCACAGCAACGGGGGCGCGGCACCACCGCCGAAGCGACGGTAGGCATACCTTTGATCCTCAATCTGCAGGAACTGTGTTGGAGCAGCGATGTTGCTCGCGGTTATGGTGGCCGACATGGGTTTCCTCCAATTCAAACGACGCTTATCGCAGGATCGCACCACTCACAGCTACTCCTTTCGAGGGATGCACTCTTGCGCCTGAGTGGGCATGTACCTCTCCACCGGCGGCACAACTCCGCCGCACTCAGTGTGATGAAAGGCGACCACATACCAAAGAGCAATTGTTGTTGCTGCCTGCGGCCCGTACGTTACTCCCATGCGTCCGACGATACAGACCGTGGAGATGACGATGCGACCCGCACTCTTCAACTGGACCAGCCGAATCGCCACCCCACTGCGGTTGATCGGCAGCTATGGGGCACTTGCGCTTCTGCCTGGCGGTACTCTGATCGCGCTCATCGTGTGGGGGATTCGACATCGGTCATGGCTGTCTGCACATGCATCGACGCTCGTTGCTTTCGCGCTGCTCGCGGCCTCGCCGCTCGCGCTGGCGGACGCTGCGCACATAGGCCCAGCAGCGCCCGCGGCGCCGTCGCCGACCGCGCGCTCCGGCTGTCAGGTGTCGGACAAGTCGCAGGCGCGGTCGCTTGCCGATGAGCTGTACCAGCAGCACGCGTATGAGCGTGCCAGCGAGTGTTATCGGGCGGCGGGCGAATACAACCTTGCGCATCTCGCCTCACTGAACGCCGTTGGTCCGGAGAGTGCCTCTACCGCGAATGCGCTGCGACAGAACCGCGACGCCGCCAAGACTCAGGTGCATAGACTGCAGCAAGCCGTGCGTCGCAGTCTCTAGGCGAATCCCGGAATGCCCCAGTGGACGTCACTCGCCTAATACTTGACACTCTGTTAATTACTACGCTATCGTCTCAAGCATGTCCTACATTCTCGAGCGCCGCGAGGAGGAAAAGGAACGCCGACGGAGTGAATTCCTCGATGCAGCCGACTCTCTCTACGCCAAGCAGGGCTGGGAAACCGTAACCATGGATCAAGTGGCCCGTACGGCGCGGCTCTCCCGAGCGCTCGTCTACATCTACTTTCGCGACAAGGACGACCTGCTGTTCGCCGTTGGCGAGCGCGCAATGAAGCTCTTGTACCAACGCTTCACGGCTGCGCTCGGGACGCCCGGCAGCGGCCGCGACAAGGTCGACGCGATCGGGCGCGCCTACATGGGATATGCCCTGGAGTTTCCGCACTTTTTCGACTTCTGCTCGCGTTTCCAGAGCCACCAGGTGAGCTCCACCCCTAGCCCCAACGAGGAGGCCTGCCACCAGACCGCTGATGCGGTGATGGACCTTGTGGTTCAGGCGATTGAGGCCGGCGTTGCCGACGGCAGCATTTCTCGCGCGCTTGCCCGCGAGCCACGCTTGCTCGGCTTTAGCCTGTGGGCGTTCACCCACGGCATTGTCCAGATCACCATGGCAAAGGCCGATGACCTTGCCCGCCAAGGTGTGGCTCCCCAAGTCTTCAGTAACTACGCATTCGAACTCGTGCGCACGCTGTTACGCAGCTCTCTGGCCTGATTTTTTTTGCGCATCAACATATGGACATCTAGTAATTAGATACTAGTCTACTTTCGGGATGAAATGCCATGGACCCCTCCTTCCCTTCGACTTCACGGACTCCCCGGAGCACAACGGCGCTTCTCACCACCCTTACGGTGCTGCTCTCTGCCTGTCACACCCGCCCCGCGATCACCACTGCCCCAGTTCCCGTCGTCACCTACACGGTGAATACCTCGGATGATCCCGATCCGCCGACCTATCCCGCCGAGGTCACGCCCCGCTATTCCAATCCACTCTCGTTCCGTGTCGCCGGAAAGGTCATCGAGCGGCGCGTGCGGCTCGGTGATCGAGTCACCGCCGGCGAGGTGCTCGCGCAACTCGATCCCATTGACCAGCAACGCCAGGTGGCGAGCGCGCGCGCCGCGCTCGCCGCGGCCGAGCACCGCCTGCACTACGCGAGCCAACAGCTCGATCGCGACCAGAAGCAGTTCGCGCGCCAGCTGATCGCCGCCAATCAGCTCGAGCAGACCGAGGACGCGCATGCCGCCGCGCTCGCGGCCCGCGATCAGGCGGCCGCCGAGCTCACCGTGGCAGAGAACGCACTTGCCTATCACACGCTCCGGGCCGATCACGACGGCGTCATCACGGCCGAGGATGCCGACACCGGGCAGGTCGTTTCGGCGGCTCAGCCGGTCTATCAGCTGGCATGGTCGGGCGCCATGGACGTGGTCATTGATGCGGATGCGAGCGATGCAAACCGTGTGGCCGTCGGCCAGGACGCACGCGTCGTACTTCCCTCCCTTGGTGTGCAGCCGCTCGATGCGCGTGTGCGCGAGATCGCGCCCGCGGCCGATCCTCAGAGCCGCACCTTCCGTATCAAGCTCACCCTGAACGATCCGGCTTCGAACATCCGACTCGGCACAATCGGCGAAGCGACGTTGCTGCCCGCGCCGGGACACGTGCCCATGCGCGAGATGGATATTCCGTCGACCGCGCTGTTTCACGAGGGTGCCCATCCAGCCGTCTGGGTGCTCGAGGGCGCACAGCCGCGACTCGCCTTGCGACCCGTCATGGTGCAGAGCTATCGCGACCGCTCCGTGATCCTCACGGGCGGTTTGCGCAACGGCGAGCGCATCGTCGCAGCGGGAGTGCATACCGTCTTTGTAGGCGAGCGCGTCACACCGTTCGTGCAGACTTTCGATGAGGGCACGCCGGCAGCCCCCGCTGATGTGTCCACGCGCACGGCGCAGCTTGCTCGGGGGACGCCGCCATGAACGAGGTCGCGCGCAACGGCTCGCTGCCCCCTGCGGCGAATGAGCCACACCGGTTCAACCTGTCCACCTGGGCGCTCGAGCATCGATCCCTCGTGGTGCTGCTCCTGATCCTCGTGTGCCTATCGGGAGTCCTCTCCTATCGGTGGCTCGCGCAGTCCGAAGACCCGCCGTTCACGTTCAAAGTGATGGTCATTCGCACCTTCTGGCCGGGTGCCACGGCGCGTCAGGTGCAGGAGGAGCTCACCGATCGAATCGCGCGCACGCTGCAAGCGACCCCGCACGTCGACTTTCTGAACAGCTATTCACGACCAGGAGAGTCGACCCTGTTCTTCACGATCCAGGATTCCGCGCCGCCATCGCAGGTGCCGGAGACCTGGTACCAGGTGCGGAAGCGCGTGGGGGACATCGCCTACACCTTGCCCGCTGGCGTGCAGGGTCCTTACTTCAACGATGAGTTCGGCGACGTCTACACCAACATCTATGCTCTCGAAGGCGATGGGTTCTCGCCGGCGCAACTGCACGACTGGGGCGAGTGGCTGCGGGCGCAGCTGTTGCGCGTCGCCCAAGTCAACAAGGTGGACTTCTTCGCTGATCAGGAGCAGCGCATCTATGTCGAGATCCCCAATGCGGAGCTCGCCAAGCTTGCGTTGACTCCGCAGGCGATCGCATCCGCGCTCGATACGCAAAATGCAGTCGCCGGATCGGGCGTATTTACGACGGCGGACGATCGGGTGTTCGTGCGACCGAGCGGGCAGTTCAGCGATGTGGATCAGATCGCGGCTACGCTGCTGCGCGTGCACGGGCACGACGTACGGCTCGGCGACATCGCGCGCGTCACACACGGCTACGCCGATCCGCCGGCTGAGTACATGCGCTTTGATCATGCCAACGTGCTCGGCATCGGGGTCACGATGACTCCCGATGGCGATGTGATCGAGCTCGGCAAGGCATTGGATGCCAAGGTGCGCGAGCTGCAGCGCGCGCTGCCCGCGGGGCTGAAGCTCACGCAAGTCGCGAGCATGCCCCAGGCGGTCTCGCGTTCCATCGATGACTTCGTGGAGGCGGTCGCCGAGGCGATCGGTATCGTGCTGCTCGTGAGTCTCGTGAGCCTCGGTCTGCGCACGGGCATGGTGGTCGTGATCTCGATCCCGCTCGTGCTCGCCGGCACCGCGCTCTTCATGAACCTGGGGCACATCGGCCTGCACAAGGTGTCCCTCGGCACCTTGATTCTCGCGCTCGGCCTTCTCGTCGATGATGCCATCATCTCGGTGGAATCCATGGCCGTGAAGCTCGAGCAGGGCTTCGATCGCATGCAGGCGGCGGCCTTCGCTTACAACCATACGGCCTTTCCGATGCTGAGCGGCACCCTGGTGACGATTGCGGGCTTTCTGCCCATCGCGCTCGCGCGCTCCTCGACCGGGGAGTACACCCGCTCGATCTTCCAGGTCTCAGCGATTGCGTTGCTGCTCTCCTGGGTTGCCGCCGTGATCGTGATTCCGCTCCTCGGGTACAAGCTGCTGCCGCAGCGGCGCCACGATCCTCTTGAGGCAAGGCGCGGGTCTCCCGCGCCCGATGTCTACGGCGGCTCGTTCTATCGGCGTTTCAGCAATTGGGTGAGCTGGTGCGTGGAGCATCGCTGGAAAGTGATCGGCGGCACGGTGACCGCCTTTGCCTTCGCGCTCGCGGCCTTCGCATTCGTGCCGCGGCAATTCTTTCCGAGCTCGGATCGTCCGGAGCTACTCGTCGACCTGCGCCTGCCGGAGAATGCCTCCTTCGATGCGACCCTGCGCGAAGCGCAGCGCTTCGAGCATGACTTGGACGGACGCCGCGAGATCGATCATTACATCGACTTCGTCGGCGCCGGCGCGCCGCGCTTCTTCCTGCCGCTCGATGAGCAGCTGCCGGCGCCCAATCTCGCACAGTTCGTGGTCACGGCGAAGGATGTGCGGCAGCGTGAGGCGCTGGCCTCTTCGCTCGATCAGCTGCTGCGCACACGCTACTCGAGTCTGCGTACGCGCATCAGCCGCCTGGAGAACGGACCTCCTGTGGGCTTTCCGGTGCAGTTCCGTGTTTCGGGACCACGGATCGCAACCGTGCGCCAGATTGCGGACGATCTCGCCGGCCGCATTCGCAACGACCCCGATACGCGCAACGTGCAGCTCGATTGGGATGAGCCGGCCGAACGCTCGGTGCACTTCGAGGTCGATCAGGCGCAGGCGCGCCGGCTTGGCGTGACGTCGCAGGATCTGCAGAATTTTCTCCAGACTACACTCTCGGGCTACACCCTGGCGCACCTGCGCAAGCGTGATCTCATGATTCCCGTAGAACTGAGATCGCCACCATCCGACCGCGCCGACCCTTCATCCCTCGAGCGCTACGCCTTACCTACATCCAGCGGGGCGGCCGTTCCCCTGACGACGCTCGGCCGCGTGCGCTACGGCCTCGAGTACGGCGTGATCTGGGAGCGTGATCGCGAGCCGACGATTACCGTGCAGTCGGACGTGCGGCCGCCAGCGCAGGGACTCGGTGTGACGCAGCGTATCGATCACAGTCTCGGCGCGCTGCGCGCGCATCTGCCGGCCGGCTATCACATCGAGATCGGGGGGGCCGTCGAGCAGAACGCCAAGGCGCAAGACTCCATCGTCGCGCAGATGCCGCTGCTCGTGATCGCCGTGCTCGTGATCCTCATGATTCAGCTGCAGAGCTTCAGTCGCGTGTTCATGGTCGTGCTGACCGCGCCGCTGGGTTTGATTGGTGTGGTACCGGCGCTGCTCATCTTTAACGCACCGTTCGGCTTCGTCGCCATGCTGGGCACGATCGCGATGTTCGGCATCATCATGCGCAACTCCGTGATCCTCGTCGATCAGATCGAGCAGGACGTGCGCAGCGGTCACACACACCTCGAAGCGATTGTCGGCGCCACCGTACGCCGCTTCCGCCCAATCACGGTGACGGCGGCCGCGGCGGTGCTGGCACTGATTCCGCTCCTGCGCAGCAACTTCTTCGGTCCGATGGCCACCGCGCTCATGGGCGGTATCACGATCGCAACCGTGCTCACGCTCTTCTTCCTGCCCGCCCTGTATGCGGCATGGTTCCGCGTGCGCCACGAGGAGCGAGCTCGGGAGACGGCCCTGCAGATGCAGCCCGTCCTGGAGAGTCAGCCATGAATGAGCGGCAGCCACTCATAGCGCGGGTGGCCGCCCTCGCGGCAGCCTCGCTGCTCACCGCCTGCGCGGCTTTCGGTCCACCCCGCACGCCGCCGAGCATGGCGGCGCCGGCGCACTACTCGATTGCGCAGTCCAATCCGCAATTGCCGAGCGAGCACGGCCCGTCACAGCAGCTCGTCCTCGGTGCAGCGCCCCTGCCCCAGTGGTGGCGCGTTTTTGCGAGCCCGCAGCTAGATGCCCTGGTCAGCGAGGCACTACAGCAGAACCAGTCGCTCGCTGCCGCCAAGGCCAATCTTCGGGCTGCGCACGAGCAGGTACGCGAGCAGGTTGGGGACAATCTCTATCCGCACCTTGACGTCGGCATGACTGCGAGTCGCCAGCGCGCACTGGGCATCCCGGGCATCGCCGAGCAGACCTTCCTCTATAACGTATTCGCGGCCGAGGCTCAGGGCAGCTGGACGATCGACTTTCTGGGCGCCTCCGCACTCGCCGACCGCTCGCTGCTCGGTCAGGTTCGCGCGCAGGCATACGAGTTTGAGGCCGCGCGGCGCACGATCTCCCTGAACACCGTGCTGGCCGCGATCAATGCAGCATCCCTTAAGGCGCAGATCGATTCCGTCGCGTTGTATGCGGATGCGGCGGAGCATCGCGCGCGGCAATTGCACGAACGCTTCGAGCTCGGCAGCGCCTCGCGCATGGAGATGCTGACTGCGGAGGATGAGGCCGCCGAGGCGCAGCGCGTCTTGCCACCTCTGCATCGTCAGCTGCTCGCTGTGCGGCACGCCCAGGCGGTGCTGCTCGGCCGCACGCCGGATGCCGCACCCACAGTCCTGTCACTCGAGCAACTGCATCTGCCCGAGCGCCTGCCCGTGTCGGTGCCGTCGGAACTGCTGCATCAGCGCCCGGACATCCTGGCCGCCGAAGCGAGCGTACGCGCGAGTGCAGATGCGGCCGGCGCAGCGAGCGCGGCGCTGTACCCCTCGTTCACGCTGTCCGCCGCGTATGGCCGCGGCGGCTTTGACTGGTCGACATTCGCCTCCCCGGCGGGCGCCATCTGGGCCGCCGGCGCCTCGCTCACTCAGCCGCTTTTTCATGGGGGCGCGCTGCGAGCGCGCGAGCGGCAGTATCAAGCAACCTATGAGGGCGCGGTCGCACAATACAAACAGACCGTCCTCGCGGCCTTTCAGTCGGTTTCCGACGCGCTCGTGGCCTTGGAGGATGATGCGCGAGAGCTCGAGCAGTCACAGCGCTCAGCCGAAGCGCTGCGCGAAGTACAGCAGGAGCTGGAAGGTCGATATGCCTCGGGCGCCGCGCCGCTGTACGCGGTGCTCGGCGCGCGCTCGCAGTACCAGAATGCCTATGTCTCGTATATCGCCGCTCGCGCCATGCGACTCACCGACAGTGCGACGCTGCTTGATGCGCTGGGCAATCCGGAGCCACGGCCGGGCGAGTGAGGGCCATCCGCGGTGGGCGCGATGGAGATAGGATGGGGCAGACATGGATACCACGAATACGAATGCCACCACTGCCACGCTGACCAGCAAGGGTCAGACGACCATTCCGAAGGCGATCCGGAAGGCATTGGAAATGAAGGCTGGCGATCGGATGACCTTCACGCTGCTTCCGGATCGCCGATTGCCTGATCAACGCGCGACACCGTCGGTTGGGCTGCCGCGCAACCGCACCGTTCGATTCGCAAGCCGCCAAGCTTCCGGGCCTTGTCGCGGCGTAGGCCGCATCATCTCCTGCATCACCACCCGGCACGCGTGGCAGGACTTCGGCTCAGGAGGACCCCGCTTACGATCACGAGCCAAGCGAGCCCGATGATGGGCGAGACAAAGCGCGAGTAGGCGCCGTCCACTGCCCAGACCCCGGCGCTCATCCACGTGGTACCGCCCAGCAGCACGAGCACAACCGCTGCGACCCCCACGGCAAACAGCCCATTCGAGATCAGCCCGGCACGCCACAGGCCAAACGCCCCAGCCATGATCAGCATTGCGCGTGGGAACGAAGTCAACACAAAGCAGACCCACGCGAAATCATTCAGTCCCGATGTGAGCGCGTGATACCCCGTACCGGCGATCACATACGCGAGCGCTGCGTGCACCGTGATGATCAGGAGGAACAGCCCTCCGCGTGCAGCGCTGGATGCGGTCGCCGCTGCGCCCCACCCGTCCTGACCCGCATCGGCCAATGTAGTTCTGAGCGCTGCCGCGAACCACATGAGGTTGAGGATCGCGATACCGAAGAGCACTGCAGCGATCAGGATCCGAGTGCGATCGCCGACATAGAACCCGACCAGTTGATCGACCGTCGTGCCGACCTGAGGCTGTGAGCCGTAGATGACGTACGCGACAATGAACAGGACGAGCGCCTGGATGCCGCTCGAGCGCCAAAAGCGCTCCCAAAACCGGGCGCTGTTCACGGTGGTGGAGGTCATGGCCGCTGTCGTGGGTGTGCCCATGAGCATCTCCTTGCAAGCTGCATTTGAATTCGGAAGTCTCGTGGTCAGCTCTGCTTGAGCTGCATGACATCGACTGGGAGCCTGCGCAAACGCCTACCGGTCGCGGCAAAGATCGCGTTGGCAACGGCAGGCATCACAGCGCAGGTACCGGGCTCGCCAATGCCACCAGGGCGCTCGGCGTTGTGCACGATATGGGTCTCTATGACGGGT
>Ga0335077_10001585_pt1 | contig 27105 bp, 27 predicted proteins | sample Lox_Sample_31_FD_207151 | JGI IMG/M metagenome (GOLD analysis project Ga0335077, IMG submission 207151) | Soil microbial communities from Loxahatchee National Wildlife Refuge, Florida, United States - Lox_Sample_3.1 | ecosystem: Environmental > Terrestrial > Soil > Wetlands | place: USA... | reverse complement strand
TCAGCAGGCGGCCGACACCGGCCTGTCCGAGCTCGGCAAGATCGACATCGTTTGTGCCAACGCCGGCATCGGCTCGTGGGCCGTGGCCTGGGAGATGACCGAGCAGCAGTGGAAGGACATGATTGACATCAACCTGACCGGCGTCTTCAACACAGTCCGGGCAACGGTCCCGTCAATGGTCGAGCGGGGCGAGGGCGGAAGCGTGGTCCTCACCAGCTCGACTGCGGGCCTGCGGGCGTATGCCAACACGGCGCATTACACGGCCGCAAAGCACGGCGTGATCGGGCTGATGAAGGTCCTCGCTCAGGAGGCAGGTCCACACCGGATCCGCGTGAACGCCATCTGCCCGACCACCGTGAGGACGCCTCTGGTGATCAACGACGCGACGTTCGAGCTGTTCGCTCCGCATCTCGAGAACCCGACCGAGGACGACGTGCGCGAGCCGTTCGAGGGATTGAACATCCTGCCCGGGGTTGCGTGGCTCGAGCCCGGCGACGTGTCGGACGCCGTCGTCTTCCTGTGCTCGGACGCCGCCAAGTTCATCACCGGCGTGGCGCTCCCCATCGACGCCGGCAACATCGTTAAGTGACGCGGTAGGGCTGGGGGCGCGCCGCGCAGAGACGCGGCGCGCGCCGACGCGCGGATCAAACGGTGAGGACGGTGCAGGCGCTCACGCCAGGAGCCCCGTAGACCTGGGTAAAGCCGACTCGGCACTCCTTCGGGACCTGGTGATCGGCGGCCTGTCCGCGTAACTGAAGCGCGATCTCGTAGACCTGCCGCAGACCGGATGCTCCGATCGGCTCGCCGCACGCGAGGCAGCCGCCGTCGGTGTTGATAGGCAGCCGTCCGTCGATCTCGGTGGCGCCGCTCTGGATGAGCTCCTCCTGCTCGCCGTGCTCGCATAGACCGGTCTCGGCAAGATGCATGACCTCGGCGCCCGACTCGGTGTCCTGGATCTGGGCTACGTCGATGTCGCCAGGCCCGACTCCGGCCTCGTCGAACGCCGCGGCCGCGGCCTCCGTCGTCGCCGATGGCGCCGATTCGATCGGGATCGACGGGGCGAACACCTCGAAAGAGCCAAAGCGGCGAGTGCGGAACGTGACCGCTCGCAGGTATACCGGCGCGCGCGTCAACTCCTGTATGCGCGAACCCCGCGCCAGCACGAGCGCCACCGCGCCCTCGCCCGGCGAGCAGAACATGTACTGGGTCAGTGGGTGGTTCACCATCCTCGAGGAGAGAATCTCGTCCTCGCTCAGCGGGGTGCGGCGCCAGGCGTTCTCGTTGCGCGCGCCGTTCGCGAACGCCTTCGACGCCACCTTGGCCAGCGACGATGCGCTGATGCCGTACTCCGCCATGTACCGGTGAATCTTCATGGCGAAGAACTGAGTCGTGAGCATCAGCCCGCTCTCGCCGTACCAGGAGCCGATCCCCCACTCCTCGGGCAGCGGGTTGAAAGCGCCCCTGGGGTGCTTGTCGAAGCCGACGACGAGCGCGACCTCAGCCGCGCCGGCGACGAGCATCGCGTGCGCGGTCGTCAGTGCCGTCCCCCCTGTGGCGCAGCCATTCTTGACGTTGATGAACGGGACCCCGGTCAACCCGAGCATCGACACCGAAGTGTCCGCGTTTCCGGCGGCGTCCGACCCGCCGGCGGCAAAGCCGACGTCCTGCCAGGCGATTCCCGCGCTGGCGAGCGCGCGACGGGCGGCTATCGCGCCCATCTCGAGCCCTGACACACCGTCGTGTCGACCGAACTGGTGGATCCCGAGCCCGACGATCGCGACGTCGCCGGTGCTCACTCGCCCTCCTCCACCGGCTGGAAGGCGAACGTCAGCTTGTCCCTCGCCCCGGGGACCGGGATCAGTGTGAGCTCCATCGGCATGCCGATCGTCAACCGCTCCGGATCGCTCTCGGTCAGCCGCGCCTCGACGCGGACCTCGCCGGGCAACTCGATGTACCCGACGCCGTAAGGTTCGAACTCCGCCACGCCACCCTCGAGATACGGCGGCGACTTCGGCGCGAAGCACTGAATCGTCCACGTCCACAGCGCGCCGCGCGTGGCGAGCTCTCGCGGGTGCACCTCCTCGGAGGTGCACCGCGGACAAGACCGCTGGCGCGGGAATGTCACGGTGCCACACCGTTCGCATTCCGAGCCGATCAGCCTCGGCTCCTCCATGGTGCCACCGACCAAATCGGGGTCGATCAGCTGGAGTTCGCGGGTGTCAGTCATCGGTCCTCGGGGACGGAACGTCGGTCCTAGAGAACGCCAGCGCAGGCGAGCGCGCCACCATGTACCTGCGCATGCGGCCGGCCTCGTCGAGTTCCGCGACCGCGAGGAAAGTACCGATGCGTTCGCCGTTGTCCCAGCGCGTCTCACCAAGGGCAAACTCGAGACTTCCGCTAACGCCAGTGTGCATCACATAGTGAGCCCAGCCCTCGGTGTCACCAGCGTCGATGAACCCGCGGAGCTCGTCACGCCCACCGAGAAACTGACTGCTCTTACGCGAGGTGTCCGAAGCCCACTGGATGGAAAACTCCAAGTCGCCGGCCACCAGGTCGAGTGAGCTGTGCGGATCCGGTCCGTCGAGGAGTTCGAAGTAGCGCTCGAAGAACGTCACACCGGAAGCTTCCCGCTTCGGTCGTCGATCCGCTTGACCTGAAGTCATTTCAAAGAATGATACCGGATGTCGGCGGCGCCGCCGGCGGGTCGGGTCCCGTGCTACGCAGTAACCGTCGGGCGCTCGAGGATCTGTGTCACGACGTCGCGCTTGACCACCTTCAGCGACGGCGTCCGGGGGAACTCGTCGAACACCTCGACAGACTCGGGCCAGGTGTATTTCGCCACGCCCTCCTGGTCGAGGAACTGCTGGAGCTCCTCGAGCGTCGGCACCGGCTTGCCATCGACCGGGATGATCGCCGCGCAGGCCCGCTCGCCGAGGCGCTCGTCCGGCAGCGGGACGATCGCCACCTCGTGGACATTCGGATGGCGCATGATCACCGGCTCGACCTCAGACGGCACAATCGTGACGCCTCCGCGCCGGATGATGTCCTTGCTCCGGCCGACATAGATGAACTGGCCGTCTTCGTCGAGATAACCGAGGTCGCCGGTGCGGTAGCCACCCCATTCGGTCAACGACTCTCTCGTCAGCTCGTCGTTGCCGAGGAAACCCAGGAAGCGACTCGGTCCGTTGACGACCACCGATCCGACGGTGTTCGGCGGCACCGGTTGCTCGTCGTCGTCGAGGATCCGGATCTCCGTCCCGTCGTACGGCCGGCCTTCGGTGAGGTCGATCTTCTCGGAGGACTCGTGGAGTCCGTGAGCGGCGTGGCCCGGTACCTCGGACAGGCCGTAGTCGCCGAGCGGCGGAACGCCGAAGGCCTCGCGCATGGCCATCCGGCGCTCGCGCGTGAGACCGGGGGCGGCGAGCACGCGCATCGAGGGCAACGAAAGTCCGCTTGTGAGCTTCGCATCAATCAGGTCAGCCGAATGCGTGGGCATCGACAGGACGTACGTGCACTGATGCGCTTCGATCAGCCGGAGCGCGTCCTCGGCGCGCCAGCGGTTGACGAGCACTCCCGTCGCACCCTTGAATAACGGCGGGAAGTAGCCGAACACCAAACCACCAACGAAGCCGAACTCGCACACGACCAGGTACACGTCGTCTCCGGTCAGCTCCCACCGTCGACAGATCCCCTCGGTCGCGTAGCGCAGGGTGTTGTTCGAATGGGCGATGCCCTTGGGCGTCGAAGTCGTCCCCGAGGAGTGGAGAACCATCGCCAGGTCGTCGGCACCACGCGGAACGTGCGCGCCCGCGGACTCCGAGTCGGAATCCGCGAGGCGATCGACCAAGGCGGGCTCGATCGGGTGAAACAGGGGGACCTGATCGGCGACACTCCGGCACTTGGCGAGCTCCTTGTCGCCGCCGAACCCGAGCAGCCCCTTGGCACGCGTCTGCGCGATCAGCGCCGAGAGCTGGGTCTCGTTGAACATCGGCGGCAGCGGCGCGATCACCACACCCCGGTGCATGCAGCCAAGCATCGCCACCGCGGCCTCGATCGAATGGCGGCCTAGCAGGATGACGATGTCGCCGGGCTCGACGCCACCGTCGGCCAGCAGAGCCGACACGCCGACGGCGGCGCGGCGCAGCTGATCGAAGGTGAAAACCCGATCGTCGAGGATCAGCGCCGGCTTGTTTGGGTTCTCCGCCGCTCGAGAAGCGAAGTCGCTCCACAGATCCCCCTCGCGCCAGTAGCCCTCGGCGTAGTAGCGATCGGCCTCTGGCTGGAAAGTTAGGGTCGGCATCGCCTTCCTCCGGGGTTCATGTTGTCGAGTCGTGATCGGCGACGGTCAGACACTGGCCATGCCTCCGTCGACGCTCAGCACCGTCCCGGTCACGAAGCTGCTGCCGGGACCGAGCAGGAAGAGCACGGCGTCGTCGAGTTCGCCGGCGCGGCCACCGCGCCCCAGCGGCGTCCGCGAAAGTAGAAAGTCCGGGAACTGCTCGGGGTCCTCGCCGAGCTCCTGGTTCATCTCGGTGGCGAAGAAGCCCGGTGCGATGGCGTTCACGCGGATCCCGTAACGGCCCCACTGCGAGGCGAGCTCTCGCGTCAGGCCGATGATGCCCGCCTTCGACGCGACGTAGGCCGCGTCCGGGATCTGTCCGATCGAACGCAGACCCAGGACGGAGGCGATGTTGATGATCGAGCGACCCCCGCCGTTCCCGTTTCGCATCCTGTCCGCGGCCAGGCACGCGAGCGCGTACGGCGCGACCAGGTTCAGATCGAGCACGCGGGCGAACGTCTCCGCCGAGGTGCGAAGCGCGGGCGCGGTGGCGCCGGCGCCGGCGTTGTTGATCAGGCCGTCAAGTCTGCCGTGCCGCTCGAGGACGCCGGCGATCAACCGCTCGCGGTCGCCTTTGTCGGTGACATCGCAGGTGACGGGGTCGGCGCTCGGAATCTCTTCGGTGAGCGCTGACAACCGGTCGGCTCGACGCGCGGCCAGAACGGGAACGCCGCCGGCCGCGCCCACTGCGCGGGCGAGCTGGGTCCCGAGCCCTGAGCTCGCTCCCGTGATGATGACCACCCGACCATCCAGCACCTTCATCCACACCTCATAAGTTGAAGTCAGTTCAACTGTATCGAGCCAGCGCCCAAAGCGCAACTGTGACCACGCAAAGGCCGTCCACTTGGGGGTTCGGCAAAACGCGACGAGCGGGGCCGCGGCCGCTGATAGAGTTGGGATCACTTCAATCGAAAGAGGCACAGTTGGCCAAGAACGTGCAACCCGACAGTGCGCGGGAAGTCAGTCCCGCAAGCTCACGTAGCAAGCGGCAAGAGATTCTGACGACCGCAATCGACCATTTCGGCCGGCACGGCTACGAGTACACGAAATGGGCCGACATCGCTGCCGACGTCGGACTCGGTTCGACGGCGCTGTACCACTACTTCGAGTCAAAGCTCCACTGCCTGTTCGAGATCCACGCCGAGGCGCTGCAGGCTGAGCGAGAGCGGTTCGATCGGCTCACGGCGGAGAGGAGTGACTTCGGCGCCACCCTCGAGCGCGTGCTGAACGGCCTGTTCGATCTCAGCGAGCACGAGGTGCTCCGAAATCGCGTTCTCGTCGCCGAGGAGGGACTAATCGCCGTCCCGCGCAAATCGCCCCGTGAGGAAGAGGCTCGGCGGCTGGCGAGGTCGCGCATGCGGGACATCGAGTTCACCTGGGCCGCCTTCCTGACCCGCGGGATGGAGCAGGGGGTCATTCCGGAGGCCGATCCGCGCCTGCTTACGCAGGCACTGCTGGGGTTGTACAAGAGCGTCTGGCACTGGTACCGGCCCGACGGCGGGCTGTCCCTCGAGGAGATCCGCGAGTTCTTCGTCGAGCGGTGCCTGGCAGTCGCCGGTTACACCGGCAGGACCGCCCTGCCCGCGAAGCGCGCGCGGAAGCCCCGCGCCGCGCGCCGGGCCGCCTGACCGCCCCCGCCTCACCACCTGACGACCCGGGCCCTAACCCCTCGCGGCGGCGATCAGTCCACGCGGACGAGTGCCTTGCCCGTGGTGTTACCCGAGAGCACCCGCATCAGCGCCTCGGGCGCGCGCTCGAGGCCGTCGATGACCGTCTGGCGATAGACCAGCCGTCCTTCGGCGAGCCATCCGCCGAGCTCCCGAGTGACGTCGGGGAGCCGATGCTGGTAGGCGCTGCCGCGGAAGCCGCGCAGCGTCAGGTTGTTCGCCGTGGCCTGGAACAGGTTGCTCGGACCGGCCGCGGGTCCGACCGATTCGTACTCGGAGATGGCCCCGCACAGCGCGACTCGTCCCCATCGTCGGAGGGTGGCGAGGGCCGCCTCCAGGTGGTCGCCGCCGACGTTGTCGAAGTAGACGTCGATGCCGTCGGGCGCGGCCTCGCGCAGCCGGTCGACGACCGAGCCGTCGCGGTAGTTGAACGCCGCGTCGAGACCGAGATCGTCTAGCAGAACGCGGACCTTCTCCTCAGACCCCGCGCTTCCGATGACGCGGTGGCCGCGGAGCTTCGCGATCTGCGCCGCGAGGCTGCCGACCGCGCCCGCGGCCGCCGAGACCCACACGACGTCGCCCTCGCGCAGCTCCGCCGCGTCGATCAGTCCGGCGTATGCGGTTACGCCCATCGCGCCGAGCGGCCCAAGATACGTCTCCGCCGCGGCGACCGACGTATCGATCCGGGCGAGTGTGGCGATGCCCGCCAGGGCCGGCTCGCCTGCGGTGACGATCGCGTAGTCGCGCCAGCCCTTGGCGTGCCACACCGAGTCCCCCGGTTCGAAGCCCTCGGCGCGCGACTCGACCACCTTTCCCACGGCCCAGATGTCGTCCATCGGCGCGTTGAGCGGAAACGAGTTGAAGTAACCGGCCGGGCCGCTTGCGCGCAGACGCAGGCGCATTCCGGGATCGACCGAGGTGAATGTGTTCCGGACGAGCACCTGGCCGGGGCCGGGATCCGGGACGTCGACCGCGACGGTGACGAAGTGATCGGGTGTCACCTCGCCTACGGGATACTCGACGAGGTGGACCTGACGAGCTTGAAGTGACATCGCGTTAGCGCCGCACCTTATAGCCCACCGACTCCCGGTCCCAAACGCCGTCGGCTTCGACCCCCTCGGCCTTCAGCTCCTGCTTCAGGATCCGCTGAGCGTGGGACTTGGGCAGCGCATCGACGAACCGCAGGTACCGGGGAACTGCAAAGTGCGCCATCCGCTCGGTGCAGAAGTCGAGAATCGCTTCGGGCGCGAGACTGGAGCCGGGCTTGAGCACGATCGCGGCCATCACCTCCTGTCCGCCGAGCGGCGACGGAACCGCGTACACGGCCGACTCGAGGACCTCTTCGTGGAGGGCCAGGACGCGCTCGACCTCCCACGCCGAGACGTTCTCTCCCCGGCGTCGGATCGAATCGGTCTCTCGCGCCTTGAAGAAGAAGAATCCGTCAGCATCTTGGTAACCGTGGTCGCCGGTGTGGAACCACAGGTTCCGGATCGACTTGAGCGTCGCGGTGTCGTTATTCCAGTACCCCGCCATCATCACGTTCGGGCGCGCTGGGCGGATACAGATCTCACCGGGCTCCCCGACGGGGACCTCGTGATCATGCTCGTCGAGGACACGGACCTCGTACCACGGCACCGGGACCCCCATCGAGCCGGCCCGTCGCTGGTCCCACGTGCAGAAGGTGATCGGTCCGGTTTCGGTGAGGCCGTACACGTCGAGGATCGCGAGTCCGTAACGCTTCTCGAACTCGAGCACCTGGTCACGGGGGGCGGCAGCACCGATGACTACCCGGACGGTGTTGTCGGTGTCGTCTGAGCCCTCGGCCTGCTTCATCAGGATGCGCAGCATCTCACCCATGCCGTTGAAGGCGGTGACGCCCTCCCGGCGGCACTGGTCCCAGAACCGGCTGGCCGAGAACCGGCGGTTGACGATCGACTTCGCGCCGGCGACCATCGCGGCGACCACCGTCATGTACTTGGCGTTGGCGTGGAACAGCGGAAACACCGAGAGCAGCACGTCGTCCTCGGTGTAGCGGGCCACCTCCGCTGTGCTGACGCCCAGGTTGATGTTGTGGTTGTGCGGCAGGACGACGCCCTTGGGGGCGCCGGTGGTGCCGCCTGTGAACAGGATCGACGCGGGTTGGTTCGGCTCGACAGCGACTGTCTCAACCGTCCCCGGATTTCCGAGGACATCGGCGAAATCGTGAAACGGGCGACCGCCGTTCGACTCCGCGGGCTGCTCGCCGACCACGACCACGTGCTCCACACTCGGAGAGTCCCCGAGCCAGGGCAGCACGTGTTCGAGGAAGATGTCCTCCACGATGAGGATTCGGGCCTCGGTGGTGTTGAGGATGTGGTTGATGCCCGGGCCCCGAGCGGCGTCATGGATCGGCACCTCGATCGCCCCCAGCTTGAGGATCCCGAACCATGCGTAGAGGAACTCGGACCGGTTCCCCATCATGATCGCGACGCGCTCGCCTTCGGTGACGCCGAGAGCCTGCAGGCCCGCCGCGACGTGCCCGGCGCCCTCGGCGACCTGCGCATAAGTCACCGTGTCATCGTCGAAGATGGCAAGCACCCGATCGCCGAACTGCGCCGCCTTCTCATCGACAAGTGCGACTAGATTCATATGTTCCTCGCGTTCACTCTGACATTCCCGGGTCTACGTCCTGAGCAGCAGGCACGACGCCAACGGTCCCGCACCAGCCGACACGGCCACAACCTTCGCGTCCGGTATCTGGCGCTGGCCCGCCGTTTCGCGTAACTGGAGACAGGCCTCGTAGAGGTGGCCGAAGCTGTGAAGACGGCCGGCCGACAGCTGACCTCCGCTCGTGGCCAGCGGCAGCTCCCCCGTCAGGCTGATGCGCTCGCCTCCCTCGACGAAGGGGCCGCTCTCCCCCGGGCCGCAGAATTGCAGCCCTTCGAGCCAGTACAAAGTGAGCACCGTGAAGCCGTCGTAGAGTTGCGCGCAGTCGACGTCGGCGGGCTTCATGTCGGTCCGCGACCACAGATGCTCGCCGGCGCTCATCGCCGCCGTCGTGGTCATGTCCTCCCACTGGTCCCACGAGGCCCGGCCGTGGAGCGCGCTGCCGACGGCTTCGAAATGGATGGGCCGATTCGGCGTATCCGATGCGTACGCCGCGTCCGAGATCACCACCGCGGTCGCCCCGTCGATTGCGATGTCACAGTCATACAGGCACAGCGGGTCGCTGATCATCGGAGACGACAAGTAGTCGTCCATCGTCAACTCCTTGGTGAGCACCGCCGTCGGATTGAGCGCTGCATTCCGCCGGGCGTTCAAGCTGATCTGGGCGATCTGCTCCCGAGTCGTCCCGTATTCGTGCATGTGCCGCCGTGCGTACAGCCCCATCCAGTTGGGTCCCGAGAAGGCCCCAAACGGGAGGATCCATTGCATCACGCCGGTGACCCCGGCCTCGGCCGTGGCCACGCGCTCGGTGCTCTGGCGCCACGCCGTCGCTTCATTCAGCGCGCGGTAAACGAGGACGTGACGGCATATCCCCGAGGCGACGGCCATACATCCGTGGATGACAGAAGCGAGCATCCCCGGGGTTTCCGGGCCGGCGTAATGCCAGTTTGTCTGCAGGCGAAGCGCGTCCATGACGGCGTGCGGCCCAGGCCCGGACGAGCCGGGACCCGGTGGTGCGAGGCCTTCGGCCCGAGACACGGCCCCGGGCCAGGAGACAACGCCGTCGATGTCAGCGGGCTTCAAGCCGGCATCGGCGATCGCCTCGAGGCAGGCATCGAGGGTTAGCGCCAGTACCCCCTTCGTCACCCGGCGGCCGACCTCGGACTGGCCGATACCCGAGATGATTGACCGCTCCTCAAATCTGTCGGCCATGGCTAGAGAGGCCTGAACACGGGGACGTACACCTCGTCCTGCTCGCGGAACTCGACCCGCACCGGCATGTCGATCGCGACCTCATCCGGAGCGCAGCCGACGATGTTCGTCATCAACCGCAGGTCAGACTGCTCGTCGAGCTGGACGATCGCGATGACGTACGGCACCTCCAGACCCGGCGACCACGCGCGCTGGTTGATGGTGTAGGTGTAGACGCGACCGCCCCCGCTGACCGCATGGGGTTCGACGTCGTCGGCGAGACACTGTGGGCAGCGCGGCGACGGCGGATGGATGTAGTACCCGCAGTCGTTGCACCGGACGATCCGCAGCTCGCCGTCGCGGCCGCCCGTCCAGAAGTCTCGGTTGTCGTCGTTGACCTGCGGTACCGGAAACAAGCGGTCGACCTCAAAAAAAACGAATTGAGCTGAATTCGGGTCGACAGATTACCAGAGACAGGGGCTCGCGCAACTTAAGACGTGATCCAACGAGCGAGCCTTGACTCAGCCGCCGTCGGCACTAAGATAAACGAATCGACTTCAGGTCAACCATCACGAACGCTGGGCCCGGACGAGGAGAGTTCTTTTGATGCTGTCGCGCGAATATCCCAATCTTTACATCGACGGCCGCTGGCAGGAGCCCGACTCGAACAAGCGATTCGACGTCATCTCGCCATCCACCGGCGAAAAGATCGGCTACGTCCCCGCGGCCAACGTAACGGACATCGACCGCGCCGTCGAGGCCGCGCGGAAGGCGTTCTATGAGACCGACTGGCCGACGCGGCCGGTGGAGGAGCGGGCGGAGATCATGGAGCGGCTCGCCGCTCTACTCGCCGAGCATCAGCCGGAGTTCCGTGACCTGATCGTCGACGAGCTCGGCCACACCAAGCTGACCGCGGAGGTGTACCACTCGGTCGCGCCGACCCTCCATTGGAACTACTACGCCAAGGTGGGCCGCGAGCACAAGTTCGCCGAGGTTCGCGAGGCCGACTTATCGCCGCTGGCCGGCAACGCCGGCGGGTTGATCATGAAGTACGAGAGCAAGAGCCTGCTCGTGCGCGAGCCGGTTGGGGTTGTGGCGGCGATGACCGCGTTCAACTTCCCGATCTCCGGGATCGCGCAGAAGACCGCTCCGGCCCTCGTGGCGGGATGCACCGTGGTCGTCAAGACGCCAGACCCCGATCCGCTCACATTGTTCGCGATGGCCGATCTCGTGACCGAGGCAGGCTTCCCGCCCGGCGTCATCAACATCGTCGCCGCGGATCGCGAGGCCTCTGAGCGGCTTGTCACCCACCCCGACGTCGACATGGTCAGCTTCACAGGCTCGGTCGAGGTCGGCAAGCTGATCGGCCGTGCCTGCGGCGAGCTGGTCAGGCCGTGCGTGCTCGAGCTCGGTGGCAAGTCGGCCGCGATCGTGCTCGACGATGCCGACGTCGACGCGGCGCTACCCGTGCTGGTCGGCTCGAGCGCCGGCACGAGCCAGGGCGAGAGCTGTGTGTGCATGAGCCGCATCCTGGCGCCAAAGGCGCGCTACGACGAGATCGCGGACAAGCTAACGGCGGCGTTCGAGGGTCTGAAGGTCGGTGACCCGCACGAGGACGACACCGTGATCGGGCCGCTCGTCACCCAGGCGCACCGCGACCGCGTCCTCGGCTATATCAACAAGGCGGTCGACGAGGGCGCCACCGTGGCCGCCGGCGGCAAGGTGCCCGAGCACCTCGACAAGGGGTGGTACGTCGAGGCGACCCTACTCACCAATGTCACGAACGATATGACGGTGGCGCAGGAGGAGATCTTCGGGCCGGTGATCGCGCTGATCCCCTACGAGGACGAAGAGGACGCGGTCCGCATCGCCAACGACAGCCGCTTCGGGCTGTCCGGCTCGGTGTTCACCGCCGATCCGGTTCGCGGATTCCAGATCGCCCGACGCATTCGCACCGGTACGTTCTCGGTGAACACGATGGCAGCCGACTTCAACTCGTCGTTCGGCGGGTATAAGGAGTCCGGCGTCGGCCGGGAGCACGGTCCGTATGCGATCGACGAGTACTTGCTGGACAAGACGATCTCGATCGATCCCTCACAGGACGTCCCAGAGGAGATCCTGAACTCGTTCCAGGCCGCTCCAGCGCACGCTTGACGTTCTCATGCGCCTCGCAGGAAAGGTGATCCTGGTGACCGGGGCCGGGACCGGCCTCGGTCATGCCGCCGCGCTGCAAGCGGCCCGAGAGGGCGCCCGCGTCGCGCTCCTCGACATCGACGCGGCGGGGCTCGAGCGATCCCGCGCTTCGATCGCGACCGAGGTCGACGGCGCCGAGATACTGACGGTGACGGCTGACGTCTCTCAGGAAGCCCAGGTACGCGCGTTTGTCCGGCAGTCGCTCGAGCAGTTCGGCCGGATCGACGGGCTCTACAACAACGCCGGGATCGAAGGGGCGCAGAACCCGGTGGAGGACTACAGCGCGGACGGTTTCGACCACGTGCTGTCGATCAACCAGAAGGGCGTCTTCTTCGGGATGAAGTACACCTTGCCGCACCTGAAGGCGCAGGCATCCGGCGCGATCGTCAACGCTGCGTCCGTCGGGGGGATACGGGCGGTGCCAAATCTGGTGGCCTACGTCGCGGCCAAGCACGCGGTGGCGGGGATGACGAAGCAGGCCGCGATCGAATACGGGCAGTACGGAGTCAGGGTCAACGCGGTGGCCCCCGGGGCGATCATGACCGAAATGATCAAGGGCTCGCTCAAGAAGATCGCCGGAGAGGACGGGTGGGAGGCGTTCGGTAAGGAGTACGTCAGCGTGAACCCGATGAGACGGTTCGGCCGGCCCGACGAGGTTGCGAACCTCGTCGCCTTCCTGCTATCCGACGATGCGTCGTTCATTAACGGCGCCGTGATCCCAATCGACGGCGGCCAATCTCAGGCCTATTGACGGCTCGCTCCCGGGTCAGGGGCTGTAGGGAGTCTTTACGACGAGCGAGAGGACCTCGCGGTCGGCGATTGTCGACAGCCGCGTCGACGCCTCCACGAAGTCGGGATCCTCGAACGCGCCGGCAAAACCAGACGGCACCGTGTTGGCGTCCGCGACCTCCCACAGGTCGTGCACCTCGTGGATGTCTCCGATGACCGTGCTCCACGCGCCCGCGAGCTTCCAGCCGTTCTCCTCCATCACTCGCTTGATCGTGACCATCGCTTCATAGAAGGCGGGCAACTGGCCGTATTTCACCTTAACGTTGGCATAGACGTATGGCATGCGCTCACTCCGTGACTGCTGAGAACCGGTCACCGTACGTTTCGCGCAGGTGACGCTTGAGGACCTTTCCACCGGCATTGCGAGGCAACTCTTCGACCGAGACGATCGCCGAGGGTTTCTTGTAGCCGGCGAGGTACTGCCGGCAGTGAGCGATCAGCTCGTCCTCGTCGAGTTGGGTCGAAGCGCTCAAGACCACGAACGCGATCGGCGTCTCGACCCACCGTGGGTGCGGCACCCCGATGACGGCGGCCTCAGCGACCGCCGGATGATCGAGCAACACGCGCTCGACCTCTGCCGGGTAGACGTTCTCGCCGCCGCTGACGATCATGTCCTTCTTACGGTCGACAAGCCAGAGGTAACCCTCCTCGTCGACTCGCGCCAGATCGCCGCTGTGGAACCAATCGCCGGCGAACGCCTCGCGCGTCGCCTCTGGTTGCTCGTGGTAGCCGGCCATCACGCTCGGACCGCGATAGACGATCTCGCCCACATCTCCGCTCGGCGCATCCAGCAGGTCGTCGTCGACGACGCGCAGCTCGACACCCAGCATTGGCTTGCCGACGGAGCCCATCTTCCGGGTCGAGTCGGCACCCTTGAGGAGCGTCGTCGCTCCGGACATCTCCGTCTGGCCATAGGCACTGACGATCGCCGCATTCGGGAAGGTCGCCTCCATCGCTTCGAGCGTACGGCGTGGCGCCGGCGATGCGCCCCACATCGCCACGCGGAGGCGGCGTGTGTCGATCCGCGCTACGGCATCGCTCGCGCAGATCGCCGCCCATTGCGTCGGCACGAAGATGCACATCGTCACTCCGTGCGCCTCGATCATGGCGAGCATCGCCTCGGCGTCGAACGCCGTCGTCGGGGTGACGATCACGGTCGCGCCGAGCACCAGGAACGGGAGCAGGCCGTTGATTCCACCGATGTGAAACAGAGCTTGACCTGATAGCCAGACGTCGTCCTCCCCCGCCCCCATCTCGTGGATCCAGCTCAGCGTGCTCGATACGAGGTTCCGGTGGGTGAGGACCGCTCCCTTCGGCCGTCCCGTTGTCCCCGAGGTGTAACACATGAGCGCAGCGTCGTCTTCGGCTACCAGGACGGTCTCGTTGAGCGGCGCGGCAGCGGTGACCGCGTCCTCATACTGGTCGCCTATCTGGAGGACCCAGCGCACCGGGTTCGCTCCCGGCGCAGACGCATCGCAGATCAAGACCCCCGCGCCGGAGTCCCCAAGCACGTAGTCGACTTCATTGGGGGCCAGACGGAAGTTGATCGGCACCGCGATCGCGCCGAGGCTTTGACATGCGAGTAACGACTCGACGAACTCGATCCGATTGTGGAGGAGGAGCGCGACGCGGTCACCCGCGACCACACCACCGGCGGCCAGGAGCGAGGCCACACGTGCGGCGCGGTCGTGGAGCTCGGCATGAGTTCTGGCCTCGTCACCGAAGATCAGCGCGGGGCGGTCCGGGTGAGCCCGGCAGGCACGGCCGGTGAGCTCCGGCAGCACCAGCCGGCGCGACTGCTCGAGAGCGGTGGGCATGAGCGTCCTGCCTCAGGCCCGGACTGCGCCGTCCGGCTTCACCCCGGCGACGGCCAGCATCCGGGCGCCGAAGAACTCGGCGATGGTCGCCAGGAGCAGTGTCTGGTCCGGGCGGTACCAGTGCCAGATGCTGTTGTAGAGACCGAGCATGGCCCGCGCCAGCATCCGCGGATCGCGGTCCGGGATCGCGCCCTGACTCATGCCGTCGGCGAGGAACTTCGTCCACGCCAACTCGAGCGCGCGCGTCTTCTCGCGGGCTTCGAGCCGCGCCTGCTCTTCCCGTTGCGAGGAACCCGCACCGCTCAGGAGCGTTTGCTCGGCGACAAGGACGCGGTTCCGTAAGACCTCCCGCTCGGACAGTTCGAAGCAGTCGGCGCACAGCGCGCGGAGCGCGGCGCGGGGATCGGGGTGGCTCGCGGTGATCGAATCGAAACGCTCGTGCAGCTCGCCCAGAGCCTGGTCGAGAATCACGTACAGGCAGTGCTGCTTGGAATCGAAGTAGTGATAGAGGGCGGTAGGACCGATGCCGACATCATCGGCTATCTCCGCCCATTTCGTGTTCTCATACCCGTTGCGGCCGAACCGGTCGATGGCCGCATCGAGGATCTCGGCTCGCCTCGCGCCCTCGTCGCGAGAGCGGCCGTCGCGGGGCCGGCGGGTGGCCCGGGATCGCCGGCCGGTTGACTCCTGATTCGAACTCACGTCAGGTGCAACCCTACCACGGGAGACGCCGCCTTGACAATGCGGATTCTTGTGCGAGATGGCGTTAGCGTACATCTGTCGTCTGGCGTACAGCAGCGCAAGCTGATACGATCTCAGTTCGATGCAGCTGGCCGAAACCGCCTCCGAGCGCGCCCTCGCGTATGAGGTGCGCGCCTTTCTCGCCCGGGAAGATTTCAACTTCGAGCAGCTGCCGCACGCACTGGACGGGAGGATGGCCGTGCTTCAGCGCTGGCAGGCGGCCTGTTACGAGGCCGGGTTCGTCGGACGGGCGTGGCCGGCGGAGTTCGGCGGTGGCGGACGGCCTCCGGTAGAACAGATCGTCGTCGACCAGGAACTGGCTGCGGCGGGCGCACCCGAGTTCGTGAATATCGTCGGACTCGGCGTACTCGGCCCCTCGTTACTCCGTTTCGGCAACGACGAACAGCGGCGGCGGTACATTCCGCCGATCCTGTCGGCGGACGAAATCTGGTGTCAGGGCTTCTCCGAGCCCGATGCCGGCTCTGACCTCGCCAGCCTTCGCACCCGCGCGGTGCAAGATGGTGACACGTTCGTGCTCAACGGCCAGAAGACATGGGTGTCATGGGGTCAGTACGCCACCTTGTGCGGAGTGCTGGCGCGCACCGATGACTCGGTTGCCCGCCACAAAGGGATCTCGATGCTGATCCTGGACATGTCTGCGTCGGGCGTCGAGGTTCGGCCGATGACACAGATCACCGGCCATGCCGAGTTCAGTGAGCTGTTCCTCGACAACGTCGTCGTCCCGCGCGCGAACCTGCTTGGCGAGCTCGGCGACGGGTGGAAGATCGCGATGTACACCCTCGGTCACGAGCGCGGCACGGCGGCACTCCCGCGGCAGGTCAAGTTGCGAACGTTGCTCGACCGCGCGGTGTCAGTCGCCGCTCGGCGGGAGGTGGACGGCCGGCCGCTGCTCGACGACCCGGGGGTTCAGACCGCGCTTGCGCGCGCCCTGATCGGAATCGAGGTGCTCCGCCATCACGCGTACCGGACCGCAGGCGAGTTCCTCAGCGGTGGCGTGGTAGGCCCGGAGAGCTCGAGCGTCAAACTGCTCATGGCGGAAGCCGAGCAACAGCTCGCCGCGACGATGCTCGAAGTGCTAGGACCGACGCTCGTCGACGGCGAACCCGGCGACGAGGCCGAGAACGAGTTCTGGTACGAGACTTATCTGTATTCCCGCGCGGCCAGCGTTTACGGCGGCACCCGGCAGATCCAGCGCGACATCATCGCCGACCGAATCCTGTCGCTCCCCAAGGATTAGGCGGATATGGACCTCGAGCTGAGCGACGAACAGGTCTGGATCGAGGAGTCGATCAACACCCTCCTCGATCGTCAATGGCCACCTGCCGAAACCGCCTGGCAAGCGGGGGACGCGGAACGGGCTCGGCTCTGGGAGAGCCTCGTCGAGTTCGGCGTCCTGAGCGGCGCCGCCGAGGGTCAGCTCGGCGCGATCGAGCTATGCCTTGTCGCGCGAGCGCTCGGCGGTCACCTGGGCTCGGTCCCGTTCCTGGATAGCGTCGCTGTTCGCTACGCGCTGGCGCCGGTTGCAGCGGAGCTTCCCAGCGGTTTTGACGCCGTGGTCGGCAGTGATGCGCGACTCGCACTCGCGCTCCTCGAGCCAGGCGGCGGCTGGCGGGTGGCGGACACCCGCACGGTGGTGGTGTCGGGCCGGCTCAGCGACACGAAGGCAGCAGTCGAGCACGCCGGCGACGTCGACTATCTGGCCGTCATTGCCCGTATCGACGGTGGGCCAGCGCTGGGACTCGTGCGCAGCGAATCGGCGGGGGTCGAGGTGACGCCCCAAGCAGGATTGGACGTGACGGTGCCACGTTCTCGCGTGACGTTCGCCGACGCAGAAACCGAGGCGGTGGTCGAGGGTGAGCTCGCCGAGACGATCATCGACCGCCTGATCGACGTTGCGGGCGTCCTCGCCGCGGCCGAGGCCGTGGGCGCGTCCGCGGCGGTGTTCGCGCAGGCGCAGCAGTACGCCGCCGAGCGCCGGCAGTTCGGCCGGACGATCGGATCGAACCAGGCGCTGCGGCACCTCATGGCAGACCTCCACGTGAGGCAGGCGAGTAGCTGGTCGACGACGCTGTACGCCGCCGCGGCGCTGGACGACGGAATCACCGGAGCGCAGCAGACAGCGACAGTCGCAAAGGCATACGTCTCTCGCGCGGCGCGCGAGGTCGCCCATGGATCGATGCAGATCTTTGGAGGTATCGCATTCACCGAGGAGCACCCTGCCCATCGGTTCTTGCGACGGATCGTCGTGCGCGAGCAACAGTTCGGAGACGCCACCCATCATGAGCGGGAGCTGGGCCGGGCGCTGGCGAACGCCGCGTCACAGGTGACGGCGTGACTTCAGCGGAGGAACTCAGCTTCAACGATCCAACCGCGCAACGGCTCGAACGAATCACGACCGGCGCCGATGCGGAGATCGTTGGGCCGATGCTGGCCGACATCCTGCACGATCCACGGTGGCTCGAGTGCGACGTCGCGCTGATCTCGGGCGGTAAGTCGAACCTGACCTACCGCGTCGCTTGCGATGCGGGTGAGGTCATTCTGCGGCGCCCTCCCCTCGGTCACATCCTTCCAACCGCCCACGACATGGGTCGCGAGTACCGCGTCCTCACGGCGCTCGCGGATACCGCGGTGTCGGTGCCGCGGACCTTCCACCTCGGTGACGCCGACAGCCCGTTGGGTGCGCCCTTCTACCTGATGGAGCGAGTCGTCGGTCACATCTGCCGAAACGCCCTGCCGCCCGGCTACGCGGACACGCCTGGCGATCGTCGCCGTGTCGGCGAGGCGCTCGTCGACGTCTTGGCCGATCTCCACGGCGTCGATCCCGGCGAGGTCGGACTGGGTGAGTTCGGGCGCCCCGCGGGCTTCATGGAGCGGCAACTGCGGCGCTGGTCGAAACAGTGGGACGCATCGAAGACCGGCGAGTTGCCGGCGCTCGACGCGCTACGCGACAACCTCGTCGCGGCGATGCCCGAACAGCGCGCGACCGCGATCGTCCATGGCGACTTTCGTCTCGACAACACAATCCTGCATCCAACCCGGGTCGGCGCGATCGTCGCCGTGCTCGATTGGGAGATGAGCACGCTCGGCGACCCGCTCGCCGACCTCGGGGCGATGCTGGCCTACTGGAGCGAGTCCGGAGATTCGGACGCTCTGCGGCGGGCGCGGATCATGGCGCCGGTCACAGCCACCGAGGGATTCCCCACCCGCGCCGAGATCATCGAGCGATACGCGCGACGCACCGGCATCGACCTTTCCGACGTCGACTGGTACCAGTCGTTCGCCTACTTCAAGCTCGCCGTCGTGTGTCAGGGAATCGCGGCGCGCGCCGCCGGCGGCTCGATGGTCGGCGGAGGCTTCGACAACGCCGAGCGGCTCGTGGCGCCGCTCATCGAGGCGGGCCGGCAGCAGCTCAGCGTCCGCCAGACCACCTGACGCTCAGTTCCCGACGGGCTGTCGCTCGTAGCGAGCAGACTCGCGCCGCGCGATCGCCATGTGGTGGACCTCGTCTGGTCCGTCGGCGATCTGGAGAATGCGAGCCACCGCATACAGCTCGGGGAGCAAGGTGTCCTGGGCGACGCCGGCTCCGCCGTGCGCCTGGATCGCCCGGTCAATGACCCACGTGGCCACCTCGGGCGCCGCCACCTTGATCGCCGACACCTCGATCCGGGCGCCGCGGTTTCCGACCGTATCCATCAACCACGCCGTCTTGAGTACAAGCAGGCGTACCTGCTCGATGCGAACGCGGGATTCGGAGATCCAGCGCTGGACGACCCCGTGTTCGATGATCGGGCGACCGAACGTCGATCGCTGTGCCGTCCGCTCGCACATCATCTCGAGCGCGCGCTCGGCCATCCCGATCGCCCGCATCGCGTGGTGGATCCGCCCGGGGCCGAGTCGCTCTTGGGCGATCCGGAAGCCATCGCCCTCGTCTCCGAGGAGGTTCGACGCCGGCACGCGCACGTTGTCATAGACGATCTCGGCGTGGCCGCCATGGGGTCCGTCGTCGTAGCCGAACAGGCTCGTCGCGCGCTGGATGTTCACCCCGGGCGTGTCCTTGGGCACGAGGATCATGCTCTGGCGGCGGTGCCGGGTCGCCTCCGGGTCGGTGACGCCCATCACGATCAGCAGCGTGCAGCGCGGTGACATCGCTCCCGATGTCCACCACTTGCGCCCGTTGATCACGTAGTCATCGCCATCGCGCTCGATTCGGGTGGCGATGTTGGTCGCGTCTGAGGACGCAACCTCCGGTTCGGTCATCGAGAACGCGGAGCGGATCTCGCCCTCGAGTAGCGGTTCGAGCCACTTCTCCTTTTGTTCTTCGGTCCCGAACAGCGATAGCAGTTCCATGTTGCCGGTGTCCGGCGCGGAACAGTTGATCGCCTCGGGGGCGATCCAGGGATTCCGGCCGGTGATTTCCGCCAACGGGGCGTACTGCAGGTTCGTAAGGCCCGCGCCGAATTCGTGAGTGCGCGGCAGGAACAGGTTCCAGAGGCCACGCCGCCGAGCCTCTGCCTTCAACTCCTCGATGACCGGCGGGGTTCCCCACCGGTCATCGAGCGAACGGGCTTCGTTCCTGAAGCGCGCCTCGGCCGGGTAGACGCACTCGTCCATGAACGCGAGCAGTCTGTCCTGATACTCGACCGTCGTGTCGTCGTAGCCGAAATCCATGGGATCGTGGTGTCCGTGAGCGGTGACCGGCTAGCGGTGCTTCCAGACCGGATCGCGCTTCTCGAGGAACGCCTGCACGCCCTCCTTCGCGTCTTCGGACTGATGCGCGACGTTGCAGGTCATGCTCTCGAGCGCGATCAGCGTCTCGGTGTCGCCGTCAAGACCGCGGTTGGCTGCCATCTTGGTGATCCGCATCGTGAACCTGCTCTTGTCGAGCATCGGCGCGGCAAAGTCCGCGATCGCCTGATCCATCTGCTCGCCCGGGACGGACACGTTCGCCAGGCCCCAGTCGTAGCACTCCTTCCCGGAGAGGAGCTTGCCGGTGAACAGGAGCTCCTTGGTCTTGCGCAGCCCGATGTATCGAGGGAGACGGTAAATCGGACCCGCTCCGCCGAACAGGGCGCGGCGAATGTGAAAATCGCCGATCTTGGCGTCGTCGGCCGCGATCAGGAAATCGCACGAGATCGACAGCTCGAAGCCTCCCGCCACGGCGTAACCCTCGACGGCCGCGATCGTCGGCTTGGCCAGGTTGAACGCGCGGTCGAACGTGTGCGCGGAGACCTGGGCGATCTTGATCGAGTTGGCGGACGTCTTGAGGAACTCCGAATCGAGCATGTTCAGGTCCGCGCCCGCGGAGAAGGTGTGGCCCCGGCCACGGATGACCACGACTTGCACATCGTCGTCCTCTTCGGCGCGGTCGAGGGCTGCAGCGAGGGTGACGATCTGTTCCCAGTTGAAGCAGTTCTTGACGTGGGGTCGGTTCAGCCAGATCGTGGCGATGCCATCGCTGACCTCGTACTCCACGGCGCCTTCTCGTGTCGTTGCTGGGCTCGCTTGCTCCTGAACCGTCATCGGTTTCCTCCATCTCGCATTGTCTAAGCTGAATTCAGATCATATCTTTTCATCGTCGATTTGCCTAGGCCTATCTCGGCGGAACGCCCATCGTCGGTTTTTGCCGCAAATCCAAGGGTTCTCGCCGTCCGCTCGACGCCCGAGGCCAGAAATCGTCCGGACTATGCCCATGGCGGTCCCGGGTATGGCATACTGAACTCGCTTCAATTATTGCTTTTGTCGGCGTCAGCTGAGTGGCGGGACGTGGAACACACAGTTCAGATCCAAGCACCTCTGCCGCACATCAAGTCGGTCAACATCTGGCTGCTCCGAGGGGAGCCGTTGACGCTCGTCGACACCGGCCCCCGCACCGACGAGGCGGTGAGCGCACTCGAGACCGGCCTGCTGCGAGAAGGACTCCGGATCGAGGACATCGAGCTCGTCATACCGACTCACCACCACCTCGACCACTCGGGGCTGATCGCGACGATCGTGGGGCGCTCAGGGGCCAAGGTCGCGGCGCTCGATCGCGCCGCGGACTACGGCGCGAGCTATGTGGAGCGGTCAGCGGCCGATCGCTCGTTCTCCGTCGAGCTGATGCGCCATCACGGGGTCCCCGAGCCGGTGATCGAGGCCAACGAAGGCTTCTGGGACTTCATCCGCGACACCTCCGACGCATTCGAGACCGACATCGTCCTCTCCGACGGCGATGTCATCCGGGCCGGCGGCCGCGAGCTCCGGATCCTGGCGCGCCCCGGACACAGCACAACCGACGCTCTGCTCGTCGACGAGTCCAGCGGCACCGCGTTCGTCGGCGACCACCTGCTCGCCGGGATCTCATCCAACGCCGAGATCGTGCCGGCGGCAGAACCGACCGGATCCCGACCCCGGGCACGAATCGAGTATCTCGGCAACCTGCGGCGGACGGCGTCGATGCCGCTCACGCGACTGCTGACCGGTCACGGCGATCCTGTCACCGATCACAGACGACTGGTGCTGCGTCGCTTCAGCGAACACCAGCGTCGCTGCCAGCGCATTCTCGAGGTTCTCGAGGAAGGTCCGGCGCATGCGTACGGAATCGCCGGGCACCTGTGGTCGGCGCGGACCGTGGCCGAGCAACCGCTGCTCGTCGTGTGGGAGGTGCTCGGCCATCTGGACCTGCTTCTTGACGACGGCACCGTCTCCGAGGAGATCGTCGACGACGGCAGCCGCTATGGGAAGGCTTGGTTTTCGCTGCGTCAACCAACCGACCGCGACGGCGGCGCCGAGACCGCCGGCCTGCGACAAACATCAATCCTCTACCCAGGAGTTGAGCGCCCTGCCAAGTTCCAGTGACAGCGCCGGCGCGCCGGACAGCATCCGCGCGCGTCACCTATTTGATTTATCGGGACGCATAGCGGTTGTCACGGGTGGCACCCGCGGACTTGGCCTGGCGATGGTGCGCGCGTTCGCATCTGCCGGCGCCGAGGTCGTGGTCGTCAGCCGGAAGCCCGAAGCGTGCAACGAGGTCGTGACCAGCCTGCGCGCAGAGGGGTTCAAGGCAGCTGGATGCGCGTGCCACGTCGGGCATTGGGACGAGCTCGAGCCGCTCGTCGACGGCGTTTACCGCGACTTCGGCCGGATCGACGTCCTCGTCAACAACGCCGGGATCTCGCCCCTGTACGGGAAGCTCTCAGAGGTGACCGAGGATCTGTTCGACAAGGTAATCGGCGTCAACCTCAAGGGACCATTCCGCCTCGCGGCGCTCGTCGGTGAGCGGATGGTCGCGGGCGGCGGCGGCTCGATCATCAACATCTCGAGCACGGGGGCCGTCCGCCCGACGAGCGACATCGTTCCTTATGCGGCGGCGAAGGCGGGCGTGAACGCCATGACGATCGGGCTCGCGCACGCGTTCGGTCCGACGGTCCGCGTGAACGCGGTCATGCCGGGACCATTCCTCACGACGATCGCCCGTGCGTGGGACATGGATGTGTTCGCCGAGCGCGCCAGAACCTTTCCGATGAGGCGCGCCGGTCAGTCCGAGGAGATCGTCGGAGCGGCCCTCTATCTCGCGAGTGACGCCTCGACGTACACCACGGGTTCGATCATGACCGTGGACGGTGGTGCGCAATGGAGCATGGCCGGCACCGGTGAGGGCGCACCGGAGCTTCAACTTGAAGTCAACTCATTGCCCCGGTAGCGTCGAGGAGCCATGCCTGCCGATCAGCCGCTGTGGCTTCGCGCCGTTCTGCGATTGGAGCGGACCATCGGTGAGCCGATCGAGTCGGCGGTTCGCTCCGACACATACTTCGACCTGGTGAGCACGACTACCCGGGTGCGACGCAAAGTGATCGGGACGGCCGAAGGGGTTTCTCGCCGGTGTCTTCACCTGCTGAACCTCCCTGCCGGGTCGGACATCCAGAGCATGCGACAGCAGCTGACACGGATGGAGCGGCGGCTCAACCAGCTCTCCGACGAGGTCTCCGAGATGGACGAGACGGAGCCACCGACGCGCGTCAGATGAATCCGCGGATCCCCTCCACGCTCAACCCCGGCGATCTCCTCCAGCGCGTCAACCGGGACGTCGAGCGCTCCGTGCTGCGGGCACGGAACGGCATCCGCTACGTCCGGGGGACACACCGCCCCACACTCGGAGCGACCCCGAAGGACGTCGTCTGGAAGAGCGGCAAGGCGGAGCTGTGGCGCTACAAGCACGGCGACCGCCGCTACGGACCTCCGGTCGTGATCGTCCACAGTCTCGTCAGCCGAAGCTACATCCTCGACCTCCGCCCCGGTAACAGCACCGTCGAGTACCTCACGGCCGCCGGCCTCGACGTATTCATGCTCGACTGGGGGGTTCCCGACGAGCTCGACGCTGACAACGACCTCGAGCGGTACGTCGACGTGTACCTGCCGCGGGCGCTCGCGGCAGCGCGGCGCGCTAGCGGCCACGACGAGGTCACGCTCGCGGGCTACTGCCTGGGCGGCGTGCTCGCTGCGCTGTACGCCGCCGGGCATCAAGACGCCGGCGTGCGCAACCTGATCCTGATGGCCACGCCCGTCGACTTCAACGAGATGGGAGCGATGGTCGCGCTCCTGCGCGAGGGGAGGCTGAATCCGGACGAGATGATCGACCAGACCGGGAACGTTCCCGCCGACGCGCTTTACAGCGGCTTCTACATGCTGGCCCCGACGACCGAGGTCGCGCAGAAGGCAACGCTGCTCGAGAACCTTTGGAACGACGAATTCGTGGAGGGGTTTCAGGCAATGGCGACTTGGTCGCGCGATCACGTGCCCTTCCCCGGCGCCGCGTTTCGGCAGCTGGTCGAGCTCCTCGTCCGCCAGAACGTCCTGATGACCGGCTCGATGCCGCTCGGGGGGCGAGCCGTCGATCTCGCGGCCGTCAAGGCGAATGTTCTCAACGCGATGGCCGACCGCGACAACGTCGTCCCGCCGCCCGCGGTTGAGCCGGTGATGCAGCTCGTCGGCGACCCGACGCGCCGAGAGGAGCTACGGCTTCCAGGAGGTCACGTGACCTTTGGGACCGGCCGGTCGGCGTTCAAGCACACGATGCCGAAGCTGACGGGCTGGATCATCGACCACAGCGATACACCGTCATGAACGAGGAGCCGCATGGAGATACGACCAGTCGAGTCCGACGACAGCGATGCGCTGTCTCGCTTCTTTGAACGCATCCCCGAAAGCGATCGGACCTTCCTAAAAGAGGACGTCGGAGACCCGCGCGTACTGGCGGATTGGGTCCGCCCGGCCACAGGACGCACGATCGCCGTCGAGGACGACGAGGTCCTCGGCTCGGTCGAGGTGTTCCGGCTGGTGGGCTGGTCAAGTCACGTCGGCGAGGTCCGGCTCGTCGTCGACCCCGATCACCGCGGCCGCGGCATCGGGCGACGCCTGGCGCGCCAGGCGGTTCTCGACGCGGTCGATATGGACCTGAAGAAACTGGTGGTCGAGGTGATCGCAGACCAGGGACCGTTGATCGCGATGTTCCGCGGCCTCGGTTTCGAGCCCGAAGCGCTTCTGACCGATCACGTCCGCGATCGCTCGGGCCAGATGAGAGACCTGATCGTGCTCGCCAACTCTGTCGATGAGCAGTTCGCGGCGATGACGGCGGCCGGCGTGGCCGACCAGTTGCAATGAACGCGCCGGGCCGCGGGGTCAACTTCAGCGCAAGCTGCGCGCTGCCGATCCAAGTTCAGGTAGATTTTAGTTGTCTGGAGGTGTCGCTCCGGAGACCTGGCCACGGTCACCGGGAAGGCAACAGAGGAGGATCGCTGCGATGGGTTTCACGGAGGATGTGTTGGAGCGCGTTGTCGACGTGATTGGCAAGGTTGCCAATACGGCGTTGGTCCCCTGGGGAGGCGCCGAGGCGTGCGTGGACGCGTACGAGATGACCATCCGGGCCGTCACGGACGCTCAGCGGAACGCCGCCCGGGCGATCGGGGTCGAGCCCGTGCGCTCGGCTCTCGCCTCGTGCGCCGACCTCACCCGAGACATCGGCGCCACTCATCTCTCGAGCGTGCGCTGGATCCTGGACGTGTGAGCACCGGGTCCGGCATCGTCACCGGCCTCGACGGACGTACGCGGCTCTACTGGGAGAGCCGCGGCACGGGCGATCCCGTGTTGCTCATCCACGGCCTCGGCCTCAGTGGCGGAGCCTGGTGGCGGACCGTCGAGGCGCTCGCTCCTTCGATGCGCGTGATCACGTTCGACCATCGCGGGATCGGTCAGTCAAAGTCGCTGACGTACGCGTACACCACCGAGGCGATGGCCGACGACGCCATCTCGATCCTCGACGACCTCGCGATCGATCGCGTTCACGTCTATGGGTTCTCGCTCGGCGGCATGGTCGCCCAGCAGGTCGCGCTTCGCCACCCCACGCGAGTCAGGTCGCTGGTCCTCGGCGCCACGCACTCGGGCGGACGCCGCGCCGCGTACCCCGAGTCCGAGGTCGTCGCGTTCTTCCGCCGGCGGGCAACGATGCCCTCGAGGGAGGCCGCATGGGCGTCGGTGCCTTACAACTACGGTCCGCGGAGCCGCGCCGAGCACGTAGACCGCATCGCCGAGGACATCGACCGGCGACTCCGGAATCCGTTCAACGAGCGCGCGTACCGGGCGCAACTTCTCGCGGCGTCGCTGCACAACTGCTACCGCCGTCTCGACCGGATCCGCGCACCGACCCTCGTCGTTCACGGCGCGCGGGATCGGATCATTCCCGTCGCGAACGCGGACATGATCGCTGACCGGGTGCCGGGGGCCCAGCTGAAGATCCTCGACGATGCCGGCCATCTCTACCCGACGGAGGAGCCGGCGGTAGACGAGGCGATCGGGTCGTTCTTCGCCGCGCGCCGCTGAGCTTGGCGCCGGTCTGATTGAATTGACCTCAGTGCAGGTTCTGGATGATCTTCGAGTCGCAGACGTCGTGCGCCGGCACGCCGCGAGCCGACCCGACGTCATCGCGATCCGCTGCGGTCCACGTGCGCTCACGTATGGCGAGCTCGATGAACGCTCGAGCCGGCTGGCGCAGGCGCTGCTGTCGATCGGCGTGCGGGCCGGCGATCGGGTGGCCCACCTCGACCGCACCGCACCCGAGGTCGTTGAGCTGCTGTTCGCCACGAGCAAGATCGGCGCCGTAACGGTGCCGCTCAACTGGCGGCTGGCTCCGGCGGAGCTCGAGACGATCGTCGCGGACGCGGGCGCGGCGGCAATGATCGCGGGGCCCGGCTACCGCGACATCGCGAGGGAAATCGCGGCCCGCGTTCCGCGGCAACTGCACGTGGTGGATTCCGGCGAAGACTACGAGCGACGACTCGCCTGCCACTCGCCGCTGGATCCTGGCCACCGCGGGGAGGCCGGCGAGGTCGCAGTGCAGATGTACACCTCTGGAACCACCGGCCTCCCGAAGGGCGTCCTGACGACGCAGCGCAATCTCGCGGCGGCTTTTCTGAGCGCCGAGGTGTGGCTGTTCGACTCCGAGTCGGTCAGCCTGACTCCGCTGCCGATGTTCCACATCGGCGGGATCGGCTGGGCCTACCTCGGACTCGTGTCCGGCGCGACGACGATTCTCGTCAGTGAATTCGATGCAGCGGAAGTGCTCGATCTGCTCGAGCGCGAGCGGGTGACGAACGCGGTGTTCGTCCCCACCATCCTGCAGATGCTGGCTGCCGTCCCCGGGGCGGCCGAGCGCGACTACTCGAGCTTGCGT